>Ga0335085_10004020_pt1 | contig 24802 bp, 24 predicted proteins | sample Lox_Sample_45_FD_206712 | JGI IMG/M metagenome (GOLD analysis project Ga0335085, IMG submission 206712) | Soil microbial communities from Loxahatchee National Wildlife Refuge, Florida, United States - Lox_Sample_4.5 | ecosystem: Environmental > Terrestrial > Soil > Wetlands | place: USA...
ACACCACAGTATTGACCTCTCTCCTTAGCAGCCTGCTTCTGCTGGCCGGCCTGCTGCTGCGCCGCGCGCGCACATAACCCACCCCACAATCCGTGTTTTGTTTGAATCCTGCGCCGACCCGGCGCAGGCAGACATTGTTCAATCCTTGGTTGCACTTGTCGACAGGAGGCTGAGATGAAAGACCACTTGATCATATTCGATACCACCATGCGCGATGGCGAGCAGAGCCCCGGCGCGTCCATGACCAAGGAGGAGAAGCTGCGCATCGCCCGCCTGCTGGAGAAAATGCGCGTGGATGTGATCGAGGCGGGCTTCCCGGCCGCGTCCAACGGCGACTTCGAGGCGGTGCGGGCGGTCGCGGAAATCATCAAGGACAGCACCGTGTGCGGCCTGTCGCGCTCCAACGACAAGGACATCGCGCGCGCCGCCGAGGCGATCAAGCCGGCGAAATCGGGCCGCATCCATACCTTTATCGCGACTTCGCCCATTCACATGGAGAAAAAGCTGCGCATGACGCCGGATCAGGTGCTGACGGACGCGGTCAACGCCGTGCGCTTCGCGCGCAGGTTCACCGACGATGTCGAATTCTCTCCTGAAGACGCCGGGCGCTCCGAAGTCGACTTTCTCTGCCGCGTGCTCGAGGCGGTAATCAAGGAGGGGGCGCGGACGGTCAATATCCCGGACACCGTGGGCTACACCATGCCGGAGCAGTTCGGTGCGCTGATCCGCGCTCTGCGCGAGCGCGTCCCGAATTCCGACAAGGCGATCTGGTCGGTGCACTGCCACAACGACCTCGGCCTGGCGGTGGCCAATTCGCTTGCCGCGGTGATGAACGGCGCGCGCCAGGTTGAGTGCACGGTCAACGGACTGGGGGAGCGCGCCGGCAACAGCTCGCTCGAGGAGATCGTCATGGCGGTGCGTACGCGCCGGGACGTATTCCCCTGCGACACGCGCATCGACGCGACCCAGATCGTGCCTGCGTCCAAGCTCGTGTCCGGCATCACCGGCTTCCCGGTGCAGCCCAACAAGGCGATTGTCGGCGCCAACGCGTTCGCCCACGAAGCGGGCATCCACCAGGACGGCGTGCTCAAGAGCCGCGAGACCTACGAAATCATGCGCGCCGAGGACGTGGGCTGGAACGCAAACAAGCTGGTCCTGGGCAAGCATTCCGGACGCACGGCGTTCAAGGCGCGCCTGAAGGAATTGGGCATCGAAGTCGAATCGGACCAGGCGATCAACGCGGCGTTCGCGCGCTTCAAGGACCTCGCCGACAAGAAGCACGAAATATTCGACGAGGACATCCACGCCTTGATGTCGGGTGAGGCGGTCGCGGCGCAGAGCGAGCACTGGAAGCTCATCGACATGAATCAGGCAAGCGGCACCGGCGAGCGCCCGCATGCGCGTGTGGTACTGGCCGAAGGCGGGACCGAGCGCAGCGCGGAGTCGCAGGGTGACGGCCCGGTCGACGCCACCTTCAAGGCGATCGAGAGTGTCGCCAGGAGCGAGGCGGAACTGATGCTGTACTCGGTCAACGCAGTCACACAAGGCACGGAATCGCAGGGCGAAGTGACCGTACGGCTGCAAAAAGCCGGCCGCATCGTCAACGGCGTCGGCGCCGATACCGACATCGTCGTGGCCTCGGCCAAGGCCTATCTCTCGGCGCTCAACAAGCTGCACAGCAAGGTCGAGCGCATCAACCCGCAGCTCTGAGTATTCAGTGCGGCATGCGGGGACCCCGGGCCCCAATCGCGCCGGCGGCGTTCGCGCTATGACGCCTCGGCGCGCGGTTCGGGGCCGCGTGTGAGACGCGCGTAGAAGACGGCGCTCGCGAAAAAACAAAGCGCTAGCAGTGCTTCGGCCATGGCTAGCGCCGCGCTCATGCCGACGTCGCCGAAAGCGCGTGTCGCACCTTCGGCGATGTAGGCGAGGATCAGCATCGACGCCCATTGAAAGGTATAGCGCCTTGCGCGCAACACGCCCGGCAGCGGCAGCAGCAGGGGCAGCGCCTTGAGCGCCATCCACGACCCGCCGGGCCGCAGTGGGGCGAGCCGCAACTCCCAGGCGAGGCACAGGAAAATCAGGGCCAGCAGGCTCGCACAGGCGGCGAAGTGGAGGGCCTTCTGCAAATCAGGCCGCCCACGAACAAGGGGGCGGCGCGCGCTTGCTGATCCCCCGAGTCGGAGGAGGCTCAACCCGTGCAGTGGGCATAACTAGCGATTCCCCGGGGAGTTCAGCTTGAGTGCAACTTCAGCCAGACGCTTGCCGAGCGCGATGCATAGTGCTTTTTCGTCGGCGCTGACCGGTCGGTCGCTGGCGCTGCCGGCCACGTGGCTGGCGCCGTAGGGCGTGCCGCCGCTCGCGGTGGCGGACATCTCCGGCAGGGTGTAGGGCAGGCCGACGATCAGCATGCCGTGGTGCATCAGGGGCAGCATCATCGACAGCAGTGTCGTCTCCTGGCCGCCGTGCATGCTGCTGCTGGAAGTGAACACCGCCGCCGGCTTGCCTGCGAGCGCCCCCCGCAGCCAGAGCGCGCCGGTTCCGTCCCAGAAATGCTTCATCGGCGCGGCCATGTTGCCGAAGCGCGTCGGCGTGCCCAGCGCCAGCCCGGCGCACTCCTCGAGATCGGTGAGTTCGCAATACGGTGCGCCGGCCTCGGGTATCGCCGGCTGCGCAACGGTGGTGACGCTCGCCACCCGGGGCACCGTGCGCAGGCGCGCGCCTGCGCCGGGCACCTGCTCAATGCCGCGCGCGATCAGCCGCGCCATTTCGCCCACTGCGCCGTGGCGGCTGTAGTACAGGACCAGTATCTCCGGCATGCTGGGCTCACTCGCGGATTGACGCCGGCATTATACGGGCGGGCGCTCAGGCTGCATCAGTAAAGCTTGCCGTCATAGCGCCAGCGGTGCTTCCACGCCGCTTCCACTGCGCGCGGGTACTGCGGCATTCCCAGGCTGCCGTTGTAACGCCCGAGCGCTCGGTACAGATCGCCTTTTTCCAGGTCCAGGTAGTGGCGCAGTATGACGCAGCCGTAGCGGATGTTCTTGCGCATATCGAACAAGTCGTCGCCCTTGGCGCCGATCTGCGTAACCCAGAAGGGCATGACCTGCATGAACCCGCGCGCACCCGCTCTGGACACGGCGTATTTCCTGAATCCGCTCTCGACCTGGATCAGGCCCAGCACCAGTTGCGGGTCGAGGCCGGCGCGGCTGGCCTCGTAATGCACCGATTTCAGGAACGCGATGCGGGTGTTATGGTCGCGGATGCGGGCGTCCAGCCGCCGCGACATCGCACTGAGCCAATTGACCTCGTCCAGCTTGGAGCGAAACGCGGTAGTCAGCGGCGCGCGATCGCTTACCGCTTTGGACAGGACCGCCTGCACGCTCGCGGCAAGCGGCTCGTAGATTTGCGCGCCGGCCCATGCGGCGGTATGCACGCACAGAAGCGCCAGGCACGCGGCCAATCGCGCTAGTGCGCGCATAGCCTCGCTTTGACGAACGCGATCAGTTCGTCCAGCGCGACCGCAGTCGGCGCCGAATCGCGCCGCCCCTGGTATTCGAGCTTGCCCTGATTCAGCCCGCGCTCGCCCACAACCACGCGGTGCGGGATGCCGACCAACTCCATGTCGGCAAACATCACGCCCGGGCGCTCGTCGCGGTCATCGAGCAGCACGTCGACGCCGGCCGCGGTAAGTTCAAGGTAGAGTTTGTCGCAGGCCTCCCTGACCGGCGCGCTCTTGCGGTAACCGATCGGCACCAGCGCCAGCTGGAACGGCGCGATCGGCTGCGGGAAGACAATGCCGCGCGCGTCGTGGTTCTGCTCGATGGCGGCGCCGACTATGCGCGTCACGCCAATGCCGTAGCACCCCATTTCGAACGGGCGCGACTTGCCCGATTCGTCCAGGAACAGGGCCTTCATCGCCTCGGAATACTTGGTCCGCAGTTGAAAGATATGCCCGACTTCGATACCGCGGCAGATGGCGAGCGTACCTTTGCCATCCGGGCTCGGATCGCCCGGCACGACGTTGCGGATATCGGCGACGAGCCGCGGTTCGGGCAGGTCGCGGCCAAAATTAACGCCAGCGAGGTGATGGCCTTCCTCGTTGGCGCCGCAGATGAAGTCGGCCATCGCCGCCACGGCGCGGTCGGCGATGACCCTGACGCCGGCGTCGATGCCGGCCGGGCCGATGTAGCCCGGCACGCATCCAAGATGGTGTTGCACTTCGGCATCGGTGGCGAAGCGGAATGGATCCATGCCGGGCAGCTTCTGCGTCTTGATTTCGTTCAGGTTGTGATCGCCCCGCAGCAACAGCAGGACAAATTCCTCCTCGTGCACCACGGCGATCGCCTTGACCGTTTGCGCGAGCGGCGCTCCGAGCAGCGCCGCCACGTCTTCGCAGCGGGTCATGCCGGGGGTCGGCACCTTGCGCACGGGCGCACCCGGCGCAGGCCGCCTCCCCTGCGGCGCCAGCGCTTCGGCCAGTTCGACATTGGCGGCGTAGTCCGAGTCGGGGCAGTAGGCGATCGCATCCTCGCCCGAGTCGGCGAGCACATGAAACTCGTGCGAGCCGGTGCCGCCGATGGCTCCCGTGTCGGCGGCGACGGCGCGGAATTTGAGCCCGAGCCGCGTGAAGATGCGGGTATAGGTGTCGTACATGTTGCGGTATTCGCGCTCGAGGTCGGCGTGGTCGGCGTGGAAGGAATAGCCGTCCTTCATCGTGAACTCGCGTCCACGCATGATGCCGAAGCGCGGCCGCCGCTCGTCGCGGAACTTGGTCTGGATCTGGTAGAAATGTACCGGCAGCTGGCGATAGCTCTTGAGCTCGCTGCGCGCGAGGTCGGTGACGACTTCTTCCGACGTCGGCTGGATCAGGAAGTCGCGCTGATGGCGGTCCTGAAAGCGCAACAGTTCCGCGCCGTATTTTTCCCAGCGGCCGGATTCCTGCCACAATTCTGCCGGCTGCACCACGGGCATCGCCAGTTCGACCGCGCCGGCGCGGTTCATTTCCTCGCGTACGATGGCCTCGACCTTGCGCACGATGCGCAGACCGAGCGGCATCCAGGTGTAGATGCCGCCGGCAAGGCGCCGGATGATGCCGGCGCGCAGCATCAGCTTGTGGCTGACGATTTCCGCATCGGCGGGCGCCTCCCTGAGGGTGGAGACGAAAAACTTCGAGACGCGCATAAGGATTCCGGTGAGCTGGGCGGCGCTATTTTACTAGAAGATCGCCGCGTCATCGACGCGGCGACAAGCCGCTTTCATTGCGCCGTGAAATGTGGAAGAATGGTGCAAATACCAGCTTAAGGTGAATGTATCATGCTCGACCGTGACGGCTATCGCCCGAACGTCGGCATTGTTCTCTGTAACGCAAGGAACGAGGTATTCTGGGGCAAACGCATCAAGGAGCATTCCTGGCAGTTTCCGCAGGGCGGAATCAAGCACGGTGAAACCCCGGAGCAGGCGATGTTCCGGGAGCTTGAAGAGGAGGTGGGGCTGAAGGCCCACCACGTCAAGATCCTTGGACGCACCAGAAACTGGCTGCGTTACGAAGTGCCGGCGCAGTGGGTCAGGCGTGAATGGCGCGGGAGCTACAGGGGCCAGAAGCAGATCTGGTTCCTGCTGCGCTTGATCGCTCGTGACAGCGACGTATCGCTGCGTGCGAGCGAACACCCCGAGTTCGACGCATGGCGTTGGCACGAGTACTGGGTCCCTCTGGATACCGTTATCGAGTTCAAGCGCGAAGTCTACGCGCAGGCCCTGAACGAACTCGCGCGTTATCTGAACCGGGATTCCATCCACAGCAGGCACGAGCGCGCACTGCGTTCGGCGCGGTGAACGAATCAATTTTGCGGCTGAACGCCCGTTTGCCGGGCGCGGCCCCGGTGTGCGATGTCCAATCCAGGGAGCATTAGATGACGCGCGAATATCTTCCCCTCACGGCGCACCGCCTGCAGGCCGGGACGCGGTTTCACCTCCCGGGGCAGGATCGGGAGCGAGTATGCATCGACTCGCCCGCGCTCGCCGTAATGACCGACCTCAGGCACATTCCCGCCGCGACCATCGACCTGGATGCGCCGCTGGATGCAGCCAACCGTTTCATGATCCGGCGCGGCGTACGTTTGTTGCTCGTCACCGACGATGAGCGCCAGGTGCTGGGCTTGATCACTGCGAACGACGTATTGGGGGAAAAGCCGGTGCAGTTCGCGCTGGAGCGCGGCATCAGGCGGCCAGAGATTCGCGTGGGCGACATCATGACGCCGCGCGAGCGGCTGGAAGCTCTGCTTTACGCTGACCTCGTCCAGGCGGAGGTCGGGCATATCGTGGCGACGCTCAAGCACGCGGGTCGCCAGCATGCGCTGGTCATTGATGTGAGCGGCCAGGAGCAGGTCCAAGCGGTACGCGGAATCTTCTCGGCGTCGCAGATCGCGCGGCAGCTTGGCGTCGTCATCCATACCACCGAAGTGGCCCAAACCTTTGCAGAAATCGGGGCGGCGCTCGGGCGCTGAGCGCGACCCGCGCTAACCGCATTGTCGGCGTACCCGGTATTTGACAAGGGAGCCGACATATTTTAAACTTATTCTAATATTTGGACGAAAGTTGAATATGTCCATATATTAATGATTTCGTGTATAAACTGGCTTTAGTTTGACAATTCGCAACGTAAAGTGTTGGACAAACCAGTATCTTAGTCCACTGTTATGTCAATCTTGTTGCTGATGCTTCGATGAACCGGAGGAAACATGAAACTCAAAGGCTCAAAAACCGAAGAAAACCTGAAAGCCGCGTTCGCGGGTGAATCCCAGGCCAACCGCCGCTACCTTTACTTCGCAAACAAGGCCGATATCGAAGGCCAGAACGATGTTGCCGCGCTGTTTCGCTCCACGGCGGAAGGCGAGACCGGCCACGCGCACGGCCACCTGGAATACCTGGAGCAGGTGGGCGATCCCGCGACTGGCCTGCCCATCGGTTCGAGCCGTCTGAATTTGACGGCTGCCGTTGCCGGCGAAACGCACGAATACACGGATATGTATCCGGGCATGGCCAAGAGCGCGCGCGACGAAGGCTTCGAGGAAATAGCGGATTGGTTCCAGACGCTGGCGAAAGCCGAGCGCTCGCACGCCAATCGGTTCCAGAAGGCGCTGGATGCGCTGAGCGACTAGACGGTTCAAGGGCGAGGCGAGCGGAGGGATTCCCTCCGCTTCGCCGTTCGCGTCACTCGCTTCTGCAGGCTACACCTCAGCCGCCACTCGCCGCACCATGCCAAAATGAGCACGCGCGAAGGGAGCCTTGAAGCTCCCACCCGCCATCCTATCGACTGGAGATCGGCGGATTTCTACGACGAAGGCAAGCTCAACGCCGAGCTCCATCGCGTCTACGACATTTGCCACGGTTGCCGCCGCTGCGTCAGCCTGTGCACGGCTTTTCCGACCTTGTTCGACCTCGTCGACGAGAGCAAGACCGGCGAAGTGGACGGGGTGGATCCCGGCGATTTCGGCAAGGTCGTGGACCAGTGTTATCTGTGCGATCTGTGCTACATGACCAAGTGCCCGTACGTTCCGCCGCACCAATGGAATGTGGACTTCCCGCACCTGATGCTGCGCGCTAAGGCGGTCAAGTTCCGCAAAGGCGAGGTCCGGTTTCGCGACCGTCTGCTTTCGTCCACCGACGCGATCGGCAAACTTGCCGCGATACCCGTGGTGGCGCAGACCGTGAATGCGCTGAACGGCAATGGCACCGCGCGTGCGCTGATGCAAAGCGTCATCGGCGTGCACCAGGAGCGCAAACTGCCGCCGTACAGTCCAACGCGGTTTCGCAGCGGAGCGCGGTCGAGCCAGGCGTACGCCGTCAGAAATGGCGAGCGCACGCCCGGGAAGGTCGCCATCTTTGCGACCTGCTACGTCAACTACAACGAGCCGGGTATAGGCCACGACCTGATCAAGCTGCTCGAGCACAACGAGATCCCCTATGTGATCGTCGAGAAGGAAGCGTGCTGCGGCATGCCCAAGCTGGAGCTGGGCGATCTGGAGAGCGTGGCGCGCCTGAAGCAGATCAACATTCCGCCGCTGGTGCGGCTTGCGCGCGACGGATTTGCCATTGTCACCGCTGTGCCCTCGTGCACGCTGATGTTCAAGTCGGAGCTGGCGCTGCTGTTCCCGCAGGACGCCGACGTGAAAGCAGTGTCCGAGGCGATGTTCGATCCTTTCGAATACCTGGTGCTGCGCCACAAGGACGGCTTGCTCAAGACCGACTTCAAACAGCCGCTGGGCAAGGTTTCCTATCACATTCCCTGCCATTCGCGCGTGCAGAACATGGGCCAGAAGACGCGCGAGGCGCTGCAGTTGATACCGCAGACCCGCGTCAATACCGTGGAGCGGTGCTCCGGACATGACGGCACCTGGGGCGTGAAATCGGAATACTTCGACAATTCCATGAAAATTGGCCGGCCGGTGTTCAGGGCGATGGCAGAAGGCGACCCCGATTTCATCAGCTCGGATTGCGCCATCGCCGGGCGCCATATCGAGCAGGGCATGGGTGAGACCCGGGCGCGGCGTGAACATCCGCTGACCCTGATGCGCATCGCCTACGGACTATAAGCGCGCGCGGCGGTGCGCGGGAACGCTTCGCCCCGTGCCATCTTCCTGATTCATACGCCCGACAAACGTTGCATCGGGCGCTCAAAGGTTACGACGACCATGCAAAAAACTACGCACAACATCGCCAGGGACAGCCTGCTCAGCCTGGAAGCGTACGCGCGCCAGCGCAAGGAAATCCGCGCCAAGGTCCTGGCGCACAAGCGCGACCGCACCGTCCATCTGGGAGCGCATCTGGCGCTGGTGTTCGAGGATGAGCTCACCATTCGCTATCAGATCCAGGAAATGCTGCGCATCGAGCGCACGTTCGAGGAAGCGGGAATTCAGGATGAACTCGACGCTTACAATCCGTTGATCCCGGATGGGCGCAATTTCAAGGCGACCATGATGATCGAATACGCGGATGCGGACGAGCGCAAGCGGGCGCTGGCAAAGCTCAAAGGAATCGAAGACCGGGTGTGGGTGCAGGCAGAGGGCTGCGCCCGCGTCTACGCGATCGCCGACGAAGACCTGGAGCGCGAGAACGAGGAAAAGACCTCCGCGGTGCATTTCCTTCGCTTCGAACTGAACGACGAAATAGTCAAGGCGCTGAAATATGGCGTCGCCCTGTCGATGGGCGTCGATCATCCGAACTATCAGGCCGACATCGCCGCGGTTGCAGCGGGCGTGCGCGCGTCGCTCGTGCACGACCTGGACTAAGCATGCGTGCCTGGCTGGCGTTGCTGATTGTGCCGCTCGCGGCCGCGGCGCAGACGCCCGGTACGGACGGGGATTACGGCAGCCGCGACCGGCCGGGCGAAGCAAAGGTCGCGCTGCCGGAGTATCCGAGGCCGGAGAATTACCTGCCGTTCGAGGTGAGCGCGGTCACGCCCTTTGCCTTTTTTGTCGACTCGAAGTCGATCAGCGTCGGACCCGGCGCGGTGCTGCGCTACACCTTGATTGCGAAGAGCGCCGACGGCGCGCTCAATATCAGTTACGAAAGCATGCGCTGCACCGACGGAAATTTCCGCGTTTACGCGTATGGCAGCGTCGGCGACAGCTGGTTCGAAGTGCGGAATTCCAAATGGGAGCTGATCAGGTCCGATCGGCGCAACCCGCAGCGTGCCGTGCTCTTCAACGACTACTTCTGCCCGCTGACGGGCTACGTATCCAACGCCGCGGATGCGGTGCGGGTGCTCAAGAGCGGCGGCGGCCCGCGCGGCGCCATAGGCGGCAACTAGGGCCCCGGTCCGGGTCCGGCCGCAAGCGCGGCCGCGTGCTTCTGCTAAAGCGGGCGCGGATTGTGGCTGCGGCCGCCGCTGCGCGGCTTAACATTCGCTGCGCAAATGTTAACCTGCGCCGCAATCTGCTTCTGCTAAAGCAGAACCAGGTTGTCTCGGTGGATCAGCTCCGGTTCGTCCACATAGCCGAGAATCGGCAGGATTTCGCTGCTGGGTCTGCCGACGATCCGGCGCGCCTCGTTGGAACCGTGGGTCTCCAGCCCGCGCGCCAGTTCCCTGCTTTCAGGCGAGAGACAGGCGACCACCGCCCCGCGCTCGAATGCACCCTCGACGCTCTTGACGCCTATCGGCAGCAGGCTCTTGCCTTCCTTGGTCAGCGCGCGCACTGCACCGGCATCCAGAACCAGTCTGCCATTGACCTGCAAATGGTCGGCCAGCCACTGCTTGCGCGCGGCGATCGGGACGGCCGCGGCGACCAGTAGCGTGCCTATCGCCTCTCCCCGGGCGAGTCGCAGCAGAACATCCGCTTCGTGTCCGGAGGCGATCACGGTATGCGCGCCCGAGCGGGCAGCGCGCTTCGCGGCAAGGACTTTGGTCAGCATGCCGCCTTTGGCGATATGACTGCCCGCCTTGCCGCACATGTCCTCCAGCTCCGGCGCCCCGGCCCGGGCTTCGCGCACCAGCTCGGCCGAAGGATGTTCACGCGGGTCGCGCGTGTACAGCCCGGCCTGGTCGGTGAGAATGACCAGGCAATCAGCCTCGATCAGGTTGGTAACCAGCGCCCCAAGCGTGTCGTTGTCCCCGAATTTGATCTCGTCGGTGACCACGGTGTCGTTCTCGTTGATGATCGGTATGACGCCGAGCGCGAGTAGGGTGCGCAGCGTCGAGCGCGCATTCAGGTAGCGCTGGCGGTCGGCCAGATCGGCATGCGTCAGCAGCACCTGGGCGGTATGCAAGCCATGCTCGCGGAAACAGGTCTCGTACACCTGCACCAGGCCCATCTGGCCCACCGCCGCCGCCGCCTGCAGTTCATGCATCGCTTGCGGGCGCCGCGTCCAGCCCAGGCGCTGCATGCCCTCGGCGATGGCGCCGCTGGATACCAGCACCACTTCCTTTTCCCCAACACGCAACTGTGCAATCTGCGCCGCCCAGCGCGCAATCGCCGCCCGGTCCAGGCCCTCGCCCTGATTGGTGACGAGCGAACTGCCTACCTTGACGACGAGGCGTTGCGCCGATTTGAGCGGTGCGGACATCTCAGGTCGCCTGCTTTTCGGTGAGGTGGTCCATGATGGCAAAGCATAACTCGCGGCAGCCCGCGCCGGTGAGTGCCGAAATGGCGAACCACTGGCCTTTCCAGCGGTAGGCCTTGAGAAAGCGCTGCAGCGCCCGGTCGCGCTCGCCCGCGCTCAGCATGTCCGTCTTGTTGAGCACCAGCCAGCGCGGTTTGTCGTGCAGCGCCTGATCGTATTTCTTGAGTTCGTTGACGATGGCGCGCGCATCCTTGACCGGATCGACGCTGTCGTCGAGCGGCGCGATGTCGACCAGGTGCAGCAGCAGGCGCGTACGTGCGAGGTGGCGCAGGAACTGGTGGCCCAACCCGGCGCCCTCGGCTGCCCCCTCGATCAGGCCGGGAATGTCCGCGACGACGAAGCTGCGGTCGTCGGCCACGCGCACGACGCCCAGATTTGGGTGCAGGGTGGTGAATGGGTAGTCTGCAACCTTCGGGCGGGCGGCCGACACCGCGCGAATGAGGGTGGATTTGCCGGCGTTGGGCATGCCGAGAAGGCCGACATCGGCGAGCAGCTTCAGCTCCAGGCGCAGCTCGCGCGATTCGCCCGCGTCGCCCGGGGTGCACTGGCGCGGAGCGCGGTTGGTGCTGGTCTTGAAATGCAGGTTCCCCAATCCGCCCTTGCCGCCGCGGGCGACAAGCGCCTTCTGCTCGTGCGCGGTCAGATCGGCGATCAACTCGCCGGTCTGGGCATCGGTGATTACCGTGCCCACGGGCACGCGCAGCACGACATCTTCGGCGCCCTTGCCGTACTGGTCCGAGCCGCGTCCGTTCTCGCCGCTCCGGGCGCGGTGAATGCGCGCATAGCGGTAATCGATGAGCGTGTTGATGTTGCGGTTGGCCACGGCGTAGATGCTGCCGCCCGCACCGCCGTCACCGCCGTCCGGTCCGCCGCGGGGAACGAACTTCTCGCGCCGGAAGTGGGCGACGCCATTTCCGCCGTTGCCGGCGTGGACTTCGATTCGCGCTTCGTCGATGAATTTCATGGCTGCACAGGCGCAACAAATAAAAAAGCCCTACCGCGTGGATAGGGCTTTTCGAGGAGCCTGCCGGAATTCAGGCCGGCACCACGCTCACCGTCTTCTTGCTCATCGGGCCTTTGACGCCGAACGACACCTTGCCCGAGACCTTGGCGTACAGCGTGTGATCCTTGCCCATGCCGACATTTTCGCCCGCATGAATCTTGGTGCCGCGCTGGCGCACGATGATGCTGCCGGCGGAGATCAACTGGTCGCCATAGCGCTTCACGCCGAGGCGCTTGGATTGCGAATCGCGGCCGTTTCTGGAGCTGCCGCCTGCCTTCTTGTGTGCCATGTCTTGCCTCTCTGATTAACTCGCTGAGCCTAGCCCGTGATACCGGTTATTTCGATTTCAGTGAAATTCTGCCGATGCCCCTGATGCTTCTGGTAGTGCTTGCGCCGGCGCAGCTTGAAAATTCGCACCTTGTCATGGCGCCCTTGGGAGAGGACTTTCGCCTGTACAGAAGCGCCGGTGACCAGCGGCCTGCCCATCTTGAGATTGTCGCCGTCCGCGACCAGCAGCACCTGGTCGAGCACGATCTCGGCGCCGACGGCTGCAGGCAACTGTTCTATCTTCAATTTTTCGCCGGCGGCGACGCGGTACTGCTTGCCGCCGGTTTTGATGACCGCGTACATGTTGAGACTCCGAAAGGACGAAAGCGCAATAAAACAAAGGAACCCGAGATTATACAGCAATTTAGCTTTGGCCGTCAAAGGCTTTATGCTATGATCTCGGCCGCGCCCGATCCGTCGTCCGGCTCCAATCTCCAGCCCAAGCTCCGTGCCCATCGAACCTATCCGTTCCCTCATCGACGCGGACATGCGCGCCGTGGATGCCATGATCCGGCGCCGGCTCGAGTCCGACGTAGTGCTGATCCGCCAGGTGGCGGAGTACATCATCGCCGGCGGCGGCAAGCGGCTGCGGCCCGCCATGCTGCTCCTGGCGGCCGGGGCCACCGGCTACCGCGGCAGCCATCACCATGAGCTTGCGGCAGTGATCGAATTCATCCACACGGCGACGCTGCTGCACGACGACGTGGTGGACGAGTCGGCCCTGCGCCGCGGCCGCAAGACCGCCAACGCGGCCTTCGGCAATGCCGCAAGTGTGTTGGTCGGCGATTTTCTTTACTCGCGCGCGTTCCAGATGATGCTCACTGTCGACGACATGCGCGTGATGGCAGTGCTGGCCGATGCCACGAATACCATTGCCGAGGGCGAAGTGCTGCAGCTCCTGAACGTGCACAATGCCGACACGGACGAAGCGCGCTACCTGGAAGTCGTGCGGCGCAAGACGGCCAAGCTGTTTGAAGCCGCCACGCGCTTGGGCGCCATCCTCGGCCGGGGCGCGCCGGAGGTCGAACAGGGTCTGGCGGCGTACGGCATGCACGTCGGGACCGCGTTTCAGCTGATCGACGACGTGCTCGACTACTCGGGCGACTTGAACGAGACGGGCAAGAACCTCGGTGACGACCTCAATGAAGGCAAGCCGACGCTGCCCCTGATCTACGCCATGCGAAAAGGCACTGCCGCGCAGGCGCATACGGTGCGCCATGCGATCGAGCAGGGCGGGCGCGAGGATTTCGGCGCCGTGCTGGAGGCCATTACCCGTACGGGAGCGCTGGAATACGCACGCGAGCAGGCCAGGCGCGAAGCCGCGGCAGCCGGCGCCTCGATTGAGCGGCTGCCGAATTCAAAATACCGCGACAGTTTGCTACAATTGGCGGACTTCGCGGTCAATCGCAACCACTGACCGCGTTCGTTTTTGGGGGTTCGCCCCCCCGCTTGTCGCACTTCGGGGTGTAGCTCAGCCTGGTAGAGTACTGCGTTCGGGACGCAGGAGTCGGAGGTTCAAATCCTCTCACCCCGACCAAGCATTTTCAAAGACTTATCCGATAGCCCTTACCGTTTCGGAAACGGTCGCGTAACCAGATCGTAACCGGTCCAAAACGCCCACCGCAGCCTTGAGGTTTTCCGGCGCAAGGTGCGCGAAATGCTCGGTCGTTTCGCTTGGCGGTGGGCCCGGGCTCCTGCCGGCGTCTGCGCTGCCGGAAATCGGATCGATCCTGACCGAGTCCGGGCAAGCTCCTGTTAAACATTGTTAAAGCGCCTTCAAGTGCTTGCCGCCCCGGTGTAGAGTGCCGCAACAGGAGCGTGAATTAGTTCGTACGCGCGGGGCATCGTGCCCGATTTGGTGCCGACTTGGAAACAAGGCAATGGAAGAACACGGCGTGGGCCGACCGAAGCGGATTCTTTACATCGACGACGAGACGGACCTGCAGTGGCTGGTAAAGCACATTCTGGAGTCGGCCGGCGGCTTCGAGGTGATGGTCTGCGGCTCCGGCGCCGAAGGCTTGAGCCATATCGGCGAGTTCGATCCCGATCTCGTGCTGCTTGACGTGATGATGCCGGGCATGGATGGGTTCAACGTGCTGCGCGCTCTGCGCGCGCGCTCCGAAAGCGCGGGTTTGCCGGTCGTATTCCTTACGGCCAGAACGCAGGACAGGGACGAATACCTGCGGTCGGGCGCGGACGGGGTCATCGACAAGCCATTCGAGCCCGAAGACTTGCTGCGGCGGGTGCGCGCATACGCCAAGGCGCCGGTCCCGGCCTAGAGCCAGCGCTTCGCTGAAGTGCCAGTGCGACGCGATCCGCTCTGTCACGGGGTTTGGGCCGAAGCGGTCGGCGCGAATTTCTGCCACAGGGCGCGGATCTGACCCACCAGGGCATCAGGCTCGATCGGCTTGACTATCACGCCCAATGCGCCGCGGCGCAACAGGTCCTGCCGGATCTCCTCCTGCGTGTTTGCGGTGAAGAAAATCACCGGGGTCGCGGTCAGCGCGGGCAACTCGCGCAAGGCGGCAATGGTTGCGAGCCCGTCCATGCCGGGCATCGTCAGGTCGAGCAATATCAGGTCGGGCGGATACGCGCGCGCGGTGAGCACTGCCTCGGCGCCGCCGCCGCAGACACGTACGTCGTAGCCGCCGCCGACCTCGAGGCTGATGCGGGTGATGAGCTGGAGATCAGGATCGTCCTCGACCAGCATGATCGTTCTGAGCGGGATGTTCATATTCGCATTGCGCGGCGGCGTTCCGCGCGCGGCTCCAGCGGCGCCTCCCGGCACGGCAGATCGAAGTAGAACGTCGCACCCGCGCCGAGTGTGCTTGCAAAATCGATGCTCCCGCCCAGCTTGTCCATGATCATCCTGCAGATGGCCAGACCCAGGCCGGTGCCGCCCCTCTGGCGCGAGGTCGAGCTGTCGGCCTGGGCAAACCGGTCGAAGACACGCGGCTTGAAGTCCTCGGCAATGCCGGGCCCGCCATCGACGACGCTCACACGATAGGCATCGCCTGCGCGCTGCAGGTGAACTTCGACGCGCGCGCCGCGCGGGGAGAATTTGGCGGCGTTGGACAGCAGGTTGGCCATCACCTGCATCAGGCGGTCGAAATTGGCGTCGACCCATGCGGGCCCCGGGCTGCGCGCGAGCACCAGGCTGACGCCGAACTGGTCGGCATAACCCTTGTTGGCTTGAATGGCGGCGCGCAGCAAGGCATCGAGCTCCACTGGTTCGAGCTGGATCTTGAGCGCGTCGGAATTGAGTTTCTCCACATCGAGAATATCGTTGATCAGGCGTACCAGGCGCTGCGAATTGTCCCGCGCGACGCGGATCAGCGTCTGGGCATCCTCGCGCAATCCCGCCATCTTGGCAAGCAGACCCAGCGATCCGACGATGGAGGAGAGGGGCGTGCGCAGCTCGTGGCTCACCACCGAAACAAACTCATCCTTCATGTGCTCGATTTCCTTGCGCGCTGAAATGTCGGCGTTGGTTCCGGTCATGCGCAGCGCGCGCCCCGACTGGTCCCGACTGACCACGCGACCCTGGGTAAGCACCCATTTCCACTGGCCGCCGTGAGTCCTGACGCGGTGCTCGGCATGAAACTCCGGGCTCACACCCTTGAGCGCAGCCGCGCTCAGGGCGAGCACGCGCTCGCGGTCGTCCGGGTGGACGAGGTCGATCAGCGACGCCCGGTCCGTGACCGTTTCTTGCGGCTGGCTCCCCAGCATTTCCGCCCAGCCCCCGCTCAGATAAATCGCGCCGCTGGCGATGTCGGCATCCCAAATCGCGAGCCTCGATCCCTGCAACGCCAGGTCAAGGCGCTCGTTCACGCGAATGAGTTCTTGCTGCTGCTGTACGCGCGCGCTGATATCGGCGTGCGTGCCGATCATGTGCAGCGGGCTGCCGTCGGCGGCGCGGCTGACGACCACGCCGCGCGTGAGTATCCATTTCCATCTGCCGTCCTTGCACTGCATGCGGTATTCGGTGGAATACGCCGGGCTGGTGCCGTCCAGATACGCCTGCAGCTCCGCCATCACGCGCGCTTTGTCCTGCGGATGAATTCGCTTTTCCCATTCGTCGCGCCGGTCGGCGAATTCGTCGTCTGCGTAGCCCAGCATTTCCTTGTAGCGCTTCGAATAATGGATTTCGTCGGTTTGTATGTTGCGGTCCCAGACGCCTTCGCCGCCGCCCTCGAGCGCAAACTTCCAGCGCTCCTCGCTCGCTCGCAGCGCCTCCTCGGCAGCCTTGCGCTCGGTGATGTCGATGATCATCACGAAGAAACCGACGGGGCGGCCGGCGCTGTCGAAATCCGGAATGAAAGTGCCGGCGAGTTGGTGCTCGCGCCCGTCGATGCCGCGCCGCATGCGCTCGTACTCGACACGCTTCCCCTGAAGCGCCAATTCGATTTCGGGCAGGATGGATGCATAGGCCGCGCTGCCGATGACCTCGGCAAGGTGATGATGGTCGATGCGCTCCGCGGGCAGCTCCAGCCATTCCTCGACCGCACGGTTGTGAAAGCGCATGCGGTGGGCGCCGTCGACATAGCCGATCATCGCTGGAACCGAGCCGGTGACCAGGCGATACTGCTTCTCCTGTTCGCGCAGGTCGGCCTCGGTCCGGCGGCGCTCCTCGCGCTGGCGGATGATCACGGCGGCGGCGAACAGCGCCAGTCCGAGCGCGAGCAGTCCGCTCCAGAAGGTAATCCGGCCGAATTCCTGCGTGCGCGCGGCGATGCGGTCGTGGCGCGCGGCGGCCGCGGCCTGCTCCTGCCGGCGCATCGACCCGAGCATCAGCCCGAACTCCCGTCCCTTGCCTTGGTAGGTTTCGCTTGAGATGAAGGCAACGGCTGCGGCGACGCCGCGTTCCTGGCGCAGGCGCACGACCTGCTGTTGCAGTTCGCTGATCGCGAGCGACGCGCGCTCCAGGGCGGCCGCGCGGCGCCGCTGTTCCGCGTCGTCGGCGACGGCCTGCGCCAGCAGCGCGATGTTGGCTCGGCTGGCGGCATCGGCCTCGCGCAGCCGTTGCAGGTCCGGCTCGGCGCGGCTGATGATGTAGCTCAGCGTGGCGGATTCGACAGCCTCTCTGGTGCTGACCAGTTCCTCTAGCTTGGCGAAGATGCGCAGGCTTCTCGCTTCGGCATCGGCCTGTTCCAACTGCGCCGTTACGCTCACCTCGTATGCGCCGCCTATCGTGATCAGCAGGGCGATGGTGGTGGCGAGAACGAGATAAGCGCCGATCCGGAACGAGAACTTCATGGCCGGCACAGCATCTTACTTTTCCGCGGCAGCGTCAATCGGCGGGCGCGGTGGACGCAGCGGCGGTCTGCTAGAATGCCCGCAGGAGGTACATGGACAACAAGGTTGTAGTTGCCGTGGACGCGCAGATCGCCGCGCTGGTGCCGCGTTTTCTCGCCAATCGCGCCGCCGACGTCGGCAGGATCCGCACCGCGCTGGCGCACGCCGATTTCGAATCCATACGCATCGCGGCGCACGCAATGAAGGGGGCGGGTGGCGGCTACGGTTTCCCGGAGATATCGCGGCTCGGCGCCGCGATGGAGGAGAGCGCGCGCCAGCGCGACCCGGCGCAGATAGTCGAGCTCGTGGCGAGCCTGGACGCGTATCTGGCGCGCATTGTGCTGGCGCCGGGCGACGGGCAAAGCGGGCCTGGCGATGCGTAAGGATGTGGCGTGCCCGCGCGCGAACGATCGACGATCCGCACTGACTGAGAGTTGGCACCATGCGCATTGCTTTGCTTGAGGACGATCAGGATCAGGCCGATCTGGTGTGCGCCTGGCTCAAGGCTGCCGGCCATAGCTGCCGAATCTATGCGCTGGGCAAGGACCTGGTGCGCGAGGCCAAGCGTGAAACGTTCGACATGTTCCTGCTTGATTGGGAGGTGCCGGGCATGTCCGGCGCCGAGGTGCTGGTATGGATCAGGGCCAACGTCGCCGAACCGGTGCCCGTGCTGTTCGTCACCGCGCGTCAACGCGAAGAGGACATCGTGCATGCCCTGACCAGCGGCGCCGACGACTATATGGTCAAACCGCTGGGCAAGCTCGAGCTTCTCGCGCGCGTGGACGCGCTCGGACGGCGCGCGCGCGTGGGCGAGCGTCCGGAGGAAACCGTGCTTGATTACGGGCGGCTGCGCATCGACTGCCAGGGCCGGCAGGCAGTGCTGGACGGGGAAGTGGTGGCGATGACGCAAAAGGACTACGAATTGACGCTGTTTCTGCTGCGCAACGTCGGCCGCCTGCTGTCGCGCGGGCATATCCTGGAGGCGGTCTGGGGCCAGTCGGCCGAAATCAACACGCGCACCGTCGACACGCACATCAGCCGCATTCGTGGCAAGCTGCAACTCACGCCCGAAAACGGCTGGCGGCTGTCCGCCGTCTACCAGCACGGCTACCGGCTCGAGCGCGTCGCGGCGGCGGCACGCTAACGCTTGACGGCGCTCCCCCGGGCGGCACGCATTTTGGGCAAATTCCTTCTGCTGATCGTGGTTATCGCCGCGGCCTGGTGGCTGGCGCGGGGCTTGCGGCGGAGCGACACCCGCGCGGCCCCAGAGGCCGCGCCGGAGCAAATGGTGAATTGTGCCCATTGCGGCCTGTACCTTCCGCAGGGCGAAGCCATCCGCGAGGGCGACAGGTTCTTCTGCTGCGCCGAGCATCGCCGCCTCGCAGCCTAGGCGCATCGCGAATTCCGTTTCAATATGCGCTCCCTGACGGCCGATCGACATGAGCGCGCGGGGGCCCGCTCCCGCGCCCTGAACTGAGTCCTGCCGATGTCCACCTGGCAATACGCTGCTGACGCGCAACCGGACTCGTTCTGGGTTTCACTGCGTTTTTTCAACATCTACCGGCTGCTGCTTGCCGCCGTGTTCCTAGTGGCCGTCATGGTTTTCGGCGACAGCCTCAATTTCGGCAGCCACAACCTCGCGCTGTTCAAGTACGCGAGCGGCGCCTATCTGCTGCTGGCGATCGCGTTCCAGGTGCTGCTGGAAAGGATGCGCAGGCATTTCAATCTCCAGCTGAGCGTGCATGTGATCACCGACATCGTCGCGACCGTGCTGCTCATGAATGCCAGCGACGGCTTCAGGAGCGGTCTGGGCGTGATGCTGCTGATTTCGCTCGCGGCGGCGGCGCTGGTGAGCCGCGGGGCGCTGATGCTGTTCTATGCCGCGCTTGCATCCATAGCGATTCTGCTGGAGCAGACCTACTGGGTCCTGTGGTTCGATCACAGTGAGGCCAATTACGTGCAGCCGGGGATGCTCTCGATCGGCTATTTCGCCACCGCGTTTATCACCAACCAGCTGGCGCTGCGCGTCATCCGGCAGGAGCGGGTGATGCGTCAGCGCTCGGTCGATCTGAGCAATCAACTGCGCATCAGCCAGCTGGTGCTCCAGGACATGCAGGATGCGGTGCTGGTGGTCGACGACAACGGCCTGGTGCGCCAGCACAACCCGCAGGTGTCGCTGCTCCTGGGCTGGCAGGCACCCGAGCTCGATCAGATCGAGAAATATTCGCCCGAGATAGCGCGGGCCCTGGCGCGCTGGCATGACGGCAGCGGCAGCGCGGCTGAGACCCTGCTGCTGCCGGGAAGCGGCAAGCTGGTGCGCGCCCGCTTTGTTGAGGCCGGAGCAGGCGGCGGTGGCATCAGCCTGGTGTTTCTCGAGGACCTTTCGCGGCTGCAGGAGCAGGCACAGCAGATGAAACTTGCCGCCCTCGGAAGGCTCACCGCGAACATCGCGCACGAGATCCGCAATCCGCTCTCGGCGATCAGCCACGCGAGCGAGCTGCTGCTGGAGGAGCAGCGCGGCCCCTCGCAGGACCGCTTGTTGTGCATTATTCAGGACAACTCCAAGCGCCTCGACCGAATGGTGCGCGACGTGCTCGAACTGTCGCGGCGCGACCGCGTGCGCCCGGAGAATATCGCGCTGGTGTCCTTTCTGCCTTCCTTCCTCGACGAATTCACCCAAAACGAGGGAATTCCGGCATCCGGCATCGCGCTGGAGGTGCATGACGCGAGCGAGATCGTCTTCGACCGCGTGCATTTGCAGCAGGTGCTGTGGAATCTGCTGCGCAACGCCTGGCGCCACTCGCGCCAGCACGCGGCGAGCGTGCGCGTCGCGGTCAATCGACAGTCGAATCGGGTAGAATTGCGCATTGTGGATGACGGTGAGGGCGTGCCTACGGAGCTGCGGCAGCAATTGTTCGAACCTTTTTTCACCACCTACAGCGGCGGCACCGGCCTCGGGCTGTACATCGCGCGCGAGATGTGCGCGGCCAATGCGGCCATGCTTGAATATGTTGCGCCGCCGTCCGCGCAGGCCGGCGGAGCCGAATTCCGCATCCTGTGCGGGAGCAAGCCGGCATGAAGCGCGCCGAGCGCAGGAGCGAGGCTGCAGCGGCTGCCGTCCTGGTTGTCGACGACGAGGCGGACATCCGCGAATTGCTCGAGCTGACGCTGCTGCGCATGGGGCTGGCGGTGGAATCCGCGGCGAGCGTGGCCGAGGCCAACGCGTTGCTCGGGGCGAAGCGATTCGATCTGTGCCTGACCGACATGCGTCTGCCCGACGGCGACGGCCTGGATCTGGTCCGCCATATCGGCCTGCATTGCGCGGATATGCCGGTGGCGGTGATCACCGCTTACGGCAGCGCCGAGAATGCCGTCGCGGCGCTCAAGGCCGGCGCCTTCGATTACCTGTCCAAACCGGTCTCGCTCGAGGATCTGCGCACCCTGGTCAAGTCCGCGCTCAAGCTGCCGCAGCGTCCGGCCGCGGCCAAGGCAGCCGCGTATCAGCTTCTGGGCGAATCTGCGCCAATGCGGCAGGCCCGCGATATGATCCACAAGCTTGCGCGCAGCCAGGCGCCGGTATACATCAGCGGCGAATCGGGCAGCGGCAAGGAGTTGGCGGCGCGCCTGATCCATGAGCAGGGTGCGAGGCGGGATCAGCCGTTCATTCCGGTGAACTGCGGCGCCATCCCGGAGAACCTGATGGAGAGCGAGTTCTTCGGCTACAAGAAGGGGGCGTTCACCGGCGCGGAAGCCGACCGCGATGGTTTTTTCCAGGCGGCCAGCCGCGGCACGCTGTTTCTGGACGAGGTCGCCGATCTGCCCCTGGCGATGCAGGTGAAGTTGTTGCGCGCAATTCAGGAGAAGCGCGTACGCAAGGTGGGCGCAACGGCCGAAGATGCGGTGGACGTGCGCATGATCTGCGCGACCCACCAGAACCTCACCGCGCTCGTCGAATCCGGCCGCTTCCGCCAGGATCTGTATTTCCGCCTCAATGTGATCGAATTGAAAATGCCGTCGCTGAAAGACTGCCGCGAGGATATCGCCGCGCTGGCCGAATCGATGCTCGAGCGCATGGGCGGTGCCGGTCGCGCGGCGCCGCGCCTGTCGCGGGCGGCGCAGGCGGAACTGGAGCGTTACGATTTTCCCGGTAACGTGCGCGAGTTGGAGAACGTCCTCGAGCGCGCCGTGGCGTTGTGCGGCGGCAAGGAAATTCAGCCCGACGACTTGCGCCTCACGCCGGCGCGCCAGGCAGAGGAGGCGCCGGCCGGCGGCAAGTGGCCGCTGCAGGACTACCTCGACCGGGTCGAACGCGAGGCCATACTCGAAGCGCTGGGAAAGACCCGGTTCAACCGCACTGCGGCTGCGCGGCTTCTCGGTATCACGTTTCGCGCCCTGCGGTACCGCATGGAGCGGCTCGGCATCAACGAACCGCGCCCATGATCGCCGATGCGGACGGGCGCGTGGATGCGGCGCGCTTCGTCGCGTCCGAAAACTGGGACGAACGCCCGCCGGGCGAGGCGATCACGTTGCTGGTGATCCATAACATCAGCCTGCCGCCGGGCGAGTTCGGCGGCGACGCCATCGAGCGGCTGTTCACCAACAGCCTGGATTACACCGCGCACCCCTATTACCGTAGCCTGGCCGGGATACGCGTGTCGGCGCATTTCCTCATCCGCCGCGCGGGCGAAATGCTGCAGTTCGTGCCTTGTACCAAACGCGCCTGGCACGCCGGCGTTTCCGCTTGGTGCGGACGCAAGGGCTGCAACGACTTCTCCATCGGCGTCGAGCTGGAGGGTACCGACGATCTGCCCTACACCGAGGCGCAGTACCGTGTGCTGACCGATCTCACGCGTGCGCTGCAGTCGGCCTATCCCATCGCCGCGATCGCCGGCCACTGCGACATCGCGCCCGCGCGCAAGACCGATCCCGGTCCCAGCTTCGACTGGACGCGTTTTCGCTGCGCTATCGCGCGATAGGGCTTCAATTCAACACGAGGCGATTGCGCCTCCCCTCGTGCTCCCGTAAGTCAGGCCGTAACCAAATGACTTCAGTTACGGGTTCTCCGCCGTCACAGCGTGCGCGGCGCCGGACCGGCTCATTCACATTTTTGACGCTCAATTGCGCAGGCGAATGCAGGATTTCAAAAAGTTCTTGCAAAATCAAAAGCGCATCACTAAAATTAGTTGCGAGTCGATGCTTGGATACTATATATTGTGGTCGCAATCCTAAAGAAAAACATGAGACCAGCACGGCAATACGGCAGTTGACGAACTGGAAGGAAAGGGGGAAACGGCACATGCAGCTTGTCACCGATTCAGAAAAATCGCCATCCGTGGCCGGTGCCAATGTTGCCAAACTTCCTGCAGTGAGCCAGTCGTCGGCCTACCCCGAATACCGGATTATCCGCCGCAACGGTGCCGTGGTCGGCTTCGACCCGGGCAAGATATCGGTGGCGATGACTAAGGCGTTCCTGGCGATCGAGGGCGGCCAGGGTGCCGCCTCGGCGCGCGTGCGCGAGCTGGTCGCCGCGCTTACGGAAAATGTCGTCACAGCGCTGGCGCGGCGCCAGCCCGGCGGCGGCACCTTTCATATTGAAGACATTCAGGACCAGGTCGAACTAGCGTTGATGCGCTCGGGCGAGCATGAGGTCGCCCGCGCCTACGTGCTCTACCGCGAGCAGCGCACGAAGGCGCGCGCGCACGAGCAGGCCAAGCAAAAAGAGAAGGCCGGCGCCCCGGAGTTGCACGTGATCGACAACGGCGTGCGCCGGCCCATCGATCTCGCCGGCCTGAAGAATCTGCTCAAAGCGTGCTGCGACGGTCTGGGCGACGCAGTCGATCCGGGCGTCATTTTCAACGAGACGCTGAAAAACCTCTACGACGGCGTCCCGATCGAGGAAATCCGCAAGTCCGCCATCCTGTCTGCGCGCGCGCTGATCGAAAAGGATCCGGCGTACAGCTTCGTTACCGCGCGGCTGCTGCTGAATACGATACGCATCGAGATTCTCGGCGAGGAAGTGTCGCAGGCGCAGATGGCCAAACGCTACGCCGAGTATTTTCCGGAATTCGTCAAGCGCGGCATCGCCGCGGAACTGCTCGACGAACGGCTGGCCAAGTTCGACCTGGTGCGCCTGGGCAAGGCGCTCGACGCCACGCGCGACATCAAATTCGGCTACCTTGGCCTGCAGACGCTGTACGACCGCTATTTCCTGCACGACCACGGGCAACGCATCGAACTGCCGCAAGCATTCTTCATGCGCGTGGCCATGGGGCTGGCGCTGAACGAAATCGACCGCGAGGCGCGCGCCATCGAGTTCTACCAGGTGCTGTCGTCCTTTGACTTCATGAGTTCGACGCCGACCCTGTTCAATTCGGGCACGCTACGCTCGCAGCTGTCGAGTTGTTATCTGACCACGGTCGCCGACGACCTCGATGGCATCTACGAATCGATCAAGGACAATGCCCTTCTCGCCAAGTATGCCGGCGGCCTGGGCAACGATTGGACCCCGGTCCGCGCCCTCGGCTCGCATATCAAGGGCACCAACGGCAAATCGCAGGGCGTGGTGCCGTTCCTGAAGGTGGTCAACGACACCGCGGTGGCGGTGAACCAGGGCGGAAAGCGCAAGGGCGCGGTATGCGCCTACCTGGAAACCTGGCACCTCGACATCGAAGAATTCCTCGAGTTGCGCAAGAACACGGGCGACGACCGCCGCCGCACCCACGACATGAACACGGCCAACTGGATTCCCGATCTGTTCATGAAGAGGGTGATGGAAAACGGCGAGTGGACGCTGTTCTCGCCCTCGGACTGCCCCGACCTGCACGACAAGGTCGGCAGGGACTTCGAAAAGGCCTATGCGGCGTACGAGGAAAAGGCGGCGCGGGGCGAGCACAAGCTGTTCCGCAAGATGCCGGCGGTACAGCTGTGGCGCAAGATGCTGTCGATGCTGTTCGAGACCGGGCATCCCTGGATTACCTTCAAGGACCCGTGCAACATCCGCTCGCCGCAGTCGCATGTCGGCGTCGTGCACAGTTCCAACCTGTGCACCGAGATCACGCT
>Ga0335085_10004023_pt1 | contig 24781 bp, 18 predicted proteins | sample Lox_Sample_45_FD_206712 | JGI IMG/M metagenome (GOLD analysis project Ga0335085, IMG submission 206712) | Soil microbial communities from Loxahatchee National Wildlife Refuge, Florida, United States - Lox_Sample_4.5 | ecosystem: Environmental > Terrestrial > Soil > Wetlands | place: USA...
GGTGAACTCGAGCCGCCCCGACAGATGGCACTCCCGGTTGAACATCACGGTGTCGGTGTCGAGGTCGAACGCCGCCAGGTGGAAGCGGTCTCCCATCTGGGTGAGCGTCAGCGAGTCCCCGCGCCCTACCACCCAGCGCCCGACGTAGGGGCGGGAATAGCGCCGGATGTTCCGGAAATCGGCGGTGCGGCACGGGGAGCCCGCGCCGCAGGCCGCCCCGGCCCAGGCGGCCAGGGCCGCCGCGGCCATCACCCTCCGGGTCACGGGCTCGGGCTGGTGTCCGCCCGGACGCGCGCGCTGGTCGTGTCGGCGGCGCGCATCGCGGCGCCGACGGCGCCCGCGCCCGGCACCGACGAGCGGGCCAGGACGCTGTCGTGCTGCCGCTCGGTCAGCGTGTCGCGGGCGGTCGTGCGGGCTCCCGAACCGGAGCCGCCGCAGGCCGCCGCCGCGAGGACGAGTGCCGCCACGATCGCGCGGGTCATGCCGGAAGTCCTTTCTTCATGACGGCCTCCATGGCGTCGCAGAACCGGTCCATCTCCGCCAGCGTGGTGTACACGTTCGGCGTCACGCGGATGCAGTGGAACTCCGGGTGGTTGATGGGCGTCACGATGATCCGGTGCTTGTCCCAGAGATAGCCCACCACCTTGCCGACGTCGAGCGTTCCGGGCGTGAACGAGGCCAGCCCGCACGACTGCGCCGGATCCGTCGACGTCAGGATTTTCACGCCCGGGAGGGGGCCCACCCGCTGGAACCAGCGGTCGCGGAGGAAGCGCAGCCGCGCCGCCTTCCGCTCGGCGCCGATCTGCTGGTAGAACGTCACGGCTTCGGACACGGCGTTGTGGTTCGCCGCCGGGTGGGTGCCGATCTCTTCGAATTTCCGGATGTTGGCGTTCATCTCCGGCGGGGCCGCCATCAACGGCCAGAGCTTCTCGATCTTCTCCCGGCGGACGTACAGGAAGCCGGTGCCGATCGGGGCGGTCAGCCATTTGTGCAGGCTGGTGCCGTAGTAGTCGCAGTCCAGCTCGTCCCGGGTGAAGGGGAAGTGGGCGAAGGCGTGCGCGCCGTCCACGACGACCTCGATCCCCCGGGGCCGGGCCAGCGCCATGATCCGCTTGATGGGGAAGATCTGGCCCGTGAGGTTCGTGATGTGGCAGACGTGGATGACCTTCGTCTTGGGCGTGATGGCCTGGGCGAAGCGGTTCACCAGATCGTCCAGCGACGGCGGGGGCACCGGGAAGCTGATCTGCTTGAGGACGATCCCTTCGCGGCGGGCCCGCTGCTGCCAGGTGGTGATCATCCGCGGGTAGTCCTGCGTCGTGGTCAGCACCTCGTCTCCCGCCGCGAGGGGCAGGCCCAGCTCGACGATCTCGAGGCCTTCGCTCGCGTTCCGCGTGATCGCCATCTCCTCGGGATCGCAGCCGAAGGTCGCCGCCAGCCGGCTGCGCACGCTCTCGATTTCCGGCTCGAGCACGCCCCACATGTTCATGGACGGCGCGCTGTTCGAGAACTCGATGTAGCGGCGCAGGGCGTCCTGGACCACGCGCGGGCTCGGCGCCACGCCGCCGTTGTTGAGGTTGATCAGGGACCGGTCCACGTCGAAGGCCTGCTGGATGGTGACCCAGAAGTCTTCGTCCGACGCCACGTCGGCCGCGGTGCGGCCCGCGGCCCGGGGCATCACCCGCGCCAGGTGGCGCAGGCCGTCGTTGCGGAGGGCGGGGAGGGCGGCCGAGGCGGCCGTCAGGGAACGCAGGAAGTGGCGGCGTGAAGACACGGCGGCTCGCTCGGAAGGGGACGGCCTTGGAAATACAATGAAAACCCCCGCCGGGCTAGGCCCGGCGGGGGGGAAGAGGTCCGACCCGGCGTCAGAGACTGAGGAGCACGCCCACGTTCGACACCGAGACGAAGATGCCGACGAAGTCGTTCAGCCACGCCAGCGAGTGGCCGATGATGTCGAACATGCGGAGCAGGAGCAGCTCATCCGCCACGCTGAGCGGGTGCCCCTGCCCGTCGGTGACGGTCGGGTCCGATCCGCGCAGGCCCGTGGCCGTGATCACCGCGAACGTGTTGCCGTTCACCTTGACCGTCGCCTGCAGATCCTGCGTCACCGCGTTGATGCTGCCCCCGCCGTCGATGGCGATGGACTGCGAGCCCACGGTGTACGTGAAGCTCACGGTCACGGCGTCCGAGGTGTCGGACGTCTGCGCGATGCCGAAGTTGAAGGTCAGGCCCAGCTGGTCCGTGGCGTCCGTGAAGGTCTCGGCGAGGGTGTAGCTCGACGCCGCCAGGGAGTACGTGATGTTGAAGTTGAGCTTGCGCACCGTGCTCTGGATGTACCCGACCGTGGTCATGGTGAACGCGGTCTGCGAGCCGGTGCCCGACACGGTGTAGTCCACGTAGGTGAACGTGTTGCTCGCCACGATCACCTCGAGGCTCTGCGTGGCCCCGGAGCTCAAATCCTTCAGGTCCAGATGGCCGACCTGCGTGAGGGGGTAGCCCACGTTGCCGGTCGAATCGACCTCGTAGAGCTCGAAGCGGACGCCGTTGGACGGCGCGCCCGTGCTGTCCGGATCGGCGACGTACGTCCCGTCGGTCGAGTCCCACACGTAGGTGGTGCCGAGAATGGAGTCCGGAATGATGGAATCCGCCTCCGCCATGTCGTGCGCCAGGACGCGCAGGACCGCGCCCGTGGCCGGGCCGCTCGTGGGACGCGGCGTCCGGGGGGTGGCCTTCAGGAGATTGACGATGTGCCCGTACGGGGCGGTCGGACCCGCCCCCGACAGGAGCGCCGTGACCGAGAGGAAGCTCTGGAACGCCGGCGTGGCGAAGGTGCTGTCCACGCCGTTCAGGGACGCCGTGGCGGCGGCCGGATTCGAAATCGTGGTGGGACCCGTGGACGACCCGGTGCTGCTGCACGCGGCGGCGGCGGCCAGAAGCGCCGCGGCGGCCACGAGCCGGAAACGCGCTGAAAGCATGTCGAACCTCCGTGGTGAAATGCGCTGACGAGGCTTCAACTCTGCAGGACGGCGAGGGCGCGGGTCCGTGATCCAGCGCACCGGTCGGAGGGCAAGGCGATCACCCCGCCGCCCAGGAGGCGCCCGGCGTCGTCGTAGAGGGCCCCGGACTGCCCCGGCGTGATCGCCCGCACCGGCTCCTCGAGTGCCAGCGTGAGACGTGGGCCCGCCGCTTCGAGGACGGTGGCCGGCACCGCGGCCGCCCGGTACCGGCACTGGACCCGCACCCGGTCGTCCGCCCGGCGGGGATCCGCCAGCCAATTGACCTCGTCCAGGATCACGGTCCGGCCCAGGAGCTCGTCCGCCGGGCCGATCACGACTTCCCGCGCGGCGGCCCGGATGGCGGTGACGAACATCGGGCGCGCGAACCCGCCGGGGAGCCCGCGCCGCTGCCCCACCGTGTAGCGGGCGAACCCGCCGTGCCGGCCCACCACGCTCCCGTCCGCGGTCACGAAGTCGCCGGCCTGGAGGGCGGGGGCGTCGGCGGGCAGGCGGCGCTCCAGCACCTTCACGTAGTCGTCGTCCGGCACGAAGCAGATCTCCACCGACTCGGGCTTCTCGGCGGTCACGAGCCCGAGCCCGCGCGCCACGCGCCGCGTCTCCGCCTTGGTGAGCCCGCCCACGGGGGTGAGCATCCGCGGCACCACCGACCGGTCGATCCCCCACAGGAAGTAGGTCTGGTCCTTGGAGGGATCGAGCCCGCGGTACAGCGCCCCGTCCGCGGCCCGCGCGTAGTGACCGGTGGCCAGATAGCGGCAGTCGAGGGCGTCGGCGTGCCGGAGGAGGTCGCGGAACTTGGTGAAGGAGTTGCAGCGCACGCAGGGAATGGGGGTGCGCCCGGCGGCGTATTCCGCCACGAAGTTGCCGATCACGTCCTGGCCGAACCGGTCTTCGAGGTTCAGGACGTAGTGCGGGATTCCCAGCCGGTGGGCGACCAGCTTGGCGTCGGTGATCGAGTCGAGCGAGCAGCAGGGGCGGTCGGCGACCTCGTCGCCGTAGCAGAAGAGCTTGAGCGTCGCCCCGATGACCTCATACCCCTGTTCCACCAGGAGGGCGGCGGCGACCGAGGAGTCCACGCCCCCCGACATCGCCACCAGCACCCGCTCACGCACGTCCCAGCGCCCCCGTGAGCGAGCGGACCTTGGCCACGACCCGCGGGATGGCGTCGATCACCGCGTCGACGTCGGCGGGGGTCGACTCGCGCCCGAACGAGAACCGGAGCGCCGCGGTGCCCAGGTCGCGGGACACGCCCATCGCGGTGAGCACGTGGGACGGCTCCACCGAGCCCGTGCTGCACGCCGAGCCGCCGGAGCAGGCGATGCCGGCCAGGTCCAGGTGCATCAGGAGCGCTTCGCCGTCGGCTCCGGGAACGGAAAAGGAGACGGTCTGGGGCGCCCGCGGGGCGCGGCCGCCGTTGACGACGGCGTCGGGCACGGCGGCGAGGAAGCGGCGCTCCAGGTCGTCGCGCAGGGCGGAAACGCGGGCCGCCGTGGCGGCCTGCTCGGCCGCGGCCAGCTCCGCCGCCCGGCCCAGGGCCACGATCCCGGGCACGTTCTCCGTGCCGGGCCGGATGCCGAATTGCTGGCCCCCGCCGTGGATGATCGCCTCGAGGGCGTGGCGGTCCCGGACGATCAGCGCGCCGACGCCCTTGGGGGCGCCGATCTTGTGGCCCGAAATGGTGAGGAAGGTGCAGGGAACCTGCTGGAGGTCCACGGGGATCTTGCCGAACGCCTGGACCGCGTCCGAATGGAAGGGCGTCCCGGCGTCCCGACATCGGGCCGCGAGGGCGGGGATGGGCTGGACGGTTCCCACCTCGTTGTTCACCCACATCACGCTCACCACCGCGACGCCCCGGGCGAGCGCCTCGTCCACCGCGCCCGCGTCCACCACGCCGTCGCCGTCCACCGGGAGGATGAGCTCCTCGCCCCCCAGGTGCGTGACGGCGTGGGCCGCCGCCAGAATCGCCTTGTGCTCGATGGCCGAGACGGCCACGCGGAAGGGCCCGCCCCGGTCCCGCGCCGCGAGGGCGGACCCGATGACGGCGAGGTTGTCGGCCTCCGTCCCGCCGGAGGTGAAGATGACCTGATTGGGCTCGACCCGGAGCGCCGAGGCGATCTGCCGCTTGGCCTGCTCCACGCCCGCCCGCGCGGCGCGGCCCACCCGGTGGGCCGACGACGGGTTCCCGAAGGCCTCGACGCCCAGGAAGGGGAGCATCGCCTCCAGCACCTCCGGGCGGACCGGGGTGGTGGCGGCGTGATCGAGGTAGACCTGACGCTGGGCGGGAGGCATCGCCGCAATCTACCGACTAGAGGGACTGGACGCCAAGTCGCAGCACGTCGTCGACCGCGACGGTCTCGTGCGTGAAGAAGGGCTCCCCGTAGGGACGCCGGATCAGCGAGCCGTAGTGGGCCGACTGCACGCGGATGAGATCGTGGAGATCCTGCCCCGTGGGGAAGATCTCGCCCGCCGCCTGCGCGCCCTCGAACTGCGACGCGTAGCAGCGGATGGCCTCGAGCTTCCGGTCGAAGGTGTCCGAGATGTCCACCACGAACGACGGCTTCACGGGGTCTTCGCGGTAGGCGAGGGCGTAGAGGATCTTGAACGGCCGGTGGGGGGCGCCAGCCGCGGGATACTTGGCCAGGCCCGCGAGGTAGCAGGCGTCGCGCGCCAGCTCCGAGGCGATCCGGTGATCGGGGTGGCGGCCCACCGGGAAGGGCAGGATGACCACCCGCGGCCGGGTCCGCCGGATCAGCTCGACCACCGTCCGGCGCGAGGGCTCGTCGTTGTGGAGGTGCGCGTCCGGGAGCCCCGCGTTCAGGCGCACGGCCACGCCCAGCGTCTCGGCGGCCCGGGCCGCCTCGGCGGCGCGCGTGGCGGCGTCTCCGCGGGTGCCCGATTCTCCCTGGGTCAGATCGACAATCCCCACCCGCGCGGTCCGGGCCGTCCGGGCCAGGGTGCCGCCGCAGGTGAGCTCGGCGTCGTCGCGGTGCGCGGCGATGGCGAGGAGATCGACGGTGTCACTCATAGCGCAACGCCTCCACGGGGTCGAGGCGGGCCGCCCGCTGGGCGGGGAGCACGCCGAAGACGAGACCGATGAGCACGGACGCGAGGCACGCGACGAACGCGCTCCAGATCGGCACGCCCGAGTCGAAGTGCAGGATCATCTTGATGCCCTGGCCGAACACCAGGCCGAGCACGATGCCGATGAGCCCGCCCAGGAGCGTGAGGGTCGAGGCCTCGACCAGGAACTGCCAGAGGATCTCGCGGCGCGTGGCGCCGAGCGCCTTGCGGACCCCGATCTCGCGGGTCCGGTCGGTGACCGACACCATCATGATCGCCATCACGCCGATCCCGCCCACCATCAGGGCGACGCTCGACAGCGCCACCATCACGCCGAAGAAGGTGCTGGTGAGGCCGTTGAAGATGTCGAGGATCTGGTCCTGCGTGATGAGGTCGAACGAGTTGGGCGCCGCGGGCCCCAGGCCCCGGGACCGCCGCAGGGCCAGCGTCACGGCGTCCTCGGCCTGCGTGACGGTGACGTGGGCCACCGGCTTCACGACGATCCAGAGCGCGTTCGTCTCGTCGTAGCGGAAGAACCGCCGCGCGGTCTGGAACGGCAGGATGGCCCCGATCTCCTGCGACGGGGGCTGGAAGATGTTGGCCGGGTTCTGGTAGAGGCCCACCACCTGCAGGGCGTTGCCCCCGATGCGCACGTAGCGCCCGATGGGGTCGAGCCGCCCGAAGAGCTTGTCGGCGGGAGCGCGCTCGAGCACCACCACCGGCGCGCCGGCCGCCTCCTCGGACGGCGTGAAGAACCGCCCCGCCAGGAGCTCGCCGCCCTGGATCTCCATGTAGTGACTGTCGGCGCCGAACTCGGTCATCAGCTGCGTCCGCACGCCCTGGAACTCCATCTTCTCGAAGAGCTGGACCCACATCCCGGCGTACTCGATGTCCGGGAGCCCCGCGACGAGCTTCGCTTCGGCGGGCTTGAGCACGGGCCGGATCCGGACCTCCTTGGGGAGCTGGTCGGGATTCAGCGGGGTCTGCGAGAAGAACCGCATCACGTAGAAGGTGGTCGGCCCGGCCACTTCGATGGTGTTGATGATCTGATCCCGGATGCCCTGCACGATGGACGCCATGCCCATCACCGTGGCGACGCCGATCACGACGCCCAGCACCGTCAGCCCGGAGCGGAGCTTGTTGGTGCGCAGCTGGTCCAGGGCGATCTGCCAGCCCTCGGTGAGGGAGTGGAGCCTCATTCGGCGCGGAGGGCGGTGATGGGATCGAGGCGGGCCGCGCGGGTGGCGGGATAGACTCCGAACAGCACGCCCACGCCGGCGCCCAGCCCCAGCGCCAGCGCCACCGACCAGAGCGTGATCCGGGCCGGCAGGGGGGTGAGCAGCTCCACCAGCAGCGCCAGGCCCCCGCCCGCGAGGAGGCCCGCCACGCCGCCCAGCAGCGCGAGCGTCACCGACTCGGCCAGGAACTGGTTCAGGATGTCGCGGCGCGTCGCGCCCATGGACTTCCGGATGCCGATCTCGCGGGTCCGCTCGTTCACGCTCATCAGCATGATGTTCATGATGACGATCCCGCCCACCACGATGCCGATGACCACCACCAGCGGGATGACGGTGAAGAGGACCCGGGTGAGGCTCTGCCAGAAGCTGACGAGCGCGTCCGCCGTGTCCACGGTGAAGTCGTCGGGCTGGGTGGGCCGCAGGTGGTGGGCGATCCGCATCGCCTCCTCGGCGCGCTCCATCGCGGGCGCCACCGACGCGGCGTCCGGCATCTTGACCGAGATGACCGTGGTCTGGCGGCGCCCGTACATCGCCTCGAAGGTGGTGAAGGGCATCATCACGAACCCGTCCCACGACTGGCCCAGCACGGTGCCCTTCTTCGCCACCACGCCCTTGACCGTGAACTGCTGGCCCCGGATCCGGACCTTCTGGCCCACGGCGCGGGCCGGATCGCCGAAGAGCTTGTCCGAGATGTCCCAGCCCAGCTCGACCACGGGCCGGCGCTCGCGGACGTCCACGTCGGTGAGGGGGTCGCCCGCCGCGAAGGCGTAGTCCTGGACCACCTGGTAGGGCGGCGTGACGCCGAACAGCACCACGTCGCCGACGGTCTTGTCCCGCCAGACCACGTCCGCCTGCGGCGTGGGCCAGCCCGACTGCAGGCCCACCGCGGCGGCGTCGGGGAGCGCGTGCTCCACCGGCGGCACGTCCTCGGGCGCGATGATGGGCCGCCGCTGGATGGCCTTCCACTCTTCGTCGTCGATGAGGCCCGCGGCGATGGGGGTGCGGCGGATCTGGAAGGCGTTGACGCCCACGATGGCTCCGCCGATGCGCTCGCGGACGTAGGCGTTCATGCCCTGGATGATGGCCACCACGGCGATCAGGAACGCCACCGACACGATGATGCCCAGCAGCGTGAAGAACGAGCGCAGCTTGTGGCTCCACGCCGCGTCGAGGGCCTGGCCGATCGCTTCGAGGAAATGCATGGGTGCTGGGAAAACTAAGGGGGGCGGGGACGCGGGGCGACGCGCCCTATTCGTACCGCAGCGCCTCCACGGGATCGAGCCGGGAGGCCTTGTTGGCCGGCACGATGCCGAACAGGACGCCGGTGAGGGCCGCCGCGGCGAGGGCGAGGACGATCGACGCCACCGGCACGTAGGCCGGGATGGGGGTGAACAGCTTGAGGAGCCCGGCGCCCAGCCCGCCGAGGAGCATGCCCGCCACCCCGCCCACCAGGGTCAGGGTGGAGGCCTCGACGAGGAACTGCCAGAGGATCTCGCGCCGGGTGGCGCCCAGCGCCTTGCGGACCCCGATCTCCCGCGTGCGCTCGGTGACCGAGATCATCATGATCGCGACCACGCCCACGCCGCCCACCATCAGGCCCACGGAGGAGAGCGCGAACATCACGAGGCGGAAGGCGAAGGTGATGCTGTTGAGGCTCTCGAGGAACTTCTCCTGCGAGACGACCGAGAAGTTGTTGTCCTGGCCCGGGCGGAGGCCGCGGCGGAGCCGCATGGCCTCGGTCACGTCTTCCATCGCCTGGGCGGTGGTCACGCCCGGCCTCGGGCCCACCAGGAAGTCCATCCAGCCCTTCCAGTGCTGGACGTACTTGGCGAAAGCCTCGTGCGGGATGATGGCCTGCGGCGAGGGCTCGCCTCCGAAGAGGTCGGGGGGCGGGTTGAAGATGCCGATCACGGTGTAGGGCACGCCCTGGATGTGGATGCGCTGGCCCAGGGGGTCCTGCTGTCCGAACAGGAGGTCGGCGAGCTTGGCGTTGATCACCGCGACGGTGGCGCTGGCCTGGTTCTCGATTTCGGTGAACGAGCGGCCCGGCGACACGTCGCCGCCGGCCACGTTCGGCCACGCGGCGCTGCGGCCCTGGATGTTGACGCCGATCTGCGTCTTGTTTCCCCAGCGCACGTCCGCCTGGGAGCCCTCGTCCCACGCCACCCAGGCCACCGACGGGACCTGGGCCACGGTGTGGGCGTCCGCGACGCTCAGCGGCGGGTTCCGGCGCCAGGGACTCATGTCGTCCGAGCCGTCCGAAATCTGGATGCCGGGCTGCCAGTAGCGGCCCACCCAGAAGGTGGTGGGCCCGGAGCGCTGGAGGGAATCCGAGACTCCCTTGTTGAATCCCGCGATGATGGCGCCGATCACCATCACCACCATCACCCCGATGGCCACGCCCAGGATGGTGAGCGCCGCCCGCGCCTTCGACACGCGGAGGGACTGGAGCGCGATGCCCACGCCTTCGAGCAGAGGGGTCACCGGGTCACTCCTGCCGGAGGGCGGTGATGGGGTCGAGCTTCGAGGCCCGGGACGCCGGGAGGGTGCCGAACACCACGCCCACCACCGAGCCGAGGATGACGCCGACCGCCACCGACCAGGGCGCCACCCGGGCGGCGAGCGGCGTCGACGTCTGGATCAGCACCGAGAGGCCGATGCCGACCAGGATGCCCGCCGCGGCGCCCACCGTGGACAGCGTCACCGCCTCCCAGAGGAACTGCTGCAGGATGTCCTTGCGCTTGGCCCCGAGGGACTTGCGCACGCCGATCTCACGCGTCCGCTCGGCCACCGCCATCAGCATGATGTTCATGATCACGATCCCGCCCACCACGAGCGAGATCATCACGATGCCGGGGCCGAAGTAGTACATCAGGCGCGCGATGCCGCTCCACCAGTCGAGCACCGCGGCCGAGGTCTCGAGGGCGAAATTGTCGTCCTGGGTGGGGCGCAGGTGCCGGCGCGCCCGCATGATGCCCTCGACCTGGTCCATCGCGGCGTTCATGTCGGGAATGGTGGCCGCCTTGATCATCACGGCGTCCACCACGTGCGGCGGATTGACGTCCCGCTGGATCGGCGAGGTGGCGGGGGCCACCACGAACTTGTCGAGGGACATCCCCAGCATCGTCCCCTGCTTCTCCACGACGCCGATGACGGTGTAGGGCAGGCCCTGGATCTTCACGGTCTTGCCGACGGGGTCGGTGCCCGCGAAGAGCTTGTCGGCGAGCTCGAAGCCCAGGACGGCCACGGCCATCCCGGAGCGTGCCTCCTGGGGACTGAAGGGCCGGCCCTCCACGATGTTCAGGTTCTTGATCGTGAAGTAGTCGGCCCCGGTGCCCTGGAGGTCGATGCCCTTCGCGAGCTTCCCGTCGTATTCCACCGTGCCCTGGTCTTCCGAGAACCAGGACGTCGTCACGGGGACGGTGAGGCCCCGCGCCACCGCATCCGCGTCGGCGAAGGTGATGCGCGGGCGCCGCCGCCACGCGCGCCACACCGTGTCCGGGACGTTGAATCCGACGTTGGGACGCTGGCGGAGCTGGAAGGTGTTCACGCCCACGATGCTGGCCGCGAACTTGTCCGTCATGTAGCGGTTCATCCCGTTCACGATCGACACGGCCGTGATCAGGAAGGTGACGCCGATGAACACGCCGATGACCGAGAAGGCGCTCTTCAGCTTCTGCGCCCGGATGGTCTGCAGGGCGAGCCGGACCGCTTCGTAAAACGGCACTAGGCGGCCTGCTTCTGATCCGTGTGGATGAGCCCGTCCCGCAGGGTCACCACGCGCTCCGCGTTGGCGGCGATGTCCGGCTCGTGGGTGACCATCACCACGGTCTGGCCCTGCCGGTGCAGCTCCCGGAAGAGCCCCATGATCTCGCCGCTCGTGGCCGAGTCGAGGTTCCCGGTGGGCTCGTCCGCGAGGAGGATCGAGGGGTCGTTCACCAGCGCGCGCGCGATGGCCACGCGCTGCCGCTGGCCCCCCGACAGCTCGTTGGGCCGGTGGTGCATCCGGTCGCCCAGGCCCACCCGCGTCAGCGCGTCGGCGGCCTTGGCGCGGCGTTCCGCCGCGCGCATCCCGGCGTACACCAGCGGGAGCTCCACGTTGTGGAGCGCGTCGGCGCGGGGCAGGAGATTGAACGTCTGGAAGACGAATCCGATTTCCTTGTTCCGGATCCGCGCCAGCGCGTCGTCCCCCAGGTCCGAGACCTTCTGGCCGTTCAGCCAGTATTCACCGGACGTCGGCGTGTCGAGACAGCCGATCAGGTTCATGAAGGTGGACTTGCCCGAGCCCGACGGCCCCATCACCGCCACGTATTCGTTCCGGCGGATCTGGAGCGACACGCCGCGGAGGGCGCGAACGGTCTCCGTCCCCATCTGGTATTCGCGCGCCAGCTTGTGCGTCAGGATGACGATGTCGGGGAGCGGGGTGTCGCCCGTCCGGAACTCCTGGTGCGCCGTCACGACGCCCTCCGCAGCGCGGTCGAGTCGGCCGGAGGCTTGGTGCCGCGCACCGGCGAGCCGTCCTTCAGGTCGCGGATGGCCTGGTAGGGGCCCGCCACGATCGTCTCGCCGCCCTTGAGCCCGTCCAGCACCTCGAAATACTGGTCGCCCGCGATGCCCACCTTCACGGGCCGGAAGGTCGCCTTGCCGTTCACCACCACGAACACACCCTCGGTCTGCGTCTTCTTGCCGGCGGCGGCGGTGTCGGCCGGATGACCTTCGGTCGCCACCGGCTTGTTGTCGCGCACCGTCAGGGCGATGATCGGGATGGAGAGCGCCTGCTTCCGCGTGTCGGTCACGATCCGCGCGGTGGCCGAGAGGTCGGGGCGCACGTTGGTGGGCGGATTGTTGAGGGTCACCTCGACGTCGTAGTCCACCGCCTGGGTGTTCTGGCCGGTCGAGACCGAGCCGCCCGCGGGGAGGACGGAGGAGTCCGAGATCTTGGTCACCCGGCCGGCGAAGGTCGAATCGGGGAAGGCGTCGATGGACACCTCGACCGAATCGCCCAGGTGGAGGCGCACCACGTCGGTCTCGTCCACCTGGACCAGGGTCTGGATCACCGACAGGTCCGAGATGGTCATGAGGAGCCCGACGTCCTTCGAGAAGCTCTGCGGCACCGCCACCTCGCCGACCTCGACCGCGAGGCGCGTGACCCGCCCGCTCATCGGCGCCACGAGGTGCGTCTTCCGCAGGTTGTCCTGGGCCGACTGCACGTTGGCGCTGCTCTGATCCACCTGGTGGTCCGCCGCGTTGACGTTGGCCTGCGCCACGTCGTAGGCCGTCTGCGCCTGCTCCAGCTGCTCGGGTGAGACCAGGTTGGGATTCTGCGTCCGGAGCTCCTTGGTCCGGTTCAACGCCCGCTCGGCCTGGTCCCGGTTGGCCTTGGCCTGCACCGCGAAGGCCTGCGAGGACGCCAGGGCGGCTTGCGCCTGCTGCACCGCCGCCTCGTAGACCGTGGGATCGATCTGGAGCAGGAACTGGCCCTTCGTCACCCAGTCCCCCTCCTTCACGCCGATGTCGGTGATCCGGCCGGTGATGTCGGCGGAGATGTCCACCTTCTTCTTCGGCTGGATCTTGCCGCTCGCCGTCACCGCCGCCACCAGGTCGCGGCGGCCCACGGTGTCGAGCCGGACTTCGACGCCTTTGTCGCGCTTGGCGCTCGCGCTCAGCACGATCAGGGCGACCAGCAGGACGCCGCCGCCGACTCCCAGCAGTACCTTCCCTCGTTTCGACATCGATCCGGTCCTTTGGTTAGTGCAACGGCCGGCCGACCGCGGCTTCGAGCGCGGCACGGGCCTTGTGATAGTTGTAGACCGCGGTCACGTAGTCGGTCTCGGCTTTGATCGCGGTCACCTGGGCGTTCACGACGTCCAGGAACGTCCCCGATCCCACCCGGTAGCGGTCCGTGGCGAGCTTCAGCTGCTCCTGCGCCGCCGTGCGGTTCGTGTCCTGGATGGCGATGGTCTGATAGTTGGTCTGCACCGTCAGGTAACCGTTCGACACCTGGGTCCGGAGGGCCAGGGACTGCGCCCGCGCGGCCTGGTCCGCCTGCTCCTGGTTCGCCTTGGCCTGCGATACCTGGAGCGGCTGGGAGAAGTTGGTCCACAGGGGGATCGAGATCGTCAGGCGCGCCTGGAAGGGCTGGCGCGTGAAGTTGAACGGGTACTGGTTGTTCTGGTCGATCAGGGCCTGCCGCTCCCCGCTCCCGAACGAATAGACGCTGCAATCCTGGGCCGCCAGCCCGGCGTTCACCCGGATGGTGTTGTTGTCGTTGCAGGCCAGAAAGCTCTCGTTGGCGGAGATCGCCGCGCTGGTCAGGATCGGGTCGAGGTTGTTGTAGCGCTGCGTGAACCCCGACCACCCCGCGGACAGGCTCAGCGACGGGCCATACGAGGCGGTGGTGGCCCGGACGCTCCATTTCGCCGCGGTGGCGCGGGACTCGAGCGCCTGCAGCGTGGGGTTCTGCGCCTGCGCCATCGCCAGCAGGTCGTCCAGGGACCACGTCGGCGCGTTCACGGCGAACGAGTCCGACAGCTGAACCGACTTGATGTCGAGCGGCGCCGCCACGCCCATCTGCTCGAAGAGCTTGAGCTTCTCCACCTGCACGGCGGTCTGCGCCTGGAGCACCGCCACCTCCGCCTGTCCCCGCGTGACCTGCGCCTGCCGGACGTCCAGGAGCGTGCCCGACCCGACGGCGTACTTGGCCTGCGCGAGCTTGAGCGCCTCCTCGGCGCTCTCCAGCTGCTTCGCGGTCACCGCCGCGTTGTCCCGCGCCTCGAGCGCGGTGAGGTACTGCTGGGTGACGTTGTTCACGAGCACCGCCCGCGCGCCGACGATGTCGGCTTCCACGGCGTCCGCGTTGGCGTGCTGCTGCCCCGGCGCCGCCAGGGTCTGCCCCGACAGCTGCCATTGCAGATTGAGACTGTAGTCCGAGCTCGACGTGGACACCGGCTGGGAGAAGCTCGTGGACAGGAAGTTCTGCGAGCCCGGCCCGCTGTAGCCCAGGCCCCCCGACAGGCTGGCGGTCGGAATGAGCAGGTTGGCCCACGCGCTCCGCGCGCCCCAGAGGGACGCCCTGCGGGTCGCGAGGGTCTGACGGTACGCCGGGTTATTGTCGCGGGCGATCGCGATCGCGTCGGCCAGCGAGAGGGACGCGGGCACGGACTGGCCGCCGGCCAGCGCCGGGCAGACCAAGAGCCCGGCGGCGAAAATCATCTTGCGCATGGGGGTTCCTTGAGGTCCAGGTCGTTGAGTCATCGCGTCCTACGCGCCGGAGTGGCAGGGGGTTTCGCTCCCCGGCGGGGGGCGTCCGGCCGTAGTGGCGCGCTCCCAAAACCTAGCGACCCCGCCCCCGGGAGGGGCAGGCCCTACCGGAACTGACGCTCGGCGGTGAGATGGAGGCGGGAAACCTCGACTTTCACGATCCGCCCGCCGGTGTCGGTCCAGATCGTGACCGGACCGAGACGATCGCCCTCGGCGGTCACCCGGCGGAGCTGCATCGGCACCCCGTTCACCGCGGTGGTGGCGAGGCCGCCGTCCCGAAGGGACCACATCTCCTGCACGCCCGCGCGGGGGAAGATGGCCGAGATCCGGGCGCGTCCCGCCGTCGCGCGCCAGGCCACCACCGCGAAGAGCGAGAAGACGGAATCGTCCACGATCACGCTCCCGCCCGGATCGGGCACCTCCCGCGCGCGCTCTTCGGTGCGCGACACGTAGCGCAGGGTGAAGCGCCGGCGCCCCACCTGGCCGAGGATGCGCGTGGGGGCCCCGGGCTCGCCGGCGTCGAACTCCACCTTCACCGCTCCCGTGTCGGCCCCGATCTGCACGATGGGCGCGAGCTGCACGACGGGCCGCCCCCGGTCGTACCGCACCGTGGCGTCGAGGATCCAGCCGCCCGTGGCCGGGTCCGGGCCGACGTGGAAGTATTCGTGCGCCACGGGCGTGGTGTCCCGGCGGACCAGCAGCACGCCCGAGTCGGGCGCCTGGACCGCCGTCAGGGCCAGGAGCAGGGGGATCATGCGGCGGGGCCTCCCAGAACTCGCGTGGCGATGCCGTCCCGGATCATCTTATACAGGCGCGCGCCCTTCTCGGCGGAGGCGAGCGTGGGGCGTCCCACGGAGCCGGGTCCGGCCGCCGGGATGGACGCGCTGCCGCGCCGGTAGCGGGCGCGCATCCGGGGCGCCACGGGGTAGTCCTGGGCCAGCTCCATCCGCACCCGGTCGGGCGCCAGGTGGAGCAGCAGGGACGTGTCCAGCTCGCCCCCGTGCACCGGCCCGTCGGGGTCCTCGAGGAGATCGGTGAAGTCCATCGAAAAGACGTCCACGCTGTACACGCGCGCCTCGCGAGTCCGGAGCGTCGACAGCGCCTCCTGGTGCGGGTCGTGCCCGTGGGCCGTGAGGATCACGAAGGTCTCGACGCCCCCCTCCTCCCACACGGTCAGGAGGTCGTTCATCAGCCGGTGGAGCGTCTTCCGGCGGAGCGCCGCGTTGCCGGGGACGGGCCGCCGGGTGACCGCGTTGACTCCGTATTCCACCGTGGGCGCCCGCAGGACGCCGAACGCCGCCGACAGGTCGTCGGCCAGCCGCTCGACGATGATCGTGTCGCACCCGAGCGGCAGGTGCGGGCCGTGCTGTTCGCAGGTGCCGACGGGCACGAGCAGGCGCGGGTCCCGCGCCAGGACCTCCCGCACGTGATCGGGCGTCAGCTGCTTCAGCGGGAGGGGCCCGTCGCCGGTCACCTGGTGCTCTCCGGCGCCCTCACCGCCCTGGCCGCGGGGGAGTGGCTGCGGGGGGACGCGGCGGCCTGGGCGGCCGTCGCGGCGGCGGCGGCCCTGGCCGCTCTGGCCCTCGCGCTGTGGCGGCGCGCGCGGCGCTGGACCGCGTGGGCGCTGGTCGCCGGCGCGCTCGGCACCGGGACCGCCGCGCTGGGGACGGTGGCGGCCGCCGCGCACCTGCGCTGCTGCTGGACCACGGTCCGCGAGGAGCGCCTCGAGACGGCGTCGCGCCGGCTCTCGCGGGTGCTCGGGGCCGCCGTCACCGACGCCCGGGCGCTGGCGGAGCGAGCCGCGCGGGCCGCGCCGCTGTCACGGGACGCCCAGTTCGCCGCGCTGGCGGACGCGGTGGGCCGGGAGCCCCCCGGCGTGGAGCGGGGCGTGGCGCTGATCGCCGCCGATGGATCGCCCATCGCCTGGGCCGGCCGCCACCGGCGGCTGCCGGCGCCGGGCGCGGCGGAGCTGGCTGCGGACATTTCTCCATTCTACGTGACGCTCGTGGCCCGGCGCCAGACGGCGGAGGGGGCGGTCGCGGTCGCCACGGTCCTCCTCGACGCCGCGCCCGCCGTGCCGGACCGCGACGGCGCCGTGGCGCGCCGTTTCGTGCGGCGCTACGGCGTGGACCTCAGGTTCTACGCGCCCCGCCGCGCGCCGCACGATCACGACGTGTTCGACTTCTGCCCCACGGGGTGCGACGCGGGGGACACCCTCTTCAGCGTGCAGCCCGTGCCGCTCGGCCAGGCGGGAGCCATCGCCACGCTCGAGCGCCGGGGTCGCGCCTGGACCGCCGTGGCCCTGCTCGTGCTCCTGCTCTTCCTTCTTAGCGTGGCCCCCACGGCCGCCTGGCGTTGGGGCGCGCTGGCCGCCGCCGCCGTGGCGCTGGCCCGGTTTCCCGTGACGGACGTGCTCCTGGGCTCGGGTCCCGCGCCCCCGACGCTCGCCCAGCCCCTCCTCGGCTTCGTCAGCGGGTCCGCTCCCGCCCTCGGCATCGTGAGCGCGGCGCTGCTCGTGGCGGCGGCGGCGGCGTGGCGGCGGGGAATTCCGCGCCGCTGGTACACCGTGGCGCCGGCGGCGCTGCTGCTCCTCATCGCGCCCTATCTGGTGCGGTACTTCGGCCGCGGCATTCATCCGCCCGTCACCGGGGTTCCCATTCCGCTCTGGCTGTCCTGGGAGGTGGCCCTGGCGGCGGCGGCGATGGCCCTGGTGATGCTCGCCGCGGCGCTGGTCCGGGGCCGGGAGGAGCCGCGCGGCGTTCCCTGGACCGTCCCGGCGGCCTGCCTCTGGGCGGTGATCGCCGCCGTCGCCGGCCTCTGGCTCTGGCAGCCGTACAACGCGTGGCCCGAGTGGTACACGTTCCTCTGGCTTCCCGCGCTCGCCGGCGCCGCGGTGCCCGCCCGGCGGCGGGCCACGCTCTTCGCCGTCGCCACGGTGGCCGGCACCGCCGCCGCGCTCGTGACCTGGGGCGCCGCAGTGGAGGGCCGGCTGGCCCTCGCCCAGCGGGACGTCGCCGGCCTCGGCGCCGTGGAGGACCGGACGGTGGCGCCGGCGCTCGACACGCTGTCGTCCATCACCGACACCATGGCCCCGCCTCAGTCGGCGGGCGCGCTGTACGCGCTCTGGCACCGGAGCAGCCTCGCCCGCGCGGGCTACCCGGCCGTCCTCGCCCTGTGGTCCCCCGGGGGGGACCTGGAGACCGAGCTGCGGCTCGCCGCGCTCGACCTGCCTGATCCGCTGCTCGCGGCCCTGGTCCGCACGGCCGGCGCTCCCGACGTCCCGCGCGTGGTGTCCCTCACGCGGATCCCGGGGGTCCACCAGGTGCTGATCGCGCCCCTCCGGTCCGGCGAGTGGATGACGGTCGGCGTGGGCCCCCGGTCCCTGCTGGTGGAGTCGGATCAGGCCACGCGCTTCCTGCGCGGCGAGGGGCAGGTGGCCGCGCCGTACACGCTGACCTTGTCGGCCCCCAGTCCGGCGGCGAGCGCGACGGAACGCTTCACGTGGGCCTCGCGGGACGGCTGGACGGTGCGGGGGGAACGGCGCTTCGAGTTTCCGGACGGCGTGCGCCACGTGCACGCCGCCGTCGACCTGAACGGCCCGGGCCCCATCCTGGTGCGCGGGTGCCTGGTGGTGCTCGTGGACCTGGCGCTCCTCGCGCTGCTCATGGCGGCGGCCGGCCGCTTCGGCGGGGCCCCGCCCGCGCCGGGCCCGTCCGTGGCGACGCGGCTGCGCGAGAGCTATCGGCTCCGGCTCGCCGCGGTGCTGGTGGTCTTCTTCGTCGCGCCCGTGCTGGGGTTCGGGACCTGGACCTTCGCGCACCTGCCGGAGAGCGCCGCGTTCGCGAGCGACCTCCTGATCACCCAGACCCTCCGCGACGCCTCGCGCACGGCGGAGCAAACCTCCTTCGGGGGTCCCGCCGCGGCGGCCGCCGTGCGCGACCTGGGCGCCCGCCTCGACGCCGGGCTGTGGGCCTACCGGGGCGGCGCGCTCGTGGGCACCAGCGCGCCCGTGCTGGCGGACCTGGGTGTGGTGGACCCGCTGCTCGCGCCGGACGTCTTCCGCAGCCTCGCCCTGCACGATCAGATCGAGGCGGCGAGCACCATCAGGGCGGCGGCGCGCGCCGTGCGGGTGGGGTACCGCGTGGTCGTGAACGCGGGCCCGTCGGGGCAGGTGGTGCTCGCGGCCCCGCAGCTCCTGGACGACGCCCGCGTGCGCGGCCAGGAGCGCGAGCTGGCCCTCACGCTCGCGCTCGCCACCATCGCGGGGCTCTCCGCGGCCGGCGCGCTCGCGCGCCTCGTGGCCCGCCGCCTCGAGCGCCCCGTGGCCGTCCTGCGCGAAGCCGCGCTCGCGGTGGGCCGCGGGGAGACGCCGCCGCCGTTCCCCGCCGCCGCGCCGGTCGAGTTCGCCCCCGTGCTGAGGGCGTTCGAGCGCATGGCCGTGGACGTCCGCCGCAGCCAGGCCGCGCTGGAAGAGGCCCGGGGACGCACCGCCCAGGTGCTCGCCACCGTGGCCACCGGCGTGATCGCCGTGGACGCCGGCCTGCGCGTCACCCTCCTCAACCCCCGGGCCGTCGAGCTGCTGGGACACCCGGTGAATCCGGGGGACGAGCTCCCCGCCCGCACCGGGGCGGAGTGGGCCTCCGTGTGGGACGACGTGGCGGCGTTCATCGCCCGGGGCGACGATCGGATCGTCGAGCGGGAAGTGGAAGTGGGCGGGCGCCGCGTGCGGGTCCAGATCGCGCTCCTCGGCCCCGCGCCGGACGGCTGCGTCATCGCCCTCGACGACACGACCGCCCTCGGCCGCGCCGCCCGGGTGCTGGCGTGGGGCGAGATGGCGCGCCAGGTGGCGCACGAGATCAAGAACCCCCTCACGCCGGTCCGGCTCGGCATCCAGCACCTCCAGCGCGTCTGGCAGGGCGATCCCGGTTCCTTCGACCAGGCCCTGGCCGACACGGCGCGCCGCATCCTCGCGGAAATCGACCGGCTCGACGCCATCGCCCGCGGCTTCGCCCGGTTCGGCGCCCCGGGCGTGGAGGGGGTGCCGCTCGAAGTCGTGGATCTCGCGGCGGTGGCACGCGACGTCGCCTCGCTGTACGAGCTGGGCGACCAGGCGGGCGTGGTGCGGGTGGAAGCGCCGGCGCCCGGTACCGTGCGGGCGCGCCGGGACGAAGTGCGGGAGGTGCTGCTCAACCTTCTCGAGAACGCCCGCGACGCCGGCGCCCGGCGGATCACCGTGAGCGTGGACGAGGCGGGGCGCCGCCTGCGGGTCAACGACGACGGCCGCGGCATTCCCGACGCCGTCCTCCCGCGGGTGTTCGAACCGGCCTTTTCGACCACGTCCTCGGGCTCCGGGCTGGGCCTGGCCATCACCCGGCGGCTGGTGGAAGGGTGGGGGGCCACCATCGGGATCGACAGCCGGCCCGGCGCGGGAACGACCGTCACGGTGCGCTTTCCCGCTCCGGGGGGGTGACCCCCGTCACCCCGGGTGGTGGCGGAAACGGGCATCATTTCCCAGTTTGGAAGACCTGACAGCCACCGGTCTCGAACGTCGAGGTCCCCCGTGCGCACGCTGGTCGGAACTCTCCTCGCGGTCTCCCTGGCGACCGCTCCCGCCGTGCTCCCGGCCCAGCTGCTCAGCCTGGACGCCCGCAAGGTCGGGCTGGGCGGCCTCGATCTGCACCGGGGCGGCGCGCTTGCCCGCTACAACGCCGCGTACCGCGCGGTGCCCGACCGCCCCGACCGGTGGCACGCCAAGCTCACGATTCCCATCCCGCTCGGCATCATCCAGGTGCTGAAGGACAGCACCGTCCTGCATCCCGACAGCCCGTATTTCAATCCGCTGCAGGCCGCCAACTACCTGCTGAATCTCCCGGTCTTCCTCGAGGTCAAGCGGGTGCCGGCGCCCACGAACGACATCGCCTTCGGCATCGGCAAGGACTCCTTCAGCGTGGACCTGGGCGCGGCGAAGGGCGCCGTGCCCACCGACCCCTTCGGGTTCGGGGGCTCGAGCCGCCCCATCGACCTGGGGGTCGGATTCTTCGGCTTCCGGGTGGGCGCCATGCTGTGGCTGCAGGACGAGGTGGATTTCCAGCTCGGCGACAATCTGCGCTCGTTCCTCCACGACGCCGCGCCGGCGCAGACGAACACGCTCTACGACGTCACCGGCAGCGCGCTCGCGGCGGCCGGGTTCGCGCCGTCGCTCGGCTGGGCGGGCCGGATCACCGGCAAGGACCAGAACGGCGTGTTCGTCGGCGTCACCGGTCACTACTACTTCGGGCTGATCTACGGACAGTCGACGGCGGACGGCGGGTTCATCACGGGCGACACCCTCTTCGGCGGCGCCAACCCCGTCACCCCCTCGCTCGGCGAGGTGACCCAGTATTCCAAGTTCGGCAACAAGATGGGCACCGGCGTCGGCGCGGACTTCGGGCTGGTGTGGGTGAGCGGGCCCCTCGAGGCGGGCTTCGGCATCAACGACGTCGGCGCCACGATCTCGTGGCCCGACACCCGGCGCGACACCCTGTACTTCGACTCGAACCTGAACACCACCGTGTCGAGCCTGCTCGCGAATCACGTGTCCGCCACCACCAAGCTGCCCGTCACGTATCTCGCCAACGCCTCCCTCGACCTCGGCGGGGGCACGCTCGTGGGTGGGGAGCTCCTCCACGGCGCGCGGGGCACCGAGATCCACATGGGCGCGGAGCAGCACTTCGGCCCGCTCGCCATCCGCGGCGGCGTGGCCCGGGATCAGCAGCGCCGGATCCAGTTCGGCTGGGGCGGGGGGATCCGGTTCCTGTTCCTCTCGCTCGACGTCGGATTCGCGACGCACAGCTCGCCCCTGTCCGATCAGCGCGGGGTCACGATGGCCACCTCCATTTCCATCTACTAGGGCGGGAGCCGACCATGCGTCCGACGCGCCGCAGTCTCCCGGTCCCCGCGGTCCTCGCGGTCCTCGCCGTCCTCGTCGCCGCCTGGGCGTGCGGCGAGGGTCACGCGATCTTCGACGTGGACGTCTTCAGCTTCATCCAGGGCTCCGGGGGCGACACGCTGCATTACACGATTCCCCCCGGCATCGGCGGCACCGTCCAGAATCCGCCGCTCTCGGTGACCCTCCTGCCGGGCCTCGGCTCCTCCGTGGTGGACACCGTCGCGCTGACGGGCGCCGCGGCGGCGCAGAACAAGACCGGCGGCGGGCAAATCGGCTTCAACCTGTACTTCGCGGCCGATTCCGACAGCGTGTACGCGGCCTCGAACACCCCCATCCTCTCCACGCCGCTCCAGAACGTGGGGCCGGGCGTGGACACCGTATCCCTCCCGCTCACCGGGGCGTTCACGAGCGCCCAGGACTCGCTCTTCACCCAGAAGAAGGTCTACGTCGGGGTGCAGCTTCAGCTGACCAACACCGGCGCCACCGTTCTCGACGGCCGGCTCCAGCTGACGGCGCTCCACCTCCGCCTCGTCATCAAGGACAAGATTTTCTAATGTGATCCGCCTCACACCGGGGAGGGTCGGGCGTCCTAGCCGCCCCGGCGGCGGGCCGCCACATTACCCCTCCCGATGAGGCTGCCGGCGCCGTTCCTCCGACGGACCCCCTCCGCCACCCCCTGGGTGGCGGCGTTGGTGCTGGGAGCCGTCGTGGCCACCTGCCGGGACAATCCCGTGGCGCCCCACCGGGGAGGCCCGGCCGCCCTCGCCGTCCGGCCCGTCATGCCCCACGTGGATCTGGCCGGGTTCGACCTCACCATCGACTCCCTGCGCGTCGTCGTGGTCCGGGCGCCCGCGGACACGATCCGCGATACCACGGTGTACTTCGACCCCGACTCGAACGCGGTCCGGCTGGGTCTGACGGTCCTGCTCGACGCGCCCACCGAGACGCTCAGCGTGAGCCTGATCCTCTCGGCGCAGGGGGTGCCCCTGTTTTCGGGGACCCAGAAGGTGGACCTGACCGTCGGCACGGCGACCACGGGGCCGCCCGTCTCGATTCTCGTCACGTTCTCGGGGCCCGGGGCGGGGGTGACCGCCCTGCACCTCTCGCCGCTCGATTCCGTGCTGCACTTCGGGGACTCCCTGCGCTTCCGGGTGACGGCGGACTCCGCCGGAATCCCCGTCGCCTCCTTCTATACGGCGTGGCGCACGAGCGACACGCTGGCCGCGCGCATCAACGCCTTCGGCGTGCTGCACGCGCCGGCCACCCGGCGCGCGGTGTACGTGGTGGTCCGCACGCTTTCGGGCGCCACGGACTCGACGCCGATCACGTTCATCCCCACGCCGACCAGCCTCGCCCTCCAGGCCGGGGACGCCCAGACGGGCACCGTCGGGGGCCCGCTCCCGGTGGCCCTGCGCGTCCGGGTGACCGCGCTGGACGGCCTGGGCGTGAAGGGGATCCCGGTCCAGTTCTCGGTGCTCACGGGGGGCGGCTCCGTCGCGCCCGGCGCCGCCGTAGTGACCGACACCGGAGGGTACGCGTCGGCGGTCGCGAGCCTCGGCACGCTCGCGGGCGCGGCCACCTACCAGGCGGCCGCCGCCGGCCTCACGTCGGTCACGTTCACGGAGACCGGCAAGCCGGGCACGCCCACCCAGCTGCTCGTGAACGCCGGGGCGGGACAGTCGGCGGCCGCGGGCGCGGCGGTCGCGGTGGCCCCGTCGGTGGTGGTGAAGGACACGTTCAGCAACGTGGTGCCCGGCGTGGCGGTCCAGTTCTCCGTTCCGGGCGGGCGGGGCGCGGTCACCCAGGCCAGCGACACGACCAACGGGTCCGGCATCGCGACCGTGGGGAGCTGGACCCTCGACACCATCGTGCGGGTCGATACCCTCACCGCCACGGCGGGCGCGCTCTCCCGCGTCTTCACGGCCACCGGAACCCCGGGCGCCATCTCGACGGCGCGGTCCGCGGTCACGCTGGCCGCCGACAGCGTCGCCTCCGGCACCGCGGCGACGATCACGCTGACGGCCCGTGACCACTTCGGCAACCCGCTCACCGCCGGCGGATCGACCGTGGCGTTCACGGTCACGGGCGGGACGAGTACGGGCGCCCTCTCCGCCGTGACCGATCACGGCAACGGGACCTATACGGCGACGTTCACGGGGACCCTGGTCGGGACCCCCGACACCGTGCACGCGACGATCGGCGCGGCGGCGGTCACGTCGCCCGCGCCCACGCTGCGCGTCGTGCCCGGGGCCGTGAGCCTGGCGGCGTCGGTCGTCACGGTGGCGGCCGCGACCGACTCGTCGGGCCTCGGGGACACGGTCACTTTGACGGCCAAGGACGCGGCGGGGAACGCGCTGACGTCGGGAGGCCTGATTGTGGCGTTCGCCCACTCGGGAGGCACGAGCACGGGCACCCTGAGTGGCACGACCAGCCAGGGGAATGGGAAGTACACGTCGGTGTTCACCGGCATTCTGGCCGGGACGGCCACCACCATCACCGCCACGATCGGGGGGAACGCGGTGACCTCCGCGTCACCCGCCATTCAGGTGGTGCCCGGCGCGGCGTCCGTCGCCACCTCCACGGTCACCGCCAGCCAGGGGACGCTGGCGGCCGGGGCGCACAGCATCCTCACGCTCACCGCGAAGGACGCCGCCGGCAATTCGCTCACCGCGGGCGGCCTGGCGGTCGTCTTCTCCATCTCGGGCGGCACGAGCACCGGCACGCTCTCCCCGGCCACCGCGCACGACAAGGGGGACGGCACCTACACGGACACGCTCACGGGCGTCACCGCCGGCACGCCCACCACCGTCCACGCGACGATCGGGGGGTCGGCGGTGACGGCGACCACCGCGGTGACCGTCGTGGCGGGGAACGCCACGACCGCCACGTCCGTCGTGACGGTCGACAGCGCCACGCTCGCCTCGGGAGATTCGACGCTGGTCCACCTCCAGGCCAAGGACTCGGTGGGGAACAACCTCACCGCGGGGGGCCTCACGGTCGTCTTCTCCGACTCGGGCGGCACGAGCACCGCCACGCTCGGCGGCACGACGGACCACGGGGACGGCACCTACACCGCCGAGCTGCACGGCGTCCTGGCGGGCACGCCGACGACCGTGCACGCGACCATCGGCGGACAGCCGGTCACGTCCTCCCTGCCCACGGTGCAGGTGCTGCCGGGCGCGCCCTCGGCCGTCACCTCGGTGGTCACGGTGCCCGTGGACAGCGTGGCCTCGGGCGCGAGCGCGCTCTTCGCCATCCAGCTGAAGGACGCGGCCGGCAACGCG
>Ga0335085_10004024_pt1 | contig 24775 bp, 26 predicted proteins | sample Lox_Sample_45_FD_206712 | JGI IMG/M metagenome (GOLD analysis project Ga0335085, IMG submission 206712) | Soil microbial communities from Loxahatchee National Wildlife Refuge, Florida, United States - Lox_Sample_4.5 | ecosystem: Environmental > Terrestrial > Soil > Wetlands | place: USA...
TCATCGTCTCGATCCGGCTGGACGCCGACGATCTGCAGCGTGCAACTTTCGGCCATACCTCAGCCTGAGGGGCGCCGCGTCGCCGGTTTCAACCTTTCAACGCTTTCACGCGCGCCGCCTCGCCGGTGTTATATCGACACGCGCGGCGCGGCCGCATCTTGTTCGGCCGCGCCAATTTTAGCCGCACAAAAGGAGAAGCCCGTGACACCCCAGGAGTTCGCGCAGCATCTGAACCGTCTGTACGCCGGCACGATGATGCAGGACATCGAGATGCTCCATGCGGGAGAGGGGTGCGCGCGCGGACGACTCGAGTTCAAGCCTGATCTGCGGCAACTCACCGGGCTGTTCCATGCCGGAGCGATCATGGCGCTCGCCGATACGACGGCGACGGCGGCGGCGATGTGGGAGGTAAATCCGGGCGGCGAATTTCGTCCCGAGCTTTTCCCGCTCTCGATCCAGGTTTCGAGCAACCTCATCCGCAACACGGATCGCGGCGCTCTCACTGCGGAGGCCGAACTGGTTCATCGCGGCCGGAGCACGATCGTCGCCGACGTCCGCGTGCTCGACGATCAATCGCGGCTGATTGCAAAGGCAACCGTCACGCTGCTCGTGCCGAAGCAGCCTGCGCGCTGAGGTACGACGGAAGGGGCTGCTGACCCAAGGCACCTCCCGAGGCCGTCAGTTGCGGAATCTGTCGGCCATGCGCCGCAGGATCCCGGACCGTCCGCCATCGCCAGGTTCATCGGCGGCGGCGCCCGCCGATGCGCTCCCGGCCGATGCTTCGGCGCCCGGTTTCAAGCGGGCGAAAATCTCTTCGACCTCGCCATCGGTCGGAAAACGGCCGGCCTCCGCCTTGGAAAAAATCACCTGGCCATCCATCACGACGTCGAACTGGCCGGTTTTGCCGGGCCTGACTTCGGCCTCTTCGCCGAAGCGCTTATGGAGCGATGCGGCCAGACTGACCGCGCGTGGCTTGTAGCCTCAAGCCGAACAATAGAGAATCACTGTCGCCATTCGAAAGTCTCCTGCCTCAGTTCACCATCGACTCACTTGCTCTCGGGAAAATCGACGAACACTGCCGCCGCCACCACCGAGGTCCACAAGCCGTCGCGGTCGCCGATCGCCGATTGCGTGGCGTTGCGCGTGGTCACGATTTTGTCCGAGACGCGCCAGACGTCCTTGCGCTCGTCGTAGCTCGAGTTGGGATCGAATTCGACACCCAGGATCGTCGCCAGCATCATCGCCGCCAGATCTTCGGCGTAGTCGCCGGCCTTCTGGTCGGTCTCGCCGAAGCTGTGATGCTCCGAGAGATAGCCGTACTGGCCGGGATTGGCCGGAATTGCCACGCCCACCGAGGCGGCGATGAGGCGATGGGGCTCGTCGGTTGCGTTGTCGCTCATCACGGCAAAAACGATCTGGCCGGGCTTGAGATACTTGAGTCCCTCCTGCGGCGTGATCAGTTTGCAGTAGGGCGGAAAGATCGATTGGACGCGGACCAGGTTGTACTCGGCGATGTTGGCCGCGCGCAGGGCCATCTCGAACGAGTTGAGCTTCTCGCGATGCTTGCCGACCCCTTTGGTCAGGAAAACTCCCTTGGGAAAAGGCCCCATCTACGCGCTCCCTTTAAGCCGCCCCGTTCTGGCTCACTCAATAAGCGTAGCAGCAAGCTTTCGCGCGATACACAAGGGGGGAAGGATAGCGGCCTAAACGACATTCACCGGCTGGTACTCGCCGAACACGCGGCGCATCGCGTCCGAGATTTCGCCGAGCGTCGCCCAGTTGCGCACCGCATCGACTATCGCCGGCATCAGGTTGCCGCCGTCGCGCGCAGCCGCCTCGACCCGACCGAGTGCGTCGCGCGTGGCCGCAGCGTTGCGCTCGGCGCGCAGGCGCGAGAGCCGCTCGCACTGCTTGTGCTCGATCTCGGGATTCACGCGCAGGAGGTCGATCGGAGGCTGCTCGCCCGAGGTGAACTGGTTCAACCCGACTATTATGCGCTGCTTGGATTCGATTTCGCGCTGATACAGGTAGGCGGCCGACTGGATCTCGCGCTGCATATAGCCGCGCTCGATTGCGGCCACGGCGCCGCCGAGGTCGTCGATCTTGCCCAGGTACTCGACCGCCTTCTTTTCGAGCTCGCGCGTGAGGCTCTCGACGTAGTACGAGCCGCCGAGCGGATCGACGGTATCCGCCACGTCGGACTCGTTGGCGATAATCTGCTGCGTGCGGAGCGCGAGCAGCGCTGATTGCTCGGTGGGCAGCGCCAGAGCCTCGTCGCGGGAATTGGTATGGAGCGATTGCGCACCGCCCAGCACTGCGGCCAGCGCCTGCAGCGTCACCCGCACGACGTTGTTGTCGACCTGCTGCGCGGTGAGCGTTGAGCCCGCGGTCTGCGCATGAAACCGCAGCATCATCGAGCGTTCGTCGGTCGCGCCGAAGCGCTCTTTCATGATGCGCGCCCACAGCCGGCGCGCCACGCGGAACTTGGCGATCTCCTCGAAGAAGTTGTTGTGCACATTAAAGAAGAAGGAAAGGCGGCTCGCGAAGGCGTCGATTTTGAGCCCGGCCTTGAGCGCCGCTTCCACGTATGCGATTCCGTCGGCGAGCGTAAACGCCAGTTCCTGCGCCGCGGTCGACCCGGCTTCGCGGATGTGGTAGCCGGAGATCGAGATCGTGTTCCAGTTGGGAACTTCCCTGGTCGCGAACGCGAAAATGTCGGTGATAATCCGCATCGATCCGCGCGGCGGATAGATGTAGGTCCCGCGGGCGACGTACTCCTTGAGCACGTCGTTCTGGATCGTCCCGTTGAGTTTGTCCCAGCCCACGCCGCGCCGCTCCGCCGCAACCAGGTAAAGCGCGAGCAGGATCGACGCGGTCGCATTGATGGTCATCGACGTCGAGATCCTGTCGAGCGGGAGCTGATCGAGCAGCGTCTCCATGTCGGCGAGCGCGCAGATCGAAACGCCGACGCGTCCCACCTCGCCGCGGGCTAATGGATGATCGGAGTCGCGGCCCATCTGGGTCGGCAGATCGAAGGCGACCGAGAGCCCGGTCTGCCCGTGCTCGAAGAGGTAGCGGTAACGGCGGTTGGATTCCTCGGCATCGCCGAAGCCCGCGTACTGGCGCATCGTCCAGAGCCGCCCGCGATACATCGTCGGCTGGACGCCGCGGGTGAATGGGTACTCGCCCGCGAAACCGAGGTCGCGCAGGTAGTCGAAGCCGTTCAGGTCGGTCGGGTCGTACTCGCGTCCGACGTCGATGCCGGAACTGGTGGCGAAATGCTCGCGGCGCTCGCCGCCGCGCTTGAGCGCCGGCTCGACCTTGCGTTGCTCCCAGCGCTTGCGCTCGTCTCCGATACCGCCGTCGGACATGACTGTGGCCTCCGGTCCCGGCTATTCGATGATCGCCAGGACCTCGCCCTTCTCGACCGTCTGCCCCGCCGCGACCCGCACTTCGATCACCTTGCCGGCCTTGGGCGTTCTGATTTCGTTCTCCATTTTCATCGCTTCGACGGTCAGCACGCCGTGCTCGGCCTCGACCTCGTCGCCCGGGTTCACCAGCACGCTGACCACTCGCCCGGGCATCATAGCCTTGAGCTCGACGCGCCCGCTCAAAGCGCGGCCGGTTCTGGCACGCGTGGCGCGCCGCTTCTCGTCGATCAGGTTGATGCGCCATGCGCCGACGCGCGAGCTTACGATCAGCTCTTCGCCCTCGGGCGTAACGTCGAAGTCGAACGAACGGCTCCCGATCAAGACTGAAAACGAGCCCGCGCCGACGCGCCGCAGATCGAGTTCGAAGCGTTGATCGCCCAGCCGCACCGCGCAGGAATTGGCGTCGATCTCCTCAAAGTCGAATTCGTGTTCGATGTCCTGCAGCGTGGCCAGGTAGCGCATGGTCGTTCTCTTAGCGTCTCAAAACGTCGAGGCGGCCGAGCGTCTTCCATGCCGAGCCGCCGCGAGCCAATCCGCGTGCCGCACCGGCTGCGGCCTCGGAAGCGCGGCCGTTGCCCAGCTTCTGCGCGGCAGCCGCCGCCGCCAGCGCTGCCGCGATGAATTCCGGATCGCCGGCCTGCTCGCCGGCCGGACCCTCCGCCGACAGCTCTGCCGGATGGTATTCCTGGCCGATGAAGTTGGTATCGTATTCGCCGCCGAGGAACACCGGATGGCTCATCAGCCAACGATGGAAATCCAGGTTGGTGGTAAGTTCGCCGGCGATCACGAACTCGCTCAGCGCGCGGCGCGTCCGCGCGATCGCCTCGGCGCGGTCGCGGCCCCATACCACGAGCTTCGAGATCATCGGATCGTAAAACACGGGCACTTCGGCGCCCGCGTAAACGCCCGCGTCGTTGCGCACGCCGGGACCGCTGGGCCATCGCAGCGTGTCGATCCTACCGGGCGCCGGGACGAATCCGGCCGCGGAATCTTCGGCATAGATGCGGCATTCGATCGCCCAACCGCGCTGGCTCAAATCCTCCTGTCTGAAGGGCAGCGGAGCACCGGCGGCGACCTCGATCTGCGCCTTCACCAGGTCCACGCCGGTGACCATTTCGGTGATCGCGTGCTCGACCTGGATGCGCGTGTTCATTTCGAGAAAGTAAAAATTGCGATCGGCGTCGGCCAGGAATTCGATCGTGCCGGCGCCGACATAGCCAACCGCCTGCGCCGCCTTGACCGCGACCTTGCCCATCGTACGGCGCATCGCCGGCGTGATAAACGGCGACGGCGACTCCTCGACGACCTTCTGATGGCGCCGCTGAATCGAACATTCGCGCTCGAACACATGCACGGTGTTGCCCGCGCGATCGGCGAATACCTGGAACTCGATGTGACGCGGGCGGCTCAGATATTTCTCGACGTAGAGGCGGGCGTCGCCGAACGACGACTTCGCTTCGCCGCCCACGGAGCGGATCGCGGAGACCAGCTCGGATTCCTTCTCGACGAAGCGCAGGCCCTTGCCACCGCCGCCGGCCGCTGCCTTGAGCATGACCGGATAGCCGATCCCGGCCGCGGCCGCGCGCACCTCGTCCTCTCCGGCGAGCGTTCCCGGCGAGCCCGGCACGACCGGCACGCCCGCCGCCGCCATCGCCTTGCGCGCCTCGACTTTGTCTCCCATCGCCTTGATCGCCTCGGGCGACGGACCGATGAAAACGAGCCCGGCTTGCGCCACCGCGCTCGCGAAGCCGGCATTTTCGGAGAAGAAGCCATACCCAGGATGGATAGCCTCGGCGCCGGTCTTTTTGGCGGCGTCGAGAATTCGCTCGGTTTTGAGATAGCTTTCGGAGGCTGGCGACGGACCGACGGCGACCGCGTAGTCGGCCTCGCGCACGTGCAGTGCGGCGCGGTCGGCCTCCGAATAGACGGCGACAGTTTCGATTCCCAGGTCGCGGCAGGCGCGGATCACGCGGACGGCTATCTCGCCGCGGTTCGCAATCAGGATTCGCTTGAACATCGTCCAGTAAAGTTTATCGCGTTCGCCGCCCGGCAGGCGAGCGCGTTCACAGCGGGATATTGCCGTGCTTGCGCGGCGGATTGCGGTCGCGCTTGTTCTCGAGCGCTTTGAGCGCGGCGATCAGTCGCGGCCGGGTATCGCGCGGGATCAGCACCTCGTCGATATAGCCCAGTTCGGCGGCCTTGAAAGGATTGGCGAAGGTTTTGCGATATTCCTCGACCAGCCGTGCCTTCTCGGTCACCGGATCCTTGGCTTTTTCGATCTGATTGCGAAAGACGATATTGACCGCGCCGTCCGGGCCCATCACCGCGATCTCGGCGGTCGGATAAGCAAAGTTGAAGTCGCCCCGGATGTGCTTGGACGACATCACGTCGTAGGCGCCGCCGTAGGCCTTGCGCGTGATCACCGTGACCTTGGGCACCGTGGCCTCGCAATAGGCGTAGAGGAGCTTCGCGCCGTGCCGGATAATTCCGCCGAACTCCTGCGCGGTGCCGGGCAGGAAGCCCGGAACGTCGACGAAAGTCACCAGCGGGATGTTGAACGCATCGCAAAAGCGCACGAAACGCGCGGCCTTGACCGACGCATCGATATCGAGGCATCCGGCGAGATAGGCCGGCTGATTCGCGACCACCCCGACCGAGTAGCCGCCAAGGCGCGCGAAACCGATCACCATGTTTTGCGCGAAATCCTTCTGCAGCTCCATCAGGCGGCCGCCGTCGACTACGCGATGGATTATGTCGCGGATGTCGTAAGGCCTGTTCGGGTTCTCGGGGACGATCGCATCGAGCGTCTCGTCGCGCCGATCCGCAGGATCGCTCGAGGCCGCAAAGGGCGCGTCCTCGGCGTTGTTGAGCGGCATGTACGCAAGCAGCTCGCGCACCGCGAGCAGCGCGCTCTGATCGTCGGCCGCCTCCAGATGGCACACACCCGAGCGGATCGAATGCGTGTCCGCGCCGCCCAGGTCCTGCATCGAGACTTCCTCGTGCGTGGTCGCCTTGATCACGTCGGGTCCGGTGATGAACATGTACGAGGTGTCGCGCACCATCACGACGAAGTCGGTCATCGCGGGCGAATACACCGCGCCACCCGCGCAGGGTCCCATGATGCAAGAGATCTGCGGCACCACGCCCGAGGACATCACGTTGCGCAGGAAGATGTCGGCATAGCCGGCGAGCGACACCACACCCTCCTGGATCCGCGCGCCGCCCGAGTCGTTAAGCCCGATCACGGGGCATCCGGTCTTCATCGCGAGATCCATCACCTTGCAGACTTTTTCGGCGAAGGCGCCCGACAGGCTGCCGCCAAAAACGGTGAAGTCCTGCGAAAAGACGCAGACCTGCCGCCCCTCGATAGTGCCGTAACCGGTGACCACGCCGTCGCCGGGGATGCGGCGATCGCCCATCCCGAAGTCGTCGCAGCGATGAGTTTTGAATTTGTCCAGTTCGATGAAGGAGCCGCGGTCGAGCAGGAATTCGGCCCGCTCGCGCGCCGTTAAGCGGCCCGATTCGCGCTGGCGGCGCAGGCGGTCCTCGCCGCCGGCGAGCTCCGCCTGGCGCGAAAGCTCGTGCATCCGTTCGATATTCTCTTTAACGCTCATCTCAAAATCTCGCGCAGCGAGCATGATATGGTGCGCTTGAGGCGGCGCGCAAGCGGATTTGCGCGTCTTCGGACGAGTCCGACACCCGGAGACCGCCTCGCGCAAGGCGGGGCGAACCGCGTCTTTGCGGGCCGTCGCGCGCGTACCATAATGAAGCGAATATAAGCGTGAAAAGGGGCGCACCTGTGATTGACGACACGATGGCGGAGCGGATGGTGGCATGCGGATGGCTCGCCGCGAGCGCCGCCGGCTTCCTCATGATCGCGATGGCGTTTTATGCCCCAGCCGGCGCGTTAAGACTGGTGTACTTCCTGGGAGCCGCCGTGCTCTTTGCGCTCGCTTACGGGATTTACCGGCGAAGCCGCGTTTGCGCGATAGTCGTACTGGCCAACCATTTTCTCGGCGTCGTGGGGCTTGTTTTTCAGCCACACGCCGTACCGCCTGTCCAGATCGCAATTGCGCTCGTGCTCGGCGTGCTCTACGTGCTCGGCGTGATCGGCACGTTCGTCCATCAGGCGCGTCTCAGCCCGGCGGCGGCTTAACCGCCTACCGGCCCGGCAGCTTGACCGCCTACTGGCTGGTGTGTGGATCGAATCCGATGAAACTCATCCCGTCGCCCGCGCGCACGCCGTGTCGCGCGCAAAATCCGCCGTTGACCTCGAGCACGTAGAGCGCCAGCGCGTCGGGGCCCACCGGCCGCTCCGAGTACGGCGTGGCGTTCGCGACGATACCGACTACGGCGCCCGCCGGGTCGGCGAAAATCATGTCGAGCGGGATTTCCGTGTGCTTCATCCAGAATTTCAACCGATCGGGGGCGGGAAAGATGAAAAGCATGCCGGCGTCTGCGTCCAGATGCTGACGATACATCAGGCCGAACTGGCGCTGCCCCGGCGTCACCGCCAGTTCCACGCTCACGGCGGCTTTTCTGGTCCCGTCGGACGCGCTGATTACGACTTTGGGAGCGTCGGCCGCGTCCAGGGCGGCCGTCAAACCAAGCATGAGGAAAGCGAGCGCCAGGATCGCGCCGGGCAAAGCCGGCCACGGCCGGTCAGGCGCGCGGCGTACCGCCGAATCGCCCGACTTCGCTCGCCGGCTCGATTCGCCCATGATGACCCGCATCACAGGCTTATTTCGAGCGGCAGCGAGGCGAGCCCGCGCAAAAAGAACGACCCCTTGTAGGCGAGCGGCGCCTCGGGCGCGGCCGGCCGCATTCGCCTGTAGCGCGCGAGCAGAGCGCCGATCGCGATCGCCCCTTCCATCCGGGCGAGCGGCGCGCCGAGGCAGAAATGGATCCCCTCGCCGAAAGCCAGATGGTCGTTCGGGGAGCGCGCGATATCGAATTTTTCGGGCTCGCTGAATTGCGCCGGGTCGCGGTTCGCGGCCGCGAGCAGGACGAAAATCAGCGAGCCGGCCGTAACCGTGGTGCCCGCGATTTCGGTGTCCTGGCGGATGTATCTCATCGTCGATTGCACCGGACCGTCGTAACGCAGCATCTCTTCGATCGCCGACGGCATCAGTTCAGGCGAGCGGTAAAGGCGCTCGAGTTGGTCCGGATTGCGCGTCAGCGCCAGCATCCCATTGCCAATCAGATTGGTGGTGGTCTCATTGCCGGCGAGGAGCAGGATGACCACGAACGCGATCAGTTCGGCTTCGCTCAGCGCCTCGTCGGAGCCTTCGTGCGCGGCCACGAGCACGCTTACGAGGTCGTCGCCCGGATTGCGGCGGCGCTTTTCGATCTCGGCGATGAAGTACTCGCGCAGCGCCGCGAACGCATCGCGCACCTTCTGCGGCAATGGCATCCCGGGCGGCGTGTTGTCTGACTCGATCACCGTGTCCGACCAGTGCTTGAACATCGGGTAGTGCTCGTGCGGCACGCCCAGCATGTGCGAGATGACCATCACGGGCAGCGGGTTGGCGAGGTCGGCCATCACGTCGAACACGTCCTTGCCGGCGGCGCGGTCGAGCAACAGGTCGGTGAACTCGCGGATTTTGGGCTCCAGTTCCCGGATGCGCCGGGGTGTGAAGGCGCGGCTCACGAGGCGGCGCAGCCGCGTATGGACCGGCGGATCGGAAAACACCACCCGCGGAGCGTCGCCGAAGACGCTGATGCGCTCTTCCAGAAAGGGCGAGCGGGGCGGCACGCTCGAGAAGCGTTGATGGTCGCGCAGCACTGCGACGCAATCGGCATAGCGCGCTAGCAATGCCATCGGCAAAAAAACATTCAGCTGCCGCGGCGGCCCCGTCATCAGCGGCTTGTAGTACGGGTAGGGATTGGCGCGGAACGCCTCGTCCCACGGGTTGAAGTAGATCTGCTCGGCTTCGCTCATGCGGCGGCACACCCTCTGCGCCCGCGACGGACGTGCCGCTCATTGTAGCCTGCGGGCGGACGACGCGAACAGCAGCTTGCCGCAAACGTATCTCAGCGGCCGGCGAAGCGCGGCTGGCGCTTTTCCATGAACGCCCGCACGCCTTCGCGATAGTCCTCGCTATCGAAGCATCGCGAGACCATCTCGGCGATCGTCTTGAGGTCGCGGTCAGCGCCATCCTTGAGCCCTTCCCGGATCGCCGCCTTCGCGGCCGCCATCGTGAGCGGCGCGTTGGCGGCCAACCGTGTCGCATACTGGCGGACCTGGTCCTCCAGTTCCGCCGGCTCGACCAGCTTGTTGAGCAGGCCCATGGCGTAAGCCTCGTCGGCGTCGAAGATACGCGCCGACATCAGGATGTCGCGCGCGTTGGCCGCGCCACACACACTCACCAGCGACATCACGCCGTCGAGCGGATAGGCCAATCCCAGGCGCGCCGCCGGAATCCCCAGGCGCGTGCCGCGCGCTCCGATACGGATGTCGCAGGCAAGCGCGACCTGCAGGCCGCCGCCGATGCAGATGCCGGCAATCATCGCGATAACCGGCTTGGGAGAGTTGGCGATCGCGCTGGTCGCATTGCCCGGCGCTTCGCGATAGATCCGCGCCTGCTCGGCATTGGCGCGCAGGCTCGGAAACTCGGAGATGTCGGCGCCGGAGATGAAGGCCTCGGGCGTGGCGCCGCGCATGATGATCACGCGCACGTCGGGGTCGTCGCTCAGTTCGGCCACGCCCTTGACGATCAGCTGCCAGGTGCGCAGGTTGAGCGCGTTACGCACTTGCGGGCGGTTGAGGATGAGCCATCCGAGCGGCGGCTCGTGGCGCACCAGGAGCGGCTCGGGTTCCGCGGCGACCGTTTTTGCTACCTGCTCGCTCATGTCTCCTACCTTGTGCGGCCGCCTAGAGTCTGGCCAGGACTTCGTTCGCGATCTTGTCGAGTTCGCGCGTGAGACCGTCGGCGTCGAAGGCCGGCGGCGAGATCACGACGCGCGAAACTCCGATGTCCCTGAGCGGCTTGATCGCTTCGAGGTTCGCGCGCGCCGCGCACGAAAGTTCGATCGCCGCCGGGTCGCGGCCGGCATTGCGCGCGGCTTCGCGCATGATCTCGAACAGGGGCGTGAGCTTGTCGGCCTCGCCGAGCGCCGGAAAAAATCCGTCGCCCATCCTGCCCGCGCGTCGCGCCGCGGCGGGCGAATGGCCGCCGACGTGGATCGGCACGCCGCCCGATTGCACCGGCTTGGGGAAACTCTTGAGCTCGTGAAAATGAAAGTGCTTGCCGTGAAAACTGGCGGTATTTTCACGCCACAACTCGCGCATCGCCGCGATCGCCTCGTCGGTGCGCGCGCCGCGCTGATGGAAATCCAGGCCGAGCGCGTCGAACTCCTCCTTGAGCCAGCCGCTGCCGATCCCCAGGATAACGCGGCCGCGCGAGAGAACGTCGAGCGTAGCAGTCTCCTTGGCCACGTAGAGCGGATGGCGCTGCGGAAGAATCAGGATGCCCGTGGCGAGCCGGATGCGGCTCGTGATCGCGGCCGCGTAGGCGAGCGGGAGCAGCGGATCTTGAATCGCGACGTCCTCGCCGCCGGGAAGTTTGCCGCTGCGCGCGTAGGGGTACGGCGTCTTGTAGTCGTGCGGGATAACCACGTGTTCGACCGTCCAGATGGACTCGAAGCCGCGCTCCTCTGCAGTTTTAGCGAGATGCGCCAGCAGTTCAGGCTGGGCGAACGGTCCGGAATTGACGAACATCAGCCCGAGCTTGATCATCGTGATAAACGCCTCACCTTTTCGATGCTTCGATGCATGTCCGGCGAACTTCCGGGCCGTCCAGCTATCCCCATCCTTCTAACCCAGCTTGCGCGTCGAGGTAAACCGCGTGCCAGGCCGAGCGGCGCGTGCGGCTTGTCCGGCGCGTGCGACCGGGTTAAGTAGATTGGTCATGGACATCACCAAATACGGCATCTGGTTTTTTTACGACGGGATGACCGCGGCGCAGAGCGCGGACTTCGCGCGCACGGTCGAAAAACACGGCTATGGCGCGCTCTGGATTCCAGAGGCGGTCGGACGTGAGCCCTTCGCGCACGCCACGTACATGGCGGCGCGCACGGAGCGGCTGGTCTTCGCGACCGGCATCGCCAACATCTATGCGCGAGACGCACAGACCATGGCCGCGGCGGCCAAGACCGTGGGCGAGCTTTCCAACGGCCGTTTTATGCTCGGGATCGGCGTCAGCCACAAGCCGCTCGTCGCTAACCTGCGCGGCCATAGCTACGACAAGCCGTACAGCTACATGCGCGAGTACCTGCCCAAGATGAAGAGCGCGCTATATCGTGCGCCCGAGCCCAAGGAGCGGGTGCCCGTGGTGATCGCCGCGCTGCATCCCAAGATGCTCGCGCTATGCGCCGCCGAGGCGGACGGCACTCATACCTATTTCGTACCGCCCGAGCACACCGCTAAGGCGCGCGCCGCAATCGGTCCCAAGCCGCTCATCTGCGTCGAGCAGGCGGTAGTGCTCGACACCGACGCGGCCAAGGCCCGCGCGACCGCTCGCGAGTATATGAAGACCTACGTGCCGCGCCTGCCCAACTACACCAACGCGCTCAAGGCCCTGGGCTGGGCGGACAAGGATTTCGAGGGCGGATGCAGCGACCGGCTGGTCGACACGATCGTCGCCTGGGGCACGGAGACGCAGATTCGCGACCGCGTCGAGGCGCATCTCAAGGCCGGCGCCAATCACGTGTGCATCCAGCCGCTCAGCACGGCGAATCCTCTGATGCCTGACGAACGGGCGGTCCAGGCGCTGGCCCCGCGCTAGGCGCAATGCGCGCGCTAAGCGGCAGGCGCGCTGCGGGTGCGGCCGCAGCGTTGGTGCTCGCGGCACTCGTCGCGAGCGGATGCGGCCCGTCGGCCGAAGAAAGCGCGCAACAGGCCGAGGCGGCGGCGGCACAGGCCCGGGCCGCGTCGGAACGCGCGCAGGCCCAGGCCGCGCTCGCGCAGCAGGAGGCGGCCGACGCGCAGCGGCGCGCCGACCATGCAGCTCAACTCTTCCAGGCGGCGACAGCCGAGTTCAACGATGCGGCGCGGCGGCTCGATAAGTACCAGCGCGACCAGGAGCAAGAGGGCAACGACCGCTAGATACGACGATGCGGGCGGCAGCCCGGGTCGGCTTGCCCAAGCGGCCGCGCTCTGGGATAAGCGGAGAGGGTCGTAAACAGGACAAGGTGATTGAGAAAATGAAGCTCTACAACATGAATCTCTCGAATTTCGCCTCGAAGTGCCGCATCGCGATCTACGACAAGGGGCTGAATATCGAGATTGCGCCGATCCCGGGCAACAACCTCAAATCGCCCGAATACCTCAAGCTCAATCCGCTCGGCAAAACCCCGGCGCTCGACGCGGACGGGATGATCGTGAATGAATCGGAAGTTATCAACGAATACCTCGAGGAGAAATTTCCCAATCCGCCGCTGCTGCCCAAGACGCCCGAGGGCCGCGCGCGCGTACGGATGCTCACGCGCTTTCACGACCTCTACCTGGAACCGCCGCTGCGCGCGCTATTCGGCCATCTCAACCCCAAAAACCGCGACGAAAAAATCGTCAATGAGCGTCTAACCGAGTTCAATCAGCGACTGGACCAGCTCGAGGCGATACTCCCCGCGAGCGGATTCGCCGCCGGACAGGAATTCACTCTGGCCGACTGCGCGATCGCGCCGACGATGTTCTTCGCAACCAACATGCTGCCGGGGTTCGGCGCCAAGCCGGCGCTCGAGGGACGTCCCAAGTTGGAGGCATGGTGGACCCACGTGCAGACCCGGCCGTCGGTCAAAAAGGTTCTGGCCGAGATGGGCGAGGCGCTTGCCGCAATGATGAAGCGCTAGCGCTTCCCTCGCCGGGTCATCCCCGCGCGAAGGCTGGAAAATCACGCTTGAAGCTGTCGGTTCTCGATCAATCGCCGGTGCCCGCCGGATCGACTCCGGCCGACGCGCTTCGCAATTCTCTCGAACTCGCGCGTCTTACGGACCGCCTCGGTTACGAGCGCTACTGGATCGCCGAGCATCACGCGATCAGCGCGCTTGCAAGTCCGGCGCCGGAAATCCTCATCACGCGCGTCGCGGCTGAAACGTCAGGCATCCGGGTCGGCTCGGGCGGCGTGATGCTGCCGCATTACAGCCCGCTCAAGGTCGCGGAAACTTTCCGCATGCTCCATGCGCTTTACCCGGGCCGCGTCGACCTGGGCGTCGGGCGCGCGCCCGGCGGCACCCCGCTCGACACCTTCGCGCTCCAGCGCTATCGCGGCCAGCAGCTATCGAGCGACGATTTCCCGCAGCAATTGCTCGAGCTGCTCGCCTTCCTGAACCGCGATTTTCCCGCCAAGCATCCGTTCAGCCGGCTGACCGTCTCGCCCGACATGCCGGGATGCCCGGAGGTCTGGCTGCTCGGCTCCAGCCTGTGGAGTGCAGCGGCGGCGGCGCGATTCGGGTTGCGCTACGCGTTCGCGCATTTTATCGATTCCAACCCGACCCGCGCCGCGCTGGAGCACTATTTCGCACATTTTACCCCGTCTAAGGACTTGGCGGCGCCGTATGGGATGGTTTCGCCGGGCGTCGTTTGCGCCGAAACCGACGCGGAAGCGGAGCGTTTGCTCACCAGCGCGCGTCTTTTCCGCCGCCGCATCCGCCAGGGCGACGTGCGTCCGATTCCGACCCCCGAAGAGGCGATCGCAGAGCTGGGAGCGTCGCCCGGACCGCCTTCGGCCGACCTTGGCGACTGGCCGCGCTACTTCGCCGGCACACCAGAGCGGGTCCGCGACCAGCTGATCGACATGGCTGGCGTGCTCCACGTCGAGGAACTCATTATTGTCACCGTCGTGCATGACCATCGCGCCCGTATGCGCTCGTACGAGTTGCTTGCCGAAGCTTTCAATCTCGCTCCGCGCGCGGCATAGGGGCTGAAACGGCTGTCGCGCGAACTCTTCGGGAGTGAGCCGACTTCCAGCGGGGAGAAATCGAATATATGAGCTCAGCCGGCAAAATCGCGATCGTAACCGGCGCGGGAACCGGGATAGGCAAGCAGGCTGCGCTCGCCCTCCTTAGGGAAGGCTACTCGGTAGTGCTCGCGGGGCGGCGCCGCGAGAAGCTCGAGGCGACGGCAGCGGAAAATACGGTTGCCGGCTCGCGAGCCCTCATCGTGCCTGCCGACGTGGGCGATCCCGCTTCGGTTAAAGCCCTGTTCGCGAAAACCAAAGAAACCTTCGGACGCCTCGATTTGCTGTTCAACAACGCAGGCGTCGGCGCGCCCGGCATTCCGCTCGAAGACCTCACCTACGAGCAATGGAAGTCGGTAGTGGATATCAACCTGACCGGCGCCTTCCTTTGCACGCAGGAAGCGTTTCGAATCATGAAGAGCCAGGAGCCCCGCGGCGGACGAATCATCAACAACGGCTCCATTTCAGCCCACGCGCCGCGGCCTAATTCCGCACCTTACACCGCCACCAAACACGGGATGACGGGGCTGACCAAGACAACTTCGCTCGACGGCCGCAAATACGACATCGCCTGTGGTCAGATCGATATCGGCAACGCCGCGACCGAGATGACCGCGCGGATGAAACACGGCGTACCGCAGGCCAACGGAGCGCTCGAGATCGAGCCGACCTTCGATGCCGGGCAGGTCGCGCGCGCGGTGGTCTACATGGCGAGCCTGCCGCTCGACGCCAACGTGCTGTTCATGACTGTGATGGCGACCAAGATGCCCTTGGTCGGCCGCGGCTAGCGTCGCTGCGGAAATCATAGGCTGACGGTGGTCCCGCGATAGTAGTGCGCCAGGATTTCTGTGTAAGTGATGCCCTTGTTCGCCATCACCGCGGCGCCGATCTGACAGAGTCCGACGCCGTGGCCCCATCCCGCTCCGCTCAGGATGATGCGCCCGGGCTCGTTGTCCACCACGAAGGCGGAGCTGTAAAGATGCGTGCGCGAGAGGGCGCGGCGGATTTCAAGCTCCTTGCCGATGATGACGTGATCGCGCTCGCCGGCGACCTTCAGCTTATATATCCTGCCTGACGGCCCGCGCGCGAGCGCCTGAAGATCGCGAATCGGGCCGAGGTCCACGCCGAGCCTGGATTCGATCAGCGCCGCCAGTTCTTCGGGACTGTATGTGACGCGCCAGCGATAGAAATCGCGGGTCTCCTGATCGAATCCGGGCAACACGCGGGCGAGGAGCGCCGAATCGTCCGTGTTACAGTAGGCCGACGGGCTGGAACGTATCCATGCCTCGGAGCTCATCGAGCGGGATTGCGCCGGGCCGTCGTAAACGGATTCGAGATAAGGAACATCTTCGTCTTCCCATGCGGTCGCATAACGTTCGGTCATTCCGCCGCAGGACTTGGAAAATCGCGCGTCGCAAATAGCCCCGTTGTAGCGCAGAAACTGGCCGGCGGTCGCTTGAACCGCCGCGGTCGCGGCAGGCGCGAACGCCTTGGTGATGCCCTGGTAGCGCTGGCAGTGGTCGTCCGCGCATACGTCGAAATCCGGATGGGCTTCGCGGCCGTACCAGCGAAGAATTTCGTGAGAATCGGGACGGCGGCCCGGCCTGGTCCCGGCTTTAGTCCGGGGGCGAGAGGGATTTGCTTTCGGAAACCACAGCCAACTGCGCGAAATCACGGCATGCGCTTTCAGCAGCTCGAGCGGACAGGACGCGCTCATCTCGGACGAGATCACGCTCGTCACATACTCTTCGAGCGGAACCTCGTTAATCACCGTGAGTCCGCCCGCCCGCCGCGCGAGCCGAAAGGCTCCGCGAAACACCTGGCGCTCCCTGCGTTCCCAATGAAAGCCGATCCCGATTGCGACGTCGTCCAGCGCAAACGCGCACGACGATGGATCGGACGGGATCAGCGTAACTTCGGAAGTGAATAGATGACGTCCGGGACTGTATGGCCTACCGGAAGTGTCGGTGAAATTTCCACTCAGATCGATTTCGACCGCGGAGCGCCCCTCGATCAGCCCTACCGATACTTTCAACGACCGCTCTCCAGCATGGCTGCGACCTCGCGAAACTGGCTGTCACGCAAGGTGACCTCGCGAAAGATTGCGGCAATCGCACGCCCGGTGATTTTTTCGAAATCGCGCTTGAGCGGCACGACAAATATCCCGCACAAATCGATCGTCGCCGGACTTACCGTCAGCTCGCCGGTGTAAAAGACCTCGGGCCGATGCTTTCCGCGCGGGAACAGGTACGCAATCCATTCGCCGCGCTCGTGAAAGACCGCGAGGTTGACCAGCGGCTCGCCGGGTTTGCGCGTCACTTCGATAAGCAGCTCGAGCGCGCGATCCATCCGGTCGGTTAGCGCCGATCGCTCCCGTCCACGAAACACCAGCACATTGCGGCCGTAGTTCGGCACCGTTGCACCCGTCAAGCCGGCGGTATCGCTCGCGATGGGAAATAATACGCGCGAGCCCGCCTGAAAATGCATATGGTCGGGCGCGGACGCTCCGCATTCCGGACCATTGTAGACCACGAAATATCCGGGCAGGGCCGCCGCAAGGTCGAGCATATTGCCGAAGCGGTTCGCGAGGCGCTGTGCGCCGTGCTCGCGATGAGCGATCGTCAGATGGCGATCCACGATCGGAAAAGGATTGCAGTAGATCGTGAAGTCCTCGCCGAAACGCAGGCCCTCCTCCTCCGGCGGCAGATTTCGCTGGCATAGAAAGCAGGGGCGCTTGGCGATCGATTCCCGGTCCACGGGCGCAGTCGTGCTGGTAACACGATGCGGGATGTGGCGGATGAAGACGTCGAACCAGTCGATCCGCACCGGCCGGGTCTCAGCCCGCGCGAGACCCTCCATACCCTGCGCGAGCTGCGGCCACGCCCGCTCCTGCCGCCTGAACAGGTCTTCCAGTGCGTCGATCATCTGCGCATCCGAGCCTGGATCTCGACAGTCCGGAGCCAGTCCTTGTAAAAATCGTAACGGTTCGCGACCTCGAGCGGCAGCGCGCTGTCGCTGTTGCCTTCCCAACGCCGGCAGAGATAGACGGAGTCGTAGATCCTGCCGATCTCGTAGTCGCGGCTGATGCGCAGCGCTACCGCGTAGTCCTCTCCGTAGCTGACGTTGGGAAATCCGATTCTCCGCAGGACCGACGTATCGAACGCGCGCGGCGCGCCGAGACCGTTGATGCGAAGCGCGTTGTTTCTGCCGTTCTCGCGGCTCCATTCGCGATGGTCGACAAGGCCGGGCGGAATCTCCTTCAAGGAAAAATCGACCAGCGTGTAGGCGCCGACGACCATCGCATACGGTCCCGCCTCGAGCTCCGCGACGATCCGCCGCAGGACCCCGTCATCGGCGTAGAGATCGTCGGAGTCAAGCTGAACCGCGTATTGCCCGCAGGCTTCCGAGTAGATCGCCTCGTTCCAGCATCCGCCGATTCCGAGGTCGCGGCGCGCGGGAACAATGTGCGTGACTCGCGAATCGCCGACGGTGCGGAGAATTTCGGTTGTCCGGTCCGTCGAATGATTGTCGACGACGATCAGGTTGAATTCGAAATCCGCGCTTTGAGCGCGCGCGCTTCGTACGGCGTCGAGAATGGTGCGCTCGCGATTGCGGACTGGGATGACGACGCTGGCCTTTACCGGAAATGCCCGCGCCGGAGCCGGAGCCTTCTCGAAACGCGGACTGAGCCATGCACCGATGCGTTTAAGATGCGCGGTCGCGATTTGCTCCATTTCAACCTGGTAGTCGCGGTTTCGCGGATCGACGTAGTCGAATTGCGCATGACCCGCCGCCGGCGCATCGGCCACGCTGCAGAGCGGCTCGGGAATCCGCATGACGGCGCGCCTCTCCGAGATCCTGAGCCGCAGGTCGTATAGCCCTCCCCACCTCCAATCCGGCTGGATTCCCGACTCGCGCGCGGCCTCGACCGACACGCCAACCACCGGGCCGAAGTCGAAGCCGTCTCGGATACTCCCGCGCTGATAGTCGATGCGAGGACGGCCCACGGCGTCGCCGTAAACCCACCCGGCGCCGGTCGCGCGGATGACCTGCGCCATGCGGTCGAACATGCGCGGTCCGGGCTCGATCTTAATCCGCGGATTGCCGATAAAAAGGACATCGGATTCGGCGGCATCGACGAGCCTCTGGATACTTGCCGACGAGTAGTCGTCGGGATACGCGATCCCCGGATATGCGATTTTCACCTTGCACCCCGGTTCTTCGCGCCGCGTCTTTTTAGCGAGGAAGGATTTCGCGCACCTGAGTTACCAACCGCAGCGCGCCGCCCCATCCCTTGCGGCCGCATCACGATGACGCCGGCCATCCGATTCGCCTTTAGAAACTCGGCCAATTCCTGCTCTACCACGCCGCCCTGGCTGCGCGACGCGTGACGCATGCGGGGCCGCGCGCCGTCGCGCACGATGATTCCGGCATGAAAGACGTCGAGATTCCTGCGCGTGGACGCGAAAAACATCAGATCGCCGCTCTGCAGATATTTTGCGGCGCGCGCCAATGACCCCTTCGGCATACATTTTACCCGCATCCGCCGCGCGGCAAGTCCAGGCAACACGTTCAGCACCCGTTCGCGGTCGATAACTGGCACGGCCGGCATTGCGATCGGCCTGATTACTCCTTCGCGTACGTTGTTGCGAATCCAGTCAGTCACATAATGGTTTCGCCGTTCCCACTCGATGCGTCCCCGATCGTACCTCATCCTTCGCAGCCATCTGCTGAAGTCGCCGACGCAGGAAGCCAGCGCGAGGGCCAGGACCGTTTCGATGAAGGTGACACAGTCGAATGCGTCCAGCGATGCCGTGAACACTTCGGCCTGCTCGGCCGAGCCAATCAGCGGGTTCGATTTGTACGGATAACCAAGGAACAGGCGGGAGAGAATATCGATTCGTCCGCTGATGGAGGGGTCGTCCTTTCCCTTCGATAGAAGCTGCTGCGCGCGCCGGCGGTTAAGACCTCGTGGATGCGCCTGCTTCATCGAATCGCCATTGTAGCACGCGCTGTCGGTGCTTGAGACCTGGGGCTACGAATCGGGCGGCCCGAGCAGCAGCGCGAAGCCGCCGGCGTCGTGAAAGTCCGGTTTGTCGCCCTGATGGAGCAGCGCCCAGTACGAGAGCCGCCCGTCGTCAGCCTCGATAACCGCCGCGAGGCCGATACGCAGGGGCGCGCTTGGATGAATGGCCGACAGAGGATTGAGCCGCACGCGCGCATCCAGCTCGAGCCGGCTGCCGTCGGAGCGCACGTCAATCCGCGGGCGCATCGTCCCGTCCGCGAGCGGTCCGCCCGCTCGGTAGCCGGAGAAGGCATAGACGGTCCATTCGCCCGACGGGGCGAAATTGAACTCGTGGTATGCCGGTTGCCCTTCGATGGCTATGAAGACTTCGAAGCAGGTGTGACGCCAGAGATCGGTCGCGATGCGCGGGGCGTGCGCCGCGGGAACGCGGATTCGGCCGAGGTCGCCGTCCAGGCGAAAGTCTGTTCGGAGTTCAGCGTCGGCGCCGGCAGGTCGGCTCACGCGTACGCTCAGGGCGCGCACGGGATCAGGGCGTGCCGAGGGATGACACAGGAGGTCGATCCGGTGTTCGACGGCCATAAATTACTATGAGAACTTTACACCAATGCGCTGGAATTGGAGTAGTGTTTGCATGGACGTTGAAGGAGAGCGGAGAGCGGCCTGACGGCTGCGACTCCGGCGAGAACTCAATGAGCAGAAATTTCAAATTTGAAAGCCACCTCAACGCGGACCTCTCATGCCCTCCGGTCGCGGCGCGGCAAAAACTGGACGCCCTCGGGATCAAGGTCAGCCGCGACCAATGGCTCGCGCTCGAGATGGGCGAGCGGCGCAAAATCAACGACCTGCCCGCAGAAAGCGACTCCGAGAAGCGGGAGTTTGCCGAATTCGTGAACGAAACTGTGAAACGGCGCTCCGGCACGCCGCCATCCCGACTCACCCTCGAACAACAAACGGCCGCAGTACCGACGAAGGCCATCCCACAAGCGATCGCCGACAAGGCGCGCGAACATGGCTTCCAGCTCGACTCGGCGTCGTGGGCCAGGCTCGATTACGACCAGCGCTACGTGCTGCTCAAGTTTGGCGGCGACGAGCGGCGCCGCAGAAAATTCGCCGCCGCGCTCAAGGAATTTCTCGAATAGCTTTGGCGCCCGCGATCGACCGGATAGCGAATTCGGTCTCGCAATACGACTCGGCCCGCATCTGTGCGATCTGCGAAGCGGCCCCAAGGGACCCGCGCTTACGTGTAATACTGGATGTTGGCCCCTTCCGACTGAAGACGCTTGCCCGCCTTTCGCGCGGCCACGTGCTTGTACACGTTGCTCACGTTCCACTTGTTCAGCCGATCGCTCATCTCGAACAGCCGCTGGCCGATCGGATATGGGTCCAGCCGGGTAACGTCGAATTCCTGCTCGAGGGCTTCCTTTTCACTCATCCCCTTGTGGACGAAGCCTTCGGCCAATTCGATCCAGTTCTCGATGATCTCCGCCTGGCGTTTGAGATAACTCTTATCGCACGGCTCCCCATGCCCCGGAACGATCGTTTCCACGTCGAGCGCTTCGATGCGTTTGAGCGCCCCGAGCCATTCCCACGGATCGGCTTCCTGGATGAAGGTCTTGCACTTCTGGAACACGTTGTCGCCGGTAAAGACGACGCCCTCTTCCGGCAAATAGATTGAAGTTTGTGGCGCCGTGTGACCAGGCATGTGAATGATCTTCACCGTGTGATTTCCGACATGCAGCGTAAGCTCATCGTTGAAAATACGCTTCGGTGGATTGGACGGCGGGAAATCGGGATGGCCCATCAGGAAGACGCTGTCAGGGTCTTCTTTTTTCATCCGTTCGAGGCGCAGCTCGGGTGTGAACATCTGGTTGAGATACTGATCGAAGCAGGCCTGCAGCTTGACGTGGCCGATAACCTCAACGTCCGGAAAGTAGGCGTTGCCCAGCGTGTGGTCGGCATGGGGTTCGGTGTTGACCAGATGGCGGATTGGTCCTCTTTCCTGCAGCATTTCGCGCCATCGCATCGCGTCGATCGGCTGCTGCGGAGAGTCGATCATGACCACGCCGTCGCTGGTATGCAGGAATCCCGGGTTGCAGCCCCAAAAATAAACCTCGGTGAAGACATTCTTGCCGACTCGTCTCATCGTGATCTCCTTGGGCGTCTCTGCGGCTGAAAGCCTTGCCGCGTACTATTGCGCAGCTATGGCATCCGGCGCCAGCGCCACGAACGGTCTCGATGCGTCCGCAACGGCGCTCGCGTCAGGGAGGGAGGGCCAAATCTGGTCGCATCATTACGATGCTGCGGCGCAAGCGCGAGCGGCGGCCCGGGGCTCGGCACTATCAAGGAATGTTGCACGCGCCGTCTGCAGACGTTCGCGCAGTTTCTCAGCCACGATGCCCACGTGAGGCTCGATCAGCATTTTGCGATGAGCTCCGGGAAACGGGAGCGCCAAATCCAGATCGATCACTTCGAGCCCTTCAACCGACTCGTCATCCCAACCGCGCAACGGTTCGAAATGGTATAGCGCCTCGGACGGCTGGCTCTTCAGCCGTAAAAGGGCTACCGGCCCGCGATAGGGTTGAAGGCGATGGCGGCGGCGCGCGGCGCCGGCGACATCGAGCCAATGGGAGTAGCGGATGCGCTGCTGAGCGACTCGACCGCTCAGGCGGTGCGATAGAAACCGCAACCGCAGCGCCCACAAACGAGATAATTCGCGAACGACCTTTGACCAGCCGAAATCCGGCGCCTTGGGATAACGGTTGCCGAAAAGGCGGAACAGACGAAAACGCAAAGGAGCGTCCCATCGTAGCCGCGGATACCCTGGCCCGAAGGTATCCAGCAGCGCGACCAAAGCGACCTTCTCGCCCTCAAGCCTCAACTGCTGTGCGATGGCCAGGGCTACCACTCCGCCAAACGAGGCGCCGCCGAGGAAATAAGGTCCGCGCCCCTGTACTTCCCGTATTGCACGGACGAAATAATCGGCCAACTTGTCAACGCTGCGAAGCGGCGGTTCTGCGGTGTCGAGAACGGGCGGCTGCAGGCCGAAGAAGGGATGCTCGCCGCCAAGGCGACGAGCGAGCGGCATCAACGCAAGCACGCCCGTGCCGGGGGCCGGCACGCAGAAAAAGCCGGGCCCGTCGCCGTGGGGCTGCAGGGTAGCGACCGTCGGCCATGACGGCGACCAATCGGCGTCGCGCAGGATTGCCGCCTGGCGCTCGACGGTGGCCGCGCCGAGCAGGAGCGGCAAGGGCAAGGATTTCCTCGACAGGCCTTCGAGCCGCGTGATCAGCTCCAGAGCGAGCAGCGAATCGCCGCCCAGCTCGAAAAATTCGTTGCGGACACCCATCGGCCAGACACCAAGCACCTCTGACCAGATACGCGCGATCAGCAGCTCGTCGGGGTTGCGCGGTAGCACGAGGTCGTCACCGATGAGTTTCGGTTCGGGAAGGGCGCGACGATCGAGTTTGCCGTTGTCCATCGCCGGCAGCGCGTCGAGCCGCACGAAGGCCGCAGGGACCATCTGCGCCGGAAGCCTCTGCGCAAGACGCCGCCGCAGCTCCGCCGGAGCCGCGTCGCCTACTACGTAGGCGACGAGCCGCGTTTCTCCTGACTGATCGTCGCGGCCCACCACCACCGCCTGGCGCACCGACGGATCAGCCATCAGCTCCGCTTCAACCTCGGCCGTCTCGACGGTGAAGCCGCGAATCTTCAACCTGGATTCGCTCCGTCCCAGATGGACGAGGCATCCGTCGGGCAACATGACGCCGTGGTCGCCGGTGCGGAACTGATGGCGCCCGTCGGCGCATCGCAAGACCACCGCGGCGGTCAGTTCGCGCTTTCTCCAGTATCCGCGAAAAAGATAGGCGCTGCGGATCGCGATTTCACCGGCGTCGCTTTCGCGGCCCTTCTCGTCCAGCAGGACTATCTCCGTAGCGGGCAATTCGTAGCCGACCGGAACCACAGGTCCGTCGCAGGACGTGCGGTGATCGGCGAAGAACATCCGCACGATGTTCATCTCGGTCGTACCCAAACTGTTGAGCAGCAGGGTCCGCTCCGAACAGCACTGACGGTAAATCTCCAGGTCGGATTGCGCGAGCGTCTCGCCGGCGAGCCTCAGCAAACGCAGGGTGTCCGCGCCTCTGCTCACGGACAGCGCCCCGGCGAATCGCCGGAAGACCTGCGGAGTCGCATGACAAACCGTGATTCTCTCGTCCGCCATCCAGGCAGGCAGATTTGTGAACCCGTGCAGGGTCAAATCGTAAGAGTGCAGCGAAGCCCCGTTCAACAGCGCGCCGAAGATGTTCGACGCCGAAGCCCCAACATCATACGAGCCAAGCAGCGAGAACCGGTCATCCTCGGCGATATGCACACCGTTCGTGTACTTCATGACGTTGTGCAGCACACAGCGATGATTCTGCACGACGCCCTTGGGAACGCCCGTCGATCCGGAAGTATAGAGAATGTAGGCAAGCGCGTCCGGAGCAATCGCCAGTTCCAGGTCATGTTCCGACAAGTGCCCGCCAAGACTATCGACCAGCAAGGGCGTGGCCGCGGCGCCCGCGGCCTCGCGCGCCAACGGAGCATTGAGCCGATTGGTCAAGATCAGGTTTGCCTGGGAATCCTCCAGGAGTGTCTCGAGCCTCGCGACCGGCAGCCGTGGAGTCAAGGGGACCTAAAAACGTCCCGACTTGAGCACCCCGAGCATCGCCGCGATCGCCATCGCTCCCTGCTCGAACAACAACGCAACCGGCCGGCCGTCAGCCGGACCCGCCTCGGGTATCGCTCTCGCGATCCGGTTCGCCAGACGGTTCAGCTCGCTATAGCTCCAGCGCAGGCCTCCATCGGCCATCGCCAGCGCAGAAGTGCGTCGCGCCGCTTGCGCCTCGAAGCGTGCGGAGATCGACTGCTCAATCAAACCGCCCGAAGGCATTGCACGGCCCGGGATGCCGCAGTGAGTTAGAAGGTGCGCGGTTCAATCAGGTTGCCGATGCGTTTTTCAAGCCAGGCCGACGATCGAACCGAGCAAATCGATTCTCCTCCCGATATTGCTATGTTCAACCCGAGGCCGCTTCGTATTGCACGAGCGATATTCTCGCGCTTTCGACCAGGAGAATGGGTGAGAGGGCCAACTCCAGTTCGTCAAGCGGCCCGGGCGCACTGCGGGCCTATAGACGCTGCCGGCTTCACCGACTTGCGCCACCTTTTCGAGCATTACCCGGTTCACCTGATCGATCACACTCCGGCATAGCCATAGTCGCGGTGCCACCCTACGCAAGACATTGGCGCACCATGGCGCGGTCATCTTCACGTCATTCAAACCACCTGTAGCCTCGGCCGATTGCTCTCTGGCGGCATCTTCCACC
>Ga0335085_10004026_pt1 | contig 24774 bp, 19 predicted proteins | sample Lox_Sample_45_FD_206712 | JGI IMG/M metagenome (GOLD analysis project Ga0335085, IMG submission 206712) | Soil microbial communities from Loxahatchee National Wildlife Refuge, Florida, United States - Lox_Sample_4.5 | ecosystem: Environmental > Terrestrial > Soil > Wetlands | place: USA...
CGGCGTTCCGGGTGGCTGCGGATTCGTTGGGCTGGGTCATGGCAACCTCCTCACGGAGATGCGGGTTCGGCTGGCACTGACCCGCGGGGGCGCCATTCAGGCAACACGATTAGATCACCGGCCGTGTGTCGAGTCAATCGCCAAAACCATCGCCAGCCGCGTCTATGCTGATGTGCGACTGCTCGTCTTTCCCCTGCTGGCCTTCACTGTAACGGCGCAGCAACTCAACTATCAGACCGGCGTCCGCTACGCGCTCGACGCCAGCGGCACGGTTCCCATCAGCATGATCGCGGCCGACTTCAACGGCGACGGCGTGGCCGATCTCGCCGTGCTCAATCTCGGCGGCAACAGCTCCGGTCCAACGCATGGCGGTGTGAGCGTGCTCATCACAAACGCCGATGGCACGTTCAAGACTGCTGTCAACTACGCCGCGCCTTCCAGCTGCGCGCCGTACTTCGTCGCTGCGGGCGATTTTATGCGCGACGGAACCCAGGATTTACTGCTGGTCTGCGGGCTAAGCAACGAGCTGGTGGTTTTCCCCGGAAAGGGCGATGGCACGTTTGGAGCGGCGGTGGTGAGCCACGCGTCAATCACGCCAATCGTCTACGGCGATTATCTGCGCGTTGCCGCGGGCGACTTCAATGGGGACGGTATTGCCGACGTGGTCGCACTTTCGTACGATCCCCTTGCAGCGACAATAGCGGGCAACCCGTACTTCCTTCCTGGCAATGGCGATGGCACCTTTGGGACTGCGGTGAAGATCGCTGCCGTCACAGGCTCATCGCTCAGCTCCGGCGATTTCAATCGCGACGGCAGGCTCGACCTCGTTGTCTCCGAACCCGCGGCGCTCACACTGAACCTGCTCACGGGAACCCTTCCAACGGCCGGACCCGTCGCGATCCTGCTCGGCAACGGCGATGGGACCTTCGCCGCCGGCGCGACGTATCAGCCCGGATTTGCGCCCGGCCCCGTGCTTGTCGGCGACGTCAACAGCGACGGCGTCCCCGATCTCGTGGTGTCCAGCTTCACGCAGGGATTGGCCGTGTACATCGGCAAGGGCGACGGCACCTTCACCTCTACTTACAACAACACCGAAACGGTGCTCGGCGGCACGCTCGGCCTGCCCGCTCTCGGCGATCCGTTCGGCACTGGTAATCCGAGCATGATAGTCCCTGTGATTGGCTGCTGCCAAACGACTATCGGCGTGCTGCCCGGAAACGGCGACGGCACATTCCAGACGCCCGTGGTGCTGCTCACCGGTGTGAGCTCGCCATCGATTGTCGCTGCGGATTTCGATGGCGACAACCGCGCCGACCTTGCGCAGGTGGATTACGGTTCCGTGATCGCGTTTGGCAACCTGCTCGGCGCCGCGCATGCCGACCGCACGCCGCCGCAAAACACCCAGGCCGTGATCTTCCGCAACAGCTCCACAGGGCAATTCCCGCTCCGCAATCAGAACGCGGCCAGCTACAGTTTCGCGCCATTTGCCCCGGATTCGATCGTGGCCGCTTTCGGCGACAACCTGGCGACGGGCACGGGACCGGCGACCACGCTGCCTCTACCCACTGTGCTGAACGGCGCCAACGTGAGCGTACGCGATTCGACGGGCCGCCCGCGCCGCGCGCAACTGACATACGCCTCGCCACGGCAGGTGAACTATATCGTTCCCGATGGAACGGCTGCCGGCAAGGCAACAGTGACGATCGGAGCCGGGTCGAGCACGTCCACGGGCGTGGTGACAATTTCCGCGGTCGGACCGGCGCTCTTCACCGTCAACCTGGCCGGCCTTGCCGCCGCCGACGTGGTTCGCGTTCACGGCGATGGATCGTCAGCGGTCGAGAACGTCTTCCAGCTCGATGGATCGCGTGTCGTGGCGCATCCCATCGACCTCGGGCCGCAGACCGATCAGGTTTTCCTGGAACTCTTCGGTACCGGCAGCCAGGGCGGGAAAGTTGTGACCGCGACCATAGGCGGACTCTCCGTCCCGGTGACCTACGCCGGGGTCAGCGGCTACGCCGGCGAAGACCAGATCAATATTGGGCCATTGCCGCGTGCACTCGCCGGCAAGGGCGCGGCAGAGATATTGGTGTTGGTGGACGGTGTCGCGGCGAATGCGGTCAACGTGAGCATCCAATAAAAGAAGAGGGGCGGACTGGTCGTCCGCCCCCAAAAATCGCCGGCCTGCTCAGGGGTCTTGCCGGCGCATCTTCAACCGCATCCAGAATTCAGACCTTGCGCGTGCGGGCAGACCGCGGCTCAGGCGGGTTGTACGTGGTCACACTGGCGGCTGTCACGATTGGTGGAATCCATGTGTTGCCCGTAATCTCGGTCATGTAGCGGTGCGACAAGCCCTCGGCGTCGCGCTGAAAGGTCATGGAAACGGCACCTTCTTCCCAGTCAACTGACAGCGAGTCACCGCCGCGGACCTGATCGGTGGCGATCAGATTGGACATCGGCTGAACGATCAGTCGTTCGATAGCGCGTTTCAGGTGGCGTGCTCCATACTTCATGTCCGTTCCTTCGCTGAGCAGGTGTTTCCTGCCGTTGTCGGAGACTTTAAAGATGAACGCCTTCTCCGCGCTGCCGCGCAACACGCGCTGCTGCACCAGGTTCAGCTCGATGTCCACGATCTTTTCGAGCTCTTCTGGCCCAAGCGGACGGAAAGTCACAATCTTGTCCAGCCGGTTGATGAACTCAGGCGTGAATTTGCGCCGAGCGGCCTCGGTAACCGTGCGTTTCAGCTTGCCATCGAGGCTGGTGTCGCCGGAAGTGCCGTTGGCAATGGCCTTTGCAGCCACCGACGCGCCGAAACCCAGGCGAGGACTCATGAGAGCGGTCATTTCCTTCGCGCCCAGGTTGCCGGTGAGGAACACCATGCAGTTCGAGAAATCCACGCGGCGGTTGTCGCCGAGTGTCAGGGTCGCCTTGTCGAGGATGCCCAGCAGCAGATTCCACAAGGCGTCGCTGGCCTTCTCGACTTCATCGAAGAGGACGAAGCTGAGCTTCACATGATCGGTGTGGTGCTCGTTCAGAGCTTCCTGGCTTAGCAGAGCGTGGGTTTCGCGATGGCCCAGATAGCCGGGAGGGGAGCCAATGAGCTTGGCGATTTCATGGCTGTGCTGGAACTCGCCGCAATCGATTTTGATTACCGCGCGGGGATTGCGAACGAGCGCTTCCGCTGTAGCTTCCACAATGCGCGTTTTGCCGGAGCCGGTTGGCCCAAGGAACAGAAAGCTGCCGACGGGACGTCCCGGAGGATTCATGCCGGCCAGATGTGTCTGATAGACGTTGACAATCTGTTCGATCGCCTCATCCTGTCCGATCACCAGTTTCCGGAGATTCGACTTGAGTGTATCGGCGTCGCGTCCGGTTCTGGTTGGGTCGAGGGTTAGTGCTCGGGCCATTCGATGCTACTCCTGTTTACTTGTGCGTGTTACCTCAACAGTGCTGCGTCGGCCCCGTTTTCTCTCGAACTCACGTCTGGGCGCCCCACTGTCAAGATGCCACCTGAAGAGCATTTTGTGAGCCAATTTGGGAGTCTTTTGCTTTGTTATAGTTGTGGTGAATGTCTACAAGCAGAAGCGTTTGGGTGTAGTGCCCCACGCCATTTCTGTGTGTCTCCTCGCGTGCATTGGGTGAAATGCCACAGAACGCCCGATGGTACCGTTAGTACTCGCCAGCAGAAATGTCGCCTGGCACCCTGATTCGATATACTGCACGGGCAGGCACCCAACTCGCGCAACAGGAAAGGTGAACCTTGTCGAGCACCACTTCCATTCAGCCCAGGCGAAAGATGTTTACTCTGGACGACGGACGCAGCGTCCTGTTTACGTTCATCCTGGTGAGCTCGCTGTTTCTGTTGTGGGGGGTCTGCAACGGCCTCATCGACGTGATGGACAAGCATTTCCAGGACGAACTGGGCCTGAGCAAGGCACAGTCGGCGTGGGTGCAGTTCGCGCATTATCTCGGCTATTTCCTGATGTCGATTCCAGCAGGATGGCTGGCTGTGAAGCTGGGCTACAAGGGCGGGATTATCGCGGGATTGCTGATTGTTGCGGCCGGCGGGCTGTGGTTCATTCCAGCGACGAATATCAGCAACATGGTCCACACCGGCCGGGTTTCGCCGAACCTGGCCTTCACCGCATTTTTGCTCGGGGTATGCGTGATAGCGACGGGGCTGACGTTTCTGGAGACCATCGCCAACCCTTACACAACCGTGCTGGGCGACCAGCACTACGCCGCGACGCGCATTAATCTGGCACAGTCGTGCAACGGGGTCGGCTGGATTCTGGGGCCGGTGATCGGCAGCGTCTTCTTCTATTCGACCGACTCCGCCGGACACAGCACGGGCAGCCAGACGCTCTACATTCCATATGTCGCAATCGCCTGCGTAGTGATCGCGCTGGCGGTGATCTTCTATTTCGCCCGGGTGCCGGATATCAAGACCGAAGACGACTATCGCATGGACGACGCCGAGGCGCCGGTGTCGCACTCCATCTGGTCGCACCCGCATTTTGTGCTGGCGGTGGCAGCGCAGTTCTTCTATGTCGCGGCGCAGGCGGGCGTCTTCAGCTTCTTCATCAACTACATGACAGCCGAGGTGCCGGCGATGCCGGCGTCGTGGGCCTCAGGGATGATCCCGCACGACTGGTTCACGGCGGCCGCCGCGGGCCATGTGGCCTTCACGAACAAGGGCGCGTCGAATCTCGCGTCTGCCGCTCTGGTCTGCTTCCTGGTGGGCCGGTTCACCGGGGCGATGCTGCTCAAACGCTACTCAGCGCACAAGATCCTGGCCATCTACGGCGCGGCGAACACGGCGGCGACGGTGCTGGTGTTCCTCAAGATTGGCTGGGTGTCGGTGGCGAGCGTCTTCGCGATCTACTTCTTCATGTCGATCATGTTCCCAACGATCTTCGCGCTCGGTATCTTCGGGCTCGGCGTGAGGGCGAAGAGGGCTTCGGCCTATATCGTGATGGCCATCATGGGCGGTGCGGTTCTGCCCAAGCTGATGGGCTATGTTGCTGACCAGACCAACATGTCGCGCGGCTTCATTGTGCCCACGTTCTGCTTCCTGTTTGTGGCCTTCTACGGCTGGTACTGGCCGCGGTTCAGCAAGGCCGAGTCTCTGCGTGTGCAGCCGGGTCGTTAAGACAGCGCATGGCGCTGTCCCACCGTGCCAGAATGAATAGAAGTGCCATCTCCGTTGGACATTCATATCGAGCAGTACGAGGGACCGCTTGACCTCCTGCTGGACCTGATCCGTAAGCAGCAGATCAACATTTACGACATCCCCATTGCCTCGATTACGGCTCAGTATCTGGACTACATGCAGCGCGCCATCGCACTCGATATCGAGCTCAGCTCGGAGTTTGTCTACATGGCGGCGACGCTGATCCACATCAAGTCGCGCATGCTGCTGCCGCGCGATCCGGAGCTGGAGAAGATTTCGCCGGAAGACGACCCGCGGCGGGAGCTTGTAGACCGCCTGCTGGAGCACGAGCGCTTCAAGAACGCCGCCGAAATGCTGCAGCAGAAGCGGCTGGTGGAGGAAGCGGTCTGGTCGAACCCGAAGATCGCGGAGTTTCTGTCGGAGGATGAGGCGCCGGACCTTGCGGTGTCGCTGTTCGATCTGGTGAAGACCTTCCAGCAGGTGCTGGAGCGCAACCGCAACAAGCCCACTTACGAGGTTGGAAAAGAAGCGATCTCGGTGCCGGATATGATCCGCTATCTGGGAGCCAGACTGAAGCGGCTGGGGGCGGGGAAGTCGCTTTCAGCTACCGAGATGTTCGAAGAGCAGCGCAGCACGCGCGCCATGATCTGCCTGTTTCTGGCGATTCTGGAGCTGGTGAAACGCCAGGCGGTGGCGCTGACGCAGCAGGATGCGTTTGGCGATATCGGCCTCGAGCGCACCGACGGATTCGATGAGGCGCTGGGCTCCGACGAAGCGCTGGCGGCCATCGAACAGGAATACAACTGAGGGAAATGGAAGACATCGAAGTGAACAACACCTCCGCCGAGGCCAGCGAGCCCGCGGAGGCAACCGAGACTGTGGACGCGCCGGAGGAAGTGGTCGCCGAACAGTTACTCATTGTCGAAGAAGCCCCGGCCGGGCCGGATATGGAGCGCGCGCGCCTGCGAGCGGTGATCGAGGCGGTGGTGTACATCACCGACGAGCCGCTCACACTGCAGCAGATCGCCGCGGCGCTGAATCATCCGATCGACAAAGTGCAGAGCATCCTCGACGATCTGATGGAGGACTACAACCGGCCCGAGCGCGGCCTCTCGATCCGTGAAGTAGCGGGCGGCTACAAGATGGGCACGCGCCCGGAACACCACGAGGCCGTACGCGCGTTCGTGCGCAACCTGAAGCCGCCGCTGAAGCTGTCTCTGGCGGCGCTGGAGACGCTGGCTGTTGTGGCGTACAAGCAGCCGATCACCGCGCCGGAGATCATGGAGATTCGCGGCGTGCAGGGCGCGGGCGTGCTGAAGACGCTGCTCGACCGCAAGCTGATCGCGGTCGCCGGACGGAAGAACGTCGTCGGCAGGCCGATCCTCTACAAGACCACGCGCGACTTCCTGATTCAGTTCGGGCTGAGCGACCTGGGCGAGCTGCCCACGCTGAAGGAGTTCGAGGAACTCGGCAAGCTGGCGCTCAGCGACGAGGAGCCGGTGGCGGCCGAAGCGGAAATGCCTGCCGTCGATGAATCGAGCGCGGAGGAAACGGCGACCGTCGCGGTTGCTGAGGAAGCCACTCCCGCCGAACCGCCGCCCGCGGAAGAAAGCTGAGCCGGACATGGCCGAACAGAGGCTGCAGAAGCTGCTGGCGCATGCCGGAGTGGCCAGCCGCCGCAAAGCAGAGCAGCTCATGCTGGAGGGCCGCGTCACGGTCAACGGGCGTGTGATCACAGAGCTGGGCAGTAAGGCCGATCCCGACCGCGACCACATCAAGGTCGGCGGCAAGCTGCTGCGTTTCTCGAATCGTCCCGTCTATCTGGTGCTCAACAAGCCCACGGGTTACGTCACCACGTTAAGCGATCCCGAAGGCCGGTCGACGGTGATCGATCTGCTGCGTGGCGTGAAGGAACGCGTCTACCCGGTGGGCCGTCTCGATTACCACAGCGAAGGCCTGCTGTTGCTCACCAACGACGGCGAGTTCGCCAACCGCATCACCGCGGCGAAGAGTCACGTGGTGAAGACCTACGTGGTGAAGGCGAACGGAACGCTGAACGAAGAACAGGAAACGCAGTTTCGCGAAGGAATCCTGCTGGAAGGCCGCCGTACCGCGCCGGCGGGATTGAAGCTGATTCGCCGCGCCACCAATCCGTGGTACGAAGTGAAGCTCACCGAAGGCCGGCAAAATCAGATCCGTTTGATGTTCAAACACTTCGGTCTGTTCGTCGAGAAGCTGCGGCGAGTGAAGATCGGATTTCTCGACCTCGGACCAATCAAGCCGGGTGAATACCGCTCCCTGACGCCCGGCGAGATCGCGCGTTTCCGCAAGGTCCTCAAGCTCGACGAGTAACGGTGACGACGGGTGTGCGCAAAGGAGCACACTGATGCGAATCCGTAACGCCCGCCATTACGCATCCTGACAAGAAGCGTGTACGCGACCTTCGCGAGTTCAACATCAAATAGTTCAGAAATCGCCCGTTCAGGGGCAAAGAATTCGCAGGAGAAGATACATGATGAAGCATGTTGTGAGGATTGGTGTGTTCGCGCTCGGCGCACTGATGTCAAGTGGCACGCTCGCGAACGCGCAAAGCAGCGCCGAGTATCCGGCGGCCGAGGCCGGTTTCAATTACACGTTCACGCATCAGAATCCCGGTGGCTCGATTGGGACCTTCAATGGGAACGGCGGGTCCGGATATCTCTCGTACAACATCAACAAGACCTTCAGTTTGGTGGCCGATCTGGGCGCGTTCCACACCGCGAACGCGAACGGCATCGCGCTCGATAACACGACATTCACCTATCTGTTCGGCCCGCGCATCAACTGGCGCGCGAAGCGGTTCACGCCGTACATTCAGACGCTGGTCGGCGGCGCGAGGTTTTCGAACGCTTACGACCCGGGCCTCAGCACCCCATCGCTGGGGATGACCGGCAATGCCTTTGCGGCGGCGATTGGCGGCGGTGTTGACGTTCCCGTGACCGCGCATTTCACGGTGAAACCGTTTCAGGTGGACTATCTGATGACGCAGATTCCCAGTTCCACCGCAAACGCCAATTACCTGCAGAACGGCCTGCGCTACTCGGCCGGTGTTGTATTCAGTTTCGGTTCGAAGTAAGGCCAGCCTGCGCGTCGCGGCCCGGTATCTCCTGAGCCCGGGCCGTGATGCGCCGTGCGAGTTCGCACCGGACCTCGACAGACCTGATTTCAGCCGGCCTCTGCCCTCCGGCCGCGGGCGCGCACGCTGTGCCAGGCGTAGCGGATTGCTTTGTGTGCCTGCTCCCAGGTGTTCGGGTTGCGCTGTTCCCAGTCGTGCTGAACGGTCCGCTCGACGTCTTTCCAGGCGTGCTCGGCAAAGCGCGGACTGACGGCGACTTCGGCGCCGTACCGATAGGCGGGCCAAAGCTGTTCGTACCGGTAACCTGAGTCCCGGAACGACACCTCAAAGCTGCGACGCCACTCGGATTCATATTCGGTAACGGCGATACCACTCTCGGCCGGATCATCGGCATCGAAAATGCACGGATCCGGGACAGGCAAAGCCGCCGAGGGGCGCAAGTGCGCCGCCTGAATGCCGGACTCTTCCAGTTCACCATTGCTGCCGGTCACGGCACGAAGCAGGCTGTTCAGGGCTGTTGTCCCCTTCAACACGGCGAGCGCGCGCCTGGCCGATTCGGGGTCGGTTGTCTGCACTACGAGCACCGCGGTACCGGGCATATGTGAGTATTCGCGGGCCTGATCTTGGGGCACCTGCAATTCGATCAGCCTTTGCGCCACCTGCGTCTCGTCCCCGGGATCGCCCGCACCGACCAGACTGATCTCGCCGCGTGAGAAACCAGCCCGCTCTAACTCGCGAAGGGCGTTTTCGGCGTTGAGACGGAGATAGAAAAGTCCGGCGACAGTGGGACGCATATAAGAACTCCATCGGCCTCGACTGGCAATTCTATTAGATGCCGCAGGTAGGATTCATGTGTCGTGGGTCATGGGGAAGAGGTGTCGGGAGGGCGCCGGAACTCTCAGGGATTTCTTGCGTTAGTGGAAATTCCGGCTGTGGACCGGCAGAGATGCTCCGGCAGTAAGCGCGCTGAGATCGCTGGACCAGTCCCAGATATTGTTTGCCACAACATGTAGAACCTCCTTTTCCCGCTGTACTATTCCCTGGCAGCCGATCAGCTTCGCCAGATGGACTGCACGGCGGCACCGGGCATGGACGTGTTTCCATACAATCAGATTGACCGTTCCGGTTTCGTCTTCCAGCGTGATGAAGACAGTGTCTTTGGCCGTCATCGGCTGCTGCCGGCAGAGCACCAGTCCGGCCACGGTGACCACTCTTCCGTTGGGAGTACGCGCCAGTTGTTCCGCGGTGATGGCGCGGCGCGACCGTAAAATGTCGCGCAGGAAGACAAGCGGGTGCTCGCGCAGTGTCAAGCCCGTGGCCCGGTAGTCGTGAACCACTTCCTGGCAGGCAGTGGTGGGCGGCAATTCCGCTGCGGGCTCGATGAACAGATCCGCGTTCGTGCGCTGGAACAGAGGGGGCATGCGGCCATCGAGCGCGCTCACTTTCCACAACGATTGGCGTCGGCCAAGGCGCATCGACAGGAATGCGTCGGCCTTTGCCAGACGGTCGAGAACCGCGCGGCCACAACCGGAGCGCCGTATCACATCATCCGGCGAACGGTAGCCGGAACCTCGAGCATCGACGATGGCCTGCGCATCACGCTCGGCGAGTCCAGACACCATACGCAGGCCGAGCCGTATCGCATGACCGGCGGAGTTAGGAGCCGGTTCGAGCGTGGAATCCCAGTTGCTGAGGTTTATATCGACCGGACGGATCTCGACGCCATGTCTGCGGGCATCCTGCACGAGTTGGGCCGGGGCGTAGAAGCCCATCGGCTGGCTGTTCAGCAGAGCGGTGCAGAACACATCCGGATAGTGGCACTTGAGCCAGGCCGAGACGTAGACGAGGTTGGCGAATGAAATGGCGTGCGACTCCGGAAAGCCATAGGTGCCGAAGCCCTCGATCTGACTGAAACAACGCTCGGCGAATTCTCGCGGATAGCCGTTTTTAAGCATGCCGCCGACGAAGCGCTCGCGGAATGTTGTGATGGTGCCGACGTGGCGGAAGGTGGCGAGCGAGCGGCGCAGATGGTCCGCTTCGGTCGGCGTGAAACCCGCGCCGATGATGGCGATTTGCATCGCCTGTTCCTGGAACAGCGGCACGCCCAGAGTCTTCTTAAGTACCGCTTCAAGCTGTGGACTGGGATAGGCGACGGGTTCCTTGCCCTCGCGGCGCCGAAGATACGGGTGCACCATGTCGCCCTGAATCGGGCCCGGCCGCACGATTGCCACCTCGATCACCAGATCGTAAAACGTCTTCGGCCGGAGGCGAGGCAGCATACTCTGCTGAGCGCGGCTCTCCACCTGGAAAACGCCGATGGAATCGGCCCGCTGCAGCATCCTGTACACGGCCGTGTCTTCGTGGGGGATGGTTGCCAGGGTCAGCTTCCGGCGATAGTGGCTTTCCAGTAATTCGAAGGCACGGCGGATGGCGGAGAGCATGCCGAGCGCGAGGATATCCACCTTCATCATGCCCAGCTCGTCCAGATCGTCTTTCTCCCACTGAATGACGGTGCGGTTTTCCATCGTCGCGTTCTCGATGGGAACCAGCTCGTCGAGGCGGCCGCGCGCCATGACGAATCCACCGACGTGCTGCGAGAGATGCCGGGGGAATCCCACCAGCATCCGTGTGAGATGCAGCGTCTGGCGCAGACGCCGGTCTGACGGGTCGAGGCCGTTTTCCCGCACGCACTCATTGGTAACACCCGCGTTACTCCAGCCCCACACCGAACCGGCCAGGGCGCCGGTCACGTCTTCAGAAAGCCCGAGGACCTTGCCGACTTCGCGCACAGCGCGCCGCGTGCGGTAGTGCACCACGGTGGCGGTGAGCCCGGCGCGATCGCGTCCGTATTTTTCGTAAATGTGCTGGATCACCTCCTCGCGGCGGTCGTGTTCGAAATCCACGTCGATGTCGGGCGGCTCATCGCGCGCGGCGGAGATGAACCGTTCGAAGAGCAATCCGCGCGCGACCGGGTCCACCTGCGTGATTCCGAGGCAATAGCAGATCACCGAGTTCGCTGCAGAGCCACGCCCCTGGTGCAGAATTCCTTTGCTGGTGGCGAATTTCACAATCTCGTGGACGGTGAGGAAGTAGGGCGCATATTCGCGCTCCTCGATCAGTTGCAGCTCATGGCGGATCTGCCGGCTGACAGCATCCGGGATTCCGTCCGGAAACCGCCAGGCAGCGCCAGCCCATGCGCGCCGTTCCAGGTCCTGAAAAGCCGACACGCCCGGCTCGATGATTTCCTGGGGATACTCGTAGCGCAGTTCATCGAGCGAAAATCGGCAGGCGGCCGCGATTTCGAGCGTGGCCGCGATTGCATCCGGCCAGGCGGCGAAAAGCTCATGAATCCGCCGTGGGGATTTCAGGTCGCGCTCCGCATTCTCGTGCAGGCGGAAACCTGCTTCCCGCAGAGTGCAGCCTTCGCGAATGCAGGTGAGAACGTCCTGCAGCGGCTTGCGCTCGCGCGAGTGATAGAGCACATCGCCGGCGACCACCGTGGGTACGCCGGCGGAGAGAGCAAATTCGGCAACCGTTTGGATCCAGCGCTTGTCGTCGCCCCGGCAGGCGTGCGTCAGGGCCTGATGAAGCTGTCTCGGAAACAGCCTGGCGCAGTCGCGGATGTGCGCGATCGCCGCTTCGTCCAGCAGGGCGGGGAAGGGCAGGATCAAACGCTGCCCTTCAGAATGCTCGGCCACATCCGCGAGATTCAGCTCGCATTCACCTTTCGTGGCGCGGCGCCTGCCGAGCGTCAGCAGGCGTGTCAGCCGCCCGTAGGCGGCACGATCCGTGGGGTAGCACAGCAGGCTTCCTCCGTTTGTCAGGTCCAGCCGGCAGCCCACGATGAAGCGCGTGCGCGCATCCGGCGTCTTCTTCAGGTAACTGTGGGCGAGCACGATGCCGGAAAGCGTATTGCGATCGGTCAGGGCAATCGCCGCGAGACCGGCCTCCACCGCGGACGCCATCAGTTCCCGCGGTTGCGATGCGCCGCGGAGGAAGCTGAAGTTCGACGAGACCTGCAACTCGGCGTATGCGTGCATATTCACTATGGAAGCCGGCCATGCAGGAACCAGTATTCGCCGGGCTCGGAGCGCCGTGTTTCGCGAAAGATCCAGAACCGCGCGCCATGCTCGTCTTCGATCCGGTAATAGTCGCGCACGGTCCATGCCACCGGCTGTTCACGCCACCATTCGGGTGTGAGCCGTTCCGGCCCTTCGGCGCGTACAATGCGATGCAGCCTGTGGCCGACGCGAATCCGTACCGGCCACTTTCCTGGGATGATTTCGGCGATTTCGATGCTGGTCGGCGGGTCGATCAGCCGAACCGGACGGATGCGATATTCGGGCCAGGGAGCGTTCGGCACCGCGGCGCAGGTGACCGGGACGAGGATCGTGGACGACTCCGGCAGCAGGCTCTGGCAAATCTGAAAGCGGCACACGCGTTCAAAACCCAGCCGCAGCCCGATCCGGTCCAGCAGTTCGTCGAACGAGCCATTCTCCCGGATCTCTTCCCCGCACAATGGCAGGGTTCTTTGCACGGGCGCAACGTTTTCCACATCGACGGCGCTCAGCATCACTACTTCAATGCCGAAGCCGGCGTCGAGCGCGCTCATTTTCTCCGAGAAAAGGCGCATCAGATGGGTGATGGAGCGGCCCGGTCTGGAAGTACGCACCTGCAGATAAGCCACGCTTCCATCCACACGATGACAGGCCAGATCGAAGCGGCGCGCGCTGTGATGTTCTTTTTCCAGACGTGCGCAGAGCGTCGTGAGCAGATCCAGCACGACATGCTCAACCGCGGCGGTGGCACCGATGGGCTCGGCAAAGTTGCGTCCGGCGCGGTACGGTATGGGAACTCGCCAGGGCGTGATCGATTCCGCCGCCAGCCCCAGTGCCTGATCCAGGCGCAGAAGCACAGCGGGTCCATAGCGGCTTGCCAGGGAATCGCGCGGAATACGCCGCATGAGACCGATCGTCGTCAGGCCGACCCGCCCCAGATCGATAGCGATCTCAGCCGGAATGCGTAATGCCCGCACGGGCAGGGATTCGAGAACACCGGGCAGCTCTTCCTTCGTGACAATCGTTTGTCTGCTGAAGCGCGCCAGCGCCCATGCTGCGGCCGGTGTATCCGCAATCGCGCCGCGAACGTGGAGCTTCATTTCGCGGAGCCGGCCCTGGATCTCGTCCAGAAACATCGCCTCTCCGCCGAACAGGTGCGCGCAACCGGCGATATCGAGCGCAATCCCGTCGCTGCCATCGTGCGCGGCCAGCGGCGAGTATCGGTTGCACCATTCGACCAGAAACTGCTTCAGCCGCTGGTCGGCTTCCGGATCGTCCAGAACGATGTGGAGCCCGGGCAATAGTGCGCGCGCGTCGGCCAGCCGCACCCCGGGCTGGATGCCGGTTTTGCGGGCCGAATCGTTCACAGCGGCAATGCAGAGGTGGCCTTTCTCTTCCCGCACGACCGTGAGCGGAGTTTCGGCACAATGCGGATCTTCGCGTTCCAAACGGTCGACCATCAGCCGCGGAAAGAACAGACACAGAAACCGCCGCTGCATTTCATACCGCCAGTTTATTCGCTCTGGACAGACCTGCCTGTTGAACCGGCCGGGCAGCCGGCAGGACGGACAATACCAGCGATTCCTCCCGCCACACCGCCACCCAGCGCGCCGGTCGCCCGCCACGGCAATAGGTAAGGTCGATGCTCCAGCACGGTTCCACAAATGTCGCATCGGCTGGGGCAGGGATGGATGAGATTTGCCAGCGCGTGATCGCCGACGCAATGGAGTGTCTGGAGGTGGTATCGGTCAGCAGGAAACCCGTCGCGCCGCTACCCTCGGCAGCGAGCTGCCAGCGGCGGCACAGGGTCAGATCCGCAGACTTCGTCACGGCCAGAACCGCGTTCACCTGGGGGCAGCGAAGTGCCTCCAAAACGGTCCAGGACAGATCCAGCGAGCTTCTGGCGGTGACATGAACCCACTGTTCCGGCCGGATCCCGTAATGCAGCAGGCCCGGCGGATGAACACCCGGATGGGGGGATACGTAGAGGATCTGCCCGGCTGGCCCGGCAATGCGCGCCGCCAGCAGGGAGGTAAACGCGATTCCGCAGGCAAGCCCGGGACTCTGCACCTCATGAACGCAGCCCAGGGGCAACCCAGAGAACGGCAAACTGGAGTCTATCTCATTGGAAATAGAGATAATAAAAGGATAGCGGCGCTCGATGGAGACGATCGATTCCAGCTTTTCCAGAAGACGGGTGTGCAGGGTTCGCGAGCTCCCCATTGCAGATACAGCATACCACGATTTTCGTATTTTGTTCGCCTATGGAAGAGGAAAATTCATCGGCAGAGCCGCACGACGTCGTCGGCGATGTGGCCAAGCGGGAGGGTGCGGCCAACCCCGCCCATGCGGATCGCTTCAGCGGGCATACCGAACACCACACAGGTCGCTTCATCCTGCGCGATGGTGGTGGCGCCTGCATCTTTCATCTCCAGCATGCCGCGAGCGCCGTCGTCTCCCATACCGGTCATGATCACGCCGACCGCATTGGAGCCCGCATAGCGCGCCGCGGAGCGGAACAGTACGTCCACCGAGGGCCGATGCCGGCTGACCAGCGGGCCGTCGCGAAGCTCCACGTAATATCGCGCGCCGCTGCGCTTGAGCAGCATGTGCCGGTTGCCCGGGGCGATGAGCGCCAGGCCGCGAATGACCGAATCGTTGTCCTCCGCTTCCTTCACATTGATGCGGCAGAGCTGGTTGAGACGCGCGGCGAAGCTGGCGGTGAACTTCTCCGGCATGTGCTGGACGATGGCGATGCCCGGCGCGTCGGCGGGCAAGGCTTCGAGGAACTCGCGGAGAGCCTCGGTGCCGCCGGTGGAGGCGCCCACGACAACCACTCGTTCGGTGGTGCGGATCATGGCCTGCGATTCGGGTTTTGCCAGAATCGCGTCAGCGGTGAGCTTCGGCTGGACGTGTTTGGTGAGGGGCGCTCTTTGTTTACGGGTGCCCGCGCGCGCCGCCGATTTCACCGTGTCGCAGATGCGGATGCTCGATTCGCGCAGAAACTCGCGCGTGCCCATCTTCGGTTTAGTGATGATGTCCACGGCGCCGCGCTCGAGCGCGGCCAGAGCGGTATCGGAACCCTTGTCGGTGAGGCTGGAGCAAATCACCACGGGAATGGGGTGCTGCGTCATTAACTTATCCAGAAACGTAAGGCCGTCCATGCGCGGCATCTCGACGTCCAGAGTGATGACGTCCGGCTCGCGCTCCTCAATGCGCGCCACGGCCACATAAGGGTCCGGCGCGGTGGCGATCACTTCAATTTCGGGGTCGCTCTCCAGTACTTCCTTCAGACTTTGGCGGACGGAGGCCGAATCGTCCACGATGAGAACGTGGATCTTACCCTGGTGTGACATGGTTCCTGCGCTTTATCCAACCTTTTGATAGACGGCGATGGCGATCTGTTTCAGGGGAACGTGCAATCCGGCAAGCGATTCAGAATGGCCGACAAACAGGTATCCGCTCGGCACAAGGTGGCGGCAGAGTCTGTTGACGACCGCTTCCTGCGTTGGTTTATCGAAATAGATCATGACATTCCGGAAGAAAATCGCCTCGAACCTGGTCTTTATGTTATACGCGCGGTCCATAAAGTTCAAACGCTGGAAACTCACCCTGCGACGTAAGTCGGGGACGATGCGGACCAGCCGATGGGAGGGGTCGCGGCTGCTCAGCAGGTAGCGCTTGCGCAGCGTCGGCGGGATGGCTTCCGCGGCTGTATGCCCGTAGGTGGCATGCTGGGCGTGCGCCAGCACGCGGGAAGAGATATCGGTGGCGAGTAGCGAAAAATCGAAATGGCCGCGACGCAGGCCGTATTCGTTGAGGACCATGGACAGCGTCCACGGCTCCTCTCCGGTGGAACACCCGGCGCACCAGACCTTCGCCGGCCAGAACGCAGCGCGGTTATGGCGGTCGAGCGCGGGGAGCGCCTCATTGACGAGGTAGTCGAAATGCTGCGGCTCGCGGAAGAAATCGGTTTTGTTCGTGGTGACGGCGTCGGCGAAATGGACGAACTCTTCTTCCGCATTGGGGGAATGGAAAAGGTAATCGCGGTATTCGGCGAAGCTGGAAAGACGCAGATGCCGCATGCGCCTGGTCAGCCGCCCCTGCAGCATGGTCAGCTTGTTTTCGGACATGCGAATGCCGAGGCTGCGATTGATCAGCTCCGAGAACTGCTCGAAGTCGGCCCTCGACATGGGGGACGGCTGCAGCAGACTCGCGTGTAGCGTTCGTTTGGCTGTTAGTTCAGGCACTCTTCTTTTCACTCACGGCCATTTGCCGCAGACAGGTGCGTACGGCGTCCTTCAGCTCACCGCGGGAGAAAGGCTTCATCAGCGTTCCCGAGGCGCCCAGGGCTTTGGCGACGGGTAGTATTGCGTATTTGCCGGTAGCCGAACTCATGGCCAGGATTCGCAGTCCCGGTTTCACCCGGCGCGCCATGCGGATCAGTTCCAGCCCGTCCACATCCGGCATGTAGATATCGGTGATCACGAGATCGAGCGGATGGGAAGAGAGAATGGCTTCACCGTCTTTGCCGGAAGACGCGGTGAACACTTCGTGCTCGTCTTCGGAAAGGATTCGCTCCATCAACTCCACAACTGCAACCGAATCGTCGATGACGAGGATCTTTGCCATATCCAGCCTTTCCGCCCCCCGGGCCGACGATCGGACCCGGGGGGGCTCTCACAACCTCAGGCGACGGCGGGCTCCGGGACGGAGCCGTGCGCCTCTCCTTCCACGATGGCCAGCTCTTCCGTGGAAAAGATGGAGTCGATATCGAGGATGATGATGAAATCGTCTCCCCGGCGGCCCATCCCGCGGATGAACTCGGTGCGCCAGCGCATGGCGATGCGCGGCGGCGGATCGATCTGACCGGACTCCAGTTCGATGACGTCATGTACACTGTCGGCCACACCGCCGATCACCGTAGTCTCGCCATCGAGTTCGAGTTCCATCACGATAATGCGCGTGTGCAGCGTGTCTTCGACAGGAGGCAAGCCGAAGCGCAGGCGCAGATCCACGACCGGAATTGCCTTGCCGCGCACATTGACGACGCCGCGCATATAGTCCGGCGCCGTGGGCACGCGGGTGATGCGGGCGATCTCCAGTACTTCGCGAACCTGGCCGACGACGATGGCGAACAGCTCGTCGCCCAGACGGAACGTCATGTACTGGGCCGTTTCTGCCGCCGTAGTGGTCATCGTCCCTCCTGATAGGCCACAAACTCGTGATCGTCGGAACTCGCTGCCGAGCCGGCGCCGAGATCGATACGCGGCCCGCTGTTCTTCACAGCGTGCGCCAGACGATCGACGGAGGAGGCGGCGGGCCGGTGCGATTCGGCCGGCTTGGCCGCCGGTTTCGCATGACTCGTGGCGCGCGGCGTGCTGCGCCGGCGTCCGCCGTCGTCGATGTGGAAGAAGGCGATGGTCGATTGCAACTGCTCGGCCTGGCTGGAGAGCTCTTCGGCGGTGGAGGCCATTTCCTCGGAAGCCGAAGCGTTCTGCTGGATTACCTGGTCGAGCTGCTGGATGGCCTTGTTGACCTGCGCGGCGCCGGTGCTCTGCTCGCCGCTGGCGGCCGCGATTTCGCGCACCAGCTCGGCGGTCTTGCGGATATCCGGCACCAGGCGCTCGAGCAACTGGCCGGCATTCTCGGCGAGGCCGACGCCCTCGGCGGTGAGCTTGCTGATCTCGGCGGCCGCAGTCTGGCTGCGTTCGGCCAGCTTGCGCACTTCCGAGGCCACCACCGCGAAGCCCTTGCCATGCTCGCCGGCGCGCGCGGCTTCCACCGCCGCGTTCAGGGCGAGCAGGTCGGTCTTGCGCGCGATCTCTTCAATGATGCCGATCCGCTGCGCGATCTCCTTCATGGCTTCGACGGTCTTGACGACGGCCTCGCCGCTGGAGCGGGTGTCCTCGGCGGCCTTGGAGGCGATCTTGTCGGTCTGGCGGGCATTGTCGGCGTTCTGCTGGATGCTGGAAGCCATTTCTTCCATCGACGCCGTGCTCTGTTCGGCCGCCGCGGATTGTTCGGAGGCGCCCTGGGAGAGCTGCTGCGACGTGGCACTCATTTCCTGGCTGCCGGAGGCGACGTTGTCGGCCGCCGCGGTCACTTCGCGCACCGTGGTCTGCAGGTTCGCGAGCATCTGCTTGAGAGCGTGTCCCAGGGTGTCGTTTTCGCCGAGCACCGTGGCTTCCACCATCAGGTTGCCTTCCGATATGGCCGTGGCGACGTTGGCGGATTTCTGCAGATTGCCCACCATGCCGTTCATCGCCGCGATCATCTGACCCAGCTCGTCGCGCGACTGCACATCGCCCTTGCTGGAGAGATCGCCGGTGGCGACTTTGCCCACCAGATCGACTGCCGAGGCCAGCGGCCGGGTGATGCTGCGGGCCACGAACAGGGAGATCACGACCGCCACGATGAGCGCAGCAATCAGTCCGATCAGCACACCGGTCTTGGCAGATGCAACACTGGCCTCCACCTTGTTGCCGGACTCATCCGCTTCCTGTTTGTTGAACGTGGACATCACGTCCGCCGCCTCGGCGTATTTCTGGTACGCGGGCCGCACTTCCTCGCTCATTACAGCCAGAGCCTCGGCGGTCTTCCCCTCCGAGCTTAATTTCAACGCATGATCGAACGTGGCCACCATGGCCGTTCGCACCGCGCCGGTGGTCTCAAACAGTTCCCGTTCACGGTCGTTACTGAGCAGCTTCTGGTACACAGCGCGAACCTTGGCGTTGCGCGCCATGAGGTCCTTGATCTGGTTGTTGATTCGATCCTTTTCTGACTTGTCGGGTGTGGTCACGTGCTGATATATGAGCGCGTATTCGACCGAGACGTTGTTCACGATCTGACCGATGGAATATATCGTCGGCATGGCGTCGTCGGCGACGTCACTTGCATCCTTATTGATCGCATTGAGGCGGCCATAGGCAAACAATCCAAGCGTAAGAGTAATGGCAATCACCGCCGCAAAGCCGGCCGTGATGCGTTGTCCGATTTTCCAGTTCTTCATCTTCTTTCTGCCTTCCCTCCGGGTCCTTTTCCGTCCCCTGTTACCTGCTAAGAGCCTCTGTCAGCGGCGCCAGCGAAGCTGCCGGTTGGTGGCAGCGGCGGTCCGCATAGTGAACCAGCCGGTCCGGATCCAGAATCAGCGCAACACGCCCATCGCCCATGATGGTGGCTCCGGAAACGACCTCGACATTTCGGTAAAACCTGCCCAGCGACTGAATTACCGTCTGATGGGTCCCTACCACGTGATCGACCACAACGCCGATGCGCGTGTCTTCGTAGTGCACAATCACGATGCGCTCGATCTCCGGCGCGCGCCCGCGCATGCTGAACACCTCGCGCAGGTCGATGTACGGCACCAGTTCGCCACGCACCGCAATGACATTGCGTCCGTTCTTGCGGAGCCGGTCGGCGGCGTACAGCTCCACGTTTTCGGTCACCGACGACATGGGGAGAATGAACTGATCGCGTTCCACCTCCACCAGCAGACCGTCGATGATGGCCAGCGTCAGCGGCAGCGTCAGCGCCATGGTGGTGCCGCGGCCCGGTTCGCTCGAAATGGCCACCGAGCCTCGCAGCGCTTCAATCTGCCGGCGCACCACATCCATGCCCACGCCGCGCCCGGACACCGAGGTCACTTCGCGCGCCGTGGAGAAGCCGGGCAGGAAGATCAGATTGAAGATCTCGCGCGTGGAGAGCGCCGCGTCGGGCGCGATGAGTCCCTTTTCGACGGCGTGGGCGCGCAGCGCGGCCGAGTCGAGTCCCTTGCCATCGTCTTCGATGCTCACCACCACGTTCGAGCCGGTATGTTCGGCGCTGAGACGAATGGTCCCCCGGCGCGTCTTGCCCTTGCCCTCGCGAACCTCGGGCGGCTCGATGCCGTGGTCGATGCTGTTGCGGATCAGGTGCACCAGCGGATCGCCGAGCTGATCGAGCACGGTTTTGTCCAGCTCGGTCTCGGCGCCTTCGGTCACCAGATCGATTTCCTTGTGCAACTCGGTCGAAAGGTCGTGCACCAGGCGCTTGAAGCGATTGAAGGTGCGGCCGATCGGCATCATGCGGATACCCAGCACGTTGTCGCGCAGCTCAGCTACCAGCCGTTCGATCTCTTCCACCGGCGAGGCCAGTTCCACGGAGTTGACATGCGACGCGGCCTGGGTGAGCCGCGACTGGTTCATGACCAGCTCGCCCACCAGATTGACCAGGCGGTCGAGTTTTTCGGAAGGCACCCGCACGGTGGAATCGGCCGACACGCTGCGCTGGGCGATTTGAGCCGCCGGTCCGCGGGCGGCCTTTTTCTGCTCCGTCGCCGCTTCGGCCACTTCCTCAATCTCCACATGGCTGCCTTCCTCGACGAAGATGAAGATGTCGCGGATGGCGTCGCGGCCGGCGTCGGTGCGCAGCGCGATCTCCCACCACAGATAGCAGCGGTCGGGCTGGATCTGATCGAGCGCGGGAATCGTTTCGGTGTGTCCGGTGACGGTGCATGCGCCCAGCGCTCGCAGTTCGTCGAGCAGCCACACCGGGTTGGTGCCGTTGACCATCAAATCGGGGCCGGGCTGGAAGCGGATCTTCCAGTCGCACGGCGCGCCCTGCGCGGTCTTTGCCGCGGCGGGTTTTGCGGACGGCGCGGATTCCTTCGGAGCGTCTCCTGTGAGCGCCTGCAGCGCGGCGACGATATTGTTGCCGGCATCGTCCGGCGAAGCGCCGGCCAGCAGCGCCTTGATATAATCGCGCGACGCCAGAGTCAGCTCGGTCAGCTCACGCGACCAGGACAGGCGTCCGTCGCGCACCCGGTCGAGCGCCGTTTCCATGTGATGAGTGAAGGCGGCCATGTCGTCGAACCCGAACATGGCGCCCGAGCCCTTGATGGTGTGGAACGCGCGGAACAGACGATTCACCGATTCGCTGTCGTCCGGCTGATCGCCCAGCGAAAGAGCGATTTCTTCGATCTGTTCCAGCAGGTCTTCGGCTTCCTGCCGGAACGTGTTGACGGGGTTTTGCCGTGCGGCTTCTTTCCGGCTCATTTCACGAACCTCTTGGCCACGGCCACCAGTTGTTCAGCGCGGAACGGCTTCACAATCCAGCCGCTGGCGCCGGCCGCCTTGCCCTGCTGCTTGCGGCTTTCATCCGATTCGGTGGTCACCATGACAATGGGCACATATTTGTATTGCGGCATCGCGCGCACCCGGCGGATGAGCTCAATGCCGTCGACATTCGGCATGTTGAGGTCGGTGATCACCATCTGGACCGGCGCGTCGGCCAGGCGCTCGAGCGCTTCCTTGCCGTCGGCGGCTTCCACCACCTCGAAGCCGGCGTTCTGCAGCGTGAAGGCGATCATCTGGCGCATGCTGGGCGAGTCGTCGGCGGTCAGGATTGTGCCGGGCATGATTCGTTCCTTTCGCCAGCCGGCGCGGTTTCCAGCGATACGCCCAGCGCGGCACAGGCTTGCGTCACTTCGCCGGAAACAACGGCGATGGCGAAGGGCTTGCCGGCCAGCTCAGCGCTGCGGCGCACCGACAGGATGAGCTGCAAGGTGGAGAAATCACATGACTCCACCGCCGACAGATCAAGGGTCAGCTCGCTGCGATCCCGCAAAGCGGTTTCCAGTGTGTCGCGCAGCCCGGCGGCCGTATAGGTGTCCAGCGCCCCGGCCAGTTGGAGTGGCCCGGCGCCGGTGTTTTTCGCTTTCTTAGAAGAGTTCAACGTTGTCCCCAAGGTCTTCGTCCTGCGGCGCCGCGTTCTCCGGAGGCGCCGGGTCGTCAAACAGATCGATGTTTTCGTTCCCAGAGGCAGCCTTCAACGGGGCCTGCTCTTGTGTTGCGGTTTCGGCGGTTGATTGTGTCACGCGCCGGTGGACTTCGCGCTCGCTGGCGATGGTATAGCGGTTGGCGAGTTCCGGTGGATGCGGCGCGGCCGCCGTCGCGATATTCGGGCGAACCGCGATGACGCGCCGCCGCAGGGCGTCCACCTGCTCGCCGAGCTCGGACAGAAAGCCCAGGCTGACACGCGCACGGTCGAGTGCTCCGCCTTCGCGGGCAGTCAGCTCCGCGGCACTTCCGATGGCATCGCGAAACTCCGCCTGCACGCGAACCAGTTCGTCCAGATCGTGTTGAAGGGGCGCAGCGGCGTGATCTGCGGTGACAGACGTGCCGGCCGCGCAGCTTTCCGCATCGCGCGAAAGTCCGGCGATCACCTCCACCGTCTCCGCTACCAACGCGCTCGATTCCATGAACACACCGTGCACGTGCATGGAGAGGATCTCCAGGGTGCGGCCGGCATCGCCCAGCAGCGCGGTCTTGATGATGGCGTTGAGCGCCTGCAGATGCATCTGGCGATTGATCTCTTCCACTTCTTCCAGATGGTGCGAGAGCTGCGCCGCGGTCTCCATGGCGCGGGCGGATGTCTCGCGCGCCCCGATACAAAGATGGCGGCCGCGTTTTTGCAGCTCCTCGATGTGCGTGAAGCCGGCGCGCAACTCGGCCAGAGGATCCTCGCCCATCCCGTCGCCGCCGCCACCCAGACTCTGGATGGTGGCGGCCAGATGATGGGTTTCATCGGCCAGAGAGGCAAATGCGCGATCGAGCTGCTGCCGGGCGGAGGCGATCTCTTCGACCACCAGTTCGAGCTGCCCGGCCTGCACCTGCAATTGATGATCGAGGTGCGCGCGATTCGTTTCCGTCAGCGCCTCGGACACGTGCTCCAGCTTTTGACGTACGATGTCGCCGAACTGCAGGTGGTAGACTGCGTCGCTGGCGTGCCCGGCAATTCTGGTGGTATTGCGCTCCACGTCCTGCAGGGCCGTCCACGAGGCGTCGAGAACGCTCTGCACGCGCGCCGACGTCTGCCGCACCGTTTCGCCCGCCCCCAGCGTAAGCTGGCCGAGTTCCTTCAGACCGGCGGCCATGGTGCTGCCAAGGCGTTCCGATTCCTCCTGTGCTGTCCGCGCCTGGTCGGAAATTGCTTCACCCAGCGTCCCTACCTTCCGCGCGAGCTTTCGCAGCTCATCCACGAACGCGCTGAATGCCTGTTGGCTGGCCACGCTTCGCGCGCTTTCCACCGCGAAGCCGTAGCCCGAAACCTCCAGCAGGCTGGCCACGCGTTGCATCTGCCTGCCCTGGCCGTGCAGACGGCGCATGGCCTCGGAGGTGCGCCGCAGCACCCGCAAACGCTCCTCGGCCTCCTGCAACCCGGCCTGCAGCTCGCTGAGAGCGCCATCGGTCAATCCGCCGCTTCCGGCCAGACGGTTCTTCTCGAGAACACTGTGTACCGAGGCGACATGCTCGCGTGTGGTGCGACCCAGCTCGGTTGCGCCTTCGTGCAGCACGCGCAGATCGCCGGCCAGTTGTAGAAATTCCGGCTCGGTTCTTCGACGGGTTTCTGTGGCGGACGCTGCCAGCTCGGCCAGACGCGACTTGATACCCGAATCCCGCAGCCTGGGCAGCGGGTTGAAAGACCACTGCAGGCGGCGGAAAAGTAGCGCGGACTTCCCGGGTGGCAGGACGGCGTTTGCAGGGGTCAAAGGTGCTCTTCCTGGCCCCGGCCGTCGCAGGTCACTGCACCTGGCGATCCGGACGAAGCTCTGATATCAATTGCCGGTCAGCATCCTTATCGGTGAATTTCAGGCATTCCTAGAGGAAATAATGCAGTTAAACCGTAACACCCGATAGTTTCATGTGGGAGATGATATGCGCCGTATGATCCGTGTTTGTAATGAGTTGGCAGGATACCGAACCACTTGGCCATCTGTTCCTGGACGGACTACGTTCGTCGGAGCCAGGCGAATTTTCTGCAGGAATTGGGGGTCTCGCAGCCATGCCGGTTATCGGCGTGGTACGGGCCCCGGTCGCGTGTCAGGTTTAGTTGCGGGTTCCAGGGTCGGTTTCCGGCCCCGGCGATGCCTGACCAGCCCCGGATGCAAACCCAGAGAGTCGCCCGTATGTCGCTCGCAATAGTGGATAAATATCGCGATAAATATCCAACAAATCGGCGTAGCGGGCCACGCCGATGGCTGATGGCTCGGTTTCGTGCGTGATTTCGGCGTTCATGGCGGCAGCAGCCGTTCGGGAATCGGCAAACCAGCCGGCCCCCGTCGCCGCGCACATGGCCGCTCCCAGGCTGGAAGCTTCCAGGGTGCGGGAACGCCTGACCGGTTTTCCGCCGGCGTCAGCAATAATCCGGCACCATAGATCGCTCGCCGCGCCACCGCCAATGGCAACATATTCACGGACCTCGATCCCAGCCTCATGCTCGATCATGCCTGTCACCATGGCCTGTTCGAGAGCGATGCCTTCGAGCACCGCGCGGTACATGTGTGCTGTACCATGTGCCCCGGTCATCCCAAGCAGGCATCCGCGGGCGTTCTGATCCCAGTATGGGGTCATCACCGCGCCCCAATAGGGAACGGCGAGCAGGCCGCCGCT
>Ga0335085_10004027_pt1 | contig 24773 bp, 24 predicted proteins | sample Lox_Sample_45_FD_206712 | JGI IMG/M metagenome (GOLD analysis project Ga0335085, IMG submission 206712) | Soil microbial communities from Loxahatchee National Wildlife Refuge, Florida, United States - Lox_Sample_4.5 | ecosystem: Environmental > Terrestrial > Soil > Wetlands | place: USA...
CGGCCTTCGTCGGCGAGACGGAGTACGCCGCCTAGTTCGCCTACTCGACCGGAGGCAGCGACGGGCCCTGGAGCAGGGCGCCGCCGTCGATGGGGTAGATGCCGCCGGTCATGAAGCTGCCCGCGTCAGAGGCGAGCAGCAGGGCCAGGCCGCGGATCTCCCTGGGGTCGCCCATCCTGCCCAGGGGTACCGCGGCGCTCCACACCGCGTCCGCCTCGGCCGACGTCGGCTCCTTCCCGCCCAGGTGCGTCTTGAACGGGCCGGGGGCGATCGCGTTGACGCGCACGCCCCAGCGGGCCAGGTCGTGCGCGGCCTGCTTGGTGAAGTTGACGACGGCCGCCTTGGCGATCGCGTAGGAGTACGGCGTGTACGGGTCGTTGCGCATGCCCGCCGTGGAGGCGGTGGTGACGATCGACCCGGAGCCCTGCCGCTTCATGTGCCTGGCCGCCGCCTGCACGGTGTACACGACGCCGTGCAGGTTCACGTCGATGAGCGCCTTGTAGGCGGCCATGTCCATGTCGTCGAGCCAGCCCTCGGGCAGCAGCGGCGGGCGGCCGCGGGCGATGCCCGCGTTGGCGAAGACGATGTCGAGCTTGCCGTGGATCGAGACGACGCGGTCGACAAGCTCGTTCACCGCCGTGGCGTAGCTGACATCCACGCCCCTGCTGCTGATCAGGGCCGGGCCCTTCATGCCTCCGGTGGCTGACACGCCGCGCTGCGGCGGCTCGCGGCCGGCCGCGAGCGCGGCGTCGGCGAGCGACCTGACCGCCTTCTCCGCGGCGTCGTGGTCCCAGTCCGCGATGACCACGTTCGCGCCCGCCTGGACGAGGATCTCGGCGAACGCGTAGCCCAGGCCGGAGGCTCCGCCCGTGACAAGCGCGACCTTGTCACGGACGGAGAACATGTCGTCGACGACGCTCATCAGGCTGTCCGCCGCCTCTTGAAGAACTTTTCGCGGGTCACCTTCGGGATCGTAACCGACGCGACAAGCGCGGCACCGTAGAAGATCTGCTGGTAGTAGCTCTGCGCGCCGAGCAGCTCGAGTCCGACCGTGCCCGTGGCCAGGAAGTAGACCGCGATCAGGGCACCGAGCGGGTTGATGCGACCTGGCTTGATCGCGGTCGCCCCGAGGAAGACCGCCGCGTAGGCGGGGAGGATCAGGGCGCTGCCGGCCGTCGGGTCCACGGTGCCGTTGGTCCCCGCGTAGGCGATCCCCGCGACGCCGGCGATCGCCGCGCCGACGATGTAGGCCCAGGCCCGCTGCCGGTTCACCCGCACGCCGCTCAGCCGTGCCACCTCACGCGACTGCCCGATCACCAGCGCCTTCTGCCCGGTCGGGGTGAAGCTGAGCACGTACCAGACGACCAGGAAGATCGCCAGGCCGTAGTAGAACTCAAGCGGCATCGACAGGAACTCGTTCGTGAAGATCCAGTTCGACAGGTTGGTCGACACGATCCCGACGCTGTTGTTGCCGGAGACGATGTAGATGACGCCCTGCACGATCGTCATCGTGCCGAGCGTCACGATGAACGGGTCGTTGTCGAAGTACACCACGAAGAACACGTTGACCAGGCCGACCACGACCGCCGCGCCGATCCCCGCCAGGCAGGCGACGAGGACAGGCGTCCCGTGCTGCACGTTGAGCACGGCCAGGGTCATCGCGGACAGCCCGAGCGAGGAGCCGAGCGACAGGTCGACGAAGTCGCCCACCACCGTCGGCAGCAGCACGGCCATCACGAGGATGAACAGCACCGCCTGGGAGCCGAGGATGTTGGACAGGTTGCCGATCGTGAGGAACAGGCTGGGCATGTCTATGCCGAACCCGGCGATCAGGGCGGCGAACACGATGACGATCGCGTACCGCTGAAGCCCCGTGCGCAACAGCGCCGAGGGTGCCTGCCGCTCCGCCCGGTGCTCCTCCTGCCGGGCCTCGTCGACTGGAGCTGGGTCGACTGGAGCTGGGTCGACTGGAGCTGGCGCGCTCATAGGGCCACCTCGCTGGCGCTCGGAGTCCGCATTCGCGGACGCACTGTGCTTACTGGCTCGCTCGCAAGCTCGCTCACGAGTCCTCCCTGGTCTGCCGCAACGCGGCGGCACTGATTGCTTCTTCGGTCAGCTCTTCGCCGGCCAGCGTCGCGGTGTGCCGCCCCTGGGTGATGACGATCACCCGGTCGCAGACCTCCGCGAGCTCACCGAACTCCGTTGTCACCCACAGCACCGCCATGTGATGCAGGGCGGCGGCTGATTTCACGAACCGGTAGATGTCACGCCTGGCGCCTACGTCGACCCCCTGCGTCGGCTCATGCAGCAGCAGCAGCCTCGGCCTGGCGAGCAGCCACTTGGCGAGCAGTGCCTTCTGCTGGTTGCCGCCGGAGAACGTCGACATGACGTTGTGCGACCGCGGCGGCCTGATCAGGAACCGGCTGATGGCCTCGCGCGCGAGCGTGACAAGCTCGCCGCGGCGGAAGATGCCGCGCCGGTAGTGCTCGCTCTCGACGAGCATGACGATGTTCTCCCACAGCGTCAGCGACTGGCTCAGCCCCTGCACCGCGCGGTCCGCGGGGACGAGGGCGATGCGCTCCCTGACGCTGCGCTGCGGGCTGAGCCCGGCGACGTCCAGGGTCTCCGCGCCGAGACGCAGCGTGCCGAAGCCGGCCGGGTGCGCCCCGAACAGCAGGTACGGCAGTTCCTCGGCACCGGAGCCGATGAGGCCGGCCACCCCGAGTATCTCCCCGGCGCCGATCTCGAACGACAGGTCGTGCAGCCGCTCGTCGGTCAGGTGCTCGACGAGCACGTTCTCGCCCGCCGCTTTTCCGTCTCCCGCGGACTCCATCGCCGCCAGCGTCAGCCCGACCGCCTGCTGGTCTTCGACCGGGGCTGTTTCCGCAGCGGCGGTGCCGGCCGCCCGCGCCGGAGCCCCGACGATGAGATCGACGAGTGCCTCCTCGTGGATCTCGGCGGTTACCTCTTCGCCGACGATCCTGCCGTCCCTGAGCACGACGACGCGGTCGGTGATCGCGCGGACCGCGGCCAGGTCGTGCGAGATGAACAGCACCGCCGCCCCCTCGGCCACGACGGTCCTGATGAGGTCGAAGAGCCGGTCGACTTCCTCCTCGGGAAGGAACACCGTGGGCTCGTCGAGTACCAGCACCGAATGCTTGTAGCCGCTGCGCGTGCGGTACCTGCGCAGGTCTTCCGCGGCCCGGACGATCGCCAGCCGCGCCTGATCGACCGGTGCCAGCTCGCCCGTCCGCCGGTCAAGGTCGAGCTTGACGTCGTAGCGGTCGAGGACGGCCGCGCCGCTGCGGTGCTCCGCGATCCAGTTGATCGGCTCCCAGGCGCCCCCGGCGATGCGCTGGCCGAGCGTCAGGTTCTCCAGGACGCTCAGCCCCGGCGCGAGCGCCAGGTTCTGGTACACGAAGCTGAGGCCGATCTGGCTCGCCTGACCGGGGGCAAGGGGCAGCGCGACCTCCTCGCCGCCCACGAACAGGCGTCCGCCCGGTTCCGGGTCGTAGACCCCGGCGAGCACCTTCACCAGCGTCGACTTGCCCGAGCCGTTCTGCCCGAGCAGCCCGAGCACCTCACCGTGCCCGATGCGCAGGTCCACGTTGTCCAGCGCCCGGTTACTGCCGAAATCCTTCGAGATACCGCGCACCTCAACCGCGGGCGGATCCGCTGACGCCGGAGGTTTCTGCAGGCTGACGCTCTGGTCTGAGTCGCCAGGCGTTCCGCTGTCCGTGACCGGCAACGCACGCCTCCTGTCCTGTCATATACGAAACTTCGTCCGTGCGGGCGGCCCCGCTTTTTTGGGGCCGCCCGCACGGACATTCGGGGGGTACGGGGGGTCGTCCCCCCGGGAGATAGGTGAGTTCTGGCGCCCGATACGATGGCGCTTTTTGCCATCGGGCGCCAGAACTCACGACTTGCCGACCATCGCGCCGTTCAGCGTTGACGCCGCGTGCAGCGCGCTGCCCGACAGGTCCGGCAGCCCGAGCAGCTCGCGGAAGCCGTTGACCCAGTTATCTCCGAAGCCGCCGGTGTTGAGGACCTCGACCGCGTTATCCGGGGTGATGATCCGGTCCGGGCCGATGGCCTTGTCGTAGGAGATGGGGGGCAGCTTCTCCAGGCCGCGGACGGCCTGCAGGAACAGCAGGTAGCCGGTCCATGGCGGTGACTCGCTGACGTCGCTCTGGATGATGTCCTTGCCCGGGCTCGCGGTCTGCAGCTGGACGAACGGGGTGCCGCCGCCGAAGGCGAGGTACGTCTTCACGTCGGTGCGGTGCGCGGCCTGGATGCCCGCGAGCACGTAGGTCAGCTCGCCCGCGTAGTCGGGGAACAGGACGTTCGCGTCGGGGTACTTCTCCAGCTGGGCGGTGACGGTGCTGGCGATCTGCGTCTGCCACTGGGGCACCTCGACGTTCACCTCGGTCAGGGTGGAACCGGGGTCGTCCTTCGCCAGCTCGGCCTTGATCGCGGCCTCCTCGATCGCCGTCGCCGGCCCGGTCGCGAGGGACGTGATCGCGATGGCGTGGAACGGCTTGCCGCCGTGCTGCTCGATCGCCTGCTCGGCCGCCAGCGTGGCGTCGAGCGCGTAGGGGTCATCGGTGTTGTACGTGGTCCCTGCCCGCTGGTCCTGGTCCGGGGTTCCGCCGTAGACGCCCACCACGATGCCCGCCTTCTGGGCCTGGGCGATCGCCGGCGCGCTGGTCGACGGGTCCATCGCGCAGCCCATGATGATCGCCGCGTATCCCTGGTGGATCGCGTTCTCGATCGCGGTGTTGTGATCGGCCGTCGCGCCCTCGTTGTCGAAGATCGTCGGCACCATGCCCGCGGCCTTGGCGAAGTCCGAGGCCGCGTCCGCGATCTCCTCGCACGCGGCGAGCGCGCTGACGCCGGGGATGATCATGATCTTCTTCCCGGCCAGGTTCGCGGTGCTGGGGATCTTGCCGCCGTAGTTGGGCCCGTAATCGCTGAAGCTCGGCTCCGCCGCGTACTTGTTGACGTCGGCAAGCAGCGCGGAGACGCCCGCGGCGGTGGACGATGCGCTCGAGCCGGAGCTCGCCGTCGCCGCCGCGCTCGCGCTGCTCGGCGCGGCAGCGGGGCTGCTGCTTGTCGAACCGCTTGGCGGAGTGGTTGAACTGCTCGATGAGCACGCCGCGAGCAGTACCGCCGCGCACGCAGCAATGCCGCCGTAGGCGACCCGCGCTACTCGATGATTATGTCTTCTAATCCCATCCATGCGCCCTCGCATTTACATCTTGGGGGTCCACCGACCACTTAGCCCACAGATTTGAGGGCAGGCCATCGGATTGTCAACCAGCCTGTCGACAAAAACCGGTCTCGCTTCGGTCTCTATCGCCGGACCAGCACGGCAGCGACCGGAACGTTGTCTTCCCAGCACATAGCCACGGTTCTAAGGGCGCATCATTAACAGGTATCTTCATTTACCTGCCTTATGGGGAGCATAACTGGAAGCGATTTAGGCAGTAAATCGTTGTGGGCGGGCACAGTCCGATCGGCCGCCGCACTGATAACGCCACATATTGTCAACAAGTTGCGGTGAATTTAGGCTGGGCGTCATGCCAGCAGACATCACCCTTGAACGGGGCCGGCCACTGAGCGAGGCCGAGCTACTCCGCCGGGCGGACTGGATCAGGCTCCAGACGGTAGACCTGATCGCCCAGGCCGGCCTCGGCCACTACTCGTCCACGTTCTCCTGCGCGGAGCTCGTGGCCACCCTGTACTACCACGCGCTGCGGCTGCGGCCCGCCGAGCCGAACTGGCCAGACAGGGACCGGTTCCTGCTCGGAAAGGGCCACGTCGCCACCGGGCTCTGGCCGGTGCTCGCCGACCTCGGTTACTATCCGCACGACTGGCTCGGGCAGTTCGGCAAGGTCGGCTCTCCGCTGAACGACCACCCCAACATGAAGCTGGCGCACGGCATCGACTTCTCGTCTGGCTCGCTCGGGCACAACATGTCGGTCGGCGCGGGCATGGCGCTCGCCGCCAGGCTCACCGGCCGCGACTACCGGACCTTCGTGCTCACCGGCGACGGCGAGCTGCAGGAGGGCCAGGTCTGGGAGGCCGCGATGGCCGCCTCGCACTACAAGCTCGGCAACCTGGTCGCGATCATCGACGCGAACGGCTTCTCCGGCGCGGGCCCGACGTCGCAGGCGATGAACATCGAGCCGCTGGCCAAGCGTTTCGAGGCCTTCGGGTGGACGGTGCGCGAGATCGACGGGCACCAGGCACACGTTCTGCTGAAGACTTTTGATGAGCTGCCGGATCCGGCGAGCGAGGAGCCGGTGGCGATCATCGCGCGGACGCGCAAGGGGCACGGGGTCGAATTCATGGAGAAGCAGCCGCAGGCCTGGCACCTCGGCCTGCTCAACGACGAGCAGTATGCCGACGTGGTCGCGGAGATCACAGCGAGGATGGAGCTCGCCAATGGCTGAGAAGAAGATGGTCGACGTCTTCAGCGACGTCGAGCGCGAGACGGCCATGACCGCGAACCCGGCGGGCTACGCGGTGACTGAACTCGGCGCGGAGGATGAGCGGATCGTCACGCTCGCCGCGGACATGTCCAACACCGTCGCCGAGTTCATCGCGAAGTTCCCCGAGCGGTACATCGAATGCGGCATCGCGGAGACCAACTCGGTCTCGCTCGCCGCTGGCCTGGCCAGCGCGGGCCTTGTCCCGTACATCTACTCGATGTCGCCGTTCGGCATGCTGAAGACGTGCGAGCAGTGGCGCACCGATGTGGACTACAACCACCTGCCCGTCCGCCTCGTCGGCCGGCTGTCCGGGCTCGCCATGGGATATTTCGGCACCTCGCACTACGCGGTGGAGGACATCGCCATCGCGCGCACGATGAACAACACGGTGGTGCTGTCCCCCGCCGACGCGGCGTCCTGCGTCAGCCTGATGATGTCCACCGCCTCGCTTGAGGTCCCGGTTTACATCCGGATCGCCGAGGCGCCGTTGAAGGTGTACGACGAGGCGCCGTCGTACGAGTTCGGGAAGTGGCCGCGGCTGCGGTCCGGCGCGGACGTCACGCTGATCGGGCACGGGATGGGCCTCGGGCTAGCCGCGGCCGCCGCATCGCTGCTTTTCGAGCATGACAGCGTAGAGGCGGACGTGTTCGACGCCGCGTACCTGCGGCCGTATGACGAGACGGCGCTGCTGGCGAGCGCGGAGAAGACCGGCCGGGTGCTGACGGTCGAGGAGCACAGCGTGGTCGGCGGGCTCGGCTCGCTGGTCGCCGAGGCCATCGCTCGGGCCGGCCTGTCCGTCCGCCTGGACCAGGTCGCGCTGCCCGATGCCGACCTCGAGGTCGGCGTGCCCGCCGAACTGTACGAGCACTACGGACTTACCCCGTCCAACGTGGCCGCCAAGGCCCGCAGCCTGGTCAGGAGGTGACCTGTTAATGGCTATGCCAGAGCCGCTGCTCGACCCGACAGGAGACGGTGACCGGGGGACGAACACGTCCCTCGCGCAGCCCAGGCCGCAGTCACTCGCGGGCCTCACCGTGGGCCTGCTGGAAAACGCCAAGCCGAACGCGACGGTGCTGCTCGAGGCCGTCGCCAGGGAACTGAAGGACAAGTACGGCGTCCGGGAGGTCCGGATGTTCCGCAAGGGCTACTTCGGCACCCCCGTCGAGGAGTCCGTCGTCCAGCAGATGCTGCACAACTGCGACTTCGCCGTCGCGGCCATCGGTGATTGAGGCTCATGCAGCGCGGCCAGTTTGGCCGATGGGATCGTGCTGGAGCGGGCGGGAATCCCGGCTGCCAGCATCTGCACAACTGCCTTCCGTATCACCGCCGAGGCGATGGCCAGGTCGCTCGGATTCCCCGGTTACCAGTACGTGTCCGTGCCGCACCCAGTCGCCTCGCGGACTCAGGAGGAGATTGACGAGATCGCCGCAATAGCGCTGCCGGAGATCGTCCGCGTCCTTGGCGCGGGCCTGACCATCCGCCCGTCGAGCTGAGGGGGTCACGCGCATGAGTTCAGAACCGCCGGTCATCGACGACGCGTCGCTGGTGGACGTGGCCGAGTTCCGCCGGGTGCAGGAGTATTACCAGGAGCGCGGCTGGACCGACGGGCTGCCCGTCGTCCCGGTCACGGCGTCGTTCCTGTCGGAGTTCCTGGCTTTTACGTCACGGGACCCCGACGAGGTGCTGATCGCGATGCCGCACCTGAACAAGGCGCTGACGGTGCGGCTCGCGGCGATCAACGCGGCGCTGGCCGGCTGCCTGCCGTCCTATTTCCCCGTCGTGCTCGCCGCGTGGGACGCGTTCCAGCGCGACGGGATGGTGTCGCGGTCGATCTGGCAGTCGACCACGGGAACCGCGCCGTTCTCCGTCCTGTTCGGGCCGCTGCGAACGACGCTCGGCTTCAACTCGCGCGGCAACGTGTGGGGTTCCGGGTTCCGGGCCAATGCCACGGTCGGCCGGGCCATCAGGCTCGGCGCGATCAACGGGCTCGGGCTGAAGCCGCACGAGTTCGACCAGGCGACCCAGGGCAACCCGGCCAAGTACTCCTGCTTCATCGCGGAGAACGAGGAGGACTCGCCCTGGCCGTCGCTCGCCGCCGACAACGGCTTCGCGGCTTCGGATTCTGCGGTCACCTCCACCGTCATCCGCTCGGTGCTGCACGTCGAGGCCAGGCACACGATCGTGCCCGAACAGCTGGCGCAGGACTTCGCCGATTCGCTGTGCCGCACCGGCGCGCTGGTACGGCCGATCGCGGCGGGGTTCATCGTGCTCAACTCCGAGCATGCCCGGATGTTCGACTCCCGCGGCTGGTCCAAGAACGACGTGCGGCAGGCGATCGTCGATCGCGGCTGGCGGACGTACCGGTCGCTTGCCGCGGCGGGCAAGGAGGCGATCGCCAAGGGCACCGGCTGGCGACTGCCCGCCGACCACCCGGACGCCATACCGCAGGAGGCGCCGTCGGACCCCGATACGCCGGTGCGGCTGCTGCAGTCGATCGACTCGGTGCAGATCGTCGTGGCCGGCGCACCCAACGCCGGGGTGTCGTCCATCGTCGAGACGTTCGGCTTCTGGGACCGGCCGCTGGCGATCGTCAAGGTCGAGGAGAAAGATTGATCGCGATTACCGAGCCGGGCCGGCAGACGCCGGTGTACGGAGAATTCGACGTCGTGGTGGTCGGCGGCGGGCCGGCCGGGATCATGGCGGCGACCGCCGCCGCGCGGGCCGGCTGCTCGACGCTGCTCATCGAGCGGTACGGGTTCCTCGGCGGCGCCGGCACGGCCGGCGGGCTGTCCACGTTCTGCGGGCTGCACGCCAGGACCCACCGTCAGGACGTGCGGGTGATCAGGGGGCTCGCCGACGAGCTGCTCGACCGGCTCGTCAAGCTCGACGGCCTCAACGCGCCGCACCTGACGATCGCCGACGGGATCGCGGCCCAGGCATTCGACATCTCCGCCTACAAGATCGCGGCGGACGAGCTGGTGACCGGCTCAGGCGCGCGGATCCTGTTCCACGCGATGGCCGTCGGGGTGGTGATGGCGGTGCCGTCAACCACGGGGCCCTCGACCACGGGTGACAGGGTCATCGACGCGGTGCTCATCGAGTCCAAGTCCGGCAGGCAGGCGGTGCGCGGGCGCTTCTTCATCGACGCCTCGGGTGACGGCGACCTGGCCGCGTGGGCGGGCGTGCCGTGGGAGAAGGCGCCGCCCATCGACGGGATGATGTACCCGTCGCTGATGTTCCGGATCAACGGCGTCGACGTGAACCGGGCAGGCCCCGCACCGTGGCGGACCGTCGAGCGGCTGATGGACGAGGCGGAGCGGGCCGGCACGCACACCTTCCCGCGCAAGAAGCCGATCGTGAGGCCGCAGCGCAACCCGCTCGAATGGCGGGCCAACCTGACCCAGCTGCGCCGCGCGGACGGCGGTGCCATCGACGGGACCGACGTCGACGAGCTGACCCGCGGCGAGCTGACCGGACGGCAGCAGGTGCTCGACGCGTTCACCTTCATCAGGGACGCGGCGCCGGGCTTCGAGGACTCCTACATCGTCGACATCGCGCCGCAGATCGGCATCCGCGAGACGCGCCGCATCGTCGGGCCCTACCAGCTGACCGAGGAGGATGTGCTCGGCTGCGCCGACTTCGACGACACCATCGGGGTGAACGGCTGGCCGGTGGAGGCGCACGTGGCGGGCACTGTCGAGTTCAGGTGGCAGCGGGCGGCGCGCGGGTATAACCAGCTACCGTTTCGTATCCTGCTGCCGGGTAACGTCGGCAACCTGTACGTGGCGGGGCGTTGCGCATCGATGACCCACGGAGCCCAGTCGGCCGCCCGGGTCACCGGCCCGTGCTTCGTGATGGGCGAGGCGGCGGGCACCGCCGCGCGGATGGCGCTGTCGGCCGGCGTGCACGGCGGCGCGATCGACGTGCCCGGACTGCAGCGGCGGCTTGAAGACCAGGGCGCCTACCTCGGCCGCGGCACCCCGGAGGCGATCCTGTAGCGGCCGTGAACTCCGGGGCACCTAGGTCCAGAGCGCGGAGACCGGCGCCGCGACGAGGCGGTCGCCGAGCGGGAAGACGTGCGGCCCGGTGTGCAACACCAGGCCAGCGGCAAAAGAGTCACCTGTCTCGTCGCGCAGCCAGGCCAGATGCCGCGCGTCTGACGCGGTGACGGTGGCCGACGCCTTGACCTCGATGCCGATGAGCGTCCCGCTGGCGGTCTCGATGATGAGGTCCACTTCGCGGCGGCCGTGCTCCTCGCGCAGGTGGTACAGGCGGGGGCCGAGATCGCTTGCGGCTAGTTCCGCACGGAGTTGGGCGGCGACGAAGGTGTCCATGAGACGGCCGAGCATGTCAGGTCCGTACAAGATGGCATCCCGGCCGAGACCGAGGACCGCGGCGACAAGCGCTGGATCAACCAGATATCGCTTGGGAGTCTTCACCAGCCGCTTGACCCGGTTGGAGAACCAGGCGGGCACGAGATCAAGCACGAACATTCGCTGGAAGAGGGCCTGGTATTCACGGGCGGTCTTGGCGTTGATGCCGGCCGCCTCGCGGAGGCTTTCCTCCGCGACAAGCCCCGCGCTGTTAACGGCCAAGGCGGAGAGATATCGGCGAAGCAGATCCGGATCCCGCCGCGGGGCTATCGCCGGAACGTCACGCGTGATCATCTGTTCGACGTAGCCCTCGAACCACCGCCTGCGTGCCGACGCCGGCACGCGGAGCGCGGGTTCGGGAAAGCTGCCCTCGAGCATCAGGTCCAGGTACCCACGGATCGTGAGCTCAGCGCCGTGGGATGGCACCGCCGCTACCCCGTCGCGTGCCACGCGGTCGATGAACGGTTCCCCAGCAGCACGGCCAAGCTGCTCGCGTACCGACATGCCGAACATGGGCACCTGAAGGATGCGGCCGGTCCCCGGCCAGACGCGGTTCTCCAGCTCGGCCCGGACGGAGCCAGTAAGCAGGAATCTGCCCGGTCTCGGATCGTCGTCGACAGACCGCTTGACAGCGCCAAGGACTTCGGGCACCTCCTGCCACTCGTCGATGACCACCGGTTCCCGCAAGCCCTGCAGCATCGCATCGGGGTCGGCCTCGACCGCGGCACGCACGTTCGGGCGGTCGAGCCTGAGCGTCGTGCCCGCGCGCCGGACGGCCGTGGTGGTCTTACCCGCGGCACGCGGTCCCACCAGCGAGACTGCACCGAACGACGCGAGCAGCTGATCGAGCAGGCCGTCGACTATGCGGGTAACGTAACGTTCCGCCATGAGGATCAGGGTACCTAATTTCGACAATGTTCAGTACCTGATTTCGACGGTAATGAGTGCCTCATTTCGACACTCATCGATACCCAGATTCGACATGTTCTGCTTATCGGGGTACGCGATAGCCAAGCCAAGCACTCGTCGTTCGGGGCGGTCGCGCCTTGGAGCATCCCGTCGTCGAACCTGCTGTCATCAACGGCGTTGATGCCGGCCACCGCGCATGGTGGGATGCCACAAAGCGGACGGCGGGTTTTGGCTGGTCTGCCCCTCTTGCCCGGCGGGCGGCGAGGTATCAGGCTCAGCTTGTGCCGGACCGGAAGCTGCGCTCCAACTTCACGCCAGGGACCACGCCGTGGGCGATGCGCCGCGCGCAGTGGTCCGCGCTCGGGCTGAGCGACGAGGACCTGGAGAAGCCGAAGATCGCGATCGTCAACTCCTCGTCACAGCTCGCGTCCTGCTTCAGCCACCTGGACCAGATCGTCGCGCCGCTGAAGAAGGCCATCGAGGAGGCGGGCGGCGTCGCGTTCGAGGTGCGGACCGCCGCGCCGTCCGACGCGATCACCTCGGCCGGGGCGGCCGGGCAGTACATCCTGCCGTCGCGCGACCTGATCGCCTCCGACATCGAGGTGGCGGTCGAGGGCGCGCTGCTCGACGGCATGGTGTGCCTGGCCTCCTGCGACAAGACCACGCCCGGGCAGCTGATGGCCGCCGGGCGGCTCGACATCCCGACGATCATCATCGGCTGCGGCTACCAGCCGTCCGGGATGTACCACGGGGAGCCGGTCGACTTCGAGGACATCTTCCGGTTCGCCGGGCACGTGAACGCCGGGCGGATGACGGTCTCCGAACTGGGCGAGATGTCGCGCTGCGCGGTCACCGGGCCGGGCGTCTGCGCCGGCATGGGCACCGCGAACTCCATGCACCTGGCGGCCGAGGCGCTCGGCATGGCGCTGCCTGGCACCACCCCGGTGCTGGCGCTGGGACCGCGGATGTGGGATGCCGTCGCCGCCGCAGGCTCCCGGATCGTGGCGCTCGTCGAGGAAGACCTAAGACCAAGGTCACTCCTAACGAGTGCGGCCTTCGCCAACGCCGTCACCGCGATTCTCGCTGTCAGCGGAAGCGTCAACTGCCTCAAGCACCTGCAGGCGATCGCCGTCGAGGCTGGTTGTGACACCGACGTTTACCGGCTGTTCGAGGAACTCGCGTCGAAGGTACCGCTGCTGACCGACGTCAAGCCCAACGGGAACACTTCGATCACCCAGTTTGAGGAGGCTGGCGGGTCGCTCGGGCTGCTGCGGCAGCTCGCGCCGCTGCTCGACCTGTCCGCGCGCACCGTCGCCGGGGTCAGCCTGGGCGAGGCGATCGCGAACGCGTCGGTGGATCCCGGCGTGATCAGGCCGATCTCCTCGCCGCTCGCCACCCACCCGGGGATCGTCGTGATGCGCGGCTCGCTCGCGCCCGACGGCGCGGTGCTGAAACGGACGGTCGCCGACGACGCGCCGCTGTCATTCCGCGGCCCGGCGAAGGTGGTGCACTCGCGCGACGAGGGCGTCGCCGCCGCGCGCGCCGGGCGCTTCGCCGCAGGCGACGTGGTGGTGCTGACCGGCCTCGGGCTGCGCGGCTCGCCCGGCATGGGGCTGACGTCGGCGCTGATGTTCGCCATCGACGGCGCCGGGCTTTCCACGTCCGTCGCGGTGATCACCGACGGGCAGATGTCCGGCCTGGTCAACGGTGGTCTTGTGGTCGCCGAGGTGTCGCCGGAGGGCGCGGCGGGCGGGCCGCTCGGTCTGGTACGCGACGGGGACGTGATCTCGATCGACGTGCACCGCCGCACCCTCGACCTGGAGGTCTCCGCGGCGGAACTCGACGCGCGCCGGGCGGAACTGCCGCCGCTGCGCGCACCGGCCGGCTGCGGCTGGCTGTCGGTCTACGCACGAACCGTCGCGCCGCTCGGCGCGGGGGCGACACTGGGAGGAGAGCCCGCATGAGGGCCGTTCTATATGTGGATCAGGAGACCGGCACCACGGTCGGCGAGGTGCCTGACCCGAGCCCGGGACCGTCCGACGTTATCGTGGCCGTCGAGGCCTGCGGTCTTTGCGGTTCCGATGTGCACGCCGTGCAGAACGGCCAGTGCGCGCCCGGGCAGGTGCTCGGCCACGAGTTCAGCGGGCGGATCGTCGCGCTCGGCTCCGCGGTGTCCGGCTGGGCCGAGGGGCAGGCGGTCGCCGCGTCGCCGATCGGCTCCTGCGGGAACTGCCGGATCTGCGCGCGCGGGCTGCCGTTCCGCTGCCCCGCGGTGGAGAACATCGGCATCACCATCCCCGGCGCCTACGCGCAGTACGTCAAGGTGCCCGCGCGTCAACTCGTGGCGCTGCCCGAGGAGCTGCCCATAGAGGTCGGGTCGCATGCCGAGCCGCTGTCCGTCGGGTCGCAGGCGGTGAAGCTGGCCCAGGTCGGCCCGGGCGACCCGGTGCTCGTCTACGGGGTCGGGCCGATCGGCCTGTACGCGATCATGGCGCTCAAGCTCGCGGGGGTCGGGCCGGTGGTCGGTGCGGGCCGCTCGGCCGGCCGGCGGCAGGCGGCCGCCGACGTGGGCGCGGACGTGGTCATCGACACCCGGGAGATCTCCGTGGCCGAGTACGCGAAGCAGTCGGGCACGCTGTTCGCGGCCGTGCTCGAGTGCTCGGCCGCGCCGGGCGCCTTCAACGAGGCGATAACGGTCACCGAGCCTGGCGGCACCGTCGTTGAGGTCGCACTGACGCCCGAGGCGGCTTCGGTGCCACTGTTTCCGCTGATCAGCGAGGGACACCGGGTGGTGGGTGCGTGCGCGTTCGCCGACGACACCTACCGCGAGTCGGTCGCGCACCTGGCGGCCGGGCGGGTCCCGGTGGAGCGGCTGGTCTCCGAGCGGGTGTCGCTCGACGACACGCCGGACGCGCTGCGTCGCTTGCAGACCCCAGGCTCGCTCGTGCGCATCATCAGTCGTCCTTCGGCATAACGGCAAAGGAGCCCGATCAAATGGAACAGTTCGCGGGCAAGACCGCGATCGTCACCGGGGCCGGCAGCGGCATGGGCAAGGCGTTCGCGCTGCGCTGGGCCGCCGAGGGCATGAACCTCGTCATCGGCGACATCCAGCAGGACGCACTCGACGCCACGGTCGCCGAACTCGAGGCTTCCGGCACGCAGGTAGCGGGGCTGCGGATCGACGTGTCCAGGCTGTCCGACATCGAGGCGCTGGCGGACCTGGCCGAGTCCCGGTTCGGGAACATCCACCTGGTGCACAACAACGCCGGCGTCGAGGGCTACCTGGACGGCAAGATCTGGGAGGCGACGGCCAAGGACTGGGACTGGACCCTCGGGGTCAACCTGATGTCGGTGGTCTACGGCATCAGGACCTTCGTACCCCGGATGCTGGCGCACGGCGAGCCCGGGCATGTGGTCAACACCTGCTCGATGACCTCGGTGATCGCGGCGACCAACATGTACGGGATCTGCAAGCACGCGATCCTCGCGATGACCGAGGTACTCAACGCCGACCTCGAGGCCGCCGGCGCCAACGTCGCGGCGACCGGGCTCTGCCCGGGGATCATCGCCACCAACCTGTTCCACGGGTCGCGCAACCGGCAGGCCGCGGTGTCCAACGAGGGCGGGATGTCCGCGTCGGGGTCGGAGCTGCGCGATCACATGCACTCCGTGCTGTCGAAGGGGATGCCGCCGTCCGAGGTCGCGAACCTGGTCGTGACGGCGGTGCGGGAGAAGAAGCCGTACCTGCTCACCGACCACGAGTGGGACACCAGGGTGATCGCCAGGCATGAGGCGATCCTGGCCGGCGCCGTCGGCCCGGCCGCAACCGGAGCACTAGACGCGGAGGGCGTGCGATGACCGTTAAGTACGGGCTCGACGGCAAGGTCGCGGTCATCACCGGCGCGGCGAACGGGTTCGGCCTGGCGGTCGCGGAGCGACTGGCGGCGGAAGGCGCCAAGCTCGTTCTGGTCGACTGGGACGGTGACGGGGTGCGGGCGGCGGCCGAGAAGCTCGGCGGCCTGGCGGTCGTGGCGGACGTGTCCAAGGAGGAGGACGTCGACGGGTACGTGGCCGCGGCGGTCGAGGCGCACGGGCGGATCGACCTGTTCTTCAACAACGCCGGCATCGAAGGCCGGATGGCGTTCATGACGGACCTGTCCGTCGCCGACTTCGACCGGGTGTGGGGGGTCAACGGCCGTGGTGTCTTCATGGGCCTGCGCGCGGTACTGAAGGTGATGAAGCCGCAGGGGTCCGGCGTGATCGTCAACACCGCGTCGATGGCCGCGATCAAGGGCGCGCCGACGTTCTCCCCCTACATCGCGTCCAAGCACGCGGTGCTCGGGCTCACCAAGTCCGCCGCCCTGGAGGCCGCGCCGTACGGGATCAGGATCAATTGCGTCGCTCCCGGCCACTTCGACACCCGGATGGGCCGCGACCTGACGCATCAGATCAACCCGGATGACCCGGACGGCGTGTTCCGCACGGTCGGGGAGTCGGTGCCCTACGGCAAGCGGTACGGCACCGCCGCCGAGGTGGCGAACATGGTGCTCTGGCTGCTGTCGGACGAGTCGGAGTACGTCTCGGGCTCGCTCCACCTCATAGACGGCGCCCTCAACGCCGGATGACACACTTACTGATCTTGAGTGAGTACCGGTGAGCCGGCTCCCACCGGCTCACCGCATCATCGAGCGTGTCCCGGATCTCAAATTCGGAGCCAGCCATGCGCGTCATGGAAGTTCCCGGTGATACCGCACCTCCATGACGCCATAGGCCTCTTGCCCGACCCCGGGGCATAGCGCCCAGCCCCGCCTTTCGTACATGCGCCGGGCACGGTCGTTCTCAGCGATGACCCACAGTCCGGCATCGTGGTATCCCGCCCCTGACAGCACGGCCAGCGCGGCATCGTGCAGACCGCTGCCGGTGCCCTTTCCCCACTCCGGCGGAAGCACATGCAACCCGGCGATCTGCCCGCCAGGGAAATCCGGATCCGCGCGAGACATTACCGACCCGACTGGCCGGCCGCCGCGGCACGCGACCAGCGCCACCGCGGTCGGATCCGCCAGGCGCTCAGCCCAGATGGCCTCCAGCTCGGCGACCGCCGGCGGCGGGCTGCCCGGAAAGTAGTCCCGGTACGCAACGGCGACCGTCGCCCGATGGAGCGCAGCGATCACCCCGGCGTCAGCACAGGGAACGATCGCGACGTCCGCCACGGCAAAAACCATATCCATATCCGCGGCTCACCGGGGACGGCCAGTGCGACACCCGGCGCCAGTCAGCAGCGGGACAAGCTAGCGAATGAACTTGTCATTACCGGGACTATCACCCCGGCTATGACAAGTTCATTTTCGGAATGATCTTCGGACTTAGGTACACGTGCTCTCTGAGGGAGTTTCCGTCCTTGAAGCGGACGGTGATGGTGCCGGCCCGGGTCCAGCCGCGGGTTTCGTACAGGGCGATGGCGGCGGTGAGACGAACAGCCGTGCCACCACGGCGAGCTGGTCTGCACGGCGGCCGAGCGCGCCTGCGGCGAGTTCCATGGCCGCCGGCACGCTGCGCGGGACCAGGGCGATGTGGCCGAGGATCTCGCCGTCCCGCTCGGCGACCCAGATGCCGTACGGGTCCGCGGGGCGCAGGAACGACGTGAGGTCGGCGGGCAGGTGCCGGGGATAGCGGTCCGCGGCGTGCACCTCGCGGACCAGGCCGGCGCAGGCGGTCAGGTCGCCGTCGCGACGGGGGCGGATCAGCATGGCGTCCATTGTCCCGCCCGTGGCGTGCCGGGCAGTTGTATGCTGGCGTTCGCCAGTTAGGAGTTTCGAAGATTTGCAATTGCTATAGTGCTTGATAGTCTTCGTGCTCGTGAGTACACCGCTCTATCAGCTGAAGGCTGAGTTCTTTAAGACGCTTGGGCATCCGGCACGGATCCGGGTGCTCGAGCTGCTGTCGGAGCGGGATCACGCGGTGAGCGAGATGCTGCCGGAGGTGGGCATCGAGGCCGCGAACCTCTCGCAGCACCTGGCGGTGCTGCGGCGCGCGGGGCTGGTGACCACCAGGAAGGACGGGTCGTCGGTGATTTACTCGCTGACCAGCCCGGAGGTTGCCGAGCTGCTGCGGGTGGCGCGGCACATCCTCACCGTCGTGCTCGCCGGGCAGGCAGAGCTGCTCGCGGACCTGCGCGATCCGCGGTAGCCCTGGTCTCATCGCCGGCTGACGTGGCGCTACCCCGCGTGCCCTAACCCCCCGAGTCGCTGGAGCATCTGATGTTGAGGTTGTGGCGCATGATGCGCGCCATCGGGCGGATCGCCGAGCCCCCGCCGACGCAGACGCGGTCCGCGCCGGGTGCCCCGCCCGCACCGCTGGGCGGGTCCGTGCAGATCAGGCATGTGGACGCCGGGTCGTGCAACGGGTGCGAGGTGGAGATCGGCGCGGCCTTCGGGCCGGTGTACGACGCGGAGCGATACGGGGCGCGGCTCGTCGCCTCGCCGCGGCACGCCGACGCGCTGATCGTGACCGGGGTCGTCACGCGGAACATGGCCGAGCCGCTGCGCCGGACCTATGCGGCGGTGCCCGCGCCCAAGCGGGTCGTCGCGGTCGGCGACTGCGCACGCAACTGCGGTGTGTTCGCCGGGGCCTACGGCGTCGCGGGCGCGGCCGGGGACATCGTGCCGGTCGACGCCGAGGTGCCCGGCTGCCCGCCCCGGCCGGAGGCGATCGTCGCGGCGGTGCGGGAGCTGACCGGCCGGTGAGCCCCGCCACGCCCGCGCTGGCCGCCGCGCACTCAGCCAGCCGGTTCTGGCCCGGGATCGGCGCGCACTGGGGGCTCACCTGGCCGGCCCTGGCCGGCGCGGGGACTCTGGCGCTGATTACCGCGCTCTTCTCCCTTGCCGTCCCCCGGCGATGGCGTGCCGTCGTATCCGGCGCGGGCACCGCCCTGACCGGGCTCGCCGGGGCGGCAGCCGGGGTCGCCGCCGTCACCGGGCACCGCTCGCCCACGCTGTCCGTGCCCGGGGTGCTGCCGCTGTCCGGGGTGACGCTGGCCGTCGACCCGCTCGGCGGGTGGTTCATCGCGGTGACCGGGGCGGTCGCGGTCGCCGTAGGGAGCTACGCGATCGGTTACCAGGGCCGCGCTGCCAGCAGGCCGTCAGCGGCGGTGCTGCCGCTGTTCGTCGCGTCGCTGCTCGCCGTCCCGGCCGCCGCGTCGGCGGTCACGCTGCTCGCCTGCTGGGAGCTGATGGCGCTCACCTCGCTGCTGCTCGTCCTCGCCGAGCACAAGCGGCGGCCCGAGGTCGCCGTGGCGGCCCGCTGGTACGCGATCATGACCCACCTCGGCCTGGTGTGCGTGCTTGCCGGGCTGATGCTGTTCGCCGCCCACGCACGCGGCGACTCGTTCGCGGCGCTCGCCCGGGCCGCGCCGCACCTGTCCCCCGCCGTGAAAAGCACCGTGTTCGTCCTGGTCCTCGTCGGGTTCGGGTCGAAGGCTGGCCTGGTGCCGCTGCACGCCTGGCTGCCCCGCGCGCACCCGGAGGCCCCCAGCCACGTCTCGGCGCTGATGTCCGCGGCGATGGTCAACCTCGGGCTCTACGGCCTGATCCGGGTCGGGTCCGGCCTGCTCGGCGGCGGCTCCGCCTGGTGGTGGCTGCTGCTCATCGCGCTCGGCGCGGTGTCGGCGGTCTACGGCATCCTCCAGGCCGCGATGTCCACCGACGTCAAGCGGCTCCTTGGCTGCTCCACCACGGAGAACATGGGCCTGGCGTGTGTCGGCATCGGCGCGGGCGGGCTGTTCGCGACCACCGGGCACCCGGTTCTCGCCGGGCTCGCTCTCGCGGCCGCGCTGCTGCACGTCGCCACGCACGCCGCCTTCAAGACCCTGCTGTTCCTGGCCGCCGGATCGGTGCTGCACGCGGCAGGCACCCGTGACCTGGATGCTCTCGGCGGGCTGCGGCGCGGCATGCCCGCGACCACGCTCGCCTTCGGCTGGGGCGCCCTGGCCGCGTCCGCGCTGCCGCCCGGCACCGCGTTCGTCTCGGAATGGCTGCTGGTGCAGGCGCTCATCCACGGGCTGCACGGGGCGTCGACGGCGACCGCGATCACCCTGCCGCTTGCCGTGTCGGCCGTCGCGCTCACCGCCGGCCTCGCGGTCGCCACGTTCGTCAAGGCATTCGGCACGGGGTTCCTCGCCAAGCCGCGGAGCGCAGGCGCGGCGGCGGCGCACGAGTCCCCCGGCAGCATGCTCGCGGGCATGGGGCTGGCCGGTGCTGCCTGCGCCATCCTCGCGCTGGTGCCAGGCGCGGTGCTGCCCGCGATCGGCCGTGCCGTCGCGGCGGCTGAGGTTGCCGCGGCATCGGGTGCGGGCGGCGTGGTCACGCTCCGCCTCGACGGCCTGGCCGGGGAGGTCTCCCCGCTGCTGCTGACCGTTGCCCTGCTCATCGTCATGGTCGCCGCGGCCGCCTGGCTGCGAGCCTTGCCTGCCAGGAGCGCACGCCGCAAAGCGCGCTTGTGGGACTGCGGCGGCGGTCCGCTGACGGCCCGCATGGAGTACACCGCGACGTCGTTCGCCGAGCCGCTGCAGCGGGTCTTCGACGACGTGCTCGCCCCGGAGACCGACCTCGACGTCACCCATCACGATGAGGCCCGCTACCTGGTCGCCTCCGCCGAATACCGCGGGCGGGTCCCCGACCGGATCGAGCGCCGCCTCTACGAGCCGGTGCTCAGGGCGGTCGGCGCGTGGGGCGACGCCGCGCGGCGGCTGGCGCCCGGCAGCGTCCACCGCTACCTGGGCTACGGCTTCTACGCGGTCGCCGGGCTGCTGATCGTCCTGGCGGTGACCCGGTGAACGCACTTGGGGTGACCGGGGGCGTGCTCCAGGCCGTCATCGTGACCGGCGGCGCGCCGGTGCTCACCGGGGTCATGCGCCAGGTCCGGGCGAGGCTGGAGGGACGCGCGGGCCAGGGAATCCGGCAGCCGTGGCGGGACCTGCGCAAGCTGCTGCGCAAGGAGGCGATCACCCCCGAGGGGACGAGCGAACTGTTCCGCCTCGCCCCGCTCGTCCTGCTCGCCACCACGTTCACCGCGGCGGTCACCGTGCCGTTCGTCACGACGGCGAGCGCGGCCGGCCCGGTCGCGGACCTGTTCGCCGTGGTGGCGCTGCTCGCCATGGGCACCGCGACGCTCGCACTCGCGGCGCTCGACACCGGGACGGCGTTCGGCGGTATGGGCGCCAGCCGGGAGATGACCATCCTCGCGCTCGTCGAGCCCACCCTGCTTGTCTCGGTGTTCGCGCTGTCGGTCCGGGCCGGGTCGACGAACCTCGCCGCGATCGTCGCCGCGACCGTCCACGACCCGGTCCGGGTGATCTCGCCCGCGAGCCTGCTGGCGGCCGTCGCCCTCGGCGTCGTCACGATCGCCGAGACGGGACGCATCCCCGTCGACAACCCGGCCACGCACCTCGAGCTGACCATGGTGCACGAGGCGATGATCCTCGAATACGCGGGACCGGACCTCGCGCTGATCGAACTCGCCTCCTCGATGCGGCTCGTCGTGTTCCTCGGGATGCTGTCCTCGCTGTTCCTCCCCTGGGGCATCGCCACCGCGCTCACCCCGCTGGCCCTGGCCGGCGGCGTCGCCGCGTTCGCCGCCAAGGTCACGCTGCTCGGCGCGGCACTCGCCGCGGGCGAGGTGTTCATGGCGAAGATCCGCCTGTTCCGTGTCCCCGAGCTGCTCGCCGGGTCGTTCCTGCTCGCCCTGCTCGCCGTCGCGTCGTCCTACTTCCTCACCGGCCCGAACCTGTGAACCCTGAATCCAGGAACGAATGAACCACACCGCCTTCGTCGAACTCCTCAACCTGGCGTGCGGCGCGCTGCTCGTCACCGCCGTGCTGATCCTGTGGCGCCGCCAGCTCGCCGCGATCATCCGCTGGTTCACCGTGCAGGGACTCGCCCTGACCGCGATCGCGGCGATCATCGCCGTCGACGGCCATGACGCGCGCCTCGGCGCGATCGCCGCCGGCGTCTTCGCGCTCCGCGTCATCGCGCTCCCCCTGCTGCTGCGCCGCGCCCTCGCCAGGGCCGAGGCCGACGGCGGCGGCCGGGCGCTGCGCGAGACCAGTCCGCTGGTCAACGTCACCGCGTCGCTGCTGGCCGCCGCGGTGCTGACGCTGCTGGCCTACGCGGTGTCCCGCCCCGTGGTGCAGCTCACGCCGGCCTCCCCCGCCGCGCACGCGATCCCGATCGGCCTCGCCGTCGCGCTGATCGGCTTCTTCGCCCTGGTCACCCGCCGGCGCGCCATGTCGCAGCTCGCCTCCTTCCTGCTGATGGACAACGGCATCACCGCCGTCGGCCTGCTGACCACGGCCGGCACCAGCCTGATCATGGAGCTTGGCATCTCCCTCGACGTGCTGTTCGCCGCGGCGGTGCTGCAGGTGCTCACCAGCCGGGTGCGGGACACCTTCGGCCATGCCGACCTCGACGAGCTGCGGGAGCTGCGCGACTGATGAGAACGCAAGCGCTGTTGCTCGCCTCGGTCGCGGTGCCGCTGTTCGGTGCCGCCTGTTTCCTGCTCGCCACCCTGCGGCCCCGCCCGGGCTGGCGGCTCACCGCCTGGGTGTCGCCGGCCTGCGCGGCGCTCTCCCTGGGCGCGGCGATCGCACTGGCCGTCGTCAGGTCCGGGCACGGTCCGGTGACCGCCCTGGGCGGCCTGGTCAGGGCCGACTCGCTCAGCGAGTTCATGCTGATCGTGATCGGCGCGGTCGGCCTGCTCGCCACCGCCGCGTCGCCCGCCTGGCTGAACGCCGAGATCGCGGCGCGGCGGGCCAGCCCACGGGCCGCGGCCAAGCACTCCGCGCTGGTGCAGCTCTTCCTCGCCGCGATGGCCGCCGCCGTGCTCACCGCCAGCCTCGGCCTGACCTGGGTGGCGATCGAGGCCACCACGATCGTCACCGCGTTCCTCGTCGGGCAGCGCAAGACCAGGCAGGCCGTCGAGGCCGCGTGGAAGTACGTGATGATCTGCTCCACCGGCATCGCGCTGGCGCTGCTCGGCCTCCTGGTGCTCAACGCCGCGGCCGCGCACGCCGGCCTGCCCGCGGGCCTCGACTGGACGCGTCTCGTCGCGGCCGCGCCGCACCTCAACAGGGGCGTCACCCGGATCGCCGTCGCCTTGCTGCTCATCGGGTTCGGCACCAAGGCCGGCCTCGCCCCGCTGCACGCCTGGCTGCCCGACGCGCACGGCCAGGCGCCCGCCCCGGTCTCCGCTCTCATGTCCGGCGTCCTGCTGTCGGTCGCCATGTACGCGATCCTGCGGGTCAAGGTCATCGCCGACCTGGCGCTCGGCACTGAGTACACGAGGACGCTGCTGCTCATCCTGGCGCTCGCCTCGCTGCTGCTCGCCGCGTCGCTGCTGATCAGCCAGCGCGACTACAAGCGGATGCTCGCCTACTCCTCGATCGAGCACATGGGCCTGCTCGCCCTCGGAGCGGCCGCGGGCAGTCCGCTCGCGGTCGCCGCCGTCCTGCTGCACATGCTCGGCCACGGCCTGGCCAAGGGCTCGCTGTTCATCTCGGCCGGGCGCGTGCTGCAGCTGACCGGAACCCATCGCATCGACCGGGTCAGCGGCCTCGCGAGCCGCGCGCCGCTGCTGGCCGGCTGCCTCGGGCTTGGCATACTCGCGCTGCTCGGCTTCCCGCCGTTCTCCCTGTTCGCCAGCGAGCTCGGCATCGCCCGGGCCGGCTTCGCGTCCGGCCTCGGCTGGGTCACCACCGTCGCGCTCGCGCTTGTCCTTGTCATCGCCGCGATGCTGCTCACGCATGTCAGCCGCATGCTGCTCGGGCCCGCGCCCGCCGCGACGGAAGGGGGCCTGGCGGCTGGTGCCGCACCGCCGCAAGCCGGAACCGAGCGCGCCAGTACCGCGTCCGTTATCCAGAACGGGAGCGTGGCAACTCTCGCCCCTCCCGCAATCTATGCGGCGGAGACAGCCAAACCCGCAGCGATGTTCCCCGACTCCGGCCTGCTGCCTGTGGTCGTGGCTCTCGCCGCCTGCGCCGTGCTCGGCGTCTACGCCGGACCGGTGACCACGCTGCTGCACGCGGCCGCCCAGGCAGTCGTGACCCCATGACCGGAGAACCGATGAGCACGCCCAGCGGCGACATGATCGTGTCCGGCGAAGCAGCCCCGGGGCCGCCGGCGGCGGAGCGGCGGGTCATCGCGCCGCGCGAACTGACCGAGCAGGCCGCCGCGCTGCTTGCCGCGGGCTTCCGCGTCGCGCTTGCCGCCGGGCACGAGGATGCCGAAGCGGGCGGGCGTTCGCGGCTGCGGGCGGTCTACCTCTTCACCGCCGCTTCGCCCGGGCGGCGGGTGGAGCTGCACGTGCCGCTGGACCGGGGGCGGCCGGCGGTGCCGTCGCTTGCCGGGCTGTCGTTTCCGGCCGGCCGGTTCGAACGGGAGATGCACGACCTGTACGGGATCGTGCCCGAGGACCATCCGCGGCCGGCCCGGCTGGTGCGGCACTTCCACTGGCCCAAGGGCTGGCACCCCATGCTGAGCGACGCGGGAGAGCCGCCGGGCTTCGGTGAGGTCGACGGACCGTACCCGTTCCGTACGGTCGAAGGACCCGGGGTGTATGAGATCCCGGTCGGGCCGGTGCACGCGGGGATGATCGGGCCCGGGCACTTCCGTTTCTCGGTGGTCGGCGAGACGATACTCAACCTGAAGGCCCGGCTCTGGTTCACCCACCGGGGCATGGAGAAGCTGTTCGCCGGGCGCGCGCCGGCCGCCGGAGTTGAACTCGCCGAACGGGTGAGCGGAGACACCACAGTCGGGCACGCCGTGGCCTTCTGCCTCGCGGTTGAGGACGCGCTCGGCCTTGCGGTGCCCGGCGACGGCTATCTCATCCGGGCGCTGCTGCTTGAGCTTGAGCGGCTTTACAACCATGCCGCCGACATCGGCATGCTGTGCAACGACGTCGGGCACTCCATCCTGAACGTCCACGCCGGGCGGATCAGGGAGCGGCT
>Ga0335085_10004028_pt1 | contig 24772 bp, 25 predicted proteins | sample Lox_Sample_45_FD_206712 | JGI IMG/M metagenome (GOLD analysis project Ga0335085, IMG submission 206712) | Soil microbial communities from Loxahatchee National Wildlife Refuge, Florida, United States - Lox_Sample_4.5 | ecosystem: Environmental > Terrestrial > Soil > Wetlands | place: USA...
TGTGGGAACATTGTAACCGGCGAGTGCCTCGCATGCCGCTCGCGCGCTCTCATGTGAAGTTGCTTGCGGTGCTGGGCGAGGCTCGGCCGCTTGATCTTGCAAAGTCCAGGTGAGGCACGCGATTGCCGCCGCAGCGAGGACAATCGTCCTGCGTGAAAAAATCGAGTTTCCGATCGAGTCCACGACCAGGAACCTCCTTTTTGAGTTCAAGAACGGCAACCGTCTCACACATATCTCACCGAACTGCCCTGAAATCAACTGCCCGGCACGGGACGCTTTCCGAGCCGGCGTTCCTGCTCGAGCAAAGCTTGCTTGCGCTCAAGTCCCCAGCGGTAACCTCCGAGAGTTCCGTCGGTACGCACAACGCGGTGGCACGGAACTACGATGGACGCGGGATTCGTCGCGCAGGCATGTGCGACCGCGCGTACGGCGCTGGGCTGGCCAATGGCGCGAGCCACTTCCGTGTACGTGCGCGTCGCGCCAGGCGGAATGGACCGCAGCGCCTCCCAAACACGCCTCTGAAATGCGGTGGCCACGACGTCCGTCGGCAAATCCAGCCGCGGATTCGACCCGGCCAAATGACGCACAATCGCGCGTACCCATTTGGAGTGCTGTCCGGAGCCGCTTCGGATTTCAGCACGGGGATATTCCGTGCGCAATTCGGCGACGAGATCGGAGTCGCGATTTCCCAGATACACGGCGGAAATACCGCGGTCGGTCGCGGCGACGAGCACGCGCCCGAGCGAGCATCGAGCGACCGTATAGGAAATATTCATTCCTTGTCCGCCGCGGCGATAGGTAGCCGGCGTCATGCCAAGACGCGCGTCCGATCGCTCATACAGGCGGCTCGCCGAACCATATTGAACTTTGTGCAATGCGGTTGTCACGTCACTCCCCTTTCGCAATTCGGATTTCAGGCGCGCCATGCGAAGCGAGTCTGCGTATTGACGCGGCGTAATGCCCAGTGCCCGGCGAAACGTGCGTTGCACGTGGGCGGCGCTCAGCCCCGTGCGTTCCGCGAGGCGTCCGAGAGAGACCGGACTGTCTTCGCTTCCATCAATCACGTTGCACACGCGGCGAATAAAATTCGCCTGCGGGTTGCCCGGCGCCTCGCGAGGATGACAACGCCTGCAGGGACGGAAACCAGCCAGCTCCGCAGCTTGCGGCCGCGCAAAGAGCAGAATTTGTCTTGGCCGGGGCCGCCGCGCTGGACACGAAGGCCGGCAATAAATCCCCGTCGAGCGAACTCCGTAGACGAATACTCCATCCATTGCTCTGTTCCGTGAAGCGACAGCTGCAAGACACATCCGTCGCCCGGGCTGAAGAATTGCAGGGGACGATTTGGGCAACGTTGACATCGGGTATCTCGCCTCTCCCAACCACAATATCCAAAGAACTTCCCGCGGCGCTATCCGAATCTTGCGGTCAAAGCGAATTTTTCTGGCGACCCGCACAACCGTGCGAAAAGGTCCGCCCAGGGACTCCGCCCGGGAGGTATGCATTAAGACAACGCCCGCTGGAACCCAAATTGACGCCCGAGGCCGCGCAAGGGATAGTGTCCGCGAGCGGTGCCAGAACCGTAAGAAGCAAAGAGAGACCTATGCGCACTGCTCGTCAAACAAAACTCATGGACCGATCCGACTCCGGCAGCGGTGATGCCGCGGCCATCAAGGAATTATCTGCCCACTCGGCAACCTCGGTTGCCGAACCGCCGTCCTGGGCGACGCGCGCCAAGCCAAGAGGCATCGCGCGTGTTCCCACGCATGCCGTGCGCCCGCCCGAGGAACGGCGCGCGTACGCAAGAGCGAAACTCAGCTTGCCGCTGCGCGTGAAACGGATCGCGGGGCAGCGGGAACGGACTACGCAAACCCTGCGGACGGCCAATATCAGTTCCAGCGGGGTTCTCTTTCTTTCGCCCCAGAGAATCGAGCCGGGCACCCCGATCGAAATCGAAGTTTTTCTGGTGGACCGGCCGTTCGGCCGCGGCACCGTGAAAATGATGACGGAAGCACACGTCGTGCGCGCCGAGCCTGCTTCGCGGCCCGGCTGGCACGCGTTGGCGGTCTGCTTTGACGACATCACATTTCAGCGGGAAGAGCCCATTCCGTCGCGCTTCCAGCGGCCGTAGTGCGGGTTTTCGCCTACGGCTTTTTCTCTCCCAAAGATAAGAATCAAAACTTCGGCGGCTCGCAGCCTATGATGTTGGGATTCGTGTGGTGCTGGCGGACCATGCGCAGGGGACGTACTTTGCGTAGCTCGCGAACGCCATGCTACTTTATCTTTCTGTGACCTGAAAGACGAGCTGGCCGTTCCATTCCGCTCGCGGCGATTGATCCCGAACGATGACCACGAAGACGCAAACCTCAATTGAATACGTGCTGTTCGACTGGGACGGGACCTTGCTCAATTCTTTCGAAGCGGACGCGCAGGCCTACGCCAACATGTTCGGCGCGCTGGGGATGAGTTGGAGCATGGAAGAGCTGAAACGCTACTATTCGCCGAACTGGCACCGTGTGTACCGCGCCGCGCGTCTGCCGCGCGCGAAGTGGGACGAAGCTGACCGTTTGTGGACACATTTCAACCGAAAGCTTCCATCGAAACTGCAGCCCGGCGCGCGGCACGTACTGAGGACGCTTGCCCGGCGATTCGAACTTGCGCTCGTGTCGAGTGGAAACCGCATCCGTGTTCGAAGGCAACTCCGCGAACACAACGTCGCGGCGATGTTCCCCGTCAAGGTTTGTTGCGAGGACGCTCCGCAGCGCAAACCACACCCTGCGCCGCTGCGGATGGCGCTCGGCAAACTCGGTGCAATGCCGGCGGCGTGTGTGTATATCGGAGACGCTCCGGAGGATATTGAAATGGCACATCGCGCGGGCGTTCGCGCCGTCGGAGTGCTCGACGGATCGCCCGTCCCGAAGCGGCTTCGCGCGGCGTCGCCGGATGCCCTGATCAAGACGATCCGCGATTTGCCCGATCTGCTGAGGAGCTTTTAAGACGTGGCAGAGGCTGTAGCCCGCGCCGCCCGGAGCGTCACGCCAAATCCTCCGCACGGATGGGCAGGTGCCGAATGCGCTTTCCCGTCGCGGCGAAAATCGCGTTGCAGAGCGCTGGAACCACCGGCGGCACGGCAAGTTCGCCAGCCCCGGTGGGTTTTTCCTCGCTCGGGACGATGTATGTTTCGATGACGGGCATCGCGTCGATCCGCAGCACCGGATAGTTGTTGAAGTTCGTTTGCACCACGCGGCCTCGCGAGATCGTGATCGTTCCGTAGAGCGCGGACGAAAGTCCGTACACGATCGCGCTCTCACTTTGCATGAGGATGTTGGTTGGATTCACCACGCGGCCGACGTCCACCGCACACACGACGCGATGCACCTTCACCGATCGCGCGCTCCGGTCCACGGAAATTTCGACGACCTGCGCGGCGTAGCTCTCAAACGCGAAGAGCACCGCGATGCCGCGATAGCGGCCGGCCGGGAGAGGCTTGTCCCAGCCCGCCTTTTGCGCCGCGAGCTCGAGCACACCGAGGTGGCGCGGCGCCTTGTCGAGCAAGCGGCGCCGGAATTCGTAGGGGTCCTTCTTGCCTGCCACCGCCAACTCGTCCATAAAACATTCGCTGAAGAAGCCGTTCTGCGAATTTCCGACCGAACGCCAAAAGCCAACCGGGATGCCCGGTTCGGTCCGCACGTAATCCACCAGTATGTTCGGAATCGAGTACGGCAGATTCGCAACGCCTTCGACGCTCGTCGGGTCAAGATTATTTTGAATGCTGCCCGGGAACCATGCGTCCATGATCGAAGAGCACGCGACCCGCGTCGTCCAGGCGACAGGCCAGCCGTCGGCCCCGAGAGCGCCAGCCAGTTTCGCGTAGGACGCGGGCCGATAATAGTCGTGTTGCATGTCGTCCTCGCGCGACCAGGTTAGTTTCACGGGCGCGCCAATCGCCTTGGACGTTTCCACCGCCTCCACCACAAAATCGACGCCTGCTTTGCGGCCGAAGCCGCCGCCCAAATACGTCGTGTGGATAAACGCGCTTTCGGGTTTCACCCCGCTGATCTTGGCCGCCATGCCCTGAGCCACGGTCTGGAATTGTGTGGGCGCCCAGACATCGACGCGGTCCGATCGGACGTCCGCCGTGCAATTCAGCGGTTCCATCGTGGCGTGCGCGAGGTAAGGAACTTCGTAGACCGCTTCGATTTTCTGCGCCGCGTTCCCAAATGCCGACGCCGTGTCGCCTTCCTTGCGCGCCTCCGCGCTGGGTTTCGCCATTTGATCCGCGAAGAGCTTGCTGATGCTCTCGCTACTGACGCCCGCCGTCGGTCCTTCGTCCCATTTCACATCGAGCGCGCGCCGGCCTTGCATGGCCGCCCAAGTGTTGTCAGCCACCACGGCAATCCCACTCGAAATCTGGACCACGTTCTTGACGCCGGGCACTTCCTTGGCCTTCGTCGCGTCAAAGCTCGCGACTTTACCGCCGAAAACCGGACAACGCGCCACCACGGCATAGGACATCCCGGGTTGGCGCACATCAATGCCGAATTGCGCGCGGCCGTTGACCTTATCGGGCGTGTCCAGCCGCTTCGTGGGTTTTCCGATGATGCGGTAGTCGGCCGGATTCTTCGGCGGAACATCCTGAGGAACGGGAATCTTCGAGGCCGCTTCGGCCACGTTGCCGTAGGTGAGCTGGCGCTTTGTGGCGTCGTGGTAGATGATGCCGTTCTCCGCCCGGCACGTGGATTTTTCAACGCCCCATTTTTGCGCCGCGGCCTGCAACAGCATGTCGCGCGCTGCCGCACCCGCTTTGCGCATCGGATCCCATGAGGATCGCACACTCGAGCTGCCGCCGGTGCCCTGCATTCCGAAGGCCGGATTGAAATATTCCTTAGCGGCGGGAGCGAATTCCGTGCGGATTTTTCTCCAATCACACTCTAGTTCGTCAGCCGCGATCATGCAGAGCGCTGTCAGAATTCCCTGTCCCATTTCCGACTTATCGATCATGATGGTTACGGTGTCGTCGGGCGCAATGCGCATCCAGGCGTTCAAAGACGCCGGCTCGGCGCCCGCGGGCGCCGCCGCGAGCGTTTCAAATCGACCGGGTAAATAGAATCCGATCACTAGGCCGGTCGCGCCGGCCATGCCCGCTTTGAGAAAACCTCGGCGGCCAATCGTCATCGTGGTTCCAGCGCTCATGCCGCACCTCCCACTTCCACGGTCTCCAGATCCAGCGCTTCCTCAGGGCCTTCCGTCGAGGAAGGTGTCACCATGGCGTTGTGCAATTCCGCAGCGCGATGCACCGCCTGGCGAATTCGCTGATACGTTCCGCAGCGGCAAATGTTTCCTTTCATTGCATCGTCGATTTCGGAATCGCTCGGGCGCACCGATTTTGCAATGAGGGCCGCGGCGGACATGATCTGCCCGGACTGGCAATAGCCGCATTGCGGCACATCCATTTCGATCCAAGCGCGCTGCACCGGATGGTTTCGGTCGGGGGACAGCCCCTCAATAGTCGTGACCTTTTTTCCGGCAACGGCTGAGATGGGCGTGATACAGGACCGGCTGGCCACTCCCTCGATGTGTACCGTGCAGGCGCCGCACAGGGCCATGCCGCAACCGAACTTCGTGCCCACCATCCCCAGCGTATCCCGCAAAACCCACAAAAGCGGCATATTCGGTGGGACATCTACCGATTGTGGCTTGCCGTTGATGATCAGTTGGATTGCCATATGAGCCCTCCGCAGAAGAGATACCGATCGCGACTCTCATCCCGCAATCCCGAGGGGATCGGGAATATTTGGCCGGGATCGCAAGATATTATAGTACTCAAAAATGAGCACGCCGAAGAGTATTTGTTTGGAAATAAGAGACCTTGGCAACAACCGCTGGCGCGAAAGGCGAATGCCTCGTTCGCACGCGGTGCCTGCCGCCGCGCTTACTTCCCGCCCTTTTTGCGATCCAGCTTCAGCGTGAGGACGAACTCCTTGCGGGTGTCGAAGGTCGATATCGATCGCGTCGACGAGCTCCAACCTTCATGTTCGGCGTGAATTTCATAATCGACGTTCAAATCGAGGCCGCTAAAACGAAATGTGCCGTCCGTATCGGAGAGGTGCGTAATGATGTCCTGGGTATGAGCGTTTTTCAGATAGACGATGGCCGTGTCTACTGGCGCCTCCTCCTTATCGACGACCGTTCCGCGGACGGTTCGTAGCTCAGAATTCCTATCCTTGGATTTTCCTTGCGCGAACAGTGCGGTTGCGGCAAGCGCGATGAGCGCCGCCAGAGCAAGCGTTTTACGCAAGTTCATCGTTTTCCTCCGCCCACCGGTTCCATCTGGATCGTTAGGTCCGTTCGATTGTCCTCGCGCGCGTCGATCCTGCGCGATTCCGGTTTGAAACCCTTCGCTTCGATCGTCATTTCGTACTCGCCGCCTCGCGCGACGCGAATCCCGAGTTCGCCCCGGTGGTCGGACACAGCCTCCCAGCGAAACTTCTTTTCCTCCACGTGCCGGACGCGAATCCGTGCGCCCGGAAGGGCAAAGCCCTGGTTCGTAAACACGGTGGCGAAAATAAGAAAATCATGCGCATGCGTGCCGCCCGCGTTCTGAGTTCCAGTGGCGGGAGCCGAAACAGCCGCCGGGCCCGCAAGCCACACGACGCCCAGAAAGACCAGAATCAGACGTACATAGGTGAGATGGCCAAAGGGAGAGAGCGGATGCAGGAAGAGTTCGAAGGGCGTGCTAGAAATCTTCGTCGTCCTCTTCTTCGCCTTCGTCTTCCGCCAGTTCGTCCCCATCCTCAGGCTCCTCTGCTTCCTCTTCGTCATCGTCATCCGAGATGGCATTGACTTTGACGGGATGGATCTGAACGACTTCCATTTCGGTTTCGCACTCGGGGCAGGCCAGAATTTCGCCTTCCTCGACTTCGTCTTCGTCAACGTCAATTTCAGTGGCGCATTCAGGGCACCGGACCACGGCGAAAACCTCCTTGCGGATCGGGCGCGGGCTTTACCGGGAGAAGGCTTCACTCGAAGCTTGCTGGAGGTGGAAGCCCGCGGAAATTGAGATCGTGTCTTGCTGCAGTATTATATAACGCGAACTGCGCCGGGAGGGAAGCGGCCAAAATAACCATGGCATCCAAGCGAGAATATCCGGACCATCCGCTGGTCGGCGTGGGCGGCGTGGTGATCGATGGCGGACGCGCTTTGCTCGTCCGGCGCGGCGCCCCGCCGCTGCAGGGGCAGTGGTCGCTTCCCGGCGGTCTGCTGAATGCCGGGGAAACGCTTGCGGAAGGAGTCGTGCGCGAACTGGCCGAGGAAACCGGCCTGGAAGTGGAAGTAGTCGAGCTGATCGAGGTGTTCGAGCGAATTTTTCCCACTCCGCCGAATGCGGACGGCACACCGGGCGACCCATCGCGTCCGCAGTATCATTTTGTGATTCTCGATTATCTTTGCGAATCGCGCGGGGGCACGCCGGCCGCGGCCAGCGACGCGGCGGAACTCGCCTGGGCGCGCGAAGACGAGCTCTCCAAATACGATTTGACCGAGGCCGTCACGCGCGTCCTGAAAAAGGCGTTCGCCAGGGCGCAGGAGCGCGCCACAACATCGTATCGCGACTCCTGATGTTCACTGAATTTGTGCGGATTTGCGGTCAGCCTTTCGAACGATACTCAGAAGAGTTTGCGGTCTGACTGGCTCCAGCCATAGCGTCCGAGCAATGGGACGAACCGACAACCGAACAACGCGCGGGTTTTCAATTTTCCACCTTCTTTCCGGGCCTGCACGAGCTTCTGATTTTCCTGGTCGCCCACGGGAATGACGAGGCGCCCACCCTCTCGAAGTTGTTCGGCGAATATTTGAGGAATTTCCGGCGCGCCGGCAGTGACGAGAATCGCGTCATACGGCGCCGCGTCCGGAAAGCCCACGGAGCCGTCGCCATTGTGGACGTGGACGTTGTTATAGCCTAGCCGCGTCAGCCGTTCTTGCGCAGAAAGCGCGAGCAATGTGTGACTCTCGACCGAGATGACCTCCTGCGCGAGCAGCGAAAGCACCGCGGCCTGATAGCCCGAGCCGGTCCCGATTTCCAGCACGCGTTCGGAGCCGGTGAGCTCAAGTGCGTCCGTCATGGCCGCCACCATGTAAGGTTGCGAGATCGTTTGTCCCTCTCCGATCGGGAGCGGCTTGTCGGCATAGGCATCGTCCCGGAATCTCTCAGGAACAAATTCGTGCCGCGGAACGCGGGCCATCGCTTCGAGAACGAGTGGCGATGAAACGCCGCGCTTGCGGATTTGGGTTTCGACCATGGCCCGGCGCGCGGCTGCCGATGCGTCCAGGAATGGTTCCGCGTTGCTCATGGCCTATTATAGATGCGCGCAGAGCCAAAAACGCCACGACGCAGCCTTGCAACGCCTATTTGCAATGGCTTTGCCCGAGTGGTAGTGTCCGGCGATAAGGGTGGGCCGGCAGATGCGGAAGCGAGCCAAATCCGGGATTTCATTTGCATCTCGCGCCTGGCGAACGTAAAGAGTCGCGACGCGAGCTGAAGACCAGGAGGAATTCGCCGTGGATCATCGTGCGTGCGTTCCCGACAACTTGACGTTGCGTCAAAATCCAAAGGAAACGGATAGTCCCGGCTCCCATGCGGGCGACGGACTGTCCCGGCGCGAGGTCCTGGCGATGGCAGGCGCGGCCGGAGCGGGAATTGCGCTGGCTTCCGGCGAGCTCATCGCGCAGAGCTCTTCCGTCTCCCCGCGAATCATCGATACGCATCACCACATTTACCCGCCGGGCTACACCAAGAGGAATCTCGACCGGATCGTCGCGGACGCGGCCGGCACTCCGGCCTCCGTATATACGACCTGGACGCCGCGCACCTCTCTCGACCAAATGGACCAGAACGGCGTCGCGACCGCAATTGCCTCGATGACGAGTCCGGCGATGTGGGCAGGAAACAATGAAGATGCTCGCCGGAACGCGCACGAATGCAACGAGTATGGCGCGCAGCTCCACCGGGATTATCCGGGCCGCTTTGGAATGTGGGGCGCGCTGCCGCTGCCAGATGTCGATGGATGTCTGAAAGAGATCGAACACGTGTTCGACGTCTTGAAACTCGATGGCGCCGGATTGCTCACGAGTTACGACGGCGGAAAATTGCTGGGACACAAGGACTTCGCTCCTGTATTCGACGAGCTGAACCGGCGCAGTGCGGTGATCTTCGTTCATCCCACCGTTTCGTGCTGCAGCCATCCCGATCCGTTGGTGACCGGTCCTTTGATCGACTTTCCGCTCGATACGACGCGCACGATTGTCAGCCTTGTCTATAGTGGCACGATCGCGCGGTGCCCGAATCTGCGCTTCATTTTCTCCCATGGCGGAGGCACAACTCTCATGCTGACGTCGCGCCTCTCCGGCGGCAGGCTCAGTCCGGAAGAAAAGGCGCGAATCATTCCAAACGGTTTTGACGGTGAGTTGAGGAAGTTCTACTACGATATCGCTAGCGTGGCGGTGAATCCAGCGGCCATGGCCGCCATGTTCATAGCGTATCCGAAGGACCATATTTTGTTCGGGTCGGACATTCCATTCTGGAAGATTGAGACGCTCGTCGGCGGCCTGAATAAACTCAGCATCACGCCAAGCGAACTCCGCGGCATTCAGCGTGAAAACGCGCTTCAACTCTTGCCGCGCTGGAGGAGTTGACCGGCAGCGCTAGCGATTTGCTCGCGAGCTGAAAACGAAGAGGCCGCGTCCCTCTGGTGCGGAGACGCGGCCTTCGTGTTTTCTCTGGCTTCGGCGCGCCACTATTGCAGTGGCTGGATGCGGATAATGTAGCCCTGATAGTCCGTGTACCAGACCGTAACCGGGTTCGTTGAATTGTCGATCCAAGTCCTGCGGTCGTGTGAGAACGGCTCAGGCATCATGTATTCGGTCCAGTGCTCGGTTTTCGGGTTGAGCCGCACGAATTCGCGGCCCGGCAGTACGCCGGCCCATACGTCACCGTTCTTGTCCGGCATCGCTTCGTAGAATCCGGAGTACGGATTGATGGGGATCGGCGGCTTGAATTCGCGGAGGCGGCCCTCTTTCTGATCGAGCTCCACCAGCGTGCCGTTGCCGCCGCCAAACCAGGCATTGCCGAACGGATCGAAGCCGCCGCGCCGCGAGTTGGACGGCTCGGTGCCGGTCTGAAGATTCAGCATTTTCCCCGTCTTAATGTTCAGCAGCTGCGCGGAGTTTCCGCCGCCCGGAGGCGAGCCTCCAGCCCACCAGTTGCCGTCATAGGAGATCGCATTGTCGTAAGTGGATGGCGCCTTCATCGGGAATTTCTGAACGAATTTCCCGGTCTCCGAATCGATTTTGACGGCCGCGTAGTCGTCCGTGTACCAGATGTAGCCGTCGGGCGCGAGGGCAAAATTGTTGAAGCCGGGAGAATTGATCGGCATTACCGAGGACGGGATCGGAATTTGCGTGAACTTTTCCGTCTTCGGATCAAATTTCGTCAGGTTGTGCGCCCAGACTTCGGAGAACCAGACGATGTCGTTTTTGTCGACCGTGATCCGGTGCGAACCGGGAAGCGCGCCCGGCGTGAGCGGCACTGCGTACTGCGTGATGATGCCGGTCTTTGGGTCGAGCTTACCGATGTAGCGTGTTCGGTGGCTCGTCCACCAGATGTTGCCTTTCGAATCGCCCGCGACGTCGTGCGGACTTGAAATGACCCGGGGCAGGAAGTATTGCGTGATGACCACGCGCGTCGAGGCGCCACGAGGACGCGGGAAGATCTGAACTAGCCCGTCCTTCGAATCCGGCCCGCGAACCCGTGTCAGGAAGCTCACAACGGCATCTTCGGCACGCTTGCGCCGCGGATCGTTGGGATCCATGCCGTTTTCGGAAGCGGCGATCTTCGCGGTCATCGGATTGATCAGAGAAGCCCCGTTGTAGTACATCATGCGATGCACGATGGCGCGCCAACTGCGCTCGTCATAGCGGTTCCTTAGGATTTGTGCATAGGAATGGCAGCCGCTGCCACAGCCACGAAATGCCCTCTTTTCCTCCGGTGTGCCGCCGAGGTTCCACACGAGTTCGGCGCCGCTCATTTGCGATTCGACTTCCTGGGTGCCCGGCAGGAAATCCGTATTGGAGACGCGTTCCAGGGTAATGTCGTCGAACTTCGTCGCGCCGTCGATCTGCACTTCCTTGTGGTAGGGCTTGAATTCGAGCGGTGAGGCGATGCGCAGCGTGTAGGTGCCGGCCTGCATCTTCGGAAACTCATAGCCGCCCACTTCGTTGGTGAACACCGTGGTGCGGACACCGTTCGGTGCGATGAGCTGCATCATCACGCCCTCGGGAGTATCGCCGCTCGGAATCACGACGGTCCCGTGCGCGCCGCCCGAGGTAGCCGTCTGGACCGGCCACTTGTGTTCTTCCGCCTGATACCACGGATTGTTCGGCGGATTTTCCCCTTCGACGCAGCACTTTCCTTCGCGGATGTAGGCGACTACGTCCGCGACGTCCGAATCGCTCAAGCTCGTACGGAACGACGGCATCCCCGGCCCGCCATTCTTGATTTGAGCGGTGACGGTGTCGTCGCCAACCGGCTGGCCGGAGTCGAGCGTCTGATGTTGATACAAGTCCTTGAGGTAGGGAGCGCTCTTTGTGTACTGGTTGTGGCACATCCAGCACTTATAGTAGTAGATGATTTCCCCGCGCGCGGCGCCACTGCCTCCTTCGAGCTGGTAGCGATCAATGCGATAGGACCACTGCAAGGGATCGACAGGGGTGTTTGCATCTGGGGCTGCCTGAGCGGATTGCGGAGGCGCGGCATGCGCCACCGTAGGATGCCGCATGACCCCTCCGGCGTACAAGGCCAACGCGATCGCACTGATCAACAAAAAAATGGCAAAAATTCGATGTCTGAACATCCGTGCAAGCTCCCTTCGGGGCCAGGCCTTGCGTCCGATTTGGGAAGGCTCCCGCCTGGCGATCTCAAACTCAAGTAAGCAGTTAGACGTGCAAACCCAACCATGTAACACCCGCCCGTGCCGCCGGTCAATGCAAAAAACAGCGGCGAGAAAGTTCGCAGCGCGGAACGGCTGCGACACGAATTGCTCTGGAATTTCGCGCGGCCTTGATACACTACGCCGAACTTTGCACGGAGGTGCGCTGTGTCCAACCTTTTCCATTTCCATTTGCGGTCCGGGCAGAACCGGCTCTGGCGTATGGCTCGCGGTGCGTCTCGGGCGCTCGCGTTGATCGCACTCGCATTGGTGTCTGCCCATGGCATGCGGGCACAGAAGGTCACGATGGAGTTTGATCAGTCTGTCGACTTCGGCAAGTACAAGACGTTTACGATCCGCGAAGGCCAGTTGAACAGCAGAAGTCCCGCCTTGAACAGTCCGCTCGTAAAAAAACGGATCGAGGCGGACATCCAAAACGATCTCACTGCGAAGGGGCTGACGATGGTGCCGGGCGGCCCAGCCGACCTCAACGTGCGCTACACATTTGGCTCGGCCCGCAAGGTGGAAGTCGAGACCTACCCAGCGGGATGGTACGGGCTGGGCACGCGTGCCGTTCGGGTTCCCTACGCCGAGGGCACTCTGGTCATCGACCTGCGGGATCCTACGACGCGTTCTCTAGTTTGGCGCGGCATCGCCAGTGAGGAAAAAACCGATGCTACCAAGATTGAAGGCAAGCTCGATAGCATGGTGAAAAAGTCGATCGACAAGTACCCGCCCAAGAAGTAGCGGTACCAAATTCACAGGGCGAAATTCCTACTCAGAATACAGAAATGTGGGATCCGTCGAAAACGGACTTATGATGATGACGCCGTCCAAGTCCTGCCCGGTATGGAAATCCTCAGTCAAAAGATACCGGCAGGCGAGGGACTTGGCCGCAGACGCGATCAGAGAGTCCCAAAACGAAAGCCCATACCGATCCTGCAGTTTCCAACCTTGTTCGAGAATCGAAGAATTAATAGCGATTGGCCGCCAAGCGAGAAGGTCTCTGATTTCCAGCCGCGCATCCCGGCGGCTTCCCGGCCGTTTGTGAGACAAATTCGCGTAGAATTCGTGCAAAACTTGAAAACTTGTCCTTCCGAGACGGCTTTTCCATAACTCTTCACGCCACACTTGCGCGACTTCTTGTTTTTTGGAGTCCGCGCGGTCGACGGCATAGAGAAACACATTCGTGTCAACGAAGACGGGCGCGGTCATGCGCTTCCTCGCGAGACAAATATCGTCGGCTCGATTTAAAAAGGGGCTTCCGGGCCAGGGCACGGCGCATGGCCCTCTCGTAATTGTCTTCCTCGAGCATTCGCTCTTTTAGAATTGCTCCGAGGAGACGCGAAACGCTCATTTCCTTCCGTGCGGCTTCCATTCGCGCCCAGCGAGCCACTGCTTCTTCGAGGGTGACGGTGACATTGCGCAGTTTTATTTTCATAACACGAAAATAGTGTAACACGAAGTTCGTGGCAAACGCGTCACAAAGAGGTGGAATGGTTCAAGAGGGTTGTATTGGCGACAGGCGCCTACTTCATCTTATCGCGCGACTGGCTCAGCAGATTCCCGAACAAGCGGAAGGCGCCGGCGTTGCCTTCGGAGAGCTGGCGGGAAAACGCAAGACCCGTGTAGATATAGATGCCCTTGCCGGTGCGCGCCCAGAGCAGGCTGCCCTGAACGTCTTTTTCTCCAGGGTCATGCATCGATAGGACGGTGTGGTACTGCGCATCCCACTTTTCCCAGAAGTAGAGGCCGCGCTCTTGCACCCAGCCATCGAAATCGTGGGCGTCGATTTTATTCGGGAAATTGAGGAGCGGGCTCGCGGGATCGGTGAAATTCACGGCCGCGTTTTCGTCCGTAACGCGCGGCCCCGGTCCCATCGTCGCAGGGTACGGAGCCGCTTTGAGCGGATCCCAGATCGCCGGGCGCTCGTCCAGCACGAGAAGCGTGCCGCCGCCCGCGGCGTAGTCGAGCAGGCGCGAGTTCGACGCGGCGAGATTCGCTCGCAGCTCATACGCGCGCATGCCGACGACGATCACGTCGAACCGGGAGAGGTCGCCGAAGGCAATCGCATTCGCATCGAGCATTTCGACGTCGATGCCGAGCCGGCGCAGCGAATCCGGTATCGCATCGTTTTCGGCCGCAATGTAGCCGACAAGCAGATTCTCCGGCACAGCGATGGAGAATACATGCACGGGCACCGTCGCAGGTGCGCTCCAGAGGTACGTCGGCAAGGAAGGCAGTGGCTCGAGCGAAGTTTCAAATTTTTCCTCGCCGCGCTTCGCATAGGCTTTTAGTTGGTAGTTTCCCGCGGCGATTTTCGATGCAGGCACCACGGTCAAATGCACGAGGCGGTCCCCCGCGCCGGAAAATTCCACCGTCTGCGCCGCGGGCGCCTTCCAGCCAGGGGGTACTTCGACTCCCACGGCGACCTTGGACGGCGTCTCCGCGAACGAATGCACACGCGCAAAAACATCGAATTGTTTGGGTTGCCGCGACTCAACCACCACGTACTGCTCCGGCTGCGGCGTGAGCTCGACGGGAGGGACGAGCCGCAGAGGATAGTTCAGGACGCTGACCGTCGTTGAATGGAGGCTTTCCACCGGCGCTAGAAAATCGAACGCGTAGCCGTCGGCCTCGACGTGCGTGCGCGCACGGACGATCGGCGGCGGGAACGGATCGAGGAAGTCACCGGGCGCATGCGGCGTCTGCGCGCCGGCGGGAACCGCGACGCTGAAATTGGTCGAGCCGTCTTTTTCCTCTTCCTTTGTGATGTTCCATCCGGGCGGCAGCGTCAATGCAGGTTTTGAGAACGTCGCCGTGACGTCGCCGCGATGGACCACTTGGACGCGCACGTGGAAATCTTCACCGGCAACAAGTTCGCTGCGGTCGGAATTCGAAACAATTTTTGCTGCGGCGGCATCAGCGAGCGCGTGATTGATTCGTTCGCGGACCTGCTCGAGTTCCCACAATCCGCCCATGGCGGACGAGTCCTGCGAGCGCCTCAACTGGTCTTCCAGCGAGGCGATCTGCTTTCCGGCCGCGGCGATCGACCGCACCGCCCCGGGCCAATCGAGTTTTTCGGTTGCCGAGCGAGCTTCGTCGAGCGCGCGGTCGGCGGCCGCGAGCGATTCTTCGGCAGGGACCGGGATCACGCGAGCCAGAGACGTGAGCGGCTGCGCAAAATCGGAGGGTGACGGCGGGCCGCCGGTCGTCTTTTTCAGGCCATAGGGGCGCCGGAGGAAAGGAGAATTCAGAAACGGCGTCACGCCCTGCGAACGGTGATGCAGGTAACCCTCAAGCGAAATGTCACGGTAACTGCGGCCCCAGATGGGGGAAATTTCGTCAGCGGGCACGATCCATGTGCCAGTGTAATCCACTTTCTCCTCGCCTGGCCCGGCGCGCACTGGATTCAGAATCATCTCGGCGCGCCACGGTTTGAGCCCTTCGGCGATCTGATCCGGATATTTCGTGGGGTCGGCTGCCGCCTCGACGGCTCGCGGAGTTTGGTAACCGGAATCCTGGTGATTGCCGTGGCCGGTTTTTTCGCCGCCCCAGCCGTTGACGACAATTTGGGGCCTCACGGTGCGGATGACACGCACCATGTCCTCCAGCTCGACGCCATTCCATTTCTCCAGGGTTTCCTCGAGTGTCTTGGAGAATCCGAAGTCGACGACGCGCGTGAAATACAAGTGCGCCCCCTCGACGTCCATCGCCGCGGAAAGTTCGGAGCTGCGCAGGATGCCGAGTTGCGCGCCCTGCTCGGGACCGATCGCGTTCTGGCCGCCCTCGCCGCGATTCAGTGTAAGCAGCGTTGTGTCGGTGCCCAGGGCGTGGGGCAGATAGGTCAGCAACGTGGAAGCTTCATCATCCGGATGGGCCACGGTGAAGAGGACACGCGTTACGACGCGCGCCTTCTGGATCGATTCGAGCGTGTCCGCGACGCTTTGGCCGTGGCCGGGCGCGGGAGGCTCGGAAGACATCTGTTGCGCGCCGGCCCGCGTCAGGACAAGCGCGAAAGCCGCCAGCAAAACCGCCAGCGAAACGAAGGTGAGTTGCGGATGGCGTCTCATTGCTGCGCCTCGGCAGCCACCGCCGCGCCAAACGGCCACACGCGCCGGTAGCGCGCCTGAATCATGTACGTGGCGATGCCCAAAGCGATCACGCCTAGCCCCCCCAGGGCAAATCTCCATCCCGTGGAATAAAACAATGCGGCCCAGCCCAGAATCGCCAGCACGGCCGGCCAAGGGTAGAGCCACATCTTAAAGGGAAGCCGCTCCAGAGGCCAGCGCCGCCTCAAAATCATAACCCCCACGCCCTGGCTGATGAACTGCACGATCAGGCGCACGGCGATGATCGCCTTGATGACGCTTGCCAGGCGGAACAACACGCTGAACGCAAGCGACGCGGCACCGAGAAAAAGCAGCGAAACATAAGGAAAATGCTTTGTGGGATGGACGCGCGCGAAAACCGAGAAAAAATTGCCGTCTTCGGCCGCGGCAAATGGGACGCGAGAGTAGCTGAGCAGGGTCGTGAACAGAGACGCGAACGCGATCCACAAAATCATGATGGTGGCGAACGCGGCGGCGCGCGCGCCATAGAGCCGCTCGATAAATGTGCTTACGATGTATTGCGAGTTCTGCGCTTCGCGCCAGGGGAGCACGCCCAGGATGCTTGTCTGCATCGCAAGATACAGCACCGCGATTCCCGCGATCGAAACCAGAATGGCGCGAGGGATATTGCGCTGCGGCTCGCGAATTTCAGCGCCCAGATTGCAGATGTGATAGTAGCCGAGATACGTATAAATCGTGTTGACGGTCGCCGAGCCGAGCCCCGCAAAAAACAACCACGACCAGTTCCACGCACCCTGCGGAAAATCGAACGCCAGGCGGGCGGAAAAATGCGTCATCCCGCCCCAGATCATCCATAGCATCGTACCGACGACGCCGACCCACAAAAGTTTCGAGATCAAGCCCACCGCCGAAATCTTGCGGTACAGCAGCACGACGAGAGAAATGACGAGCGCCACCGAAATGGCCTTCTGCTCGTATTTGCCGAGCGGAACCAGGTACGTCAGATATTGTGAAAATCCGATCGCGCCGGAGGCCACCACAAGCGGCGCCTGAATCAGCGTCTGCCAGATATAGAGGAAGGACATCAGCCGTCCTCCCCGCCCCGGGCCGTAGATTTCCCGGAGAAACGCATACGTGCCGCCCGCCCGCGGCATCGCGGCGCCGAGCTCGGCCCAGACGAGACCGTCCACGAGCGAAAGCGCGGCTCCCGCGACCCAGGCGAGCAAACACTGCGGGCCGCCCATGTCCTGAATCACGAGTGGAATCACGATGAATGGTCCAATTCCGACCATCGCGTTCATGTTTAGCGCGACGGCCTCGGCGAGGCCGAGTCCCCGCTCCAGTTTTTCCGATGGCAAGGGTGTGGACATGGATGGGCGCAAAGAGGCCAAAGAATATCAGATGCAGGGGAAGGGCTAAAGCTTCGAGGAAAGACGCGGGGTAGCTTCCGAAAATCCGACTTCAATGCGGGAAGTTGGGAGATAGTAAAGGCAAGCTTGATTGAACCGGTGTGAACAGCTTCACTCTAATGGCGAGCGATTTGCTCGAACCAGGATATGGCTTTCCGTGGAGAAAAGACGTGCTCGTAATAACAAATCGGAGTCCCGCGCTGCCCAAGAAAACTTCACATTTCCATGATCGATTGTGTTGTCAAAAGTGTCGGAGGATGCGACGGAAAAAGTTATCTCAGGAATGGCTTCTTTCTCGGCGCGCGCGACAGCAGGCGCGGATCGAAAAAAGGAAAGCTTGCTGATCAGAAGTTCCATGAGATTCAGCAGATCCTTTTCGGTCACAACCGGTGTCATGCAAAAGCCATCGGCATCAAGACCGCCCACGTGATATTCGAATACGACCGCGTAGCATAAGTCATTTTGAAATGTGTGGAAGTAATTGTCGCTTTCATATATTCCGTGGCTGAAGATGCTGCCAAGGTCCGTTATAGTCCAAACGGAAGTGGTCTAGAATCTATACGTCTCACATTCGTCTTCGTCCAGAACGCGGGCGTCCCCACGCAACATGTGTCAACCGACCCGCGTTACTTCACCATGTAACTCTGCGAAAGGAAAAATTTCGTCCCCAAAAGAGTGTCGGGTAGTTCGTCGTAAGCTTCCCTCTAAAGGTTGCGTTCGCTTACAACCCGAAGTGGCATTTCGGAGCTGTTGTTTATTGGCCTCAAGGCCCCAAAGGGCTTACCAGTGGTTGCGTTTACCAGTTCCTGATACACATTCAAAGCATCTCGACGCTTTCGACCCTGCGCATATTTCGCGCACGCATCGCAAAATGATGCAAAATCATGGCGGAGTAAAACGACTGCATGCTGAAGCTTGGAATCATCTTGACCGCCGCGACCGTGACCATTCTCGTCGTGGAATTTTTTCGCAAGCGGCATCACGTGTTCCCCGCACACGGCTGGCTGGGCTTGTTCGCGCTCGTTTGCGCCGAGTACTTGATGTTTCATGGGATCGAGCCGGCAGCGACCTATTTCAGCCCGGTTGCGTGGACCGCGTACATCTTGGTCGCTGACGGAGCGGTCTTGGCTATCTCCGGCCATTCGCGGCTGCGCGAGGAGCCGCGCGGCCTGCTGAAGATGGCGCTTCTCTCGATTCCGCTGTGGCTGATTTTTGAGGCGTACAATCTGCGGCTGGCGAACTGGGCGTACGTGGGCCTGCCGCAAGCCGGTTTCGAGCGTTGGATTGGCTATGCGTGGGCGTTCGCTACGATCACGCCGGGAATTTTCATGACGGCGGAGCTGATTGAGTCCTTCGGCTGGTTCGAGCGGGATTCCCGGCCGATTCGGTTCAGCCGCGCGGCGCAGACGGCGTCCGTCGTGCTCGGCGCCGCGTGCCTCATTGCGCCGCTCGTCGTTCCGAGGCGCACAGGCGAATATCTCTTTGGCCTCATCTGGCTCGGGTTTCTGTTTTTGCTCGAGCCGATCAATTACCGCCTCGAGTTGCCTTCGCTCGCGGGTGATCTCGCGCGGGGAGTTCGCGGCCGCTTATACTCGTTTCTCGCGGCGGGCTGGGTGTGCGGCTGGCTGTGGGAATTCTGGAATTACTGGGCCCGCGCCGGATGGATTTATACGTTTCCCATCGGCCAGCGGTGGAAGATTTTCCAGATGCCCGCGCCAGGCTATCTGGCGTTCCCCGTGTATGCGCTAGAATGCTTTGCGATGTACGTGACCGGCGCGTGGCTCGTCAGCCCCAAATACGTCGCCGAGAAAAAATACCAGGAATAGCCGTGTGAGCCTCCCAAGCCGACACTTCCAGGTGATCTTTTGCCTCGCGATCGCGGGGTGCGCGCCGGGCGCGGCTTGCGCGTCCCAGCTCGATGTCCCGCCCGACGCCCAGGAAGCCATCCACCTCATGTACACCGGCGAAACGGATCAGGCGGTCGAACTGGCTCATAAGGTCGAAGCCGAGCGGCCGGAACATCCCTTGGGCTATCTCATCGAGGCCGACGTGCTCTGGTGGAAGATCTACTGCAAGTGGTCGGAGCGAAAATACAACACGATTGACGCCTGGAGCCACGCCCGTCCCGCTGACGGGGACGACGCCGAAGAGCTTACACTGGCTGACAAAGTGGCGCATCTGGCCGAAGCTCGCATCGCCCAGTCCGACACAGCCGAGATGGAATTGTATGCGGGACTGGGCTACGCGTCGCGTGCGCGCCTCCTGGGCCTGCGCTTTGAGAAAATGCCGGTAGCCCGCGCGGGCGTCGAAGCCCGCAAACATCTCCTGCGCTGCATTCAGCTCGATCCCGGCATGGCCGACGCCTACTTAGGCCTCGGGCTTTACAACTATTATGTCGATACGCTTTCGGCGATGGCGAAGATCCTGCGCTTTTTCATGGGCATTCCCGGTGGCGACAAACGCGAGGGTTTGCGCCAGCTCGAGATCGCATCGACGAAGGGCGAACTGACGCGGATGGAAGCGCGCTTCAATATGGCCAAGAATCTGCGCAACTACGATCATGACTACGCGCGCGCCGAGAAGGCTGCCGCGCCTCTCGTCGCCGAATATCCCGGGAATTGCATTTTCTTGCTCCTCGCCGGGGACATCGAGCAGAAACTCGGCCACCGGGATGAGGCCGCGCAGAGGTTTCGCGCCGCTGCCGCGGCCCCCTGGGAAGATGCGGCCTGCGCCGAGCGTGCCCAAATGCTCGCGCGCGAAGCGTTGGCGAGCCTCAGCGTGGCGCAGAAGTAGCCGTTTGGGGGTCTCCAGCCTCCGGGCAACGGCCCGAAGCGGCCCGCGCATCTCAAGACTGCTGCGGAAGGGGGGGTAGGGTGGTCCGGGTTGACTTGGGAGTCCTCCGGTGGTATCAGAAACGGGCCGGTTTGGTGGGGGCTCTACCTGCTTTTTGGCGTGGGACCAGCGCCCGAATCTCCGCTGGGCTGGAAGTCAAGCCCGGTCCCGAGTTCTCTTGCACCATTGCCGACTTCTTCAGCACCCGGAACGTGCATACATTGATTCGGCGGTTTCCGGCAGGAGCCCGCATCCGGCTTTGGCTTGCCCGGATTGCCGGCGGAACGGTCGCGAGGAGCGTGTTCGGATGTGTTCGCGTAAGTGGCTAATGGTTGCGCTCGTCGCGTGCGGGCTTGCTTCCGCGTGTTCGGAATTCAACACGAACCTCAGCGTCCAGACGTCCGCTTCCGTACTGTCCTTTGTGAGCCCGAGCACGGTAAGCGCGGGCGCGCAAGGCTTCACGATTACGGCGAACGGCGCGGGTTTCGTCTCCGGAGCGCTGATCCTGTGGAATGGGACCGCCCTAACGACAACATTTGTCAGCGGCACGCAACTGACGGCGCCGGTTCCAGCATCGAACTTGACCACGCCTGGAACCGTGCAGATAGCCGTCGATATTCCCGGTTCGGCAGTATCCGGCACAACCAATCCAAACACTTCGTCTGCTACGACGACCACGGAAATCTCCAACGTCGTTCTGTTCACGATCGGTCCGGCTCCCGGAACACCGCCGGCGATCACTTCGCTTTCGGCGTCCACCACCTCACAGGCTTCGACACCCTATTGCAGTCCCAACGGGTTTACGCTGACCGTAAACGGCACAAATCTTACGAGCGACGCGATGGTGAATTGGAACGGCTCGGCGCGCGCGACGACGTTCGTGAGCGCAACGCAGTTGACGGCTGCTATCTTGGCTGCCGACTCTGCATTTCCCGGCACGGCTTCCGTAACGGTAACGAATTCGCTCGGAGGATCAAATTCGCTGCCCTTCACTTTGTCCTCTCCAACCGCATCGCTGCCGGTTCCCGTCATTACTTCGCTTTCTCAAACTTCGGCGGCGGCGGGAAGCCCGGCGTTTACGTTGGGAGTTCAAGGAACCGTTCTTCCCTGCACAGTAGCCCAATGGACGGACGCGAATCATGTGACGACGACGCTTGCCACGACCTATGTTGCGCCGGCCGGCGGGGGGGCGGCTTCTCTGAGCGCCGTGGTTCCTGCGGCAGATCTTTTGGGCGCCGCGACGACTCAAACTGCCCAGGTTTCCCTATCGAATCTTGGGCCGGGCGGAGACGCTTCCCTCGCCTCGCTTCCGTTCACGATTGTGCCGCCGACGATTGCTTCCTTATCGTCCTCCACCACTTCCTCGAATTCGACGCCGTCTTGCAGCACCTCCGGATTCACTCTGACGGTGAATGGAGCGAATTTTGTGAGCGCGTCGGTGGTGAATTGGAACAGTTCCGCGCGTCCGACAACGTTCGTCAACTCGACACAGCTCACCGCGGTCATTTCGGCTGCGGATATTGCCTCGGCGGGATCGGCGTCGGTGACGGTAAGCAATTACGCGGTGAACTCGGCTGCCGCAGCCTTTACCGTTGGAACGCCTGCCGCATCCCTTCCGGCTCCCGCGATCACGATTTTATCGCCGGCGAGCGCGACGGCGGGAACGGCTGGATTTACTCTGAGCGTCAACGGTAGCAGTTTTGTTCCTTGCTCGATCGTGCAGTGGAATGGCGGCGGCCGGACGACCACCTACGTCAATCCGACACAGCTGCAGATCGCTGTAACCACGGCGGACATTGCATCCGTTCCGGCGACTCAGCCCGCGATTACTGTCGTGAATCCCGCTCCGGGAGGAGGAACGTCCAACGCGGTTTCGTTCTCGATTGTGGCTCCGGCAATCACGTCGCTTTCGCCCACTTCGACGGCGTACTGTGGCTCGACTGGCATGACGCTGACCGTGAATGGAACGAATTTCGTGGATGGGCTCGTCGTCAATTGGAACGGCTCGCCGCGCCTGACCACGTTTGTGAATTCGACGCGACTCGCCGCGGCCATTACAGCGGCGGACACCGCGTCCCTCGGAGCCGCCAGCATCACGGTGTCGAATTCCGCGGTGGCATCGAATTCCGCGAGTTTCTCCATGACGGCGCCGACGACCAATTTTTCGTCTCCGGTAATAATCAGTTCGCTTTCGCCTGCCAACGCGGCGGTGGAGACGGCCGCGGGACTGCCGATCTCGCTGACCGTGAACGGCACCAACTTGCTGCCCTGCTTCTCGGTCCTATGGAATGGCGCCTCTCTTCCGACGACGGTGTTCGTCGCGCCGACCGGAATCACGACGCTGTTGCCGGCGTTGAATATCTCAGCCGCCGGACAGGACCAAGTGACCGTCATCACTCCGACAGGGGGAACGTCTGGCGGTGCGGCCTTTACGGTTTATACGCCGGGATCGGTTACGAATAACCCCGTTGGGATTTCCGGTGCACTGACCTTGGCGTTGACGAGCGCGGACCAACGCTACGCGGTATCCGTGCTGTCTTCCACCGACGGCGTGACGGAAATTCCGGGAACGACACAAAATATTTTTGTGCACGACACTTGTACGGGAGCGCCGGTCGGCTGCACGCCGTCCATCACGTTGGAATCGATCGGATTCAACAGCAATCCCGCCGATGGAAACAGCAGCGCCCCTTCGATCAGTGCCGACGGCCGGTATGTGGCGTTTCTCTCGGTGGCAACCAACCTGGTGAGCAGTGATACGAACGGCGTTGCGGACGCCTTCGTGCGGGACACGTGCGCCGGGGCTCCGTCTGGCTGCACTCCTTCGACGCAGCGCGTTTCCGTCGCAACCGGTGGAACGCAAGCCGACGGCGCGAGCACTTCGGCGACGATCAGCGCGACGGGCCGTTACATCACGTTCGAGTCTTCGGCAGACAACCTGGCCGCCTCTTCCGCCTCTGGAATTTTTTTGCGCGACACGTGTGCGGGCGTCGCTTCCGGTTGTACTCCATCCACCCAGCCGCTCACTTCGCAATCCCAGTAGAACGGGCTTCGGTCGGTTAGTTTGAGTAGCACGGCCACTCCTGGCTGTGCGGCCTTGTGGGCTGCCCCTTCTTCCAGAGCGCATATTGCTCTTTCGCCTGCAATTGCAAACCCGCACAGCCAGGAGTGCCTGTGCGGGCTAATCGCGTCTCAATCCGGCAGGAGAAATAGACGGTCGGCGGCCAGCTCAACCATCCACGGCTGCAAAAGATAACGGAACGATTCCCAATCCTGTTTCAACACTTCGGCCTGCAAATGAAAATCGGAGGGACTCGCAGGCGGACCGCCGATTCGCAAATCGAGCGTCACGCGGAAGGGTGCTTCCGTCATCGCAGCGAGCCAGCAAGGCACCACGTTTTCCGAAATGTGGTGTTGCCAGGTCTGCGCCGTGAGCACGCGGACGTGGTTCGCGCGAATCGCGACGTGCTCCGGCGGAGCGCCCTGAAAATCCTGCGCGACGTGGAGCGCGCAGCCCCAGTCCAGCGCTTCGACGCGTCCGTCCGCCGTCCGGCGGGCGCGCGAAAAATTTTTGCATCCGGTAACGCGCGCCACCTCAAGGGTGGGAGGACGGCGAAAGATTTCTTCCTTGGGGCCTTGCGCCGCCACGCTTCCATGCGCCAGCACAACAAGATTTCCGCACACGCGGTAGGCCTCTTCGAGATTGTGGCTTACGAACAACGTTGCCCCGCCGTAGCCCGCCAGCATTTCCCGAAGCTGGCGCTCGAGGGCGCTGCGCAGGTGCGTATCGAGCGCTGAGAACGGTTCATCGAGCAGCAGTGCAGCCGGCCGGGTCGCGAGGGCGCGAGCGAGTGCAACCCGTTGCTGCTCGCCGCCGGAGAGCGTTGCAGGGTAGCGGTCCCGGAGTCCATCGAGACGCGCAGCGGTGAGCTGCTCCTGGACGCGCCCGTCGCGTTCGGCATCCGGTAGAGCCCGCAATCCAAATGAGACGTTTTGCGCGACGGTCAGATGCGGGAAGAGCGCATATGTCTGGAAAAGCATCCCAATGCGGCGCGCGCGAGGAGGCAGGTTGATTCGGCGCTCCGAGTCGAACAGCACGCGCCCGCCCAGCACGATTCGTCCGTGGTCCGGAGCGTCGAGGCCCGCGATGGCACGCAGCGTCATCGTTTTGCCGGAGCCTGAAGGGCCGAGCAAGCCCACCGGCGCGCCGTCCGCGGTGAATTCGACGGCGAGCCGGAAGCCCGGCACCTGCTTTTGGATCGCGACCTCGAGTGACATGTTTCGTGTTCCGCACGGCTCCAACGGCGCTGGCTTCGGCCTGCGGGTTTTGGTCTTTCCGGATGAACCCTAGGTTTAAGCCTGCGCCACCTAGAATCTTCGCCACAGGGCGAGCGCTCGGCGATTCGTTCCGTAAATAACGGCAAGAACCAGGAAGGAAAACAATAGCAGAACCAGCGCAGTCCGGTTGGCAACATCGTAG
>Ga0335085_10004029_pt1 | contig 24770 bp, 34 predicted proteins | sample Lox_Sample_45_FD_206712 | JGI IMG/M metagenome (GOLD analysis project Ga0335085, IMG submission 206712) | Soil microbial communities from Loxahatchee National Wildlife Refuge, Florida, United States - Lox_Sample_4.5 | ecosystem: Environmental > Terrestrial > Soil > Wetlands | place: USA...
CGAGTATCGGCAAGGGGTATCAAGGTGTTGTTAAGCGTTGGGGATTTAAGGGAGGACGCTCAACGCACGGCTCGAGGTTCCACAGGGCTCCGGGTTCTATCGGTTGTTCTGCAACGCCATCTCGTGTCTTCAAAAACAAGAAGATGCCCGGTCAGCTTGGCAATGAAAGGGTTACTGTTCAGACCCTGCAGATCGTCAGGGTTGATCAGACTGATAACATTCTCCTCATCAAGGGGGCAGTGCCAGGTTCAACCAATGGTCTTGTTTTGATTAAGGACAGTATCAAAGCGCGTAAATAAGTAGGTTCTGGAGAAAGCAAATGGCTACGATTGACGTTTTTGATATCAAGAAAAATAAAGTTGGCGAGATGGACCTTAGCGACATTGTCTTCAATGGAGAGGTAAAGGAATACCTTATTCACGAAGCAATCAAGGTGCAACTGGCCAATCGCCGCGCTGGCACTGTCTCCGTTAAGAACAGGGCTGCCGTATCCGGCGGCGGCAAGAAGCCGTACCGCCAGAAGGGTACTGGGCAGGCTCGGCAAGGATGCATCAGAGCGCCCCATTACCCAGGAGGTGGCGTGGCTTTCGGACCAGCGCCTAAAGTGTATAACGTTAGCATGAATAAAAAGGCGAGGAAGGCTGCAATTCGTTCAGCATTGTCTTTGTTATTCAAGGAAAGCAGGTTGACGGTAGTTAATAATCTTGAATTGGACAAGATCTCCACAAAGGGTTTTGTCGGCGTTCTTAACGAATTTTCTATAAATAAGACGTTGGTAATCATCGACGAAGCGAACCGCAATCTTGAACTTTCAGCCAGAAACGTAAAAGAGGTTAAGGTGTTGAAATCAGAAGGGCTGAATGTCCACGATATCATGAAATATAAGAGCATTATCTTCACCCAGGAAGCGGTACGAAAAGTTGAAGGAGCGTTACAGTCATGAACATCTATGACGTTATCAAAAAGCCTCTTGTAACCGAAAAGACGACGTTGGAGAAGGATGCGAGAAACATCATTGCCTTTGAGGTTAACAGGGACGCCAATAAGATAGAAATTAAGGATGCTGTGGAAAAGCTCTTTAATGTAGAGGTTTCTACAGTCAAGACCATAAACGTGCCAGGCAAGGTGAAGCGTTTTGGAAGGAACATCGGTAAGCGTTCCAACTGGAAGAAGGCGTATGTGACCCTCAAAGAGGGAAGCAATGTGGATTTTTTTGAAGTGTAAACCATGATAATGGGGTTGAGATAATGGCTATCAAGAGTTACAAACCGACATCGGCAGGCCGCAGACACCAAACCTGTTCCACTTTCGAGGAAATAACTTCTGCGAAACCGGAAAAAACCCTTCTGGTAACGCTCAAGAAGAGCGGGGGCAGAAATAACTTCGGCAGGGTAACCTCCAGGCATCTCGGCGGTGGTCACAAGCAGAAATACCGTATTATCGATTTCCGTCGCGAAAAGAAGGAAATTCCAGCCAAGGTTGCCTCCATCGAATACGATCCAAACAGGTCTTCGCGTATCGCGCTTCTTCATTACGCGGACGGCGAGAAACGGTATATACTTGCACCTCTCGACCTCAAAGTAGGAGACATGGTTATATCAAGTGCCAATGCGGATATTAAGCCCGGGAACTCTCTGCCTCTCAAAGCAATTCCGCTTGGCACGATAATCCATAATATTGAGTTGAAAATTGGTAAGGGTGGGCAATTGGCAAGGAGCGCGGGGACATTTGCGCAACTCATGTCTAAAGAGGGGAAGTATGCCCAGGTAAAGCTCCCTTCCGGCGAAGTGCGCATGGTTCTCATGGATTGCATGGCTACAATCGGGCAGGTCGGGAACATCGATCATGAAAATGTCTCTATTGGCAAGGCAGGCCGTTCACGTTGGCTGGGCAGACGACCGAAAGTCCGAGGCGTGGCAATGAATCCGGTTGATCATCCGCACGGCGGTGGCGAGGGGAGAACTTCGGGTGGCCGTCATCCTGTTACCCCGTGGGGTATCCCGACGAAGGGCTACAAAACGAGGACAAATAAGATATCCACTCGCTTCATCGTTAAGAAGCGGACAAAATAATCAATTATACGCAAAGGGAATGATACGATGGCACGATCAATAAAAAAAGGACCATTTGTAGACAATCATCTGGAAAAAAAGGTTCTGGCTGAGGGGCCATCATCCAAGAAAGTCATCAAGACATGGTCGCGTCGCTCAACAATAACTCCTGATTTTATTGGATTGACTCTTGCTGTTCATAATGGCAAGAAATTTATCCCTGTTTTCGTTACAGAGAACATGGTTGGCCACAAACTTGGCGAGTTTGCACCGACACGCACTTTTTATGGCCATGCTGCTGATAAAAAGAGCAAACTGAAAAAGAAGTAATCTGTCAAAGGAGCCATCATGGAAGCAAGTGCCAAGTTATCATTCGCCCGTTTGTCCCCCCGCAAGACCCGTCTTGTGGTGGACATGGTTAGGGGCAAAGTAATTCAAGATGCCCTAAATATACTACGTTTTTCGCCACAACCGTCTGCGAAGCTTATCTCGAAACTCCTTAGTTCTGCTGTTGCAAATGCTGAACAAAAAGGTGTAACCGATATCGACCGTCTTATTGTAAAGAGCATTTCAGTCGATGGTGGACCGGTTCTGAAACGGTTTGTGCCGAGGGCTCAGGGCCGGGCCAGTAAGATTCGTAAACCGACCAGCCACATCATGGTGGTTCTGGCAGACAAGAAATAAAGCAAACGCTTGGAGGTGAGGTTTTGGGTCAGAAAGTAAATCCTATAGGGTTCAGGCTTGGAGTCATCAGGACGTGGGATTCCAAGTGGTATGCGGAGTCGGACTACGCCAAACTGCTCCATGAGGATCTGAAGTTGAGAAAGTTCCTCAAGAAGCGTCTTTTCAATTCGGGTGTCTCGAAAATTGAAATTGAACGAGCGGCTAATAAGGCAAAAATTAATATATTCACCGCTCGGCCAGGCCTGATAATCGGAAAAAAGGGCTCCGAAGTTGAAACTCTAAAAAAGGAACTGACTAAGCTTACCAGCAAGGAAGTTTACCTCAACATACAAGAGGTACGTAAGCCCGAATTAGATGCGCAACTCGTAGCGGAAAATGTTGCTCTTCAATTGGAACGTCGTGTTGCTTTTCGCCGCGCCATGAAAAAGAGTGTGACATCGGCACTCAAGTTTGGCGCAAAAGGTATCAGGATAACCTGTTCAGGTCGTCTTGGTGGGGCAGAGATGTCCAGGACTGAGTGGTACCGTGAAGGACGAGTGCCTCTTCATACACTCCGCGCCGACATTGATTATGGATTTGCTGAGGCAAAGACCACCTACGGAATTATCGGCGTTAAGGTGCTTATATTCAAAGGTGAAGTGCTGCCCGGTCAAAAATAGATACAGGAGTTTTTCGCAATGTTAATGCCCAAAAGAGTTAAGCATAGAAAGCAGATGAAGGGTAGGATGAGTGGTACACCTCAACGAGGCGTGACATTGGCATTTGGTGAATTTGGTTTGCAGGCTACCGAATGCGCTTGGGTAGACTCGCGACATATTGAAGCAGCACGTATAGCAATGACCAGATACATAAAGAGAGGCGGCAAGATCTGGATTAGGGTTTTCCCCGATAAACCGCTGACATCGAAGCCGGCTGAAACACGCATGGGTAAAGGCAAGGGGTCTCCCGATTCCTGGGTTTGCGTGGTAAAGCCCGGCATCATTCTCTATGAGATGGAAGGAGTTACCGAAGAGATTGCACGGGAAGCATTCCGTTTGGCCGCTCACAAACTTCCACTCACAACGAAATTCGTTTCAAGGAAGGACAGCCATGAAGGTCAGTGAATTAAAAGAATTGAGCACAGATGAGCTCCGGGCTAAAGGGAGTGAATTGACCAAGGAACTTTTCAATTTGCGCTTCCAGCACCATACGGGCCGTCTGGAAAATACTGCAAAACTTTCTTCGCTGAAGAAAGACATTGCGCGGATAAAAACTATTCTTACGGAAAAACAAGGCTAGAGAGGCTGATATGAGTGAGCGCGGCAGCAGAAAAACCCAAACAGGTGTTGTGGTTAGTGATAAGATGGACAAGACGGTTGTTGTGAAAGTCGACAGGATGATAAAACATCCTGTGTATAACAAATACATTAAGCGATCTGCAAAGTATAAGGCCCATGACAAAGATAACAGTTGCAAGACCGGCGATAGGGTGGTGATTGTAGAAACGAGGCCACTCAGTAAGGATAAGCGCTGGCAGGTCAGACAGATAATTGAGCGGAATGCTTAAGGCGGGAGCTACTCATGATACAAATGCAGACAATATTGGATGTGGCAGATAATTCCGGAGCCAAAAAGCTCTTTTGTATAAAAGTGCTTGGCGGGTCGAAACGGAAATATGCCAGAATAGGCGACATTATCGTAGCTTCGGTCAAAGAGGCACTTCCCAACTCAAAAGTAAAAAAAGGGGACGTGGTAAAGGCCGTTGTCGTAAGGACAGCCAAAGAGATTGGCCGCCCTGATGGCTCCTATATCCGTTTTGATGGCAATTCGGGAGTTGTCATTAACAACCAGAAGGAACCGATTGGAACTCGTATTTTCGGACCGGTTGCCAGGGAGCTCAGGGCCAAGAAATTCATGAAAATTATCTCCCTTGCCCCTGAAGTACTTTAATATTTGAGACCAGGAGACTAGGCGATGCAAGGCAAGAATCAGCATGTTAAAAAAGGCGACACGGTAATGATAATTACCGGCAAGGATAAGAGTAAGACCGGCACCGTTCTTCAACTTCTTCCGAAGAAGGATGGTCTCTTGGTTGAAGGGCTTAACATTATCAAGCGACATACTCGTGCACGTGGCAACGAACCAGGTGGGATAGTTGAAAAAGAGGCACCGATTCATGTTTCCAATGTGATGATATACTGCGGAAAATGTAAGAAGGCAGTCAGGACTCGGATAACTGTCCTTACGGATGGTAAAAAGTCTCGCGTGTGTGCCAAATGCGGCGAGGCGTTCGATAAATAGCGGGGGGGAAGTAATGGCACGGCTAAGAGAGCTTTACAATAAAGAGATGGTTCCCCAGTTGATGAAGGACTTCAACTATAAAAATGTTATGGAAGTCCCGAAACTGGAGAAGATAGTCATCAACATGGGGCTTGGTGAAGCCATTCAGAACGTTAAGATTCTGGATTCTGCTGTTGAGGAAATGGCAGCTATCAGCGGCCAGAAGGCAGTTATCACTAAAGCAAAGAAATCGATTGCAAGTTTTAAGTTACGGCAGGGCATGCCTATTGGTTGCATGGTTACACTTCGTAGAGAGCGGATGTATGAATTTCTTGACCGCCTTATGAATGTTTCCCTTCCGCGGGTGCGAGATTTTAAGGGTGTGTCTGGAAAGGGATTTGATGGTGCTGGGAATTACTCCCTTGGCATAAAGGAGCAATTGATTTTTCCAGAAATCAATTACGACAAAGTCGAAAAGATAAAGGGTTTGAATATAACTATCGTAACAAGCGCACGAACGGACGAGGAAGGTAAAGCTCTGCTCAAGCTCATGGGTATGCCGTTCAGGAATTAATAAGTTCGGAGGAGAACAGTGGCAAAAACATCGATGATCATAAAGGCACAAAGAGGAAACAAGTTCAAAGTCCGCGAATACAATCGCTGCCCACTCTGTGGAAGGCCGCGTGCGTACTACAGAAAATTCGATATGTGCCGCATTTGTCTCAGAAAGCTCGCCTCCAGCGGTCAAATCCCAGGGGTGATAAAATCCAGTTGGTAAGCGTTACAGCCTAATTGATAAAGAGGAGTGCAATCGATGTCGATGACCGATCCAATTGCCGACATGCTGACCAGAATCAGAAATGCAAACATGGCAAAACAGCAGAAAGTTGATATACCTTCGTCAAATCTGAAAGTGAGCATCGCAAATGTTCTCAGAGCGGAAGGTTTTATAAAGAATTACAAAGTAATTGCCGACCAGAAGCAAGGGATCCTGCGTGTATACTTGAAGTTTATTGATGAAAAGGACACGGTCATTAATGAAATTAAAAGGGTGAGCAAGCCTGGTGGCCGCCGTTATGCAAAGACTGATGAAGTGCCCCGGGTGAAAAACGGACTGGGGATCGCAATCCTCTCGACGTCGAAAGGTGTGATGGCCGATAAGGCTGCCCGCGAAGCTGGCGTCGGTGGAGAGATTATTTGTACTGTCTGGTAATTCATCTGTGAGCAAGGAGCATTAAAGCATGTCCAGAATTGGTAAACTTCCCATTGAGATACCCCAAGGGGTAAAGGTCGCCTATACGGATTCCACTATTAAGGTAGAGGGGCCGAAAGGTTCGCTGTCACGTAAGATCATGGACGGCGTACTCGTCGATGTCACTGCTACTGCGGTAACTGTCACACGTGTAGATAACACTCTGACATCACGATCTGCACACGGTCTTACTCGAACTCTCATTCATAACATGGTAACGGGAGTCACCAAAGGATTCGAAACGGCGTTGGAAATTAGTGGGGTTGGTTACCGTGCTGAAGTGAAAGGCAATATTCTCAATCTCAGTCTCGGCTATTCTCATCCGATCAATTTCGAACTGCCAAAGGGAATCAGCGTGGAAGTCGACAAAATGACGAAGGTTCTTGTAAAAGGTATTGACAAAGAGACCGTGGGGCAAACTGCCGCAAAAATCAGAGCGTTCCGCGGGCCTGAGCCTTACAAGGGTAAGGGAATCAGGTACGCTAAAGAAACTATCCTGAGAAAAGCCGGAAAGACCGGTAAAAAATAGTGAGCCAAGGAGAAGGACATTGAGTTCTGCAGCCCAAAAGAAAGTTGCCCGTCTCAAGCGTAAGGTCAGGGTCCGGAGAAAAGTCAGGGGAACGCCGGAGAGACCACGGCTGAATGTATTTAAAAGTGCACGGCATATTTACGCCCAGTTGATTGATGATACGACCGGCGTGACTATCGTTTCAGCCTCGACGGTGTTTAGCGAAGTAAGCGCTGACTTGAAGTATACCGGTAATATTGAAGCTGCCCGCAAGGTTGGTGCTGAAATCGCCAAAAGAGCACTAGCAAAGGATATAAATACGGTCGTATTCGATCGGAACGGATTTTTGTATCACGGTCGAGTAAAGGCGATAGCTGAAGCTGCCCGAGAAAATGGACTCTCCTTCTAAAGGATATCAAGGAGGCAATAACTTGTTGAAGATCAATCCTAGTGAATTAAATCTGACGGACAGAGTCGTCCATATCAGCCGCGTGGCCAAAGTAGTCAAAGGGGGGAGGCGTTTCAGTTTCTCCGCGCTGGTGGTCGTAGGTGACGGAAATGGGTATGTAGGTTATGGCCTCGGCAAGGCAAATGAAGTACCCGAGGCTATCCGCAAGGGGGTAGAACAGGCAAAGAAACACCTTATCAAAATCCCGATTGTTGAAGGGCAAACAATTCCGTACGAGATTGAAGGACATTACGGCGCAGGGCGTGTGCTAATGATGCCCGCCTCCGCAGGTACCGGAGTCATTGCGGGTGGGGCTGCAAGAGCCGTGTTTGAGTCGGCCGGTGTCCATAACATTCTTGCCAAGTGCCTCGGATCAAATAACCCTCACAATGTTGTCAAAGCTGCTTTTTCTGGGCTCAAAGATCTCAGAAGTCCTGAAGAGATCATGGCAAGAAGAGGGCTCATCGAGCAGTAATCGATATTTCCAAGGAGTAAATACATGTCAGATGAACTGAAAATTACGCTTGTCAAAAGCAAAATCGGCAAACCAGCCAGCCAGAGGGCTGTTTTGGATGGTCTTGGTTTGACAAAACGCAATAAAACCGTTGTTCTGAAGGATACACCTGAAACCAGAGGCATGGTAAATAAAGTGTTCCATCTTGTGAAAGTAGAAGAGTAATCATTCCTGAGGTGCAATAATGGAAATAAATAGCTTAAAACCAGCAGTCGGCTCGACAAAGAATAGAAAACGCATCGGCAGGGGACCCGGGTCAGGTCACGGTAAGACTGCGACTAAAGGTCATAAAGGACAAAAGGCCAGAAGTGGCGGGAGCATAAAGGCGGGTTTCGAAGGCGGACAGATGCCAATGCAGCGTAGGCTTCCTAAAAGAGGGTTTACGCCTTTGACAAGAAAAGAGTACTCAGTTGTGAATCTTGGACAACTTGATATTTTTGAAGCCGGAAGTTGTGTTGATTTGGAAGCATTTTTGAAGAGCGGGCTTGTCTGCGGGATAAAAGATGGCGTAAAGGTGTTGGCGACAGGCGAACTGAATAAGAAATTGACTATCAAGGCTCATAAGTTTAGTGCTGCTGCAAAAGAAAAAATAATCGCTGCTGGCGGCACAGCTGAGGAGATATAATCTTGTTTGAAGCCTTTCAGAATATATTCAAAATACCAGAGCTAAAAAAGAGGGTCATGTTCTCCCTGGGAATGCTTGCTGTTTATCGGGTCGGCTGTCATATTCCGACGCCGGGGATCGATAGCCAGGCATTGTCGCACTTTTTCAAACAGGCACAGGGGACACTCCTTGGCCTTTTTGATATGTTTTCCGGAGGCGCACTGGAGAAGTTGACCGTTTTTGCCTTGGGAATCATGCCTTACATTTCTTCTTCAATTATTTTTCAGCTCTTGACTGTGGTTGTTCCGGCGATAGAGAAACTCTCAAAAGAAGGTGAGAGTGGCAGGAAGAAAATCATTCAATATACTCGGTATGGAACCATTGTCTTGAGCGTTGTTCAGGCTCTTGGTATCAGCATCGGCTTGGAAAGCATGCGCGGTCCTGCCGGTGAGATGGTTGTGCCTTCACCGGGGTGGGGTTTCCGTATAATGACGGTGATTACCCTTACCGCCGGAACTGCTTTCATAATGTGGCTTGGTGAGCAAATGTCTGAGAAGGGAATTGGTAATGGCATTTCCTTAATCATCTTTGCCGGCATTGTGGCACGAATCCCGACTGCTATCATAAATAGTTTCCGTCTGCTTCAATCTAATCAACTATCTCTCTTTGTCCTTATTTTTGTAGTTGCAATAATGTTTGTAGTTATTGCAGGGGTCGTTTTTGTAGAGCGAGGCCAGCGACGGGTACCCATTCACTATGCAAAAAGGGTGGTTGGGCTCAAGACTTTCGGTGGTCAGACCTCCCACCTGCCGCTCAAAGTCAATATGGCCGGCGTTATTCCACCGATTTTTGCTTCATCGATCATTATGTTCCCAGCAACTGTCGGCAACTTTATCAATATCCCGTGGGTTCAGAAAGCTGCGAAGAGCCTGACTCCGGGTAATTGGGCTTATAACCTTTTTTATGTTGCATTCATTGTCTTTTTCTGCTATTTCTATACGGCTGTGACTTTTAATCCTGTTGATGTGGCGGACAACGTAAAAAAGCATGGGGGGTATATCCCGGGTATCCGCCCTGGGAAGGAAACATCAGATTTTCTTGACAGGGTTCTTACAAAGTTGACCTTTGCTGGAGCCATCTATATCTCGGTTGTGTGTGTATTGCCTTCAATTCTTATCGGCAAATTCAACTTGCCATTTTATTTTGGTGGAACCGCCCTGCTCATCGCCGTAGGTGTTGGCATGGATACTGTCGCACAGATTGAATCGCACCTTATTACCCGAAGTTATGAAGGGTTTATGAAAGGTGTGAGAATAAAAGGCAGAAAATAATAACGGGAGTTCATGGATGAACCTTATACTCCTTGGACCTCCGGGCGCGGGCAAGGGTACTCAAGCGAAGATTCTGACGCGAAAATTCGATATCCCGCAAATATCGACGGGCGAGATACTCCGCAATGCCGTAGAAGAGCAAACCACGTTGGGGCTCACTGCAAAGAGTTACATGGACAACGGCGCGTTGGTGCCAGATAGCGTGGTTGTCGGCATAGTCGAGGAACGCCTTTCGCGCCCTGATTGTGGTACTGGGTTCATACTTGATGGTTTTCCCCGAACGGTTGCTCAGGCAGATGCCCTGAAGAGCATGTTGACAGGACTCGACAAGCAGATAGAACATGTAATCTCGATGGAAGTTGACAAAGAACAACTTCTCTTCAGGATTACCGGTCGACGTACCTGTAGGGCATGTGGAAAGGGGTATCATGTTGTTTTCGATCCGCCGAAAACTGACGGGTCATGTGACGACTGTGGTGGAGAGCTTTATCAGCGGGATGATGACCGCGAAGACACCATGCGTAAGCGGCTAATGGTGTATGAAGAGCAGACAGCTCCTTTGATAGCCTATTACAGGCGTGAGTCTTTGCTCAGAACTATTCGTGGCAGTGGATCCATAGAAGATATTCAGCAGGGGATTCTAAATATCGTTGGGATCCGTTAGGAGTGCAGTTACTGTGATTATCCTTAAATCTCCCGGTGAGATTGAAAGGATGCGGGTGCCGTGCCAGGTAGTAGCGGATATCCTAGAACTACTACAGGACGAGATAAAGCCAGGCATTACAACTCACTCGCTAAATGAACTTGCCGAACGTGAGGCTCGGAAGCAACGTGCGGTTCCGGCATTCAAAGGGTATAGCGGTTATCCTTATGCTCTATGCTGCTCAATTAATGAGGAGGTAGTTCATGGGATGCCGAGTAGTCGTGAGTTGGTTGATGGCGATATCCTTAGCATAGATTTTGGTGTAGTTTATGATGGGTTTTATGGCGATGCCGCGCTGACGGTGCCGATTGGTGAGGTGTCTGGAACAGCTCGCAAGTTGTTGAAGGTTACGGAAGAGTCTTTGTACCGTGCTATCGATGCTGCAAGACCAGGAGGCCACCTATCTGACATCTCGCATGCGGTTCAGAGTTATGTTGAGTCATACGGATTTTCAGTTGTACATGATTTCGTAGGTCACGGTATAGGTCGGAATCTCCATGAAAGCCCGCAGATACCCAATTTCGGTCCTCCTGGACGAGGTGTCCGTTTGAAGCCCGGCATGGTTTTAGCCATTGAGCCGATGATTAACGAAAAAGGGTACGACGTAAAGATACTGCAGGATGGCTGGACGGCTGTAACGGTTGATGGTGGATTATCCGCACACTTTGAACACACAGTGGCGATAACTGAAAATGGTCCGGAAATTCTGACGAAACGAACAAAATAGTTTGAAGGAATTTATAAGAAGGTGTGAGGGACTTGAGTATGAAAGTACGAGCATCAGTGAAAAGAATCTGCGATAAATGTAAGATTGTCAAGCGCAAGGGGACTGTACGGGTAATATGCGACATCCCTAAACACTCCCAGCGGCAGGGATAGAGCTCTCATTTAGGAGGAACAGGCATTGGCACGCATTGCGGGTGTAGACCTACCAAAAAACAAGCGTATTGAAATCGGATTGACGTACATTTACGGTATAGGGAGGAGTTCCGCCCAGAAAATACTCGATGAATCGGGCGTTGATTTCAATACGAGGACTGACAATCTTACAGAAGCAGAGATTGCCAAGATCAGGGCAGTCATTGACAAGAACTATAAGGTTGAGGGCGACCTACGTCGTGATGTGTCGATGAGCATTAAGCGGCTGATGGACCTTGGCTGCTATCGTGGGCTTCGTCACCGCAAAGGGCTGCCGGTTCGCGGACAGCGCACAAAGACAAACGCCCGCACGAGAAAAGGGCCAGCTCGTACCGTCGCAGGTAAAAAGAAATAGTATATAAGAATCTGGAGGAATAATGGCTAGCCCAGCGAAGAAAGTTGTCAAGAAAAAGCGTGAACGCAAGAATATACCCAATGGCGTTGCCCACATTCAGGCAACTTTTAACAATACCATGATTACCATTACCGACCCGGCTGGAAATGTTGTTGCGTGGTCCACTGCTGGATGTAAGGGGTTCAAGGGATCTCGAAAAAGTACTCCGTTTGCCGCACAGATTGCGGCTGAGGATTGCGCGAAAAAGGCCCAGGAGCATGGCATGCGCAATGTTGAAGTTTATGTGAAAGGACCGGGGTCAGGTAGGGAATCGGCACTCAGGGCTCTTCAGGCAGCCGGTTTCAATATCAGTTTTATCCGTGACGTAACTCCCATACCTCATAACGGATGTCGCCCACCCAAAAGAAGAAGAGTGTAAATCCATCGGTAAATATAGGTAAGGAGGTCTTCATTGGCTAGATATACGGGACCCTCCTGCAGGCTCTGCAGAAGGGAAAACATGGAGCTGTTTCTGAAGGGAGAGCGTTGCTACACTGATAAGTGCGCCATCAAGAGGAGGAATTATCCTCCGGGGCAGCATGGCCAGTCTCGGGCAAAAGTCTCTGACTATGGTGTCCAGCTTCGTGAGAAACAGAAGGTACGTCGGATATACGGATTGTTGGAAAAACAGTTCCGCTCATATTTTGAAGAAGCTGATCGCATGAAAGGCGTGACGGGAGAGAACCTTCTGTCCCTTCTCGAAAGACGCCTTGACAGTATGGTGTACCGTGCTGGATTTGCCGCGTCAAGGACTGAGGCGCGTCAACTGATCAGGCATGGCCATTTTACTCTTAACGGGAGGAAGGCCAACATACCGTCTATTCTTCTTCGAGTCGGCGATGTTCTCGAACTCCGGGAAAAGAGTCGGAAAATAACGGCAATCAATGAGTCCCTGGAAGGGGTTGTTCGGCGGGGAATCCCGCAGTGGCTAGAACTGGAAAAGGATGCTTATCGCAGTGTGGTCAAGGCTCTTCCCGTCCGTGAAGACATTACCATGCCGATTCAGGAGCAATTGATCGTTGAGCTCTACTCCAAGTAAAGGCTGACACACCCGTACAGGGAGGAAATACATGTACAAAAATTGGCGCGACCTGATTAAGCCGAAAAAACTTCAGGTTGAGGCGGAATCACTTACAAATAAATATGGTAAATTTTACGCAGAGCCGTTCGAGCGTGGATTTGGCACCACACTCGGGAATTCTCTGCGGAGAGTACTTCTCTCTTCTCTGCAGGGGGCTGCTGTTACGTCGGTCCGGATTAAAGGCATCCTTCATGAGTTTTCGGCTGTGCCTGGTGTTGCTGAGGATGTGACTGATATTATCCTCAACCTCAAGGGGATTCGTTTCAAGATGCATGGATACGAACCACGCACCATCAGGATCATCCAGAAAGGTGAAGGTGAGGTTAAGGCGGGCGATATTATCACTGACCCCAATGTGGAAGTTCTCAATCCGGATCATCACATAGCCACATGTTCAAAGGACGCCAATCTTGAAATGGAGATGGTGGTCAAATTAGGAAAAGGCTACGTCCCGGCAGACCGCAACAGAGATGAAAAGGCACCAGTAGGAACTATCCCGATAGATTCGATTTTCACACCGATTAATAAAGTCAATTTTATTGTCACGAATGCCCGTGTCGGCCAAATTACTGATTACGACAAGTTGACCCTCGAAATCTGGACCGACGGCAGCGTAAAACCTGATGATGCTGTGGCATTTGCCGCAAAGATACTCAAGGAACAGCTTTCCATATTTATTAATTTTGACGAGGAAGTTGAACCGGCAGAAGAGGGGGAGCCTCTTGAAGAGAGGGAAAAGCTCAATGAAAACCTCTACCGGTCTGTTGAAGAACTCGAGCTGTCTGTCCGCTCAGCAAATTGTTTGAAGAATGCCGGGATCAAGTTGATTGGTGAATTGGTCTCCCGAAGTGAAGCGGAAATGCTCAAGACGCAAAATTTTGGTAGGAAATCACTCAATGAAATCAAGGATATTCTCGCAGAGATGGGTCTGACTCTGGGGATGAAACTTGACAATTTCCCTGACCCCGAAATACTGCGCAGGATACGGGGGGAGCGGAAGGAAGAAGAATAGCCGTAAGGATGAATAGAGAAAGGAACTTGTAGTCATGCGTCATAATAAAGCTGGCAGAAGATTGGGAAGGACCACGAGTCACAGGATCGCGATGTTCAGGAATATGGTGACCTCCTTTCTCAGCCATGAAAAAATCACGACTACCGATGCTAAGGCAAAAGAATTACGTTCCCTTGCCGAGAAAATGATAACACTCGGCAAAAGAGGCGACCTGCATGCTATGAGGCAGGCTGCTTCGGTGCTTCGAGACAAGAAGGTTGTCACCAAGCTCTTTACTATCATTGCGCCGCGCTTCAAAGAACGTGAAGGCGGATATACCCGTATTGTCAAACTCGGTATACGTCCCGGTGATAACGCGCCGCTCTCTTTACTGGAACTGGTTGAGGAGCAGGTAGTGAGAAAACCGGAGAAAAAGACTGAGCCGAAAAAGCCGGCCAAGCGAAGTGTACCCGCAAAGAGTGCCCAACCTGTTGGCAACGTGACGAAGGTTGACGCCGAAGCCGCTCCCATGCAGGCTACTTCTGTCGATGAGGCAGCGTCACAGGAAGTGGCAGAAACACCGAAGACATCGGTACCGGAAGAAACAGAAGAGTGCGAGGCTAAAGCTGACTAACCTTATGATCGATTGACCAATCTTTGTATACGTAGGACGCGAACGGCAAGGGAAACCTTGCCGTTCCTGTTTTCGGTGAGGCCAACGTACTGGTTTTCTATAGTGCTTTCGGCGCATCCATCCATGGTCTCAAGGGAGCATCAGCACTGGCGGAGGAATGTACCGGGTGCACTAGGACAATTTCCTGACTGTTCTTGCAATGCGTAATCTGGCCCCTCTCACGCCCCCCATTGAATGACGCCCCTGGTTCGGATACTCCCCAGAAGTGGAAATGCCTTTACCCAAATAAATACTACCATTTCTTTCAAAATGTGTTATTGTAAATAAAAATATTTATTCTCCGTAAATTGTGGCGCTCATGAAACTTGAGTTCAAAAACATTGCTGGTGAAGAGGTTGCCTTTATTATACTTGATTGCGAAGCCTGCGGAGCCCCTTTGCCGGTTCCTGAGCGGGACCTCAAAACTTCACGGCCGCTTGAATGCTCGGCCTGCTGTCATGTACGACCCCTCAGTTATCGTGAGTACGTTACCATCACCGACAGATATTCCGCTGCGCTACTCGGATTTCTGGTAGTACAGTTCCAGCGCAACAGAAGAAATCGCCTCAACTACACCTGCTGAGAATTTTCGTTCAAAACGTAAGTGAACGCGTACATAGGGCCTGCATTCAATGCTGGCCTTTTTTGCGTAATTAGGACGGGACATGGCATATTCAGCGGCTTTGGATGGCAATCTGGAGTGACAATCTGGAGTGAACTGAATACGCGACCTGCGACATAGCCGTGCAGGTTGGCCTGGAAGAATTTGCTGCCGATGCTGGCATGATGAGTGACGGCAACCTAGGTCCGAAGAGTTAAATTTACTGCGGTTCTATGCTCCCTCGGAGTCCAGAAGCCAGGTTTGGGTAGTGAAGTTTAACCCCAAGCCGTTCGAGCATTTTCCGATTATCCATCTGTCTCGATTCGGTCACGTAGGAGAGCATGAGCGGGGACATGACATGTCGGGCCTCGGGCACGGAGATTTGCCGAGGACGGGGAAGACCGACGGCATCTGCAACGGCGCAGAAATATTCAGTCATGCTCCCAACTTGGCCGTCGCTCACATTGAAAATATCGCCTGCAATACCCCTTTCGGCGGCGGCGACACAGACGCTTGCCAGGTCATCGGCGTGGATGCGGTTGGTGAGAGGGGCTTCGCTCTCGCAAATCACCGGTTGTCCTTCTGCAATGTAGCGGATGGGAAATCTTCCCGGGCCGTAGATGCCGGTCACCCGGAGGATAACAATCGGAATGTTCCGGGCACCTCCCCACCCAAGGAGGACTGTTTCCGCATCGAGCCGGCGCTTGGCTCTGGTGGTCTGAGGATGGACAGGGGTCTCCTCGGTAACCACCTTCCCACCACAATCTCCATACACACCACTCGTGCTGATGTAGACCACTTTCGAGGGGACATCTCCGGCGGCCAATGCTTCACAGAAGTTGCGCATCCGCGAATCGATAATTCCGCCCCCCGGCGGGGGAGCAAAATAGAATAGAGTGGCACCCTTGAGAGGGAGACCGACGAGTGACAGTGGCTTGTCCAAGTCGCCCGCGACGATGTTGATTCCCAATGTGCATAGAACTTCACCGCTCTCCTCTGATCTGACGAGAGCGGTGACCGAAGAACCGCGAGCCTTGATCAATGCAGCGACCCGTCTGCCGATATCGCCACAGCCGATAATGAAATATGTACCCGATTCCATGCCTAGTGTCTCCAGGAAATTTTTGAACAGAAATTGTGCAAGGTTGTCACGTATCCACAGACGGGGCGGAGAAGGAGCCATTTGGCTCCCTCTGTTACTTGATATGACCTGCTAGTAATGAGGAGGTGGGCTCTCCTCATCAGTGCCGGTGGTAGCGAGTGCCATTCCCTGCAGTTGCTCCCTCACAAGAGCAACCTCCGCTATGAGGTCATCGAGCAACCGTTGCTGCCGAATGACTTCGTCGTTCAGTTCCTGTATTGCCTTATCATGATGCATCAAGTGAATTTCAATGTCTGTCAGACGACTGTTAGTCATACCCTACCATCCTTTCTTTCCATAAAATTCAGGATATAAAGCCTGCCCGAACGTGTCAAGCCGAAACTGCAGTTTTGCCTGCACCACGTGATCGTGCCCATGTCATCCTTGATTCAATGGTGGGAAACAGGTAAGATACACTCGACGAAGAGCACGCAGAAAACGATGGCAAAGGCAGAAAAAGCGGAATACGGGGTGAACATGAATGGAGCAAAAGGAAAAGAAAGGCTTGATCTGCTCCTCGTTCACCGCGGGATTGTCCCTTCCCGAGAGCGAGCACGGGCTCTTATCATGGCCGGTCAGGTCGTGGTAAATGACCATGCCGCGAAAAAGGCGGGAGAAATGGTGGCCATTGAGGCGGACGTTCGCCTGAAAGGGGAGCCGCTCGCCTTTGTCAGCAGGGGGGGGCTGAAGCTGGAGAAGGCCCTCGATGCATTTGGTATTCAGGTCTCCGGTTTGGCGATCCTCGATGTGGGGGCGTCCACTGGCGGTTTTACCGATTGTCTGCTTCAGCGCGGCGCGCGGCGGGTGATTGCCGTGGATGTGGGGTATGGCCAGCTCGCCTGGAAACTCCGACAGGATGAGCGGGTAGTGAATATGGAAAAGACCAATATCCGGCACCTGACACCTGAGAAATTGCCGGAGATTCCTGACATGGCAGTGATCGACGCGTCTTTTATCTCCCTCGCTAAGGTCCTACCTGCCACCATATGTCTCATCAGAGATGACGGTGAGATCATCGCTCTCATCAAGCCACAATTCGAGGTGGGAAAAGGAGAGGTGGGTAAGGGGGGGGTGGTGCGGGATAATCGGAAACATGACGAAGTGATCGAGGCTATTCGCATTCTGGCGGGAAGCCTGCACCTTAAAGTCCTGGGGATTACGGAATCGCCAATCCTCGGACCGAAGGGAAACCGGGAGTTTCTCATCCAGTTGCGCAAGGTTGCTTTTCCCGTCGGAGAAAGCCTCGAGTCTGGGACATCAGAGCCTTGACGCTCCGCACACGCTCATGCGGCTCCTGCTCTGGACTTTATCCGCCCCTTGACGTATACTGCAACTCCTCGCGCATTGCGCGCCGACATCAAGTCGAACATGGATCTCCTGTCGACTTCTGAGAATGAAAGGGGATTTTTTTGGTACAGCGGAGAAAGGGGCGGGTGAACCGGAGGAAAAGGGACGGAGGGCACCGAAAGATTGTTGCCGTGCTGGTAACGATTATTCTTCTCGTCGTGGCCTTTGCGGGACTTGAACTACTCAAGAAGCACGCCTCTCAGACACAAACTGCAGGTGGTGGCAGCGGACAGATCCGCCAGCAGATGCCGGTCCGTCCACCCCTTCCTTCCGGAGTCCAGAAACCGTATTCTTCTTCAGCTGTACGCGCTGCCATCCCCCCTTCAGCAACGGCGATGGCACGGGAGGAAAGGAGAGCGAAGCGGCAGGGCCAGGGGATCGTAGCCATCATCGTAGATGATATGGGGAACAGTATGGAGGAGGCCAACTCGCTCCTCAACATCAATCTTCCGCTGACGTTTTCCATAATTCCGGGGCTTCCGAAGGCAAAGGCAGTGGCCACTGCCGCCCATGGCAAAGGGCGGGAGGTAATGGTACATATCCCGATGGAGCCAAAAGAATACGAAAAAAAGCCCTTTGAAAAGAACGGTCTCCTTCTGCGCCAGAGCGATGAAGAGATTGTTCGCCGGCTGAATGATTATTTCCTGACGGTACCCTATGCAGTTGGAGCTAATAACCACATGGGATCGCGCTTTACAGAGGATAGGGGAAAGATGGGCACTGTGCTCGGGGTATTGAAAGGGAAGGGGATGTTCTTTATCGACAGCAAGACGACCCCCGGTTCGGTCGGTGACAAGCTGGCTCGGGAAATGGGGGTGGAAACCGCTGCCCGAAGTGTCTTTCTCGACAACGTCCAGGATGTGGCGGCCATTCGCAAGCAACTCGATCAGGTTGCAGACGCGGCCAGGAAACATGGGAGCGCCATAGCCATTTGCCACCCCCATCGGGCTACCATTCAGGCCCTCGCCGTAACGATGCCGGAATTGCAGAAAAAAGGCATAACCTTTGTGTATGCCTCGGAGATCGTCAGATAAGCTGTTCTGCGATCCTTTTTCTGAGTCTGCCGAATTCCCGGTAGTTTTCTTCCTGAAGGATGTTTTCCGGTGTTTCTCCCCGGGCCGGGCAGATCAGAAGAAAAGCATCGCGCAGGCTGCCTTCATACCCCATCAGGGATTTTGAGATGAGGGAATAGAGGGGATCGGGACGACGGGAAAGAATACCACCCGTATTTTCCTGGAGCGGGTAGGTCTTGCGGGTAAGGTGAACGCCCGTAAGGTCGAAACGGTGGAATTCCACGAGGGAACCGCTGCCGGAGCCGACCGGTCTGAAGACGAAGGCCGAGTCCCTGGCGGATTCTTCGAAGAGGATGCGGGTAGGATCGTCATTGTCGAGGTTCTTGTCAATATTGTAGACCGATGTCAGCAGAAGAGAAGAGAAACACTGCGCCCCCAGCAGGCCGCGTGTGCCGCCGTCGGATGTTTCGAAGTAATGGGAGACGGTTTCCTCGCGTCCCTTCAGCACCATCTTGCCGCAGCAGGGGCAGTCGGGCTGCATTCCCGTCAGTCGGGCAAAAAAAGACTCCTCTTTGCGGATATTTTCCGTGGCTAGCCACTGCCGGAACAGGAAAGACCTCGGTTCCGTCGTCGCGGCGAATTCCGCTAGAATCATTCTCCCTAACTGGGCATATTGCCCATAAACCTCGGTTCCTCGGGCGTGAGTTAGAATGGGGTAGACCTTGCCATCCGGATTGGTGTTGAGACTCTCCACCTTCGGGCTTTTGGAGATGAAGGTGTCCAGACAACGGTAGCCGCGATTGATGGCATAGGCCTTGAGGAGAGTTTTCTGGTCGCGGAAGGGCCCGTCGTACTTGATCCTGGAATCGATCAGGCAGGGGAGAAGAGCCAAACTCCTTTTGTCGAGTCCCCGTTTGTCAAACAGGGCGAAGATGTTGCGGCAATTTTCCAGGGAAGGCATGTCCTTCACGGGGATGATGACCCGGTCAGCCGCATAGAGGGCATTTTCGGTCAGGACGTCGAGGTCGGGACGGGTGTCGATGATGATAACACCCGGGATCCGGGAGAGGGAGAGGAGCCTTGTGAGGACCATCGGGCTTTTTACGGCCCCCTTCAGATCAGTCAGATTCGCAGAGGAGCAGATGTAGTTCACGCCGTACTGACCGATCGTGAGCAGCTCGATACCGGGGGTTTCCATGAGGAGATCGGACACGTCGCCGGATGCGTGGCGAGCGCTGATGGCGAACATCTTGTCCACGGTGAAGTGGTTGTCAAACGAAAAGACGGTTACCGGCAGGTCCTCGTTCAACGCCTTGAGGAAAACTGCGAGGTTGACTGCAAGGGTAGTCTTTCCCACCCCCCCCTTTTCCGAAGAGACGGTAATTACGTAAGGATAATGGTCCATGGAGGCCATCATAATATGAATCCCCGGTACGGTCAACCCGTTTGACGGTGTGTGAAACATCACGTAGAAGCGCAAATGGCCAGAGGAAGGGACCTGCCGGCATGTTTGTTTTTCGGGATGTTCCCGGGGCGACGTGCGTTTAATCAGCACCTGACCGAGGTAGGAGTGGAACTTTTCGCCGACAAGAGAATCCTGACGGTAAGTCAACTGACCGGTCTCATCAAGGGAGTCCTTGAGGAGAACTTCGAGCATGTCTGGGTGGAAGGGGAGGTCTCCAATCTGGCCATGCCGGCTTCCGGACATCTGTACTTTACCCTCCGGGACAGCGGCGCACAGATTCGGTGCGTTATGTTTCGCGCCTCGACCAGGGTTCTCAAGTTCCGCCCCCGTGACGGGATGGGACTCGTTGTGCGGGGCAGACTGTCTGTCTTCGAACCGAGGGGGGATTATCAACTCCTCGTGGAATACCTTGAGCCCCAGGGCATAGGAGCGCTGCAACTGGCGTTTGTCCAACTGAAGGAACGGTTGGCGCGGGAAGGCCTCTTCGACGAGGCCCACAAAAGACCCATTCCGAAGCTCCCTCAACGGATCGGAGTCGTTACTTCCGCGACCGGCGCAGCCATCCATGATATTCTCACGGTGCTGAACCGGCGCTTTGCCAATCTGGAAATCCTCTTCTATCCGGTCAAGGTTCAGGGAGAAGGGGCGGCAACTGAAATTGCCCAGGCGATCCGTGCCTTCAATCAATACCGGGAGGTGGATGTCCTGATCGTGGGTCGGGGGGGGGGCTCCCTCGAGGATCTCTGGGCGTTCAATGAAGAAGTGGTTGCCCGGGCAATCTATCATTCCCGCATCCCGGTCATTTCCGCTGTTGGACACGAGGTGGACTTCACAATTGCTGATTTTGTCGCCGACTTGCGCGCTCCGACGCCGTCGGCTGCGGCAGAACTCGTGGTTCAGAGCAAGTGTGAACTTGCTGCGGAGTTGGACACCCTTCTCCACAGGCTGGAGCAGGAGATGCGCCTCTGCCTGACGACGCTTAGCGGCAAGGTGGCAGCCTTGTCCCGCTCCGTCAGAGACCCCACCACGCTTCTCGGGCATCTGGCACAGCGGGTCGATGATCTTTGCCGCCGCCAGGAGGGAGCCTTGCGCTGGTGGATGACGCGCTACAGTGACAAGTTTGCCATGTTGCGCAACCGATTACATCTGCAGAATCCCGCGCTGGAGGCGGCCCGAGCGGAGGAGACCCTGGCGGCTCTCGTGGCCCGAGGCGAACACGCCCTTCATCGGATGCTGGAAAGCTGTCGGGAACGGACTGCGGTCGGCGCTGGGAAACTCCAAGCTTTATCACCACTTGCCACACTTGCACGCGGCTATTCCATTGTCCGCAAGGTTCCGGAGGGGGAGGTAATCACCTCAACCAGCCAGTTGTCATCCGGTGACCGGCTTGATCTTGTTTTGCGGAGTGGGGTGGCGCTCTGCATAGTGGAAACGACCAGAGAGTGAGGATATCCCTCGCAGGGACGGCACATTGCCGTCCAAGGAGACAACAATACTCTCCTTGACTGGTCGGCAGCATTCTGTATAAAATAACTATTCACTTTTTCTTCATGTGAAGAGGACTGACATGGCCACTGAAAAATTCGAGACGGCGCTGAAGAAGCTGGAAGAAGTAGTGCGCAAGCTGGAAGGGGGAGATCTCTCGCTGGAAGATTCCCTCAAGGCCTTCGAAGAAGGTGTCCGTCAGGCCAGTTTCTGTACCCGCAAGCTCGATGAGGCGGAGAAGCGGGTTGAAGTGCTCCTTAAACAGAAGGACGGCACCTTCACCAAAACTCCCTTCCGCCTTGATGATACCTAGAGGCGAATCCGCCGGTTCATCCCGCCACATTGGACAAAGCGAGAACCCTATGGATCTAAAAAAGTATCTGGAAGAACGATGCCGTCTCGTGGACGAGGCCCTCGAACACTATCTCCCCCGTGAGGACGATCTCCCGGCCTCACTGCACAAATCGATGCGGTATTCGGTGTTTGCCGGTGGCAAACGGGTCCGTCCCATTCTCATGCTTGCGGCCTGCGAGGCAGTGGGGGGGGATATACGGCGAGCACTCCCTGCGGCCTGTGCCATGGAGATGATACACACCTATTCTCTCATTCACGACGACCTCCCGGCCATGGACGATGACGATTTCCGCCGCGGCAATCCCACGAATCACAAGGTGTTTGGCGAGGCGACCGCAATCCTTGCCGGTGATGCTCTTCTCACTGAGGCCTTTATTCTCTTGAGCAATCCGGAGTTCTCCGAAACGCTGCCGGCTACGACGCTTCTGAGTGTAATCAATGAAATAGCCCGTTGTGCCGGCTCCCACGGTATGGTGGGAGGACAGATGGTGGACATGGAGAGCGAAGGGGAGGGCGGTATCGATCTTGCCACCGTGCAGTATATTCATACCCGCAAGACCGGTGCACTTATCAAAGCGTCGGTCAAGGCGGGAGCGGTCCTCGGCGGCGGCGACGCCACGGCGGTAGATGCCCTCACCCGCTACGGCGAGGTGGTGGGTCTGGCATTCCAGATTGCCGACGACATTCTCGACATAGAAGGTACGACCGAGCAGATCGGCAAAGACGCCGGGAGCGACGAAGCACGGGGAAAAGCGACCTATCCTGCGGTCATGGGTCTTGCCGCGGCAAAGGAAAGGGCGGCGGAACTGGTAACGATGGCCCTCGATTCCCTGGCTCCATTCGGGAGTGCTGCCGAGCCGCTGCGGAAAATAGCCATGTACATTGTGGCCCGGAAATCATAATGGCCGCAATTTTGCCATCCATAGCGTCTCCCGACGCCGTGAAGTCCCTTTCCATGTCCGACCTCAAACTTCTTGCCGGAGAGATGCGCGAGGAGATCATCGCTACCTGTGCGGCCAACGGCGGTCACCTCGCCCCGAGTCTCGGCGTGGTAGAACTCACCATCGCCCTCCATCGGGTTTTTACATCGCCCGAGGACAAGATCGTCTGGGATGTTGGTCATCAGGCCTATGCCCACAAGCTGCTCACCGGCCGGTACGAAAGATTCCGCACTCTCCGCACTCTCGGGGGGATCAGCGGTTTCCCCAAACGGGCAGAGTCACCCCACGATGTCTTTGACGTGGGGCACTCCTCCACCTCCATTTCCGCGGCCCTCGGCCTTGCAGTCGGGCGAGACCTGAAGAAAGCCCACAACAAGGTCATTGCGGTGATCGGAGACGGCTCCATGACTGGCGGCATCGCCTATGAAGGTTTGAACCACGCCGGACACCTCAACAAGGACTTGGTGGTGATCCTTAATGACAACGAGATGTCCATTGCCGAGAATGTCGGAGCGCTTTCCAATTTTCTCTCCCGCACCATAACCAATGAATTCGTCCACAAGATCAAGAAAGACGTGGAGTTCTTTCTGGAGGGGCTCGACGGCATTGGGCGGGGAGTTCTCAAGGTGGCCAAGAGGGCCGAGGAGTCTCTCAAGGGACTTTTCACTCCCGGCATGCTCTTCGAAGCGTTCGGTTTTGAATACATCGGTCCCATCGACGGCCACGATATCGGGCAACTGATGGAAACCCTGGATAACGTCAAGCGCTTTGACGATGCCGTGCTCATCCATGTCTTGACCAGGAAGGGAAAAGGGTACCCGCCGGCAGAAGCGAATCCCTCTCTCTTCCATGGAGTCGGTCCCTTCGAGATAGCTACCGGCAAGGTGCTCAAAGGGAAGGGGGGAGCGGCTTCCTATACGGCCATTTTCGGGGAGGCAATCAAAAGGATCGCGGCGGAGGACGAGCGTGTGATGGCCATTACTGCGGCAATGCCCGACGGGACCGGCCTCACCTCCTTTGCCAAGGAATATCCGGAGCGTTTTTTTGACGTGGGAATTGCCGAGCAGCATGGTGTCACCTTTGCCGCTGGTCTTGCGGCCGAAGGTTTCCGGCCGGTCTTTGCTGTTTATTCCAGTTTTCTCCAGCGGGCATTTGATGAGGTGTTCCATGACGTCTGCCTGCAAAATCTTCCCGTCGTCTTCGCCATTGACCGGGCAGGGGTAGTTGGGAGCGACGGGCCGACCCACCATGGCGTCTTCGATATCTCCTATTTGCGCATCCTCCCCAACATGACCCTCATGGCTCCCAAGGATGAAAACGAACTTCAGCACATGCTGAAGACTGCCGTAGAACACGATGGCCCCATGGCGATCCGCTACCCGCGGGGGAACGGCCATGGCGTTTCCCTCGATCAAAGTTTCCGTGTTCTCCCGATCGGCAGAGGGGAAACGCTTCGGGAAGGCCACGGAGGGATGATCCTTGCCCTCGGGACGATGGTCTATCCTGCGCTGGAGGCAGCGAAGCTGCTTGCCATGGAAGGTGTCGATCTCACCGTGGTAAACGCACGCTTTGTGAAACCCCTGGACCGCGATCTTATCCTGACCGGCGCCCGGCAGTTCGGCCGCCTCTTTACCGTTGAGGAAAACGCCCTCCAGGGAGGGTTCGGGACAGCAGTCCTCGAACTTCTCGAGGAAGAGGGACTTTCCGGCGTGGAAGTGTCCCGCCTGGGATATCCCGACCGGTTTATCGAGCAGGGGGAACAACCGGAGTTGCGCGGGATGTACGGCCTCGACGCGGACGGGATTGCCGCTGTCATCCGGAACATTCTGGTCAAGTAGGGATTTCCCCATGGCAGCTTCCCGTGATTGTATGCTATAGTTATTCTATGACCTACAAGGACTTGCAACAAGCCCTCGCCGTTTTCGACCTCACCAATCATCACACCTTTGCCGAGATCAAGGACCGCTACCGCGAACTCGTAAAGTGCCATCACCCTGACAGAAATGAAGATC
>Ga0335085_10004030_pt1 | contig 24765 bp, 22 predicted proteins | sample Lox_Sample_45_FD_206712 | JGI IMG/M metagenome (GOLD analysis project Ga0335085, IMG submission 206712) | Soil microbial communities from Loxahatchee National Wildlife Refuge, Florida, United States - Lox_Sample_4.5 | ecosystem: Environmental > Terrestrial > Soil > Wetlands | place: USA...
GACGCGGCGGCGGAGCTCGTCGGCGCCGAACTCGTCGAACGAGTGGAGCTCGTACTCGCCGACCTCCACGAGGACCGGAAGCTCCATCGCCGGCGCCACGACGTGGCGCTCGCCGCCGGCCTCGAGGTAGAGGAACGGGTCGGGCACCATCGCCGGCACCTCGTGGCGCATGTCGGGCGAGCGGACGGTGTCGGAGTAGATCGCGACGTCGGTCATCTCCCGAGGGTACTCGCCCAGTTAGTTTTCGGAGATGACCGACCCGCTCGAGCGCGCGCAGGAGCTGACGGAGCGGTACGACGCCGAGCTCCGCCGCCTGATCCCGGCCGGCGCCGACGTCTTCGACGCACACCTCCATCTCGGCCACGACATCGACGGCATGGTCGGCGACTACGACGCCTGCGAGCAGGTGATGGCGGCGTACGGGATCTCGCGCGCGTTCATGTTCTGCCTCGACGAGCCCGACCGGCACCCCGCGTTCCGCGCCGCGAACGACCGGACGCTCGCGTTCGCCGAGCGCTCCGGCGGGCGGCTGATCCCGTTCGTGCGCCTCGACCTCAACGAGAGCCCGATCGAGGAGGCGACGCGCTGCCTCGACGCGGGCGCGCGCGGGATCAAGCTCCATCCCCGCGCGCAGCGGTTCGACTCGGCCGACGAACGGCTGGGGCCGGTGTTCGCGCTCGCCGAGGAGCGGCGCGTGCCGATCCTGATCCACGGCGGCCGGGGACTGCCGCCGATCGCCGACGGGCTCGCGCGGCTCGTCGAGCGCAACCCGGACGCGCCGCTGATCATCGCGCATGCCGGCATCGCCGACCTCGCGCACCTGTCCGTCGCGATGGCCGGCCGGAAGGGCGTCTTCTTCGACACCTCCACCTGGAGCGCGGTCGACCTGCTCGACCTCTACCGGCGCGTGCCGCCCGAGCAGGTCGTGTACGCCTCCGACTTCCCCTACGGCCAGCAGCCGGGGTCGCTGTTCATCGCCCTGCGCGCGGCCATCCGTGCCGGCGTCGGCGAGCGGGAGCTGCGCGGCATGCTCGGCGAGAACGCGAGCGCCCTCGCCGACGGGCGGGAGCTGCCCGAGCCGACGCGGCCGTGCGGCGAAGAGATGTTCGAGCGCCCGCTGCAGCTCGCGCGCATCCACCAGTACCTCTCGATGGCCATGCCCCTCCTCTGGCTGCGCCAGTCGGACACGATCGGCGTCCTGGGGCTGGCGCTGAACGCCTGCGCCGAGCGGGACGGGCAGCCGGAGACGACCGACCGCATCGCGGTGCTCCTCGAGGCGGCGGCGGCGCTGTGGAAGCAGCTCCCGGAGACCGAGAGCGAGGCCGACCGCGTCCGCCTCTTCCGCACGTCGCACCGGCTGATCCACATCGCGGACGTCGAGGCGGTGACCAGTGCCTGAGCTGAGGATCAACGGCGGGCTCTACTCCGTGGACGTTCCCGTCGGCGTCTCGCTCGCGGACGTCCTCCGCGACGAGATCGGCTTCACGGGCACGAAGATCGCCTGCCACGAGGGCCACTGCGGCGCCTGCACCGTGCTCGTCGACGGGACGCCGGTGCTCTCGTGCATCACGCTCGCCCACCGCCTCGAGGGGCGTGAGGTGACGACGATCGAGGGGCTGCGGGAGCACCCGATGGTGGAGTCGTTCGTGCGCGCCGACGCGCTCCAGTGCGGGTTCTGCACGCCGGGGCAGATCGTGTCGGCGGTCGCGCTGGTCGAGCGCTCGGCGGAGCCGTCGTCCGAGGAGATCCGCCACCGGATGGCGGGCAACCTGTGCCGCTGCGGCACCTACCCCAAGATCGAGGAGGCTATCCGAGCATGGCGCGACTGATCCGCACGGAGAAGGAGGTCGAGGGGCGGTTCGAGGAGGTGTTCCTCGTCGTCGAGGAGGACCCGCTCGAGCAGTGGCCCGCCGGCCCGCGCGCCGTCGTCGGACGCCCCGCGACGCGCTCGGACGCGCTCGCGCGCGCCCGCGGCGAGGCGCTCTACACCGGCGACGTCCGCCTGCCGGGCATGCTCCACACGGCGGTCTTGCGGAGCCCGCATGCCCGCGCCCGTGTCAGGAGCGTCGACCTGTCGGCCGCACTCGCCGCACCCGGCGTGCGCGCCGCGATCGGGCCGGGCGACTGCAAGGGGCTCTCGGACGAGTGCCACTACGAGGGCGCTGCGGTGGCAGCGGTCTGCGCCGACACGTTCCGGCAGGCGCGCGCGGCGCTCGCGCTCGTCGAGGTCGAGTGGGAGGTGCTGCCGCCGAGGCTCGACGCCGACGAGGCCGTCGCCGCCGGCGAGCTCCTCGACTCCCGCACGAAGGAGCGTGGCGACCTCGACCGCGGCCTGGCCGAGGCGGACGTGGTGGTCGAGGCGACCTACCGGACGCACGTCGTCGTCCACAACTCGATGGAGACGCACCAGTCGGTGTGCCGATGGGCCGGCGACGTGCTCGAGGTCTACATCTCCACGCAGTACGTATGGGGCGTCCGCGACGAGATCGCCGAGAGCCTCGGGCTCGACCCCGACCGCGTGCACGTCATCTGCGACTTCATGGGCGGCGGGTTCGGTTCGAAGAACAGCGCCGACGACCACACCTACATCGGCGCCGAGCTCGCGCGCCGGACGGGCCGCCCGGTCCGCTGCGCGCTGACACGGCGCGAGGAGAACGTCGCCGCCGGGAACCGCAACGCGACCATCCAGCGGCTCGTCGCCGGGGCGCGCGCCGACGGGACCTTGACTGCGCTCGGCGGCGAGTACGTCAACGCCGTCGGCTGGTCGGGCTGGACGGCGATGACCGAAGGGCCGATGCAGACGCTCTACGCCTGCCCGAACGTGCGCACGGTGACGAAGGGCGCGCGGCTCAACCTGCCGCCGATGCGGGCCTTCCGCGCCCCCGGCTACACCGAGGGCACATTCGGCCTCGAGTGCCTGCTCGACGAGCTGGCCGGCAAGCTGGGCCTCGACCCGCTCGAGCTCCGGCGCCGCAACCACGCCGACGTCGGCCCCGACGCGGGCCGCGGCTTCTCGAGCAAGGAGCTCCTCGAGTGCTATCGCAGGGCGGAGCCGCACTGGGAACGGCGCCACGAGGTGCGCGCGCGCTCGACCGACACCCTCAAGCGCGGCGTCGGCCTCGCGTCGCAGATCTGGTTCGGCGGCGGCGGCCCGCCGAGCTACGCCTGGATTCGCGTCGGCTCGAACGGCCACGCGGCCGTCGTGACCGGCGGCCAGGACGTCGGCACGGGCACCAAGGCCGCCCTGGCGCAGATCGCGGCGGAGGAGCTCGGCCTGCCGCTCGAGCACGTCACGATCGCTCTCGGCGAGTCGGCGCGCGGCGTGTATGCGACGCTCTCTGCGGGATCGTCGACGGTGCCGTCGATGGGCCCCGCGGTCCGTGCGGCCGCCGCCGACGCGAGGCGGCAGATCCTCGAGCTCGCCGCGCAGCGGTACGGCGGCGAGGCCGGGTCGCTCCGGCTGGAGCACGGCGAGATCGTCCTGCCCGGCGGCGAGCGGAAGCCGCTCGAGGAGATCGTCGGCCTGCTCGGGAACGGGCAGATCCTCGGCACCGGCGCCCGCGGGCCGAACCCGGCCGGGATGAACGTGCTCACGTTCGGCGTGCAGGTGGCCGAGGTCGCGGTGGACGTCGAGACGGGCGAGGTGACCATCGAGCGCGTCGCCGCCATCCACGACGTCGGCCGCGTCATCAATCCGCTCGGCGCCTCGAGCCAGATCGAGGGCGGCATCATCCAGGCGATCGGCCACACGCTCTCGGAGCAGCGGCTCGACGACCCCCGCACGGGACAGGTGCTGACCCGGACACTCGACGCCTACAAGCTGCCGACGGCCGCCGACGTGCCGGAGATCGTGGGCGAGCTGGTCGACGTCCCCGACCCGCACCTGACGAGCCTCGGCTCGAAGGGGATCGGCGAGCCGCCGATCGTGCCGCTCGCCGCAGCCGTCGCCAATGCGATCCGCGACGCCACCGGCGCCGACGTGCGGTCACTGCCGATCACGCGCGAGGAGATGCTGAATGCGCTTGCCGGCGCTCGCCGGAAGGAGCTCGTCGCGACGTGACCGTCCTCGTCACACCTCCGAGCCTGGACGAGCTCCCCGAGGGCGTCCTGATCGCCGGCGGGACCGAGGTCGTGCCCCAGCTCGGCGACGGGCTGCTCGCCGCCGACACGCTGGTCGACGTCTCGGCTCTGCTGCCGTGCGGGATCTCCGGCACGCGGATCGGCGCCGGCACGACGCTCGCCGAGCTCGAGGAGTCGGAGGAGGTGCCGTCGGCGCTCCGCGAGGCCTGCCGCCTCGCCGCCTCGCCGCAGCTCCGCGCGATGGGCACCGTCGGCGGCAACCTGCTCCAGTCGACGCGCTGCTGGTACTGGCGGCTCCAGTACCCGTGCCGCCTCCACCGAGTTGCCGAAGGCATTTGGGGTGACGAGTGCCACGCGCGGGAGGGCGAGCACCGCGAGCATGCGATCTTCGCGAACGACTTCTGTGCCTCGGCACATCCCTCCGATGTCGCGGCGGCGCTGCTCGCGCTAGGTGCAACGGTGCGGACGAACCGGCGCGAGCTGCCGCTCGGCGAGCTCTACCGGCTCCCGGACGAGGATGACCGGCGCCTGACCACGCTCGAGCCCGGCGAGGTGCTGCTCGAGCTCGACGTGCCGACGGCGGACGCGTCGGTCTACCTGAAGGCGATGGACCGCAAGCGCTTCGGCTTCCCGCTCGTCGGCGTCGCCGCGGCTCGGCGCGGCGGGCACACGGCGGTCGCGCTCGCGGGCGTCGCACCGATGCCGTGGCTGCTCGAGGGCTCTCTGGATGCGGCGACGCCTCTCCCCGGCACCGCCTACAAGGTGACGGTTGCCCGCGCCTTGACCTCCAGGGCCCTCGCTACCATCGGTTGAGTCATGAGGCGCTCCGGATTCGCCGCGCTCGCGGGAGCGCTCCTGCTGCTCGTGGCCTGCGGTGGCAACGCCGTCGCCGCCTCCCACGCCTCCGGTTGCACGAAGATCAGCAAGCCGCCCAAGCTCGGCGCGCACAACATGGCCAAGCCGAAGCTGACGCTTTCGGCGAAGAAGACCTACGACGTCACGATGCAGACGAACTGCGGCAGCTTCACGATCCAGCTCGACCAGAAGCAGTCGCCGAAGACGGCCGCGTCGTTCGTGTACCTCGTCCAGAAGGGCTTCTTCGACAAGACGATCTTCCACCGGATCGTGCCGGGCTTCGTGATCCAGGGCGGCGACCCGACCGGCACCGGCACCGGCGGCCCCGGCTACCTCACCGTCGACACGCCGCCGAAGAGCGCCAAGTACACGCACGGAGTCGTCGCGATGGCGAAGACGCAGACGCAGCCGGCGGGGACGTCGGGCAGCCAGTTCTTCATCGTCACCGTCCCGGACGCGGGGCTGACGCCGGACTACGCGATCATCGGCAAGGTCGTGAAGGGCCTCGACGTCGTCGATCACATCGGCCAGCTCGGCAACGCCCAGCAGCAGCCGACGCAGATCGTCGAGATCCTCAAGGCCACGGTCTCGGCGAAGTAGCCGCGATGATCCCCGCGGTCGTCCTCGCAGCGGGGGCCGCGACGAGATTCGGCTCGCCGAAGCAGCTGCTGCTGCTCCCGTACGTGCTCGAGGCGGTGCGGGCGGCGCCGGTCGACGAGATCGTCGTCGTGGCGGGCGCCTACGACATCGAGCCGGAAGACGAGTCGCTCGACCTGGACGACGCGCGCGTCGTGCGGTGCGCCGACTGGGCGCTGGGGCCGGGCGCGAGCCTCCGCTGCGGCCTCGCAGCCGTCGACCAGTCCGCGGACGCCGCGCTCGTGGTGCTCGCCGACGGGCCGTACCTCGACCCGCGCGCGATCGAGCGCGTCCTCGCGCACCGCGACCGCTCGCCGTTCGTCGCCGCGACCTACGACGGCACGCGCAGCCACCCGGCCGTCATCAGCCGCTCGCTGTGGGACCAGATCCCCGACGACGGCGGGCGGGGCCTCGACGCGCTCCTGATCCCGTGCGACGACCTGATCCCGCCCGGCGACATCGACACGCCCGACCTGGCCCGCGATCTCTAGCCCTGACGCGCGGGCGCCGCTGCGGTCTGCTCGTGGACGAGCTCGCGCAGGCGGCCGAGCACGTCCGGGTCGGTCGCGGGGAGCACGCCGTGGCCGAGGTTGAAGATGTGGCCGGGGCGGCCTCGCGCGCGGGCGAGCACGTCGAGCGCGCCGGCACGGATCCGCTCCCAGGGGCCGAGCAGCACGGCCGGATCGAGGTTCCCCTGCACGGCGCGGTCCTCGCCCGCCAGGGCCCAGCCCTCGTCGAGCGGCACGCGCCAGTCAAGCCCGATCACGTCGCCACCCGCCGCCGCCATCGACGGCAGGAGCGACACCGCGCCGGTGCCGAAGTGGATCGTGGGGACCCCGGCGTCCGCGAGCGCGGCGAGCACACGCCCGGAGGCGGGGGCCGCGAACTCCTCGTAGTCGGCCGGTGAGAGGGCGCCGACCCAGGAGTCGAAGAGCTGCACCGCGTCGGCGCCCGCCTCCGCCTGGGCGAGCGTGTAGGCGGCGAAGGTGCCGGCGAGCTTCTCGAGGAGCGCCTGCCAGACCGCCGGCTCGCCGTACATGAGCGCTTTCGTGACCGCGAAGTCGCGCGACGGCTTGCCCTCGACGAGGTAGCCGGCGACCGTGAACGGGCCGCCGCAGAAGCCGACGACCGCCTGCTCGGGCGCGAGCTCGGCACGGACGAGCCCGATCGCCTCGAGGAGCGGGGCGAGGCTCTCGGCCGGGTCGGGGACGCGCAGGCGCTCGACTGCGGCGAGCGTCCGGATCGGCTCGCCGACGACCGGCCCGACGCCCTCCACGAGCTCGACGTCGACGCCCATCGCGGCGACGGGGGTCATGATGTCGGCGAACATCACGGCGGCGTCCACCGCGTGCCTGCGCACCGGCTGGAGCGTCACCTCGGCAGTCAGCTCGGCCGAGCGGTTCACCTCGAAGAACGCGTGGCGCTCGCGGATCGCCCGGTACTCGGGCAGCGACCGGCCGGCCTGACGCATGAACCACACGGGCGTCCGCTCGACCGGCTCGCGCCGCGCAGCGCGGACGAGGAGCGGTTCCACAGACCTAGAGTATCCGGCGATGGCGAAAGGGCCGCTGGGCGTCCGCTGGGGCGACTGGACACTCGAGGGCCCCCAGGCGGGCGCAGTCGCGACGGCGCGCGTCGAGCTCGAGAACGCCGGCTCGGTTGCCTGGCGTGACGGCATCTACCTCGCCTACCACTGGCTCGACGACCGCGGCAACCCGATCGTGTGGGACGGCGAGCGGACGCCGCTTCCGATGGTGGCGCCGGGAGAGCGGGTGACCGTGGAGGCGCGGGTGCGGGCGCCGATCCCGCCGGGCCGTTACCGCTTCGCGCTCGACCTCGTGGCGGAGTTGCGCGCGTGGTTCAGCGAGCTCGGGAGCGAGACGGCAGAGGCCCAGGTGGAGGTGCTGCCGCGGCAGGGGCCGCACCACGCGGAGCTGCCGCCGTGGGTCGAGCCGGCGCCCGACTGGGCCGAGCGCGTCGCGGCCGCCCACGCCAAGGGCTACGGCGTGGTCGCGGGGACGATCGAGTGGGAAGGCGGGCTCGGGCGGCGACGCCCGAAGGCGCTAGCGCCGTACGCGCCCGGGCGCGGCCGCGTGCCAGGGTTCTCGCACCCGCTGCTCTGCCCGTCGGTGCTGGACGGGATCGTCCTCGACCGGCTGCCGGACGTGGCGGGCCTGCCGGCCTTCGCGGCGCCGGCGCGCGAGCCGTGGCTCTACGACGGGCTGATCGTCTTGCGCGCGCGGCGTCACTGACTCCGCAGCTCGCGCGCGAGCGCCTCGTCGCGCTCGTCGCGGAGACGGCGCAGCTCCCCCGGGTCGGTGTCGAGGAACGCTTCGAGACCGGCGAGGTCCTGCGCGCGGGAGAGCTCGGGCAGGAGGTTCTCCCCGATCTGTCGCCAGGTGTCGATGCCGCCGAGCGCCGCCGCCGCGAACGGCCCGACGTGCCGCCAGCGGCGGGCGAGGCCGTCACGGACGACGACGTCGATCGTGCCGGGATCGGCGACGCCGTTCTCGGCGAGCCAGAGCGCCTCGCGCATGAGCGCGAGCTGGAGCCGGTTCCAGATGAAGCCGGGGACGTCGCGCTCGACCACGACGACCTGCTTCCCGAGCGCCGTCAGCGCCGCGCAGATCCGCTCGACGACCGCGGGCGAGGTTGCCTCGCCCGGGATCACCTCGACGAGCGGCATCAGCAGCGGCGGGTTCCAGTAGTGCGTGCCGATCGTGCGCTCCGGGGCGCCGATCGCCTCGCCGAGAACGGTGATCGGGAGCGACGAGGTGTTCGTCGCGACGATCGCGGCCGGCGACACGCCCGCAACCGGCGTGAGGAGCGAGGCCTTCAGGGCCAGATCCTCCGGCAGCGACTCGACCACGAGGTCGGCGTCGGCGGCGAGCCCGTCCGTCACCATCCACGCGGGCTCCGAGGTCGCGCCGAGGCGCGCGGCGAGGTCCAGCGCGTCCCGCACGCGCACCGCCGCCGCGTCCACGTCGCGGGCGCAGAAGACGACCTCGTGGCCGCCGAGGAGGTACTCGACGCCGATCTGCGCGCCCATCCGCCCCGCGCCCACGACAAGGACCTTCACGCCGGCACGCGGGGTGCCCAGCCCGCCGGGTCGAGCTCGAGGCCGACAGCGCCGTCGTAGCCCGCCTGCTCGAGTGCGAGGACGAAGGCGCCGAGGTCGACGGTGCCGGTTCCGGGCGCGCCCCTGCCCGGGCAGTCGGCGTACTGGACGTGGCCGAGCAGCGGCGCGAAGCCGGCGACGTCGGCGACCGGATCGCCGCCTGCGCGGGCGGCGTGGTAGGCGTCGTAGAGGAGGCGCACGTTCGGCGCCGCCGCCGCCTCGATCAGCGCGACGGCATCGGAAGGCGTCGGCACGAGGTAGCCCGGGACGTCGAGGGCGTTGATCGGCTCGACGAGAAGCGTCCTTCCGGCGTCGGCCGCCAGGGCGGCGCACTCGGCGAGCCCCTCGGCGGCGCGCGCGAGCTGCGAGTCGCGCGGCTCCGTCTCGAACTCCCGGCCCGCCAGCACGTTGATGCACGGCGCGTCGCAGGCCGCCGCGAGCTCGAGCGCACGTGCGCACGCGTCGAGGACCCAGCCGTGGCGGTCCGCGCGGTTCAGGAAGCCCCGCTCGCCGGCGGCCATGTCGCCGCCGTCGGCGTTGACCGCGGTCACCTGGAGGCCGAGGCGGACGACCTCGGCCGCCCAGGCCGCCGCGTCGTCGCCGGGCCACCAGGTCTCGACGGCGCTGAACCCGGCCTCGGCCGCGGCACGCGGGCGCTCGAGATACGGCAGGTCCGGGAAGAGCATCGAGAGGTGGGCCGAGAAGAGCACCGCCGCCGCGTCAGAGCTCGATCGCGAGCCGGTCGTCGATCCGCGCGAAGACGAGCGAGCCGGCGACGAGCGAGACGGCGGCGGCGACGGCCAGGTAGATCACGTCCGCCGCGCTCGGCCCCTGCGCGCTCCAGAGCGAGTCGCGGATCGCCGCGAGCGGCGGCGCGACCGGGTTGCCCCACTTGAGCAGCTCGATCAGCTTGTGGTGGGCCGCCTGGCTCGGGTCGAGCGTGGCGAAGCTCCAGAGGATCGGCGTCAGGAAGAACCAGGGCAGGAGGGCCGCGGTGAGGATGTGCTCGACGTCGCGCAGGAGGACGTTCACGCACGCCACGGTCAGCGCGAGGCCGGCCACGAATGCGGCGTAGAGCGGCGCGAGCGGCAGCACCAGCCAGACGGTCGTGCGCGCGTCGGGGATGAAGATCAGCGAGAGCGCGATCAGCAGCACGAGCATCACGGCGAAGGTCACCGCCTGCGTCGCCACGGTCGAGAACGCGACCAGCTGCCGCGGGAACCGCACCTTGCGGATCAGCTCGGCGCTGTCGACCATCGAGCGCGACGCCGTCTGCAGCGAGGCGGCGAAGAAGATCCACGGCGCGAGGCCCGAGAGCAGGTAGAGCGGGTAGTGCGGGATCCCCTTGGTCTTGTTCCACACGACGCCGACGACGATCAGGTAGACCGCGGCGAGCGCGAGCGGGTTCACGAGCGACCACAGCACCCCCAGCACCGAGCCGCGGTACTTCGCGTGCAGGTCGCGCCGGAAGAGGTTCGCGAACAGGTCGCGATACCGCACGAGGTCGGCGTAGACGGCCACGGTGTCCAGTGTAGGGCCCACTGTCCGGGGGCCAGGCCCCGGGACAATGGCCGCGCAGGACACGTCCGGGGGCCAGGCCCCGGGACAATGGCCGCGCAGGACACGTCCGGGGGCCTGGCCCCGGGCCTACTGGCGCCGCAGGCGGCGGAGCCCCTCGGCGAGCACGTACAGGCACGCGAGGAAGAAGGGGATCCGGAACTCGGTCTGCCACTTCGGGTCGCCCGAGTGGTGGGCCGCGCGCGCCAGGAAGCCGTTGGACGGGAACCACGCGTCGAGAAACGCGCCGAGGGAGGGGAAGAGGGCGTACTCGGCGACGTACTCGAGGCCGGCGACGACGTAGAACACGATCAGGGCCCGCCGCCAGCCCCTGTCGAAGAGCGGGTAGCTGGCGACGAAGAAGGGGAGCCACCAGTACGCGTAGTGGGGCCGGTACCCCGGGCCGAGCGTCGGGACGATGAAGAGCACGAGCCCCGCGAGCAGGATGGTCCGCCGCTCGCCGAGCTCGCGCCGCCACATGAAGACGGTCCCGAGAACGATCCAGGCGAGCGCGAGCACCGGGAAGACGTCCTTGGAGTAGTAGACCTTGCTGAACCTCGCCGGCCCGAAGCCCTCGACGAGGCCGGTGAAGCCGAACCAGCCGGAGGAGGAGCGGTAGCGGATCACGTTCTCCGTCACGGCGTGCGGCGCAAGGACGTAGATGACCGCCATCCCGAGCACCACCGGGCCGAGGAAGAGCGCTGCCCCGAGCCCGCGCCCGAGCCACGATCGCGTCGCGCGGGCTCCGGGTGCGAGGAGCGGCGCCAGCACGAGCGGCGTCGTCTTCGCGAGCACGCCGAGACCGAGCAGGAGCGAGCCCGCGAGCCAGGCGACGGCGTCCCGTGCCCGCGCCGAGGCCGTCAGCGCGAGGACGCCGACGAAGCAGAAGAGGCCGGCGATGACGTCGAAGTTGTCGTGCTGGCAGACGAGCAGGATCGCGATCGGATTGAGGCTGATGCCGACGAGGACGACGCGCCGCGCGTCGCGTGGCGCCACGCGAGCGAGAAACGCGTACAAAGCGACGATGAGGAGGCTCTCGACCGCGATCAGGAACAGCCGGAGACCGAGGAAGAACGAGATCCCGAGCGCGCGAGAGACGTGGTCGATCAGCCAGATGCAGCACATCCAGAGCGGCGGCCAGTTGAGGAACGTCGTCGTGACGTACGGGTTGTGACCGAGGCGCAGCTGGTGCGCGACGGCCACCCAGTTGTTCACGTCGTCGGAGTGCGCGCTCGTCGGGACGACGAGGATGAAGACGAGCCTCGCCGCCCACGCGACGGCGAGCACGAGCAGCAGGTCGCGCCGCCACGTGCGGCTCGTCGCAACCGCCGGGGCCGCCACCACCGCTTCGGCGTTCGTCGCCACCGGCGCTGACGTTATCCACCCGGCCGGGACGGGGAGTAGCGTCATCACATCGTGCTAACCGCCTTCAATTACGCTCCTTTCTCGTGAGCACCACCGTGGCGATCGTCGCCCTGCCGGTGGCTGCGGGTGTCATCTGGGCGCTCCTGCGGTCCCACCTCCGGGGTCGGTTCGTCGCCGTCCCCTCAACCGAGCGCTGGCACGACGTTCCGACCCCGAGCTTCGGCGGCCTCGGCATCTTCGCCGGCTTCAGCGCCGGCCTCTGGGCCGCTGCCTGGGCCGGCGCCTACACGCCGGACAAGGCACTCGTCGGCATCTACGCCGCCGTCACGGTCGTCTTCCTCGCCGGCGCCGCCGACGACGCCCTCGGGCTGCCACCGCTCGCGAAGCTCGGCGCGCAGGGCGCCGCGGCCGCGATCGTGCTCGCCACCGGGACGCACGTCCAGCTCGTCCACAACCAGATCGTCGGCGACGCGATCGCCGTCTTCTGGCTGATCGGCGTCGCCAACGCCTTCAACCTGCTCGACAACATGGACGGCCTCGCCGCGACCCTCGCCTCGATCGCGTTCTTCTTCTTCGCGGTCGACGCGGTGACGCTCCACCCGAACGACATGTTCCTCGCCTACGCGATCGCCGGCGCCTTCGCGTGCTTCGGCTTCCTGCCGTTCAACCTGCGGCCGCACGGGCGTGCGCTCGTCTTCATGGGCGACTCGGGGAGCCAGATGCTCGGCTTCGCACTTGCCGCGCTCGGCCTGTCGTCCAGCTGGCGCGTCGCCGGCACGACGGTCGCGACGCTCGTCCTCCCGGTCCTCGTCCTCGCGGTGCCGATCCTCGACACGACGCTCGTGACGATCGCCCGGCTCCTCGACGGACGCCCGATCCACCAGGGCGGCCGCGACCACTCCTCGCACCGGCTCGTGCGCCTCGGGCTCTCGGAACGGCACGCGGTCGCGCTCCTCGCCCTGATCGCGCTCTGCATCGGCGGCTCGAGCCTCGCCTACACCGTCCTCGACAGCTACGTCTACACGATCCTCGGCGTCGTGCTGACGTTCGCGCTGCTCGTCCAGTTCGGGAGCTTCCTCGCCGACATCGACCGCCGGCCCGTGCACCTCGACGAGCCTGTGCCGCTCCGCCAGGTGTTCGCCGTGCACTGGCGGCGCCTCGTCGAGGTGCTCGTCGACTTCCTGATCATCTCGATCTCGTTCGGAGCGGCGTACCTGATCATGTTCGGCTGGCCCGGCTCGACGAGCCAGCGTTTCATCGCGCACCTGACGCTCCCGGCCATCCTCGCCGCCCGCTTCCTCGCCTTCATCCCGTTCGGCCTCTACCGCTCCGTCTGGCGCTACGCGGGCGCGCGCGACGCCGTCGCCGCCGCCATGGCGGTCGTCGTCTCCGAGCTCGTCGCGCTCTCGTTCATGGTGCTGACCCAGAACATGCGCGACTTCCGCCGCTCGTTCTTCATCGTCGACTGCCTGATCTGCATGGTCGCGATCGTCGCCTCGCGCCTCGCGGAGCGCACGATCGTGATCGGGACGAAGTCCGTCCGCGACCGCACGGCTCGGCGCACCCTCATCGTCGGCGCCGGGCGCACGGGCCGCAGCCTGATGCGGGAGCTGAAGGAGACCGCGGGCGAGCGCGTCGTCGGCTTCGTCGACGACAACCCGGCGCTCCGCCGCCGCCGCGTGCACGGGATCCAGGTCGTCGGCCGGACGGACGAGATGCCCCGCATCCTGGAGACGACCCGCCCGGACATCGTCTTCGTCACGATCCCGAACGCGCCGCAGGAGACCCTGGACGCCGTCGTCGCCGCCTGCGAGGCGGCCGGCGTCCCCTGCGGCACCATGCGCCGCGAGATCGATCTCGAGCCGCACGTCACGTACGGCGTCTCGTCAGAATGACCCTTCGGTGACCACCGTCTCCGTCCGGAGGGGTCGTGCGCGCACGCAGGGGCGGCCGCTGCTCGACCGCCTCATCGCGGCCGTCCCGGTGCTCGCGGTGGCGCTCGGCGTGCTCGCCTTCTACCTCGTCGAGGCGTGGTCGAGGAAGACGCCGTGGATCTTCACCGACGAGCTCGAGTGGACGCAGATCTCGCGCTCGATCGCGGCCACCGGCCACGCCGCCCGCCGCGGCGAGCCCCTGTACTTCAAGTCCGTCTACGCCTATCTGATTGCGCCGTTCTGGTGGCTCCACGGGACGAGCAGGCCGTACGCGGCGATCAAGTACGCGAACGCCGTGCTCATGTCGCTCGCGGCGGTGCCCACCTACCTCCTCGCCCGGATGCTCGTCACCAGGCGCACGGCGCTGATCGTCGCGGTCGCGGCCGTCGCGGTGCCGGCGATGGCGTACGTCACCTCGATCGTCCCCGACGTGATCGCGTACCCGTACTTCGCCCTCTGCTCGTGGCTCGCCGTCCGCGCGCTGACGACGCGCCGGCGCCTCGACGTCGTCCTCGCGGCCGTGTTCACGCTCGGCGGCTACATCGTCCACCAGCGCGAGTTCACGATGCTGGCGGTCGCGCTCGCCGCCGCCGCCGCCGGCCTCTGGTTCACCGGCCCCCGCGGCCACGCCCTCCGCAAGAACTGGTCGCGCGGCGACACGGTCGGCTTCTTCGCGCTCCTCCTCGGCGCCGCGTTCCTCTTCAACCACGTCGCACTCGACCACGTCCAGGAGTGGCACATCCCGACGCTCTACTACAAGAACCGCCTGATCGACCTGGGCCTCGACGCGGCCCTGTCGCTCACGATCGGCCTCGGCATCCTTCCCGTGATCGGCGGCATCGTGTCGCTACGCCTGCCCGACCGCCGCGGCGACCCCGCCTACCGCGCCTTCGTCGCCTGGACGGCGTCCACGATCGTGATCCTCGGCATCTACGTCGCCGACAAGGCGGCCTGGCTCTCGCTCACCTACGCCACGCTGTGGGAGGAGCGGCCGCTCGTCTTCCTCAGCCCCCTCCTCCTCGTCGGCACCGCACTCGTGTTCGAGGCGAAGCGCGTCGACTGGCGGTGGCTCGCCGGCGCGATCGCGTTCGTGCTCGTGCTCGTCCTCTTCAAGAACATCCAGACGGGCTGGCCCTACTACGAAGCTCCCGGCTCCGCGATCGCGGGAATCCTCCACCACTACGAAGGCTGGAACGGCCGCGACCTCAGGCTCGGCCTCCTGGCCGTCACCGCGCTCTCGGTCGTGTTGCTCGCACTCCGTCGCCGAACGGCGGTCGTCGCGATCGCCGTCGCGCTCGGGTTCGCGTGGCTGCTCTCGGGCGAGATCGCGATGACGGTCGGGATCGACCAGACCGCCAGCCGCTTCCAGTCCGGCCTGCCCACTCCGCCCGACTGGATCGACCAGGCGACCCGCGGCCAGCCCGTGACCTACCTCGAGCAGGGCTTCACGGACCCGAACGGCGAGAACCTGACCGAGTTCTGGAACCGCTCGATCCACACGGTCGCCAGCCTCACCGGCACCGCGCCGGGCCCCGGACCGACGACCACGCCCGCGCTCGTCTCGCCGGACGGGCGGCTCTCCGGTGTCAGCACGCCGTACGTCGTCGCCGACACCGGCGTCACACTCGCCGCGCCGGTCGCGGCAACGCCGGACAGGGGCAGCCTGGTGCTCTATCGCGCCGACGGCCCCTGGCGCCTGCTCGACTCGCTCACGCAGGTCTTCCCCGACACGTGGTGCACGAACTGGTGCGCGTACACCTACTTCGCACCGAACAAGCGAGGCTCGCTGCTCGTCACGCTCGGGCGCCAGGGCTACGGCGGCAACGCGCCCGCCGCGCGGACGACCCTGAAGGTCGGCACGGTGAAGGTCGACCGCAACGGCAACCCCGAGCTGGGTCGTGTCGAGGACACCTTGCACGTGATCGTCCGGAACGCCACGCAGCAGGTCGTGCGCATCCCCGTCTCGCGCACACCGGTGAGGGTGGAGGTGAGGGTCCCCGACGGGGACCTCATCCCGCCGAGCGGCGGCGAGTCCCGGAGCCTCGGCGTCCAGGTCGGCTTCCAGTTCGTGCCCCGGTGAGCGGGCAGCCCGGCGTCCGCGTCGAGCTCGCCCGCACGCTCGAGGAGCTCGAACGGCTGCGGCCGGCCTGGGAGGAGCTCCCCTGGCAGCGGGACGAGGCCGCCTACGACTACTTCGTGACCCGGCTCCGGAACCGGCCCGACGTGATCGGGCCGTTCGCCGCCGTCGTGACCTACAACGGCCGTCCGGTCGCCGGCCTTGCCGGCCGCATCGAGTCGCGCCGCCTGCAGACCTTCCTGGGCTACCGGGCCGTCTACTCGCCGCTCGTGCGCCTGCTCCAGGTGGTCGACGGCGGGATCGTGTTCTCCGCGCGCGCCGCCCTGCCGCCGCTGGCGCGCGTCGTGGACGCCGGCCTTCACGGGGACGAGCTCGATCTCGTCGCGTTCCCCCCGCTCGCGCTCGGCTCGGAGCTCTTCGCGATCTTCGGCTCGCTCGGCGACCCGCTCGCGCGCCAGCCGTTCATCGCGCCCTGGACCCGGCGCGCACTCGACCTGCCCGGGAGCTTCGCCGACTTCCTCGGCTCGCTCGGCCACCGCACGCGCAAGAACATCCGCCGGGACACGCGCAGGCTCGAGAGCGCCTTCGGCGAGCGGCTCGAGGTCGAGATCGTGCGCGACCCCGCGGGCGTCGAGCGGCTGATGCACGACGCCGACCAGGTCGCGCGGGCGACCTACCAGCGCCGGCTCGGCGCCGGCTTCGCCGACACGCCGGAGCAGCGCGCGCTGGCGCTCGTCGGGCTCGAGCACGGGTGGCTCCGGGGCTACCTCCTGTACCTCGACGGCGCGCCGATCGCCTACTGGCTCTGCTCGGTCTACGGCGACACGATGCTGCTCAAGACCGGCGGCTTCGACGAGGACTACGCCGACTACCGCGTCGGCATCTACCTGCTCATGCGCGTGATCGAGGACGCCTGCGCCGACCCGGCGCTGCGCGTGCTCGACTTCGGGCCCGGCGACTCGACCTACAAGCAGCAGTTCAGCAACCGGAGCCGCGTCGAGCGGAACGTCGTCGTGTTCGCGCCGACACTGCGCGCCCGGCGGATCAACGCCACCCGGACCGCCATCCTCGGCCCCGCCCGCCTGGCGCGAGGCGTCCTCGACGCCGCGCGGCTCACCGACCGCGCGCGGGCCCGCTGGCGCGGCCGGCGTTGAGGCTCGAGACGCTCGTCCGGCGCGCGCCGACGATGGTCCGCAGCGCGCTGCGCGACCTGCGCTACGGCCGCCCGCTCGGCGGCACCGTCCGCTCCCGCTACGCGCACCTCGGCGCCTTCCACGCCACGAACTCGCCCTACGAGGACCTCGACCGCGTCTTCGCGGGCGTCGACGTCGGGCCGGACGACGTGGTCGTCGACGTCGGCTGCGGCAAGGGCCGCTCGCTCAACTGGCTCCTCGGCCGCTTCCCGCGCAACCGGATCGTCGGCGTCGAGCTCGACCCGGAGCTCTGCGCGCAGACCGCGCGGCGGCTCCGCCGGCACACGAACGTCCTCGTCGTCTGCGGCGACGCGACCGAGCTGATCCCGCCCGAGGGCACCGTCTTCTACCTCTTCAACCCGTTCGACGCCGAGGTGACGGCCCGGTTCGCGCGCGCGCTCCTCGCCCGCGGGCGACCCGCGCGGATCGTCTACTACAACGCGAAGTTCCTCGACGCCTTCGCCGACCCGCGCTTCACGGTGCGAGAGCTCACGGACTGGAGGCTCGCACACCGGTCGGCACACGTAACGCTGGACCCAGCCGCACGAGGATGACGGCCCACGCGGCGGCGAAGACCACCGTCGAGACGAGCACGGCCACGCCGGCGCCCGTGACGCCGTAGCGGTCGCCGAGCACCACGATCAGCGGCAGCATCACCGCCGTCTCGAGTCCGTGTGCGATCAGCCTGATGCCGGGCCGGCCGATCGTGACCGGGAACGTCTTCGTCCAGCTGAGCACGAGCTGGATCGCGCCCGCGACGAGGACGAGCCGCGCGGCGGGAACCGCCGGCAGGTACTCCCGTCCGAGCACGACCCGGATCAGCCACGGCAGCGTGATCAGCGCCGGCACGAGCGCCGCGGCGGCGAGCGCCGCGGAGCCCTTCACGTAACGCCGGATCCCGGCCAGGACGACCTCCGGCCGCCCGTGCTCCCAGTCGCGCGTCTGCTCGCTCAGGAGGATCATCCGGAGCGGCGAGGAGACCGCCGCGAGCGCGGTCATCGGCAGCGTGGCGGCGCGGAAGAGGCCGACGGAGCGCGAGCTGCGGACGATGCCCAGGGTGAGCGGCGCGATCCACGTCCGGACGGAGATGAGAGCCGTGTAGGCGGCGCTCTGCGCCACGAAGCGAACGATCGGGCCGCGGTCGTCGCCGAGCGGCACCGGCTCGGCGCGCGGGAAGCCGCGGAGGCCGCGGAACGAGATCGCGAGGATCGACACCGTCGTCAGCACCTGGGCCGCCACCACGCCCACGACCGCCTCGGTGACGCCCCAGTGCGCACCCACGGCGATGCCGGCGAGCCGCAGGCCGATCGAGAGCGTGAGCCAGAGGCCGCGGAGGTCGTAGCGGCCGTCGAGGATGAGCGTGGCGGCGGCGATCGACTCGAGCGCCTGCAGCGGCGGCAGTGCGGCAGCCACGAGCAGCGGCGTCTCGAGCCCGGCCCCGTGCGCGAAGAGGGAGTCCGCCAGCGGCGCGAGGGCTGCGATCACGGCGCTGGCGACGAGCGCGGCGGCGACCTCACACGTGTAGGTGACGCGGACCAGCCTGTGGAAGCGCCCCCACTCCTCCGCGGCGGCGTAGCGGAAGCCGTACTTGACGAGCGCGTCGTCGCTCGTGAGCCAGACGAGCGTCGCCAGGAAGTCGGCGACGCCGACGACGATCGTGAAGCGGCCGGCGCCCACCGGCCCGAGGCCGCGAAGCACGACGAGCGAGGTGGCGAACCCGAGCGCGACCGAGCCGTAGACACCGGCGAACGCGGTCGCGCGGCGACGCGTCAGCCCCAGCATCTAGAGCTTGCTGGCGCTGCAGAACACGCGGCCGAAGCGCTTCGAGAGCAGCAGCGCCAGCGGCCCCGTGCGCTCGAGCAGGCCGAGCAGCGCCAGCGCGACGCGGGGGAGCGCGCGGCGCTGCGGCGTGAAGAACGGGCGCAGCTCGATCTCGGTGAAGCCCGCGGCGCGAACGTCCGCGATCACGGAGGGCGCATCGTGCTCGAGCTGGCGGAAGTCGAAGACGAACTTCACGGTCGTGTAGCTCGACACGTGACGGAAGAAGGCGATGCGGTCCTCCGGGTAGTAGAACGCGCGCAGGCAGAGCGTCGCCTCGACCGGGTCGGGCGGGGAGTACTCCTCCTGCGGCGAGGCGACGAACTCGACGCCCGGATACCGGCGCCGCGCCACCTCGACCATCTGCTCGCTCACGTCGACGCCGACGTAGCGCAGGCCGCGCGCCGACAGCGGCCCGGCCATGATCCCGTCGCCGCACCCGAGGTCGACGACGGTCGCTCCCGGCGCGAGGCGCGGGCCCAGCTCGACGAAGAGGTCGGCGCGCCGCTCGGAGTACAGCTCGGGCGCCGCGTACTCCCGCTCCGAGAACCCCTCCGCCAGCCGGTCGTACTTCTCGGACGTGCTCACAGGGCTTTCAGTCTCTCAGGATGCTTCCGCACGAACCGTAGGATGCCGCCCCAGTGCCAGAGCGTCCGCCGTGTGAGCCAGCGCCGGTCGGTCTCGGCTTTGTGTTCGTGGCGGACGATTGCCGCTGGAACGTACCAGCGCTCCCAGCCGGCGAGCATCGCGCGGTACTGGAGGTCGATGTCCTCGCCGTAGAGCCGGAAGCCGGCGTCGAAGCCGCCGAGCTCCTCCAGCATCGCGCGCCGCAGGAGCAGGAACCCGCCGAGCATCCAGTCGGCCTGTACGGGGGCGTCCGGCGCCGGCTCGTCGAGGTGGTAGTGGTGGCGCAGGTGCACCCACTTGCGCAGCGGCGTCCGGCGGACGATGGTGCCGCCGACGGTCGGGAAGCGCCGCCGCGACGGCTGGGGGCCGCCGTCGGGAAAGACCATGCACGGGCCGGCGACGCCGCAGCGCTCGTGCGCGGCCATGAAGTCGCGCAGCGCCGGCACGGCTCCCGGCTCCGGCACGGCGTCCGGGTTCGCGACCACGACCGCCTCGCCGCTCGTGCGCGCGAGGCCGAGGTTGACGTTCGCGGCGAAGCCGAGCGGCCGCTCGTTCACGAGCGCCTCGACACCCGGCGGCAGCGAGCCCGGAATGTTCGCGATCACGAGCAGCTCGTCCACCTGCGGCTCGAGCGCGGGCAGCGAGGCCTCGAGCTCCCTCGCGTTGCCGTGCGAGACGACGATCGCGCTGACCTTCACGCGAGCACCTGCCGGTACACCTCCGCCGTGCGGCGGGCGGCCTCCCGCCACGAGAAGAGCTTCGCCCGCTCGAGCCCGGCCGCGGCGAGCCGCTCGCGCTCCGCGAGCGCGCGGCGGGTGGCGGCGCCGAAGTCTTCGTCCGCGGCGAAGACGGCGGCGCCGCCCGCGACCTCCCGCAGGGCGGGCTCGGCGGCGGCGACGACCGGCGTCCCGCTCGCCATCGCCTCGAGCACCGGCAGCCCGAAGCCCTCGAAGCGCGAGGGGAGCACGAGCGCCGCGGCGCCGCGGTAGAGCTGCGCGAGCTCGTCGGTCGAGACGTAGCCGCGGAGGTCGGCGCCGCCTTCGCGCAGCGCGCGTCCCAGCTCGGGGTCCTTCTCGGGCCCGGCGACGACGAGCGGCAGGCCGACGGCGCGCGCGGCCTCGAGCGCCGCGAGCGGGTTCTTCCGCGGGTGGATCGCGCCGACGAAGAGGACGTAGCCGTCGTGGCCGCCGCCGGGCGCGAAGGCGGGGTCGACGCCGTTCCGCGTCACCGTCACCTTTGCCGCCGGGACGCCGTAGCGCCGGACGACGTCCTCCTTCGTCCGCTCGGAGACGGTGAGGACGTGGTCGGCGCGCCGCGCCGCACGCGGGACGACCGTCCGGAAGATCGTCCGCTCGGCGAGCCCCATCGAGGTCTCGGGCTCCTCGAACGAGAGGTCGTGGATCGTGACGACCGAGCGGCCGCGCCAGCCGAGCGGCAGCGCGTACTGGAAGTGCCCGAGGTCGGGCGCGAGCCGCCGCAGCAGTCGCGGAAACGTGAGCGCCATCCGCACCTCCTGCAGCCGCGCCTGCAGGAGCACCGGCTCGACGCCGTCCGGGACGAGGTCGGGCCGGCGCGTGACGGCGGCGAAGCGCAGGTCGGGCGCCACGCGCGGGAGCTCGCGCAGGAGGTTGAGGACGTAGGTCTCGTCGCCCGTCCGCTCGCGGCCGAGGACATCGGCGTCGATGACGATCACGCGAGCTCCCGGTAGACCGCCTCGGTCGCGCGGGCCACCTCCGCCCACGACGGCCCGCGCCGCGGCGCCGGCCGCCTCGCGCGCGCGATCCCGTCGCGGATCGACTCGACGTCCCGGGGGTCGACGTAGGCGGCGTCGGTCCCCGCCAGCTCCGCCATCGGCGAGTCGCGGCTCGTGACGACCGGGCAGCCGCAGGCGAGCGCCTCGGCGACCGGGATGCCGAAGCCCTCGTACAGCGACGCGTAGACGAGGCAGCGGGCGCCGCGGTAGAGCGCCGCCAGCTCGGCGTCCGTGACCTCGCCGAGCCAGGTGACGTTCGCCGGCGGCTCGACGCCGCCCCAGCCGCGGGCGCCGGCGACGCGCAGCTCGCCGTCGACGGCTGCGGCGATGCGGGCCAGGTTCTTCCGCGGCTCGAGCGTGCCGACGGCGAGGACGTACTCGCCCTCGGCCTTCGGCCCCTCGGGCGTGAAGACCGGCTCGACCGCGTTCGGCACCACCCGGATCTTCGCGGGCGGGACGGCGAGCAGGTCGCCGAGCTCCCGCTTCGTGAACTCCGAGACGGCGATCAGGCGGTCGGCCGCCCGGACGACGCGCGGCACCGCCCGCTGCGAGTAGGTCCGGCTCCAGCCGCGGAACCACTCGGGATGGCGGAGCACGGCCAGGTCGTGCACGGTCACGACCAGGGGCTGCTTCGCCCGGAACGGCCCGCGGAACGTGGGGCAGTGGAGCACGTCGGCGCCGACGGCGCGGAGGCGCGGGTACCAGAGCGCGTCCGCCGCGACGCTGCCGAGCCGGGAGCCGGCCGGGAACGAGACCTCCCGCACCGGCACCTCGAGGTGCGCCAGCAGGCCGCGCAGGTAGCGCGCGGTGCCGGCGCGCGTCTGGCGGAGCGGCGTCGTGTCGACCGCTACGAGAATCGCCTGTACCCCTCGAGGAAGAGCTCGCCGGTGCGTGCCCAGGAGAATTGACGCACGTGCTCGAAGCCGCGCGCGCGCAGATCGTCGCGCCGGGCGAGCGCCTCGCGGATCGCCGCCGCGATCGCCTCGGCGCTCTCGGGGTCGCAGCGGACGGCCGCGTCGCCGCAGGCCTCGTCCAGCGAAGGATGTGACGAGGCCACGACGGGCGCCCCGCACGCCATCGCCTCCGTGATCGGCATCCCGAAGCCCTCGAAGCGCGAGGGGTAGACGACGGCCACCGCGCCGCGGTAGAGGCGCGCGAGCTCCGCGTCGCTGACGCGGCCGAGCCGCGCGACGCCCGGCCGGTCGAGCTGCGGCTGCTCCCCCCACCCCGCGCCGCCCACGACTGCGAGCTCGAGCTCGGGGTCGGCGAGGAGCGCGAAGGCCTCGACGAGGGTGCCGAGGTTCTTCCTCGGCTCGAGCGTGGCGACGGTGAGCACGTAGGGCCGCTCGCGCGCCACCGCGCCCCCGCCGGCCGTGAACTCCTCGCCGATGCCGGGGTGGGCGACCACGATCCGCTCGCGCGGGAAGCCGAGCGTGGCCGCGACGTCGTCGGCGGTGAAGGCGGAGTTGGCGAAGATGACGTCGCACGTGCGGGCCGCGTTCTCGTACTTGCGCGTGTGCATCGCCCGCGTCCGCGGCGTCACCCACTCCGGGAAGTGGAGCGGCACCAGGTCGTGGATCGTCGTCGCGCGCAGGCCCGCGCGCTGCGGCGGGTACATCCAGTCGGTGAAGTGCAGCGCGTCGAACGCCCCGAGGAACCGCTCCGCGGGCGGCCACCCGAGGCGCGACCACACCGTCCGCCAGGCGTGCGCGAACGGAAGCATCCCCACCCGCTGCTCGACCGGGATCCCCGAGAGCGCCTCCGGGATCGCGCGCCGTCCCGCCGGCGAGGTCGGCGCGAACGCGACCACCTCGTCCCCCTCGCGCGCCGCCGCCGCCGCGAGGCCGGCGAGCGAGCCGCGGATGTAGTTGTTCACGCCCGTCCGCTCGTGCGAGAGCGGCGAGACGTCGAACGCAATTTTCACGTACTTCCCCCGGTCGACCTTGCTGAAAGGGTCAAACCCGCGGCGCGGGGGAAGTACGCGAAAATTTGGAATTTGGATAGGTCAAATCTCAATTTGAGAAGTTTCGGCTACCTCCCCTGCAGCACGGACCTCGCCCCTCCCGTCACCCTCGGCGGGGGAGGTAGTCGAAACTGAGGAAGTGCGCGCCGAGCGCGCGGTGGTCCTGCGGCCCGGGCACCTTCGTGCGGCCGACGGTGAAGCGGGCGGTGCAGGCCGAGCCGGCGCCCGGGCGCAGCGGCACGCGCAGCGTCGTCTGGCCGTTCACCGGGATCGAGATCCGCCCGACGACGGCGCCGTTCTCGCGCGCAACCACCGTCTGCGGCCGCGTGAAGAGCGACGCGTCGCCCTGGAGCGCGACGGCGAGCGAGCCGCCGGTGCACTGGACGCGCCGGTAGGTGACCGTACGCCCGGACCAGGTGTCGTTCGGGTAGATCCCCGTGACGCGGCTGAGGATCACGACCGGGCCGTTGACGCGGTAGAGGTCGACGCCGACCGGGTCGTGCACGAGCCGGGTGCCGCCGACGTCGACGCCACCGCCGGCGAGGACGTACTGCGCGACGACCGGCTTGCCGTCCGCCAGCAGCACGCCGTTCGGCGCGCGAGAGGCGTCGGTCTCCGGCAGCGGGTCGGGGCGCGCGGCGCCGTCCACGTCGTAGACGGTGCGGACGCTGCGGCTGAAGAACTCGTTCTCGTAGACGGGATAGGCCGTCGGCATCGTCCCGGTCCACAGCACCGCCACCGTGGCATGGGAGCCGACGGCGCGGTCGATCCAGTCGGGTTGCGCCAGATGCGTCCCCGCCCACAACGAGCCGACGGTGGTCTTGTGGATGCCGTGGCGGCCGTTCTCGACCACGAAGGCCGTGAGCACGAAGTACACGGCGACGAGCGCAGGCAGCACGAGGGCGTACCTGCGCGGCAGTGACACGAAGAGGAGCGCCGCCGCGAGCGAGATCCCGAGCGCTGCCCAGCGCACCTGGTTCAGGTGGATCAGGTGGTCCTGGACCCACCACCACGGGAACATCTGGAACGTGTCCGAGAGGGCGCTCGGCCCGATGAAGCGCGCGAAGGGGATGAAGACCGGCAGCACGCCCGCCACCACCGCCGCCGCGATCAGCGGCGGCCAGGCGCGGGGAACGAGCCGGTCGGCGGCGAGCCCCAGGAGGGCGATCAGCGCGAAGGGCGCGAGGTAGAACATGTTGCGCTCCTCGATGCGGTTGACGTAGCTGGCCGAGGCGAACGCGGCCACCTCGGCAACGAGCCACACCGAGACGGAGAGCGACGCGACCGCGAAGGCGCGCTCCGCCGGCGACGGGCGCCGCGGCGCGAGCCAGAGCGCGAGCAGCGCCGCGAACGGGAGGACGCCGAGGTAGAGGTCGAGCCCGGCGACGTGGTAGAGGAAGAAGTGGAGGATGCCGCGGGCCGTGTAGCTGCTCTCGGCGGCGGCGCGGTAGGCGCCGAGCAGGCTGAGCGGCGAGTGGCCGCGGGCGGCGGTGCCGGCGAGCGCGACGACGACGGCCGCGCCGAGCACCCCGTACAGCCACGCGAAGGGCCGGAACGTCGCCGCCAGGCCGCGCCGCTCGACGAGGCCGAGCAGGAGCGGCGCAGTCGCGACGGCGGCGAAGAGCGCGACCGCCTGCGCTCGCGTCTCGAAGGCGAGCGCGCAGAGCGCGAGCAGGCCGACCTGCCGCCAGACGGTCGGCCGCTCGAGCGTCACGACGAGCAGTAGCGCCGTGCAGAGGAAGATCGGGTAGAAGGCGTTCTCGGTCATGAGCTCGCCCGTGTAGAGCAT
>Ga0335085_10004031_pt1 | contig 24763 bp, 19 predicted proteins | sample Lox_Sample_45_FD_206712 | JGI IMG/M metagenome (GOLD analysis project Ga0335085, IMG submission 206712) | Soil microbial communities from Loxahatchee National Wildlife Refuge, Florida, United States - Lox_Sample_4.5 | ecosystem: Environmental > Terrestrial > Soil > Wetlands | place: USA...
GCCAGTGGAGCGTGACACGCGGACCGGCGGTAAAGCTGGTCACTGTGGACTCGAGCTTGAACTGCGAAACGTGACCCCGGTGGACCCCGGCCACGTCCACGACGGCCTTGAGCCATTTGTAGGCCTTGTACTCGAACTGCGCGTCGCCGCCGTTGGTGCTGAAGCTCGATATGCCGAGGTTCGGATTGAAGCGGACCATGTCGTAGCCGACATAGGCCCCGAACTGCTGCGCATTCACTGCTGAAAGTGACGATACGATGGCGCCGATCGCGAGTGCAAGCTTCATGGATTCTCTACTCCCCGATAGACTGGGCGGCGCTCGCCGACGAGTGCGGCGGCGCCGCTTATGAGTGGAGAGAGTAGTTGGCTGGAGCCGCAGCTTTAATTCTTAGGGATACGGGGCGAGACAAGCGTCCCGAGGAGTCGGAAGGCGGCAGACCGGGGGTCTGCGACACGCCCCCTAATAGCCTCGCGTGGAGATGCCCAGCTTTTGCATTTTGGCCTGGAGGGTGGTGCGCTTCATGCCGAGTTTGGCGGCGGCGCCTTGTGCGCCTCCAACGCGGCCGGACGATTCGCGCAGGGCGCGGAGGATGGCTTCGCGCTCGGCGGCTTCGAGGGTCTGCACCTCCGGGGTATCGGGAGCGGGGCGGGCGGACGAGCTGGGTCCGCGCTTCAACTCGCGGACGGGGATTTGCAGCACCGGACCGGCGGAGAGGATCACGGCGCGCTCGATGAAGTTCTGCAACTCGCGGATGTTGCCGGGCCAAGAATAGCGCGTCAGGGCTTCCATCGAGGCGGCCGGGATGGTGCTGATGCGCTTATTCATGCGGCGGGCGTTCTGCTGCACGAAGTAACGGACCAGGAGCGGGATATCTTCCTGGCGATCGCGCAGAGGCGGGACGGTGATGGGGAAGACGCTGAGGCGATAGTACAGGTCGGCGCGGAACTGATGCTGTTCGACCATGGATGCGAGCTCGCGGTTCGTGGCGGCGACGAGGCGGGCGTCGGTGCGGATGGTGCGGGAACTGCCGAGGCGCTCGAACTCGCGCTCCTGGAGGACGCGCAGGAGCTTGGTCTGCAACTCGAGGGGGATTTCGCCGACTTCGTCGAGGAACATGGTGCCGCGGTGGGCCAGTTCGAAGCGGCCGATACGCTGGGCGATGGCTCCCGTGAAGGCTCCCTTTTCGTGGCCGAACATTTCGCTTTCGAGCAGGCCGGTGGGGATGGCGGCGCAATTGAGCTTGACGAAAGTGCCCTGGCGGCGGGCGCTGAGTTGGTGGATGGAGCGGGCCAGGAGTTCCTTGCCGGTGCCGGTTTCGCCATAGATCATGACGGTGGAATCGGTAGGCGCAACGGTCTCCACCTGTTTGAGGATGGAGCGCAGGGCGCGGCTCTGGCCGATGATGTCTTCGAAGCGGCTGTCGGTGCGGATCTCGTCTTCGAGATAGATTTTCTCTTCGGCGAGGCGGGCGTTGAGTTCTTCGATGCGCTTGTAGGAAAGCGCATTATCGAGCGCGATGGCCACCTGCCCGGCCACCTGGGAGAAGTACTGGCCGTCATCGGGGGTGAAGAAATGGGCGCGGCGCGAGCCGAGATTGAGGGTGCCGAGGGTTTCGCCGCGGGTGATGAGGGGCAGGCAGCCGATGGACTGGAGTCCTTCGCGGGAGAGGATGTCGGCGGTGCTCGGCCAACTGAGGGCGGCCTCTTCGATGCTGAGGAAGCGCGCTTCGCGGGTGCGGTAGACGTCGCCGACGACGGAGCTATCGACGGGGATGAGGGCGTCTTCGCGGATGATCCCGCTGCCTTCGGGAAAATCGAGGGCGTGCAGGCGGAAGGTGTTGGCCTCCTGGTCGTAGGTCACCAGGCTGATGTAGTCGATGCCGAAGGTGTGGCGCAAGGAAGCGGAGATGGCCTGGAAGAGCGGCTTCGGGTCGAGACAGGTGACGACGGCGTTGTTGATTTCGAGCAGTGCACGGAGGCGGTCGCGTTCGCGGGCGAGTTGCTCTTCGTAGGCGCGGGCCGTTTCGAAGTTGAGGGCGTTATCGACGGCTACGGCCACCTGGCGGGCCACCTGAATCATGAAGTCGATATCGTCCTGGGTGTAAGCATCACGGCGGAAAGAACCGAATTGCAGGCCGCCCAGATTACGCTGGGCGGTGTGGAGGGGCAGGATGCAGAAGCACTGGATGCCGTTCGCGCGTACGAGGTCGGCAAGGATGGGGAAGCGGTGGTCCTGAGTGGCATCGGGGACGTAATAGGGGCGCCGGCTTTGGAGCGTCATCCAGGTGGGAGATTGCTCGAGCGGGGTGGGACCGGGCGGAGTGCCGACGAGTTCGCGGTCGGTATGGAGCACATGCAGGCGGACGGTGCGCTGTTTCTCGTCGAGCAGGGTGAGGCAGATGAAATCGAAGGAGACGAGCGGCGCGAGGCAGCGGCTGAGGTCGCCGAAGAGGGTGGAGAGTTGGCGGTGGGCGGCGATGGACTCGGCCACTTCCAGGAGGGCTTCATAGCGCGCACGGGTCGCTTCGGGACGGATGGGTACTGATGAAGGCATCCGGTTAATCCGGGGAGGCTTTTCTACAACGCTAGCACATCAAGCGGCGCCGGAGATCTCTTCGACCATGTGGCGGACAAAGGGGCTGGAGGCCTCGAGGCGGACTCCGGCGCGGTGCATTTCGGTAAGCAGGGCCTGGCCGTCGAGGTCGACGAAATCCACTTCGTGCAGGTCGACGAAGACGGCAGGAGATTGGGCGGCGGCTTGCCAGGCGCGGCGCAGTTCGGCCACCCAGGGTCCGGCGAGCCGGCCTTCCAGAAGCAGGCGGCATTGACGGGCGCCGGGTTGAATGGTGATCTTCAACATTCCTGGATCAGTTGGGCAACTGGCGTGCCAAGCGCGGGAGGGCGGCAGAAAGCTGCCGAGAAATGCTTTGGTAAGAACCGGTTGGCAGGTGGAAGCGCCTGCCCCACACCGCGCGATCACGGCTACGGATGGGGTGCGAACGAGAAAGTGCCTGCCCAAATAGCGGCAGGGCGCAACGGTTGAGCGGGAAGCTTCACTAAGAATCAAAGCGATTTCTAAATTGGGTGGACGGGTGGGCGGGTCCCGGCTGGCCCATTCCAGGCCTGAATTGCGCTTTAAGTAAGCGGGCAGTTCACGAATTCTTTTGCATTACAAGCTCACGAGGAGGGCGCAGATGTCGAATTTTAGAGGCAGATGGATTGGGATCCAGACGGCGCGATTGGGTGGTCATCTGTGTTGTGCGAGCCTGGCGATGTTCGCGGCGGGCTATTGCAGCGCACAGCCGGCGGGCGGTGGCGCTGGAGGAGCAGGTGGAGGCGCGGCACAGTCGAGTACGCCGGCGACTTCCATTACGATCGTGGGCCGTGTTGCCGACGGGACAACCGTGATTTCGGGAGTCACCCAAGCTTCGGCGTCGCTGGAGATCGTGGATGCGGGGACAGGAACGATCGTATCGTTGCAAAACTCAGCGATCTCGGCATCGGCGGAGAAGAACGGGCTGATCACCTTCAACCTGACGGAGCCGCTGTACGCGGGCCAGAAGCTGGAGTTCTGGAATCCGGGAGGAGCGGCGGTATTCATCGGCGATCCCAACGGCAAGGTCAAGGATCTGGAAGTCAAGCTTCTGGGCGACTGGGGACGCGTGCGGGCCGAGTTTACCTTTGGCGCGGTGATGTCGTTCAACAACAATTTTGAGTTGTACAGCACGCCATCCAGCAGTAGCTCATCGGGCAGTTCGAGTACGAATAATTCACAGGCGACTTTGTTCTTGAGTTTCAACCTGGATAAGAATTGGCGCTGGACCGGGGTCAAGACCATCGAATCTGTATCCACGCCGACTGCCACCAAGCCGGATTTCAAATTGACCAGCCGGTATCTTTTCGACACCTTCTTTCAGACACGGCTGACCAGCGTGCCGGTGACGGTGTGCGTGCCCTCGAGCAGCACGAGCAGTTCGAGTTCGGGTAGCTCCAGTGCGAACTCGTGCAGCAGCGCAGCCGCGAGCGGCGGGACCGGGGCGCTGAGCACGTTTCTGAACTCGGCCAAATCGGCGGAGCTGGAGGTGGGAGCTTATATGCCGATCCTGACGAACGTGTGGTCGTATCAGGGGACGCCGAACGCTTTATTTATTGCGCCGCTGGCGAAGCTGGGGTTCATTACGCCGACCGGCTCCACAACTTCGGGTAGCACGACGGCGCAGCCGGTGAACAACTCCAATTTCTACAACTTCTATGGCTACGGCGGGCGAGTGGGTCACGTAAAGTTATCGAGCGATAAAGATGTGTCGCCGGAGTTGATAAGCTACCTGGATGTGATGCTGGGCCGCTTCAGCAACCTGGAAACGCTGGAAGCGAAGCCGTCGGGCATCGGCTACGTGCGCGGTTGGCGTTTGGCGGTGGAAGGCGCGCTGAAGGTACCGCAGACGCCGCTGATTATCGGGGTGAGCGCCAACATTGGGCAGAACCTGCACGGGCCGGTGACGGTGCAAGCGGCCAAGGACGATCTGCGCTTCTTCATTGGCGCGCGATTCGATGTTGGGCGCGTGTTGTCGAAGCTGCCGTCGCTGTAGTTTCGTTTCGGATTGCGCGTAGCAACCGCTCGGTTGACGATGCTGCGGAACTACGGTCGGGACCCGCTCTGTCGAAAGTCCGCTCCAAGTAGTTGCTCCACACGAGCGGCAGACGGACTCTCGGACGTCTCTGGCGGAAGAAAACTGAGGCACGAACAGCGCCGGCAGGAGTGCCGACGCGACATGCTGGAGAGCTGCGCCACGTCAGTGGCCGTGGGACTTTCATGTCCCTTGGCGGGCCGCCCGGGGCCATGGACACTCCCTGACGGTCGCGGCTCAGATTCGCGCGGCGGCGGCTCGGAGCAAGCAGCTTTTTATCCGTAGTGCGCGGCCGCGGCTCGGCGGTCGCTGTAATTACCAAGCCGGCCGGGCGAGCCAATCCTGGGCCGGTTCGCCGATGGGCGCTCCGGGCGGCGCGGCCGGTGCCGGCAGGATGCGCATGGGATCGGCAGGGCGGTCGAGGAAGCGCTGGATATCGGAGGCGAGCAGCGTGCGTTGGGCTTGTTCGGATTCGCCGCCGGTGGCGTCGGTCTTGAGGCGCGCGGCGAGCTTCGACAGCTTCCAGGACGCGATGGCACGCACCTGCGAGTTCGGGCTGCCGGTGGCCAGCCACATGACCCGGTCGACGAAGACGCGCTCCTCGGCGCGGCGGACCTCGGCTTCGTAAGGCGTAGCAACGGGTGCGTCGAAGACGGCTTTGGCAAGGCGATCGACGACTTCTTCGAGTCCGGGCAACGACGGATCGACGGCGTGCTGTGCCACCATGCGGGCGGCGCGCTCGAGTTGCAGCACGAATCCGATAGTAACGTCGGAGGCGACGGTGGCGGGGCTGAGCGGATCGAAGCCATCGCCGGTGGAGCGCGGGAACAGTTCGCGATGGCGGCCGTAGCCGGGCGGGCGCGGCGGAATGGCATCGAGCACTTGCTTAGGCACGGTCAGTTCGGATGGCTTGAGCGTGGCGGCCAGCGCTTCGAGGGCTTTGCGCTGGTTGGCGGCGCTCTCCCATTTGACGGGCGTGCGCGAGTCGCCGCGCATGGCGTAGATAAAGTCCTGTCCACCGAGAGAGGCCGCGGCGGATTCGACCGAATAGCGGTGGTACATGAAGATGGGCACGAGCGGTTCTTCGATGGTGGCCATGGGGGCGCCGTTGCGGATGGAATGCTCGCCGAGGCGGTTGAGCGCGGCGCGGCGGATTTTCATGAGACGGTTGAGCTCGTCGGGCTGGTTGACGCCGTTGGACCACTGGTCGACGCGCGGGTGGGTGCCGAGATCCTGGTTGGTGAGGTAGCGGAGGTCTTTGGCCCAGGCGTCGTCGAGAATTTTGGTGAGGGCGGCGTGCTCATCGCCGGACGGAAGCTGGCTGTAGCCGTAGGCGATGGCGACCTTGTCCCACTCGCCGATGTGGGCAGGATAAGCGCCGGTGATGTCGACGGTGCCATCGGCACGCAGTTTCTCCTGCGGGTGGGGATAATCCATCACGGAGATCCAGCCCTGGCTGCTGTCGTAATAGTTGTGGCCGAGGCCGAGAGTGTGGCCGACCTCGTGCGCGGCGAGTTGGCGGATACGGGCGAGGGCGGTCTGGTAGAGCACGTCGGGCTTCTCGTTGCCGACGGTATAAGGCGAGAGCAGGCCTTCGAAGATGAGGTAATCCTGGCGGTCGCGGAGGGAGCCGAGCGTGACGGTGCCCTTGATGATCTCGCCGGTGCGCGGATCGCTGACGGTGGCGCCGGTGGACCAGCCGCGCGTGGAACGGTGGACCCAGTTGATCATGTTGTAGCGGATGTCCATGGGGTCGGCGCCGTCGGGTAGGACTTCGACCTGAAAGGCATTGCGGAAGCCGGCGGCTTCGAATGCCTGGTTCCACCAGCGGGCGCCTTCGAGGAGGGCCTGCTTGATGTCGGCGGGTGCGCCGGGATCGACCCAGTAGCGGATGGGCTGGACGGGGTCGCTGATGGCGGCGTTGGGATCCTTCTTTTCGAGGCGGTGACGGCGGAGATAGTGCTGGACCATGGGCTCGCCGATGGGCACGCTGTAGTCGACGAAGTTGAGTCCCCCGTAGCCGGCGCGGGGATCGTCTTCACGCGGGCGGTAATTGCCGTCGGGCAATTCGACGAGCGAGTAATGCTCGCGGAGAGTGACGGCTTCAGCGGTGGGGGTGACGCTGGCTACGGTGCCGGTGAACAGGCCTCCGCGTCCACCGCCTCCACCGGCCGCGCCTGCGCCTCCGCGTCCGGCCGGCGCTGCGCCGGGAGCGGTGACGATGATGGGCGGCGGTCCTTGGGCGGGTCCGGCGCCACCACCGCGTCCACCGGCGGTTTCATTGGCGAAGGTGAGGGTGACTTCGATCTCGGTGTTTTTGGGGAAGGCTTTGGTGCGCGGCAAGTAGACGACGCTGCGGGTGCGGTCGAGGCGGTAGGCGGCGGCACCGGCGCCGAGCGCGTTGCCGGCGTTGTCGCCATCGCGGACGAAGAAATCGGTGGCGTCGACGAGGACGTGGCCGTTGGATTCGGCGGCTACCGAGAAGCCCCAGAGGATGGACTTGGCGAAGGAGTCCTCGACGGAGCGGCGCTCGGCGGGGTTGCTGCTGGAGGAGCGGAAGTTTTCGTTGCCCTGCACGAGCAGGATGCGTGGTCCGACGCGTTGGAAGCTGACGACTTTGCCGCCGCCCTCCTGGCCGCGGTCAAGTCCGATGTCGTTGGAGCCGAGCCCCGCGGCGATGCCGGTAGCGAGGAGGAAGTCGCTGTTGAAGCGTCCGATTTCGAGGAACAGGGAGCCGGTGCGGTCGTCCCAGTAGAGCGGGAAGTAGCCATCGAGTTTCTGCATGCCGGCGGTGCGTTCTTCGATGGTGGTGACGGTCGCGGGGGCTGCGCCCCTTCCGGCGCCGCGGCCGGCTTGCGGCTGCGCGCATAGGGAGGCGGCGCAAACGAGGGCGAGACTGAGTGCGGATCGAAACATGGAGTCCATTGTAGTGGACGCGGGGGGCTCTGTTTTCACCGCGGAGGCGGGAGGTCGCGGAGGAACGCGGAAGAAATGTGAGGGATGTTTCAACCACAGAGACACCGAGGTCACGGAGGAAGGATGGAGAAATGCGGGGGGGAATTCGCTGGGCGATGCGGAGGTGTGGGTCGAGCGTGCGATGTGGTTCATTTGACTTGCTCTCGGGGGCTTCGGTATTCTGAATTTGTCACGGTAGAGGTGCGGCGGCCAACAGTAGCGCGGGCGGTGTTCCGATTGGCTTCGGAGGCACGGGCGAAAGGGGCCGGCAGTTATTCCGCCGAAATCGGCGCGGGAGGCCAATTCCGACCGGTTGGGGATTCGGGTTAATACCCGGTCACTGTCACTCGTTACTCCGGCGGGTGGAGCGCTATCGGGGATGAAAATTCGCCTCGCGCGGTTTCACCTCTCCCTGGCCTTCCCCTAGTTTTTTCACTTATGGACGTCTTCGAACTCACGCGGGCGCTAATCGATATTGAGTCGATCACCGGGAATGAGCAGGCGGTCGGCAATTATCTGTACGGCTGCCTGGAAGGGCTGGTGTCGCGCTACGGCGGAAGCGTGGAGCGCATGCCGGTGGAGCACGCACGGTTCAACGTGCTGGCGCAGTTCGGGCATCCGACGGTGACGCTTTCGACGCACATGGACACGGTGCCGCCGTTCTTCGCGGCGCGCGAGGATGAATCGCACCTGTGGGGACGCGGCGCGTGCGATACCAAGGGCATTATCGCCTCGATGATCTGCGCGGCGGAAGAACTGCTGGACGGCGGCGAGCGCGGCTTCGGGCTGCTGTTCGTGGTGGGCGAGGAGCGCAACAGCGCGGGCGCGTATGTGGCGTCGCAATTCCCGCGCGGCTCGCGGTACATCATTAACGGCGAACCGACCGAGAACAAGCTGGCGCTCGGGTCCAAGGGCACGTTGCGGTACGAGGTAGTAGCGACGGGTAAGATGGCGCACTCGGCTTACCCGGAGTTAGGCGACTCGGCGATTCACAAGTTAGTCGCGGCACTTACAAAGATTCTGGAGGTGTCGCTCCCGACCGATGAATTACTCGGCAAGAGCACTCTGAACATCGGGACTCTGGCGGGCGGACGGGCGCCGAATGTGATCGCCGACGAAGCGCGCGCGGAGATCATGGTGCGGCTGGTGGGCGAATCGAGCAGTACGAAGCGTGCGCTGGAGGAAGCGGTGCGAGGGTACGCCGAGTTACGCGAGGTGCTGGAGATTCCGGCAGTGCGGCTCGGATCGATTGATGGAATCGCGACGACGGTGGTGGCGTTCACCACCGATATTCCAGCGTTCGGCGGGCAGTGGGGCGAACCCTTTTTGATCGGTCCGGGAAGTATTCACGTGGCGCACACGCTGGAGGAGCGGGTGCCCAAGGCGGAGTTAGTGGAAGCAATCGGCATTTATAAGAAGATGGTAAGGCAATTATGCAAACGCGAATCGAAGTAGGCATTCTGGGCGCCACCGGCATGGTGGGTCAGCATTTCATCAAATTTCTGCAAGGCCACCCGTGGTTCAACCTGAAGTGGCTGGGAGCGAGCGACCGCTCGGCGGGCAAGAAGTATGCCGAGGCGATGACCTGGCACCTGGGCGTGGTGCCGGAGACGGTCGCGGGCATAACAGTCGATGAATGCAAGCCGGGCAATGCGCCGCGCCTGTTGTTTTCGGCGATGGATGCTTCGGTGGCTACGGAAATCGAACGCGCCTTCGCGGAGGCGGGGCACGTGGTGGTTTCGAATTCGCGCAACCATCGCATGGAGCGGGACGTACCGCTGCTGGTGCCGGAGATCAACGCCGATCATCTGAAGCTGATCCCGGGACAGCAGCGCGCGCGTGGCTGGACGGGGCAGATCGTGACGAACCCGAACTGCTCGACCATCGGGCTGGCGATGGCGTTGGGTCCTCTAAAGCAGTTCGGCATTCAGAAGGTGATCGTCACGACCATGCAGGCGATTTCGGGGGCGGGCTATCCGGGCGTGGCGTCGATGGACATCATGGGCAACGTGGTGCCGTTCATCGGCGGCGAAGAAGAGAAGATGCAGCAGGAGACGCAGAAGATCCTGGGCGATTTCCGCGGGGATCACATCGAGCCATTGGCGGCCAAGGTGAGCGCGCACTGCAATCGCGTGGGCGTGGTGGACGGGCACACGGAGACGGTGTCGGTGGAATTTTCGCACAAGGTGACCGAGGCCGATGTGCGACAAGCGCTCGAATCGTTCCGCGGGGTGCCGCAGGAGCGCGATTTGCCGAGCGCACCGAAGCGTCCGGTGATTTATATGCAGGACGCGAACCGTCCGCAGCCACGTAAGGACGCGGATCGCGAGCGCGGCATGGCGGCGTTTGTCGGCCGGCTGCGGCCGTGTCCGGCGCTGGATTATAAGTTCGTAGTGCTGAGCCACAACACGGTACGCGGGGCAGCGGGCGCGGCGGTGCTGAATGCCGAGCTGATGCATTCCGAAGGGATGCTGGACTGATGATCGTGATGAAGTTCGGCGGCTCGTCGGTGGAATCGGCGGCCGCCATCGAGCGCGTGGCGGGGATTGTCAAGGCGCGCGAGGAGCGGCGTCCGGTAGTGGTGGTGTCGGCCATGGGCAAGACCACCAACAAGCTGTTGGCGATCGCCGCGGCGGCCATCGGCGGGAATCGCGAAGAGTATATCCGGCAGATTCACGACCTGCGCGATTTTCATTCACGGCACGCGCGGCAGGTGGTGCCGCTGGAGCATCGTGCGGAACTGGACCGGACGCTCGACGAGCATTTCCAGGAATTGACCGAGTTAGTAAAGGGTCTGGCGGTGCTGGGCGAATTGACTCCGCGCTCGATCGATGCGATTTCGAGCTACGGCGAACGGCTCTCGAGCTACATCGTGACGCTGGCGTTCCGGCATTTCGGCATGCAGGCGGAGCATTTGGATTCGCGCGACTTTGTAGTTACGGACAAGCATCACACGCGGGCGGCGCCGGATTTCCCGACGACCTACGCGCGGCTCGAGGCGCGGATTCCGGCACTGGCCGAACGGGCCGTGGTGGTGATGGGCGGCTTCATCGGCTCGACACCCGAGGGCGTGACGACGACGCTGGGGCGCGGTGGCTCGGACTTCACCGCGTCGATTGTGGGCGCGGGCATCGGTGCGGAAGAGATCCAGATCTGGACCGATGTCGATGGCATGCTGACCTGCGATCCGACGATTCTGCCGGGCGGGCATCGCGTGAAGACCATCTCGTTCGCGGAGGCGGCCGAACTGGCGTATTTCGGCGCCAAGGTGCTGCATCCGGCGACGGTGGTTCCGGCGGTCGAGAAAAACATTCCGGTGCTGATTCTGAATTCGCGGCGGCCGGAAGTGGAGGGTACGCGGATTGTTTCGGACGTGGTGACGTGCTCGAACGTGGTGAAGTCGATCGCGTGCAAGCGCAAGATCACGCTGGTAAACATCCACTCGACGCGGATGCTGATGGCGCACGGCTTTCTGCACCGCATCTTCGAAGTGTTCGACCGCTTCGAGACACCGGTGGATATGGTGGCGACGTCGGAGATCAGCGTGTCGCTGACCATCGACAACCCGGAGCGGCTGGAAGAGGTAGTGGCCGAACTGCGGCAGTTCGCGGAGGTGGATATCGAGAAGGAGCAGGCCATTGTGTGCCTGGTGGGCGACAACATCCGCTACACGCCCGGAGTGGCGCGGCGGGTGTTCGATTCGATGAGCGGCATCAATGTGAGAATGATCTCGATGGGCGCGTCGTTGCTGAACCTCAGCTTTGTAGTGGCGGAGGGCGATTTGTTCGGCGCGGTAGAAGCGCTGCACGGCGAGTTCTTCGCGGCGCTCGACCCGGAGGTGTTCGAGCGCAACGGAGCGGTGCATGCCTGAAGCGCATCGCCTGGCCATCGTGGGTTACGGCAAGATGGGGCGGCTGGTGGAGCAACTTGCGCAGGAGTACGGCTTCACGGTGGCACTGCGGCTCGACGAATTCAACAACGCGCAGTTCGAAGGATTGACGGCGGAGAATTTCCGCGGCGTGGATGTGGCGGTGGATTTTTCCATTCCGGCGGCGGTGGCCCGCAATGCCGAAGGGATCGCAGCGTTGGGCGTCAACCTGGTGATCGGCACGACGGGCTGGCAGGAGCACATGGATGCCGTGAAGGCGGCGGTGGCGCGGCAGGGCATCGGGGTGGTGTGGAGTCCCAATTATTCGGTCGGGGTGAACGCGTTCTTCCGCGTGGTGGCGGAGGCGGCGCGGCTGCTGGCGGGGCAGCCCGAATACGGCGCGTGGGCGTGGGAGATCCACCACTCGACGAAGAAGGATGCGCCCTCGGGCACGCTGCTGAAATTGGTGGAAGAGATGAAAAGGGCAGGTTGGGGGCGACCTATCGACGCCGGATCGAATCGCGCAGGCGCGCATCCGGGAACGCATGAGATTGGTTTCGATTCGCCCGCCGATACGATCACGTTACGGCACACCGCGCGCAGCCGCGAAGGATTCGCCCGCGGGGCGTTGAAGGCGGCGCAGTGGGTGGTGGGGAAGAAAGGCTTTTATGAGTTTGGAGAGATTTGGCCGCAGATGAACGCAGATGAACGCAGATAACGCAAAGATTTATCTGCGTTCCTCTGCGTTTATCTGCAGCCAATTGACTTACTGGAGGTGGGACATGTTTACAGGATGCGGCACGGCGCTGGTGACTCCCTTCCGGCGCGACCTGTCGCTGGACGAGAGCACGCTGCGCCGGCTGGTGCGGCGGCAGATCGATGCGGGCATCGACTTTCTGGTGCCTTGCGGCACCACCGGCGAGAGCCCCACGCTAACGCGCACCGAGCATTTGCGCGTGATCGAAATTACGGTGGAAGAAGCTGCCGGGCGCGTGCCGGTGCTGGGCGGCGCAGGCGGCTACAACACGCACGAAGTGATCGAACTGGCGCACGAACTGGCGCGGCTGGGCGTGAGCGGGATTCTTTCGGTGACGCCGTATTACAACAAGCCCACGCAGGAAGGCCTGTACCGCCACTACAGGGCGATCGCTGAAGCGGTACCGCTGCCGATTGTGGTGTACAGTGTTCAGGGCCGCACGGGCGTCAATGTCGAACCGGCCACGCTGGCGCGGCTGGCGCAGATCGACAACATTGTCGGGGTGAAGGAAGCGTCGGGCAACATCAGTCAGATGGCCAATGTGCTGCACGAGGTGCCGCCAGGGTTCACGGTACTTTCGGGCGACGATGCCATCACCATTCCGCTGATGGCGCTGGGCGGCCGCGGCGTGGTCTCGGTGGTCGCGAACCAGATTCCCGGCGAGATGACGCAACTGGCGCACGCCTGCCTGCACGGCGATTTCGAGGCGGCGCGCCGCATCCAGTCACGCTACCTGCCGCTGATGAACGTGAACTTCGTGGAGTCGAATCCAATTCCCGTAAAAGCTGCCATGGCGCTGATGGGGCTACTGGAACCGGTGTACCGGCTGCCGATGTGCCCGCCCTCGGAGGCCAACCTGGCCCGCATCGGTCGAGTACTGGAGAGCGTCGGGCTGGCGGGGAGCGTGCCGGTTGCAGGCTGAGATCGAGCGGCTGTTCGAAGACAAACCGCCGCAGTACACCACCGCGGATCGCGAGTTATTCGCCGCGTTTAAGGCCGCGTTGAACCACGGACTGGCACGCGCGGCCGAGCCTGACGTTTCATCGCCCACCGGCTGGCGCGTGAACACGTGGGTAAAGAAAGGCATCCTGCTGGGATTTCGGATTGGCGGGGTGGTGGACATGTCGGTGGGCCGGCTGACGTTTCGCGATAAGGACACCTACCCGACCAAGCATTTCGATGCGCAGGCCAGCTTGCGCATCGTGCCCGGCGGATCGTCCATTCGCGACGGATGCTACATCGGCTCGGGCGTGACGTGCATGCCGCCGATGTACATCAATGCGGGAGCGTATGTGGACGACGGCACGATGATCGATTCGCACGCGCTAGTGGGAAGCTGCGCGCAGATCGGGAAGCGCTGCCACATTTCCGCGGCGAGCCAGATTGGCGGCGTGCTGGAGCCGATTGGGGCGCTCCCGGTGATTGTCGAGGACGATGTACTGGTGGGCGGCAACTGCGGCATCTACGAAGGTACCGTGGTAAGGCGCCGCGCGGTGCTGGGCACCGGCACGATCCTGAACCGCTCGACTCCGGTGTATGACCTGGTCCGCGGGACCGTACATCGCGCCGTGGGCGACGATCCGCTGGTGATTCCCGAAGAGGCGGTCATCGTGGCGGGGGCTCGCGCCGTTACCAGCGGGCCAGGCTTGGACTGGGGCATCTCCGTTTATACGCCAGTAATCGTAAAATACCGCGACACAAAAACCGACACGCGGATTCAACTGGAAGATCTACTAAGATAGATCCCATGGCTTTTACTCTGGAATCCAGGACCGCTCTGGTGACGGGTGCGGGACGGGGCATCGGGCGGGCCATTGCGCTGAAACTCGCGGAGTACGACGCGGCGGTGGTGGTGAACGACCTGGACGCTGAACCAGTGGCCGAAACCGCGGGCCTGATTGAGGCGCGCGGCGGACGCGCCGCCGCCATCGCCGGCAGCGTCACCGATCCCCACGTTCCGCAGCGCCTGGTAGACACCGCCATCGAACGCTTCAGCTCGCTCGATATCATCGTCAACAACGCCGGGTTCACCTGGGACAACGTCATCCAGAAGACCAGCGACGAGCAGTTCCAGGCCATGCTGGACATTCACCTGGTGGCGCCGTTCCGGATTCTGCGGGCTGCCTCGGGGTGGATCCGCGAGACCGCCAAGCGCGAAGCTGCCGAAGGCCAGCGCATCACGCGCAAGGTGGTCAATATCACGTCGATTGCGGGCACGGACGGTAATCCCGGACAGGCCGGCTATGCGTCGGGGAAAGCCGGCGTCATCGGATTCACGCGCACAATGGCGAAAGAATGGGGCCGCTACAACGTGACCGTGAACGCCGTCGGATTCGGAATCATCGAGACGCGACTGACGCAGCCGCTGGCGGGCGCGTCCGCGTCGATCGACGTGGAAGGGCGGCAGATCGCCGTCGGGGTGCAGCCCAAAGTGCTGGAGTGGGTAAAGACGGCATGCCCGCTCGGGCGCACCGGCACTCCCGAGGACGCCGCCAATGCGGTGCTGTTCTTCTGTTCGCCGCTCTCCGATTATGTCACCGGAGAAGTCCTGATTTGCGGCGGCGGGTTGCATTTCTAGTGGCTCGCATCTTAGTGGCCGATGACGACCGCGAACAGCTCAAGCTGTTCCGGATGCTGTTGGAGTCGGCTGGGCATGCCGTAGAAACTGCCGATGGTCCCGCGGAGATGCTGCGGCTTCTGCAGAACAGCCCCCACCTGCTGATGATGGATCTGCGCTTTCCGGATACGCGCGTGGGGCTAGCCCTGATCCGCCGCATTCGTGAGGATGGCATGAAGCTGCCGGTGATTATTCTTTCCGGCTGGCCCGAAGAACTGTACGGCCGGCCGGAGGAGTGCATGGTGGAGCGGATTCTGGTGAAGCCGATCGGCACAGCGGATCTGCTGGGGGCTATTGCGGCGCTGGTGTAGCGCTGCCGTAGCCAGACGCATTAATATCGTACTTTCCGAAGCGACCCTTCGAATCATCGACCGCCTATCGCCGCCGCGGGTCGGGAGAGCGCAGCCGGTTCATTGAACGGGCGGTAGAGTAGTGCTTCGTTACTGCCTGCGCAGAAGTGCTCGCAGAATGACTGAAGCAAGCCGCGTTGCGGGACCAGGACCTCTACTCGGGATTTCCAGGGACTGGTCGGCGGTGATCACCGCCGGTAGCGCGTGACTCACTGAATGGAACCGTCCAGCGCCTCGATGCGCCGCTGGAATTTGCGCGCGACCCGGAGATTCAGCGGCACCACGAGCGCGGCGGCCAGCAGCATTACGGCCAGTTGCAGCGCCACAATCGGCGCGAATGCGGGGCGGTCGAGTGCGAATGCGACATTGAAGATGATCGGGCCAGGCAGGCATGGCAGCAGCCACGAGATGATGCCTTTGCCGCGATGAAAGTCACGGTGGCGCTCCAGTTCCAAGCGGTAAAACCGCACCGACTCGGTCGTGCCGCCCGGCATAACGCGCGCCGGCCGCCGGAGGAACTGGACGATCATGTTCGCCACGCCGGCGACAGCGAGCACCGCTCCGATACGCTCCGGGGTTGTCCGGGAGCGCCAGGCGAAGAAGGCGTAGGCGGCGATGATCAGGCTGCACGCAATCGTCACAAAGGCATTTCGCAGCCGCAGGCCGCTCCCCAACTTGCGCGATTCGCGCCGCAGGTCGTCCGGCGAGACCGCCACCGGGTTCGACGCCAGTTCTTTCCACAGGCGCTTCAAATCGTCCGGCAAATAGTCACTTCGCATCGGTCGCTCCTGAATAAAACCGGCGGATGAGCACGTTCTTAATGCGGTGCAGTTTGGTCCAGACATTGGCCACGGAGAGGCCCGTGATCTGGCTGATCGAGTCAGCGTCCAGGTCTTCCAGATAGGCCAGGATCAGTTGGCGGTCGATCCAGTCCAGTTGCTGTACCAGCGCGAGCAGACGCGCGAGGGCCTGCTCGCGGCCGGCCGTTGCCTCGAGGTCCTGCGAGTCCGGCAAAGCCTCAATTTCTTCCAGCGAGAGGAATACCGGCGCATTGCGTTTGCGCCGCCGAATGGCATGCGAGATGGCGGCGTTGTGCGCGACCCGGTAGACCCAGGTGCGCAGGGAGCATCGGCCGTCGAAAGCTGCGAAACTGCGCCACAGCGCGAGGTGGATTTCCTGGAGCAGGTCGCGGCGGCGATCGGAGTCGGCTTCATAGGCCCACGCCAGACGCTCTAAGGCAGCGCCGTACTCCTGCGCAGCCTGCCGCCAGTAGCCCTCTTGACTGGATTGGGAGCTCATCCCCACGTCAGAGGTAGTCGCCGCAGAGGCCGTCGCCTTACAGGTTCAATAGCGCCAGAGCCAGCGCGCCTTCTCCAGCACCTTCCCGGTGTTCGGCAGGAACGCGTTTTCGAGGGGCGGGCTGTATGGTACCGCTGAATCGGGCGCGGTGACCCGCAGGACGGGGCCGTCCAGATATTCGAACACCGCCTCGGTGATGCTGGCGGCCAGTTCACCCGCGATGCCGCCGGTGCGCGTGTCCTCGTGAACCAGGAGCACCTTGGAGGTTTTGCGAACGCTCTCGATGACCGTTTGGCGATCGAGCGGCAGCAGGGTGCGGAGATCCACTACTTCCACCTGCGCGCCTTCTTCAGCCAACTTGTCGGCGGCTTCGAGGGCGGTCCAGACCATCGCCCCGTAAGCCACGATGGTCAGGTCGCGACCTTCGCGCACGACCTTGGCCTTGCCGATGGGCACGGTGAATTCCTCGCCGGGCAGGTCTTCCTTGATGCGCCGGTAGAGGCCCTTGTGCTCGAAGAAGAGCACCGGGTCGTTGTCACGCACCGCCGCTTTGATCAGGCCCTTGGCATCGTAGGCCGTCGCGGGACACACCACCTTGAGGCCGGGCACCCGCACGAACCACATTTCCGGATTTTGCGAATGGAACGGTCCGCCGTGGATGCCGCCGCCCGAAGGCGCGCGGATGACCATGGGCACCGCCGCGCCCCAGCGCCAGCGGCACTTGGCGGCGAAGTTCACGATCTGGTCGAAGCCACAGGAGATAAAATCTGCGAACTGCATCTCGGCCACTGGCCTGAGCCCCATGAAGGACGCGCCGATAGCCGCGCCCACGATGGCTCCTTCGGAGATCGGCGTATCTACCACGCGCCGCTCGCCGAAGTGCTCGATGAAGCCGTCAGTCACCTTGAAGGCGCCGCCGTAGACGCCGATGTCTTCGCCCAGCAGGAAGACGTTGGGGTCGCGCTCCATCTCTTCCCAGAGGCCTTCGCGGATCGCCTCCAAATAGGTGGTGGGCATCAGGGCTTCTCGTAGACGTCGTCGAGCAAGGTAGCCGGATCGGGATAGGGGCACTGTTCGGCCCACTCGACCGCTTCATCGATCTCGCGCAGGATGCCGGCGCGCACGGCTTCGAGTTCGCCTTCCTCGGCCCAGCCGTTCGCCAGCATTTTCGAGCGCAGCCGCACGATCGGGTCGAGCCGCTCCCATTCCTCGAACAGTTGCTTGGGAACGTAGTGCGCCCCATCATGCGCGGAATGACCGGTCATGCGAAATGTCTTGCATTCCAGCATGTAAGGACCGCGGCCGGCGCGGATGTGCTCGAGCGCGCGCTTGGTGGCCGCGTGTACCGCCAGCACGTCGTTGCCGTCCACGATCTCAGCGGGCATACCGTAGGCGGGTCCGCGATCGGCCACGTTGGCGCAGGCCATCTGCGCCGAAAGCGGGGTGGAATAGGCGTACTGATTGTTGTTGCAGACGTACAGCACGGGCAGTTTCTGCACGGTGGCGAAGTTGACACCCTCGTGCCAGTCGCCGCGGCTGGTGGCGCCGTCGCCGAAATAACTGAACGCCACCCCGGGCTTGCCCAGGTAGCGCATTGCCAGAGCGATACCGCCGGCCACCGGCACGGTCGCAGCGAGCGCGCTGATGATCGAAACGACATTCAGTTTCAGATCGCCCATATGCATGTTGCCGTCGCGGCCGCGCGTGAGGCCGCCTTCGCGGCCCATGTACTGCGCGAAGATCCGCCGCAGCGGGACGCCGCGGATGAACAGCACCGCCATGTCGCGATGCGACGGCAGCATCACGTCATCCGGCTCGGCCAGGAGCGCCGTGCCTACCGGGATGGCTTCCTGCCCGCGCCCCACGTACACGCCGCCCACGATCTTGCCCTGCCGGTACAGCTTGCGCTCGATGCGATCCTCCACCTCGCGCATCAGGGTCATGTAATAGAGACACTTATGGACCAACTCCACCGGATCGCCGGAGTGCAGTGAGGAATGCGAAGTTGTGGCTGGCGCCGCGCTCATGGGAATCCCCTCGCCATGTAGGTACGCGAGTAGTATAACGCGTTTCCGGGCGCGCCTCGCTCAGTTCTCGGAAGGCTTGTCGACGTGCTCGATCACCAGGAAATCTACCGGTCCGGTGCCCTTCTCCAGGCGCAACCCAAGCTGGTCGCGGAGGGCGCTGAAAATGTTGGGACCGTCGAGCGAAACCGGCTGGCCGTTCAGCAGCAGCGGTCCGCCATCGGCTCCTCGGCCTCCGTTCGGCAGATCCGGCAGGTAGTGATACACCACGTCGTAGCGCTCGGTCAGGCCGGTCTGGTCGAGGACGTTGCGGTCCAACCCGCGCGACAGGAAGAAGGCAAAGTAATCCATTTTCACGTTGTGCCCGGTCATCTGCAACTGGCCATCTTTAAACCCGCCGGCGATGGGCTCGTGGACCAGGTCGGCCGCATCGTGCACCGGCAGCTTGACGCCCTTTTTATCGACCGTCAGGATGTACACTGGCATGTCGCGTTTTTCGTGCCGCACCTTGAGCTTGAAACGATCCTCCAGCAGCCGCGCCAGCGCGTCGTGCAGCTCATCGCTGGTGCCGCGACGCTCGGCCTTCGCCTCGATGTTCCAGCGGTCGGTGTTAATCCAGTCCGGGCCGCCCGAAATCTGCCGGTCGGTCACCGTGTAGGCTACCGTCATGATCAACCGCAGCGGAGCGCCGACGGCTTCATATTGCTGGTTCCCCGGCAACTGATGCACGATGCCGCCGCGCGTATCCGGCGGAGTCGGCTTCACCGACGCCACCTCAAATACCAGCGGCGGCTTCGCCTCGGCCTGCTGCGCGCGTACGCGCACCACGAACCCCGCCGTCAGAGCGGCCGCTGCCGCGATTGCCCCTATCGCCCGATTCGCCCTCATGTGCCCCACTTTCCCGCCCGTCGCCTTAGGATGGCTGCAGGCAAGCCGCGATTTCCTTCTCCTCGATCGCGCCGGCTTTAATTAGACGCCAGTACGGCTCGGTAATATCCACGGTCGTGGCGCCTGCACCGGCGCAGATGCCGCCGTCGATCACCAGGTCCACGCGTCCGTCCATCATGCCGAAGACTTCGATGCCGCTGCGGCAGGTCGGATGTCCGGAGATGTTGGCGCTGGTCGAAATCAACGGCGCGTTGAGCAGATTCACCAGGCCCACTGCCACGGGACTCCTGGCCTGCCGCAGCGCCAACCGGCCGGTGTTGCCGGTCACCTTCAAGGGCACCTTGGCGGATGCCGGCACGATGATGGTCAGCGGCCCGGGCCAGAATCGGCGCGCCAGGATGAAGAAGCGGTTGTTCAATTCGCCGGCCAGCTCCTCGGCCATCAGAATATCGCGCACCAGGATGGGGAGCGACCGGTGCGGCTCGCGTCCCTTGGCCGAAAACACCTGCGTAACGGCGCGCAGGTTGAACGGGTCGGCTACCAGCATGTACAACGCGTCGGTGGGACTCGCCACCACCAGGCCGCGGCGGACCGCTGCAGCCGCGCGCTCCAGCACGGCCGGCTGCGGTGCGTCCGGATTGATCTCGATCAAGTCGGTTGCCATGAATAGGGGTTCTCAGCGCGATCCGATGGCTTCGGCTACATCGAGGGCCATCTGGTAACGTCCGAACGGAGCACTCAACTGCACTCCCTGGACCATAGGGTGAACGCGTGTGACCATCTCGCGGGCGATCGCCACGCCTTCTTCGCGCGCGCGCTCGGCGTTGTCCACGCGCCGCATGCGGTCCATAAACTCATCGGGCACGGGAACGCGTAGCTCGTTCACCATGAACTCAGCGTTGCGGAAACTGGTCAGCGGCCAAATGCCGCAGATCACCGGGATGCGCACGTGCGCGATGCGCTCCAAAAAAGCCTCCAACAAGCGCAGATCGAAGACCGGCTGCGTCACTACATACTCCGCGCCGGCTTCCACCTTCCATTCGAAGCGGCGGATCTCTTCGTCCAGGTTCAACGCGCCCGGGTTGGCGCCCACACCGATCAGCAGGGCGGTCTGCGACCCCATCGGGTTGCCGCCGATGTCGAGCCCGTGGTTCAGATTATTGACGATGTTGACCAGGCCGATGGCGTCCACGTCGAACACCGCTGTGGCGTCGGGGTACGATCCCATGCGCGGCGGATCGCCCGTGATGCAGATCAGGTTGCGGATGCCCGCCGAGTGCGCCCCCAGCAACTCCGATTGAATCCCCAGAATGTTGCGGTCGCGGCAGCAGAAGTGGTTCACGGCTTCGATGCCGGCCTGCTGCTGGATGAGTTGGCAGGTCACCTGGGCGCTCATGCGGGCACTGGCTCGCGGACCGTCCGGCACGTTGATGCAGTCGATGCCGTGCTGCGCGCACAGGCGCGCGCCGTCGATTTCCCGGGTCGCATCCACGCCGCGCGGCGGCAGAATCTCGACGAACGATACAAACTTGCCCTCGGCCAGTTTCTGCCCGAGTTTGCTCTTCTGCGCCATGGACACGGGATCGAGCGAGTGCGCGCGTACTTCCGGTTCGCTTACGGTCACGGCCAGCTTCTTCCTGGCAGGCTGCAAAGAGCGGGTTTCCGAACGGATCAGCTTAATGTGATCCGGCGTGGTGCCGCAGCATCCGCCGATGATTTTCACACCCGCCCACAGCAGGCGCCGCGCATACTGCGCCATGTATTCGGGCGAGCACAGATAGATATTGCGCCCTTCGACGCGCTGCGGGACGCCCGCGTTGGGCATGGCGCTGAGCGGCTTGCTGGTGAACTCCAACATCCGCTCGATGGTTTCGAGCGTCGCCTTGGGACCCACCGAACAGTTCAGGCCGATGGCGTCCACCGGCCACGAATCCATTTCCCGCGTGAAGGTTTCGGTGCTGGTGCCGCCGGGCAGGTGGCCGAAGTCATCGATAGTCACCTGCGCAACCACGGGGATTTCCGCGCCGCCAGCCTCCCGCGCCGCCATCACCGCTTCGCGCAATTCGTCCAGGTTGCCGAAGGTCTCCAGGATCAGCAGGTCCGCGCCGGCTTCCAGCAGCGCATCGATCTGTTCGCGAAAAGCCTCGCGCGCTTCGGCGAACGAAGTCGGGCCCAGGGGCTCGATGCGCACGCCGAGCGGCCCGACCGCGCCCGCCACGAACACGTTCGGCCCGGCGACCTCGCGGGCCAGTCGCACGCCGGCGCGGTTGATCTCGCCGACCTTGGGCGCCAGTCCGAAGGCCGCCAACCGCGGGCGCGTTCCGCCGAAGGTATTGGTTTCCAGAATCTCCGCGCCGGCCTTCACATACTCCTGGTGGATCTGCCGCACCATGTCGGGCGACGACAGGTTGATCTCGTCGAAGCAGCGGTTGATGAACACACCGCGGTCGTAGAGCATCGTGCCCATCGCGCCATCGGCCACTATCACGCGGGTCTGTAACTGTCGGCGAAACTCCTCGGCGCGGCTGCTGGTTGCGGTAGTCATGTGAGGCATTCCGGCAAAACCGTCGGGACGGATTTGCTGTATCTGTTGATTTTAGCGCGCCGTGCAAGCCTCTGCGAAAGTCGCACGGCCGAGCCACGCCGGCCCGCCGCCGGCCGGATTTAACATCCACGCTGGAGAGAGCGAGTTTTCCGGGACGGCGTGCTGGTGTATAATCTCACAATATCGTTACAGATCGGCAGCGAATTAGTCTCGCCTGTGAGTATCCATTGGGGATGCTGGACGCGATTGGGGTCGTCCTGCGCACGGTACTCCGTTGATTGGCTGCTGCCGCGATTGAGCCGCGCTTCACACGTTGCACGATTCGTGGGCGCGTGGCCGCTCAAAGCACTGGCTTCGGCCGGTTGCACTCGGAGGGACGACTTTGCTATGACTGATGCCATTAGCTGCCTGGCTCAGACTCGCCCGAGTGCGGGGCTTTGCACGCTTTAACGGGAGTTAGCGAAAAAGGAGTCTTCAAATGAGGGATACGCAGTCGTTGTTGCGAAGTTTGCTGCCGGTGTGTGCCGGCATCTCCATGTTGCTGTTGGCGTCCACCGCTTACGGCCAGACCATGACCACCGGAGATATCGTGGGCACGGTGGCCGATGCGAGCGGCGCCGTGGTCCCCAATGCCAAGGTCACGGTGAAGTATGTGGACACCAATGAAGTTCATACCGCGGTTACCAACACCAGCGGCCAATACCGATTCTCGCTGCTACAGCCTGGCGATTACACCGTGATGGCGGAAGCCACCGGCCTGAAATCCGCGATCCAGAAGTTCACCCTGCTGGTCGGGCAGGAAACCGCCATCAACTTGAAACTGGACGTGCAGGGCACCAAGGAAATCGTCGAGGTGCAGGCCGAGGCCACCATCCTGCAGACGGAAAACGCCAACCAGGCCAGCGGTTTCAATACGCAACAGATGATCGTGCTGCCGGCCAACGGAGGCGACATCACCACGATCGCCTACACCGTTCCCGGAGTTATTCAAGGCAAGGGATCCGACACCTTCATCACCAACGGCATCCCCGGCGCGGCGAACCTGTTCACTCTGAACGGCGCCGACGACATGGACCCCTATCTGAACATCAACAATTCCGGGGCCAGCAACAACCTCCTCGGCGCTAATGAAGTTGCCGAAGCGTCCGTGGTGCTCAATGCGTTCAGCGCGGACTATGGCCGGATGGCCGGCGCGCAGGTCAACTATGTCGGCCGCACCGGCACCAATACCTTCCATGGCAACCTGTTCCACAATTACAACGACAAGATTCTGAACGCCAACTCCTGGTCGAATAACCGCGCCGGCCTGCAGGAACCGCGTTCCGATTCGCATAACTTCGGCGGATACTTCGCCGGCCCGATCAAAAAGAACAAGGCGTTCTTCCTGTTCAATTACGAGAGCCTGCAATACGCGCTGCCTACCTCCGGTGTGGTGCGCATTCCTTCGCCCCAGATGCAGCAGTACGCGCTGGCGCACGTAGATGCCGCCGCCACCACGCTTTACCAGGATGCGTTTGCATTGTGGAACGGCGCTTCCGGCGCCAAGAACGCCGTACCAGAGACCAACGGCAGCGGGCCATTGCAGGATTCCAACAACCACCTCGGCTGCGGCATCGGCACGTTCTGGAACGCCGGCATCCAGGCTCCGGGGGGCGGCGTGTTCGGCACCAGCGTGCCCTGCACTTACGCCTTCGCCGAGAATGCCAGCGAGCTGAATAAAGAGAGCCTTGTCACTCTCCGCGGCGACTATAACATTAACGACAAGCAGAAGCTCAATGCGCGTTATAACTACGATTGGGGTATTCAGGCTACTGGCCCCAGCTTTATCAGCCCGCTGTTCAATTCGCAAAGCACCCAGCCCTCGCACCAGGGCCAGTTGACTTACACCTACATCATCTCCCCGACCCTGGTGAATAACTTCATTGGCTCCGGCTCCTGGTACACGGCGATCTTCGGCGTAGCCGATTTCTCCAAGACCACTGCCGCCATGCCGGAAAGCATCAGCGTGGGGGATGCCGGATGGACTAGCGTTGGCGCCGGGTTCCCCACCGGCCGAAACGTAGGCCAGGCGCAGTTAGTGGACGACCTGACCTGGGTCCACGGCAAGCACAGCGTCAAGGGCGGCATCAACTGGCGCTACGACAAGATCACCGACACCAGCATCGCCAGCAGTTCTTACAAGGGCAGCTATAGCTTCTCCGACCTCGCGGATTTCACTACCGGTCAAGTCAACGCCACTGGTCTCGGTGATACCTTCAGCCAGGGCTTTCCGGATATCTTCGCGGCCCACCTGCGCATGAGCTCGACGGGCGGTTATATCCAGGATGAATGGAAGGTCCGCAAGGATCTGACTCTGACTCTGGGGCTGCGTTTCGAGCACGACGGCAACCCCGCCTGCCTCGACAACTGCTTCGCCCGCATGAACACACAGTTCGGTATGCCGGGCTACGTGGGTGGCGCCAGTGTCCCGTACAACCAGACCATCTCCACAGGCCTGCACAACCAGTATCAGGGCCTCGAAAACGTGATCTGGGAACCGCGTTTTGGCTTCGCCTGGAAGCTGGATAATAAGACGGTCGTGCGCGGCGGCATCGGGATGTTCGCCACGCTGTTCTCCGGAAGTTCGGCCTCCGCCGTGTTCGGCAACGCTCCGAGCAAGTTCTCGCCCAGTGTCCACTTCGGCGAAGTCGGACTGCCGAGCGACCCGAACAGCGCCGCCTATGCCGCATATGCCGCCTACAACATCTTCAGCACCGGTTTCACTGCCGGCGACAACCTCACCGCCATTCAGAGCGCATTAGGCAAGATCGCTTTTGCGGCGCCCAGTTACAC
>Ga0335085_10004033_pt1 | contig 24757 bp, 29 predicted proteins | sample Lox_Sample_45_FD_206712 | JGI IMG/M metagenome (GOLD analysis project Ga0335085, IMG submission 206712) | Soil microbial communities from Loxahatchee National Wildlife Refuge, Florida, United States - Lox_Sample_4.5 | ecosystem: Environmental > Terrestrial > Soil > Wetlands | place: USA...
CCATAGACGAGCTTGACTCGGCCAAAGGGGCAATATATTGCGGCTTGAGCGCATTGGTCGGCGCTATTAGTGGATAACGCGCGCTACCCCAGCGCATTTAGTGCCTCATAGGAGACCGAAGATCTCGGGCTCAGGACAGACGCCGCGCGGCCGGCCCACCACGGCCGCGATGCCCGAAGCGGCAACTCGGTCTCAAGCCGAATTCGATTTGGTGCCGCTGACCAACGATAGCGAGCAAGCAAAATCGGCTGAGCCCTATGATCTTGTCTCGGGGGCCAATCTTGCTCGTTCCCGTTTGCCGGCGCTCGGACCAACGCTGGAACGGATCAACGATCGTTTCGCCCGTCAGTTTCGCGCAGCCCTGTTGCAGTATCTGCGTCGCGGGATCACCGTGACCGCATTACCAATCGAGCTCATCCCGCATCGCGACTTGCTGAAGCGGCTTGCGGAACCAAGCCTGTTTTCGCTGATCAACATGAAGCCGATGCGCGGTTCGGTCCTCATGGTGATCGATGCGGCGTTGGCCAACGCGCTGGTTGAGGCGCGGTTTGGCGGTGACGGTCGATTCTCCAATGCAGCGGCGAAACGCGAATTCAGCGGGATCGAGATCAAGGCTCTCGAACGTACGCTGGGCGTCGTGCTCGAACAGTTCGCGATCGCGTGGGAGCCGTTTGCCTTGTTTGAGCCGAGTGTCATACGCCATGAAACCGCTCGGCAATTTGCATCATTTGGCGCGCCGGACGATCTCGTCTTTGTCAGCGCATTCGATATCAACATCGATTCTCGAGGCGGAACACTCCTGTCGTGCATCTCGGATTCCAATTTGGAACCGCTGCATAACCAGCTGATGACCAACATCGCGGAGGAAGGTTTCAATTACGACATGCACTGGTACGAGATGCTGAAGGGGAATGTCGAGCGGGCGGAAATCACGCTCAGCGCACAACTCGGGACGATTGAACTGCATGTCAGCGACTTGCTGCGGCTGCGCCCTGGTGATGTGTTTGAGATGCAGCGTCCCGACAGCGTCATCGTCGAAGCTGGCGATGTGCCATTATTCCGAGGCAAATGGGGCCGGCATGGGAAAAAGATTGCGGTGATGATAGAGGACCGCCTCGACAAAGACGGTGAAACCGTCGACGAGCAATAGTCCCGCTGTGACCTGCGCGTTTGTTCAGATCGATTGATACTCGGTCACTTTGCCCCATTGCCCTGATTGCACATCGTCACCAGAAATCTTCCTGCTCCGGTGCAACTGGAACGTCTTCGATTAACCATACGTGTAAGATTATTTGTCGCAGTTCTTGGCGTTACCCGCATACTTCGGACAGTTTGCTTCACGATAACCGAAGCGCCGCCCCCTGCCATCGCTGCAAGCTTCCACGACAGTTAACTGATAACGCCACGATGCAATCTGCCATTGGGGCGTGTTTTCACCACTCACGTTAACTAGTTGGCAAGTTTAACCGGGATATTTTCAGCGTAATACAGACAAGCCCAAGGTTTGGTATCCGGCTGAAAGGCTACGACAAATAATCCGTATCGTTCTACCGCCGGCACTAGGGACACAATTCTTCTCGGAGAGTTGGCTGTCTTAACGCCGTCCCTGAGCGTGGGGGTAATCGCGGGTATCGACACACTGTTGTAACCGGCCGGACAGCTTTACGGGGGAAATTATGGCGGTTGATCTAAGCATGCCGGTTTTGGTCGTGGACGATTTCCCGACCACGATCAGGATCATCTCTAAATTCCTGCGACAGCTGGGGTTTACAAACATCGATTCGGCATCTGACGGCGGGCAGGCCTTCCAGTTAATGGGCCAGCGAGACTATGGCCTTGTCATCAGTGACTGGAACATGGAACCGGTTACGGGGCTGGATTTAGTGAAGGCTGTGCGCAACGACGATCGGCTGAATGACACTCCCTTTATCATGGTGACCGCGGAATCCAAGCCGGAAAACGTCATTCTGGCAAAACTGGCGGGGGTCAACAGCTACATCGTCAAGCCGTTCAACGCCGATACGTTGAAAATGAAGCTGAGCGGCGTACTGGGCAGGTTTTGACGATCCGCTGGGAAGAATGGGAGTGACAACCATGCCCGAAGAACCGGTACTCGAAGACGTTGGCGCGCCGGAATCGGAACGTTGGCTGGCGGAAGCGGACGACCAAAGCCGGGCCATCGGCAGTCTGGCTATTGGGATGATGAACCTGCGCCAGGCGGAAATTCCCAATGCGATCGAGCAGCTCGATGACATCGTTCGAGGCACGGAAGCGGCCGCGAACCAGATCATGGATGCCTGCACGACTTTGGAGGCGGTGATGGCCAACCTGAGCGGCGAGCCGGCGCAGCGCGTTGGCGACGCACTCACAAAGATCTACGAGGCCTGCGGCTTTCAAGACCTCGCCGGGCAGCGGATCACACACGTCACAAAAACCCTTGGTCTGATCGAGGGGAAGCTGAGCGAACTGACCTCTCGGTTCGCAATTTTGGCGTGCGATTTCAGTGACGAGCCCGAGGGGAGCGGGACCGTCAGCGATGATGCCTTAGTCAATGTTCGCCTCGATGGCCCACAACATCCCGAAGACGCAACCGATCAGGCCTCGGTCGATCGTCTTTTTCATGAAAGTTGAAGAGGGGGAGATAGTCCGATGGACGATCTGATGACGGAATTCTTGACCGAGACGGCCGAGAACTTGGCTGCGCTCGACATAGAGCTTGTGAAGCTGGAACAGGAGCCCGAAACACCGGGTCTTTTGGCAAATATTTTCCGCCTCGTACACACGATCAAGGGAACTTGCGGCTTCTTTGGTCTGCCCAGACTGGAAGCCCTCGCCCACGCCGGCGAAAACGTCCTTGGCCGCTTTCGTGACGGCGAACTGGTCGTGACGCCACCGGCGATCTCGGTGATTCTCGCCGCGATTGACGGCATCAAAGTGATCCTGGCGTCGCTTGAAACCACCGGAGCCGAGCCGCCCGGCGACGATGAGGCATTGATCGCACGGCTCAACGCCGTGGCCGAAGGTTCGGGGGCTGCAGCTGAACCTGCCATGGCCGAAAGCATCGATACCGCGCCCGTAAAGCCCGCCAAGACTGCCCGCAGGAGCCGGTCGAGCAAGCCTAACAAGCCACTCGAACCGCCGCAGCCGGTGATGGAACATGAATCGACCCACGACGATATCGCGCCGCTCGTAGGGCAGACCGATGGTCCGCCACCAAGGCTGGATACCGGTGCCACCACCAATGCAAGCGCTGCCGCTGAACAACATGATTCGGCGGCTGTTATGCAGTCCATCCGTGTCAATGTGGATCTGCTCGAAACCTTGATGACAACGGTTTCCGAGCTGGTGCTGAGCCGCAACCAGTTGTTACAGTTGTCGCGGCGGCAGAAGGACAGCGAATTTGTCGCGCCGCTGCAACGACTCAACCATGTCGTCTCCGAACTGCAAGAAAACGTGATGAAAACGCGGATGCAGCCGATCGGGAACGCGTGGGCGAAATTTCCGCGGATCGTCCGCGACCTCGCACACGAGACACACAAGAAAATCGAACTGGTGATGAAAGGCGCCGATACCGAACTGGATCGGCAGGTCCTTGAACTGATCAAAGATCCGTTGACACATATGGTGCGCAACTCAGCCGATCACGGTATCGAAACACCGGATGAGCGCCTCGCGGCCGGTAAGTCGACTACAGGTGTCATCGCGCTTGATGCGTATCACGAAGGTGGGCAGATCGTCATCGAGATCAGCGATGACGGACGTGGGCTCAGCATCCACAAAATCAAGTCGAAGGCCCTGAAGGTCGGGCTCGTGACCGAGGCAGAACTCGCCGGCCTGACTGAGGCCCAGGTCCAGCAATTCATCTTCCGTGCCGGCTTTTCGACCGCCGAAAGCGTCACTGCGGTCTCGGGACGCGGCGTCGGAATGGACGTCGTGCGCACGAATATCGAGAAGATCGGCGGCACAATTGAGGTCAGCACCCAATCCGGTTTCGGGACGCGCTTTACGATCAAGATCCCGCTGACCCTCGCGATCGTGTCGGCGCTGATTGTTGAGGTCGGTGGCCAATCTTTCGCCGTGCCGCAGACATCGGTGATCGAGCTTGTACGAACCAGCGAAGCCGGCAGCAACCGCCAGCGCATCGAGCGGTTGAACGGGGCGCCGGTGTTGCGGCTCCGTGACCGTCTGCTTCCGCTCGTCGTGTTGTCGGAGGTCCTTAAGCTCGATCCGGTCGATGCAATAACGACATCGAGCGATCGGTTCGTCGTCGTCACTCAGGTCGGTTCGCAGGTGTTTGGAATGATCGTCGATCAGGTCTTCGACACCGAGGAAATCGTGGTCAAGCCGATGGCGTCGATCACCCGCCATCTGACGATGTTTTCGGGGAACACCATCCTTGGCGACGGATCGGTGATCATGATCCTCGATCCCGGTGGCGTCGCGGGCGCGATTGGGAATCCCGCGGCCGGGACGGGTCATGCTAAGAGCGAAGCAGAGTCCCACGCTGCGGACGCGAGAGAAAAATCGGCGTTGCTTGTGTTCCGCGCTGGTGGGGGCGCGCCAAAGGCCGTCCCGTTACGATGGATCGCGCGCCTCGAAGAATTCGAGCGCAATGACATCGAGTATGTCAGCGGACGCTACGTCATTCAGTATCGCGGCAAACTCATGCCGGTGGTGCCGTTTGATTCGGCCTCGTCGGTGGAGAAGGATGGGCGCCAGCCCGCGTTGGTGTTTGCCGATGGCGGACGTGTCATGGCGCTGCTGGTCGATGCGGTCGTCGATATTCTCGAAACCGAGCTTGACGTTCACCAAAGCTCGAGCATGGCCGGTATCACAGGGAGCGCGATCATCGCCGGCCGCGCGACCGAGATGATCGACGCTCGATATTTTTGTGAACAGGCGTTCGAGGGTTGGGCGGAGCCGGCAAACTGGTCGGAACCCTCCGACGAGGACGGCGCCCATGATTTCACTTACAGCACCGGCCAACGACATCACGCTCCAGAAGAGCGGGAAATCGCGAGGGCAGCATGAACACCGTCATTGATATCGCCCACAATGCCATGCGGAACGAAAGCGCCGACACCAGCGAGTTTGTCACCATGACGATCGCGGGACAGCTGTTCGGGATTCCCGTTCTGCAGGTCCAGGATGTACTCGGCCCGCAGCGCATCGCACGAATTCCGATGGCCCCCGCCTGGGTCGCCGGTGTCCTCAATCTCCGTGGTCGTATCGTCACCGCGATCGACGTTCGGCGTCGTCTCGGACTGCCCAAGTTGGAAACGACGGGGACGGAAATGTCGATCGTCGTCGATCACAACGCAGAGCTCTACAGTCTTCTGGTCGATGAAGTGGGCGAAGTCATGGTGTGTCGTGCGGATTGCGTGGCGCCCAACCCGCCGACGCTCGATCCCGTCTGGCAAGAAATCTCAAAGGGCATCGTCCAGCTTAACGACCGCCTGATGATCATTCTGCACGTCCAAAGACTGTTCGACCTGGCACACGCTGCTGCCGCCTGATCGTTTCAAGCTTGGGAGTAGGTCGATGAAGTCTTGTCTTGTCGTTGACAATAGTCGGGTCCAGCGCAGCTTCACGCGCGCCATCGTGGAGAACCTGATGTTTGACTGTCGCGAGGCGCCGGACGCACGAAGCGCCGCGTTGGCCTGCGGGTTCTCCATGCCGGACGTGGTCTTGTTGGGGTGGAACGTGACTGACAGTGCGGGATCGGAGTGCCTCAAGGCAATCCGCGCGCTGCCCCATGGTGGCAACCCAAAGATTGTCCTTTGCAGCGCAAGCGGCGAGATCGACGACATCATGAGTGCGCTCGAACAAGGTGCGGATGAATACATCATGCGACCGTTCGATCAAGACATCGTGCGGTCAAAATTCGAGCAAATCGGGGTGATGTAGCCGCTATGTCACTCGCGCTCTCAACCGCTCGGGCCCCAAGGCCTATTCGCGTGATGGTCGTCGATGATTCGGCGGTCATCCGCGGCCTGGTCTCGCGCACGCTCGAGCAGGAGCCAGATATCGAGATCGTGGCATCGGCGCCCGATGGCCGCGCCGCCGTAGCGGCCATCGGTCGAACGCCAGCCGATGTCGTGGTTCTCGACATCGAGATGCCGGTCATGGATGGGCTCACGGCTATTCCCTTGCTGCTGCAAGCGGCACCCGGCGTTAGAATTCTCATGGCGTCGACGCTTACCGCGAAGAATGCCCAAATCACGCTCGACGCCCTGGCTGCCGGTGCGACCGACTTCCTTCTCAAGCCTTCGGCGGTACGGGAGATGCTCGGCACCGCCAGTTTTAATCAAGAGCTGTTGACCAAGGTTCGCGAGCTGGGCCCAAGACCGGCGCGAGGGCCGACGAAAACGTCAAGGAAACCAGCCGCTGATACCAGCAGTTCCCCCGCTGCGCAGGACGCGGCCGGCCTGTCGCTGCGCCAAGCGCCGATGCTTCCGCCGGAAGTGCTTGCGATCGGCAGTTCAACCGGAGGACCCCAGGCTTTGCTGCAAGTGCTGACGGGCGTGGCGAAAAACGTGCGCGTGCCGATCGTCATCACACAGCATATGCCGCCGACATTCACCGCCATCCTCGCTGCCCAGATCAAGCGGCAGTCCGGGCTCGCGGCGGTGGAGGCGCAAGAGGGTATGCCGCTTGAGCCAGGACATGTCTATGTCGCGCCGGGCGACTTCCACATGACGGTGGATGCGGTTCATGTCATCCACCTCAATCAAGGCCCTCGGGAGAATTTCTGCCGCCCATCGGTCGATCCGATGCTGCGCAGCCTGGTTGGGGTGTACCGCAGCCGTGTGCTCACGGTGATCCTCACCGGGATGGGGCATGATGGTTTGGCCGGGTGCAAGGCCGTGATCGAAGCCGGCGGTGCCGTCATCGCGCAAGACGAGGCGACCAGCGTGGTTTGGGGCATGCCCGGAGCCGTTGCGAAGGCCGGGCTTTGCTCGGCGGTGCTACCGCTCGCGGAGATCGGGCTCCGGTTGCGTCCTTACGTCTCGGGCGAGATCTGATCATGCTGCCGGCCGATTTCGAAACTTTTTCTCGCCTTGTCAAAAGCGAGTCCGGTCTGTCGATGACACCGGACAAGGCGTATCTGCTGGATGCACGGCTGCGCCCAGTGGCGCGAAAATGGAAACTGAACGACCTTGGGCAGCTTGCCCAAGCCCTGCGCACGCAGCACGACCTGGCCCAAATCCGTGACGTTACCGAAGCGCTGACGGTGAACGAGTCGTTCTTTTTCCGCGACACCAAACCGTTCGACCAGCTTCGCGACCACTTGCTGCCGATATTGCTTGCGGCGCGCGCGTCGAGCCGCAAGCTGCGGATATGGTCCGCTGCCGCATCGTCGGGGCAGGAAGCCTATTCGATCGCCATGCTGGTGCGCGAATGCGGTCCCACGATCGATGGTTGGACCGTCGACATCGTCGGCACAGACCTGTCAACCGAGATCCTCGAACGCGCACGGGCGGGTATATACACCTCCTTTGAAGTACAACGCGGCTTGCCGACAAAGCTGCTCGCCAAATACTTCACCCGCGTTGGTGACCGCTGGCAGATCGTCGAATCGCTGCGCCGTTCGGTGCAGTTCATCAGGCACAATCTAATGCACGATCCAGCGGCATTCGGCACTTTCGATATCGTCTTTTGTCGAAATGTACTGATTTATTTTGACCTTCCGACCAAAGCGCGAGTGCTTCACGGGATTCGGCGACAGATGCCGGCCGACGGTTATCTGCTTCTTGGTGCCGCGGAAACCGTTCTCGGCGTCAGCAACGACTTCGCCTCCTCGCCCGATATGCCTGGCGTGTTCGTCACCACGCAACACGTTCCTGTGGCGATGCCCGATCGCCTCAATGCCCCATTTCAGTCCACGGTGAAGTCGCAGTTTCAACTTGGGAGCTTGCAGCCATGAGTATTCGTCTGATGATCGTCGATGATTCCGCGGCCATCCGCGGCGTCTATGCACGTATGCTCGAAGACCAGAAGAACATCAAAATCGTCGCCTCGGTCGGCGACCCGCGCGAGGCGCTCAAGCAGATCCCCAGCATCTTGCCCGACGTGGTGACGCTCGATGTCGAAATGCCGGGGATGACGGGGCTCGAAGCCTTGCAGCAAATCCGTCAAATCTCGCCCAAGACCAAGGTCGTCATGCTGTCGACTCTGACCAATCGCGGCTCGAAAACCAGCCAGGAGGCAGAGCGCCTCGGCGCCGCAGCCTTGCTGCAAAAGCCTGGCCTGGGTGTAAACCCCGCCGAGTTCAAACGAGCCTTTTGCGCGAAGCTGGGCCAGTTGGTGCCGGCGTAATGGCCCCGCGCCGATAGGCGTCATTTGTTCGGCAGGGAATAAATCGGATTTTCGATCGAAGCCCAGACTTAGCCCGACACCGCGATTGGCGCAGGCTGCTGCGACCTGGATGGCGTTCTGCTTCCATAGCCAAGGTAGAAGCTCGCCGAGCCGAGAGGCGGGGTGGTCGGCGATGTGGTGCAGGACATGGGCGAGCCGGGCCCGTGGTCGACGCCGTTGCAACCCGCGCGTCGCGGACGCCTTGAACGGATAACGGCCGGCCTGCGGTTCAAGCCCCCCGAGAGTGGCCGAACGTGCACATTCGCGATCCCTGATTTCGCGATCGCGGAGTTGCGTCGCCTGAAGCGGGAGCCAGCCGAGCAACTATTGGTTCTCGGCATGCGGCAAACCGGCGATACGCTGAGCGGCCCTCGCTTCGATGGCGAACCGTGGCAGCCGCGATCGTTGACCCATGAATTTACGGTCATGATGCGACGCCTCTAGCCTGGATCATTCACCGGGATGCGAATGGGCCGGCTGAGGGCGGGCCCAGGGGCGCGAGGTTTTGCGGCGTCTCTGCTGCCCGCATGTCAAACGGCACGCAAACGGGACCCCGGATCGGCATCGGCACGTAATGCCACGGATCGTAGATCGTCTCGCCGCGGCTGTAGCGGCGGCGATGCTCGGCGACGACAGCGCCATCCTGGCGGATCACGACCCGGTCGGCATAGGCCTGGATCTCGACCGGCCGACCGACGGCGCGCGCGGCGACCGAGTACTTGTTGTTGTCGAAGCGCACCAGGCAGGTCTTCGACACCGACGCCTGGATCGCATGGAACCCGTCGAACGGGCCGCCGATCGGCACCAGGTGCGGCCGCTCCGCTTCGAAGACCTGCCACACCGTGCGGTCGCCCGGGAGCGACTTGGCCACTCGACGATCGCCTTTACGATGGATATCTACTCGCACGTCATCGTGCAGATGCACCGTGATGCCGCGGCCAAGCTCGACGCGGCTTACAAGGCGTAGGAATTTCGGCCAGATTTTTGCGCCGCAGCGACGAGTGGGGCCACGGCGAAACGGCAGTTAAGTCATTGAAACGGATGGGTGGCCGAGCGGTTTAAGGCACCGGTCTTGAAAGACGCAAATCACCGTCGCGTCTGATCTTCGCCTGACCTTGCCTATCAAGTTTCATGCGAATTTCTGCGCCAGCCGTCACGTCTCGTCGCAATGCATACGATGTCATCCCGTCGCGTTCGGTGGCAAATCCGGTGGCATGTCGGAACACGGGTTTCGGCACGCGCCGGCGGCGTTGTGAAGCCGCCGGCGCTTGGCCTGCCTATTCTGCGGCGCTCGCCATTTCCTCGTCGAGCACTTGCGCCGTGACATCGTGGTCGGCCGTGCTGAGGTGACGCAGCCAAGAGAAATCGAAGTCGGGCACGAGCGCATGCAGGCGGCGCGTCAGTAGGCAAAAATACGGCCAGTCCTTTTCGAGGTGTTCGGGGACCGGCATATCGTCGGCACGCCTCAACGCGAGATCGAGCAGCGCGGCGATGTCCCGCACGGAGCGCGGCGCCGTCGTCCACATCGCGTCTTCGATGTCGTCCAGCTCGGCCGTCGCGTAGCGATGGCGCTCGATCTGCGGCGTCAGGCTGTGTTTGGCGGCCATTTCAAGAAACGCCTGCTCTCGCGCTTCGTAAGCCTCCGTGGCGCGGCGCTGCATCGGCTCGAAGGCCGCTGGATTGTTCACGATCGCCGCGAGCCGTGCTTCCAGCTCAGCAATGCGACGCGTCACCTCGCGGGTGGCTAATTGCCGGTGCAGGCCGTCAAGCTGCGCTTGGATAGTTTCGGGGAAATAGCGAAGTTCTTCGCATGTCATCATCGGCCAGGCCTGCGCCTCCGTGCGGATCAGGGCTTCGTCGACCGCTGATTCGATGCCTAAGATTTCCTCGCTCAGCGCGGCCCACTTGGCGTGCAGCTCGGCGATCGAGGGAGCGGCGAGGTGTATTTGATGAGTATCAGGCATCGCAATCTCCTTTGGAGCCAGCGGGACAATCCTGGGCGGCGACGCCGTGCTCACGACCGTATGCGGGCATTCGACGATGGGTTGATGAAGGCTCATAGATCAGTCTCTCGGTTTGGCTTTCCACAGCCGCTGCCACGGTGCGGCCGTGGCGCCGGGAGGGTGGAAACCTGCCGAGAGGACAGGTCGAGCGTTTTCGCCGCGAGGCTGTTGTATGGCGCCCGCCTCCCGACATAAGCTGTCGGTTGACGGACGGCCGCCAAGCCGTCGTCCGCGGGCCGCTTTGACGCGCGGCTCGCGTGCAGCCGGCTCTCCGTTGCAGCGGAATGCCTGCTGTCTCTCGGTCCGGGTTTCCACACCCACGGACGATTCTGCCTGAAATGCTTGGCGCCCCGCAATGGCGGTGCCGCGAGAAATCGCGTCTGAGGGCCGCTGAGGCGTGCAATCGCTGCCGGGCCGCATTCCCGCGCTATCCCCAAAACACCGCAACAGGCGGCCGCCGCGCAGGGGCCAGCGCTCGCACAGCACACGCGCGGCCTGGTTCGGTTTCATGACGATCGTCGTCGTGCGCGGTTGGCCTTCCTTTTTCTTGGCTTTCTCGGTGAGCCGCGCCGCACGCTCATCAGTGGCGCCGGCGAGGCGCTGCTTGGCACGGTGCACGGAAGCGCGATCAATGTTCATCAAAGCGGCGGCCTCGCGTACCGTAGGAGAAAAGGTCGCAATTGCGACCTTTTCCTTAACTCTCTGAGGACGCCCTGGTTTTCGCGTTGCCAGCCGCGCGGCGATCTCGGCGCGCTGCGCCTCGTTGAGGTGTCGGCGATGCAGGTTCCGCGACACGACAAAAACACTGGGCACCCCATCGTCTTCGTTCCAATCGATGAATCGCGGTTCGACGCCCAGCTCCTGGCAGGCGCGCCAGCGGTTGCGACCGTCGAGGATGCGGCCGTCATAGAGCACGATCGGCTCGCGCTGGCCGTGCTGGCGGATGTCCTCGACGAGCGCGCGGTATTCCGCCGCGCTCATCAGCGGGAAGATTTCGGCGGCGGGATGGGTTTCCATCACGCGGCCTCGGTGGCGTGGCGGCGGCTTGGCGGCGCCGGCGCCGGCGAGGCGCCGCTTGGCATTATCGACGGAGCGTGGACTGACGTTCATCAGCTCGGCCGCCTGGTCGACGGTGGGAGAAAAAGCGCAAATTTGCGCTTTTTCCTTAACTCGTTGAGGGCGACCGGGTTTTCGCGTCGCCAGCCGCGGCGATCTCGGCGCGCTGCGCCTCGTTGAGGTGTCGGCGATGCAGGTTTCGCGACACGACAAAAACACTGGGCGCGCCATCGGCCTCCGTCCATTCGATGCATTTCGGTTCGACGCCCAGTTCCCGGCAGGCGCGCCAGCGGTTGCGCCCGTCGAGGATGCGGCCGTCATAGAGCACGATCGGCTCGCGCTGGCCGTGCTGGCGGATGTCCTCGACGAGCGCGCGGTATTCCGCCGCGCTTCCGATAATTACCGCCCGCCGGCGGCGTGGCGGTGATGCGGCGCGCGGCCGGGGGTCACCGCCGCCGAGGGGCTGAGCCAAAAGGTCTGGTTGTTGCGCTGCCGTATCGTGCGCTCGAAGCGGCGGATAAAGCCGGGGTTGAGGGCTTCCTGCACCTGCCACAAAAACAGATAGTCGAGCGCCAGCCGCGTATAGAACAGGTTGATGAACGGCGTATTGTTGAGCATGTCGCGGAACAGCTCGGCTTTTAAATCCTGGCCGTTTTTCGCGCGGTTCCACAATTCGAGCACGCTGTTGATGCCCTGCCCGATCACCGGGCCCGCCAGCGTCTCGGTGAAGTTCTGGCCGAAACGGTTGTATTCGCCAAAGAGGAAGTCGCCGAGGATGCCGAGGCCGCCGCCCTGCATCATCGCCGCCGCCCAGGTCTTCGGGCTGTCGGGGTCGCGCGGCGTGCGGCCTTTGGCGAGGTCTTTCAACGTCATCGCCAGATAGCCCAGCACCGTGCCGGCGAGCGCCATGTGCAACACGCCGGCGATCGCCGCCGGCCGCGATTGGCCGCCGTAGATTTCCCGGCCCAGCCCCATGCGCACCAGCGCCGCCGGCCAGGTCTTGAACTGGGCGATGAAACGGACGGCTTCCCCTTCCGGTGTTCCGGGCCGAAAACCACGCAGGATATCGGCGCGCGTCGCGATCCCCGGCTCGATGACGACATGCGCCGAGCGGTCGGTGAAGTAGCTCGCCAGCCGCAACGCCAGCTCGTCGCGGAACGCGTTCACCTTGCGCATCGTCGCCGGGTCGCCGATGACGCGGCTATTGATCGCGCCGCTGTCGAACAGATGCTGGATCACCGCCGCGTCGGGAATGCGCGTCGCCGCGTCCGGGGTGAGGAACGCGCGCCCGTCGATCGCCGCATGGTCCGGCGCCTGGCGCAACAGCGACCATTCCTTGTCGCCGATGCCGAACAGCGACAGCACGCGCTGCGTGTCGGCCGGCATCGCCGCGTGCTCGCGGTCGAGCAACGCGCCCAAATGCCGGCTCATCGTGAACTCGGCGCCGGCGCGCTGGGCGTTCAAGACGTAGCTGAGGCCGGTCAGCTTGAAAAAGCTGTTCGCCAGTTTCGACAGCGTTCCCGGCACGCCGTCATCCGGCTCAAAGCGCGACAAGAGATCGCGCTGCATGCCCTCGACGCCGGCGAGCAGCCGGTCCATCACCTGACGCGTCTCGCTCTCCGCGAAGCCGCGGCCGCGGAAAAAGCTCGCCGCGTAATCGCCATAGCCGCGTAAGAGGCCGATGCCCTGATAGCGCAGCTCGGCCGCCTTCAACGCACCGACCGGCAGATGGGTCAGCATCACCCCGCCGAGCTTCGCCATCGAGGTCCACACGCGCACCGCCGAGCCGATGCGCGCGCCCAGCCGGTTGACCGGCATGTTGGCGGTGCCGTCGAGAAAATCGAACCGGTTCTGCAGATCGTGCTCGGCCTCGCGCAGCCGGGTCACCGCCGCGGGGTCGCTGTTCCGCTGCTGCTCGGCGAAATACCTGAGGTCGGCGGCGAACTCGGCGCGCGGATTGGTGCCGAAATGATGCATCAGCGCGGTCGCGCGGGCGCTGCGCTCCAGGCTGCCGATCACGTCCTCGATGAGCGACCGGCCGCCGAACTGCGCGTGGTAGTCGAGCCAGGCATCGGCGTCGCGGAAATGCAGCACGCGTTCCTGGCTGAGCCGCTTCGCGAGATTGCCCGGCCCGGTAAATTCCGGGTCCTTGAAGCCCTGCATGCCTTCATGCGTCAAATGCACGCCGGTGATCAGCGCGTGATAGACATTGTCGAGAAACCGTTCCTGCGCTGCCGGGTCGATCCCCACATTGTCAAAGGTGGCGGGGTCGAGCTTGGCGCGAATAACTTGTTTCCAAGCATCCAGCCCGGCTCGCCTGATCTTGTCGGGATCATGCGATGTTCTTGTAATATAGCCGCTGTAGTCGCCGATCGCGGCGCCGGCCTTATTTAATCGCTGCTTTGCTTGCTCCTGATACTTGTCGATGACTTGCGCGATTTTCAGCGCTTCGGCTGAGCCGGTGATGCCGGGCCGGCCGTCTTCACCCTTTGACAGCTCGAACAGCTCGCGCGCCCAATCGCGCTCCAGCGCCTTCGACCGGGCCGCGCGCAAGAGGCCGGCGCGCTCCAGCTCGGTGACGGCGCCGGCGACGTAAACCCGCGCCAGCGCCTTGCCCTCGGCCTCGGCCGAGAACCGGCCGCCGGCGATCGGCGTGTTGACGCCGTGGATTTCCGCCTTGATGCCGGTCACCAGATCGGGCGCCGCCGCGATCCGCTGCCGCCGGCCGATCCGGGCGCGCAGGTTGATCAGCGCGTTGCGCTTTTCGATTTTCCCGGCGTCGCGCATCTCGCCGGCGACGTCGCGCGTTGCGACACGCACACTGTCGATGTCCGGCATCCCGGTTGCCGACCGCCGCCGGGCGCGGGCGATGACGGTTTCGAGGATGCGTTCGATGTCATCGTGGGTCAGCTTGCTGTCCGGTCCAGCGGCGCCCTTGATCTCAGCGATGCAATCCTGCCAGCTCATCCTGATTGTCCCTTCGCTAATATTTCGCCGACCGCTTTCCACAGCCGTGCCTCGCGCTCGGCCTTGATGACCAGCTCATTGGCCGCGACCAGCTCGGGATCGTCGGCTGGCAGCTCGGCCGCGAGCCGGGCGATATCGCGTTCGATCTCGGCGACGGTTAGACCGCCGCCGATCGGCGGCGCGACGCTGGCGAGCGCGGCGATTTCATGCGCATCGGCCGCCGGCATCACATCGCCGTGGAACCGCGCCCGGTGTGCCGGGCGCAGCGTCCGCAGCCGGTCAGGCCGCGCCATCGCCGGAATCGCCGGTGCCCGCCGGCGACGTGTCAGCCTCGCCGGCACCGCTAAGCCGCACCAGCTCGTCACGCAGCCGGGTGCGCTCGAACACGTCGAGATACCCGCCGGGCTTGCCGAGCGCATGGTCCTGCAAGCGGCACGTGATCTCATCGGTGCGCGCTTGCGTTTCCGACGCGGGGAGGCTCGGCGCTTCCTCGCTCGCGCCAAGCAGCCCGGCCAGCTCGTTGACCAGCGCGGTGCGGTCGGTGCCACGGATTTGATCGGCGCCGCGCTTTTGCAGCGTGGCGTTGATCTCGGCGATGCGGGTCTCGGCGGCGTCCATCACGCCGCCTCACCGCTGAAGCGCTGTGGAACAAGCACAAAGCCATCGCCATGCGCGACGACCGCCATCGGTGTCGTCGACCTCGCCGCCGCGTGCCTCGCGCGCGCTTCGTCACCGAACACGTGCTCGTGCCGCACCAACGTCCACAGCTCGCCGCCCAGCTTGACGATGATGGTGGGGCAGTTGCGGCGCTGAAGCCGATCACGCCCGGCCTCGGCCTCGGCTTCGCTGGTGAAATACGGCGCCAGATCGTCGAGACCTTCTTCCTCCCACCTGTCGAGGCCCCATTGCGCCTGCGGGCCGATCGCATCGCTGGCCAGGCCAAACAGTGAATTGGCGATGGTAAGAGGCTTGGTCGGATCGATCGCAAAGGCGCGCGCCAACGAATTCATCGCCCGCCAGCGGAAGGCGGCCGCCGAAAAGAACCGGTGCCCGTTCTGGTCATCGAGCTGCGCGGCGATGGCCTGGTTGTTGTCCTCCATGGCCTTGAACGCCGCCGCCAGGACGCGCGCCGCGTTGGTGATCTCGGCCGCCAGGGCGGCATGTTCCTGCCGCAGCTCGGCCAGCCGCAACGGCCTTCCGGCCGCCGTCTGCCGGCGATCGGCCGCGCGGTGCTCGGCGACGTGCCCCTGCAACTGGCCTTGCCGTTGCCGCAGGGTGCTCAGCCGGCCCTCGGCCTCGCCGAGCCGCTCGTCGATCTCCGCGACCCGCTCGGCCGCCTCGGGTTCGAGCTTGATCTTTGCTTCGAGCGCGCTGGTCCTTTGCTGTTTGAGCTGGGCCAGTTCGCCTTCGGTGGCGGCGATCTTGGCCGCCAGCTCGACGAGTTGCTCGCCTGATGTCGGCGGCCGCAGCTCGCGCAGCCGCGCCTCGGCTGTGGCGATCTCGCCGTCGAGCCGTACCACCAGCTCGCGCACGGACGGGTCGCGGTGCTGCACCTTGACCGCGCTTGCCCGGTTTTGCTGCAAGCCGTGCAACTCGCGCTGCAAATCGGCGATCACCTTTTCCCGCTCGTGGTCGGGAAGAAGCGGCGATGATTTAGTCATGCCGCCCTCCGTTGCGCGTACGGCTGATGATGGGCGCACCAACGGGATGCCGCCGCGGCCGGGCTGCCGCAGCCGTCGATCGCGCAGGTGACGATCGGCACCTCGGCCTGGTGGCTGCGGTGTTGCGGATTGCCGCAGAAGCCGTGCCCGTGGATCACGGTATTCACGGGATGCTCGCACCCTGGAAACTCGCATTGTCGTGTCATTGCCCTCTCCCCTTCCAAACTCAGCTCCACGCCCGGTCGCGGCGGCTCAGCCGCCACCGTCTCGGTGCCATGAAGGATTTCTGCCAACCGCTTCATCGTCTCCCCTCTCTCCCGCTCCGGTCCCCGCACCCCCTGCGAGCCGTCCGGGCTTCCGATTTCGCGCGAATTAACTCCCCGGATGGCCGGAAAGCACACCGACAGAGGCGTGGCGTCGGCGCGCGCCGCGAAAACCGGGGTACCCCCCTCCGCGCGCGCGTCACGGCTGGCCCTCCGCGCCGGGCGCCCGATGCCGGCAGACCGAGTCGCGCAGCCAGGCTGGCCACCTGCACCAGGCGCGTTGATCGCGGTGAGGCGCGAGCCGCCGCTGATCGAGATCGGACTAAAAGACCGGTGCCGCTATCATCAGATAACCACGGTTTGCCTAGTGTTTCCCGCGCCTCATTGCGCGTTGCCACCGGATTTGCCACCGGAGGGACCGATGGAGCCACCGAACCGTACCTATCGATAGCGGTGATCCCCTGCCCCCGTGCTGTCGGATTTCGGCAGCGTCGGCGGAAAACATCGGCTCCAACCGCTATGGCGCGCAGCGCGACAGCCTGGTCGATCTCGGTCGGTCCTGGCTTCCAGCGCGCCTCGCGGCTCGCCGCCGACCGCTGCTGCCATGGCCCGCTCAGCCACAGCGCGACAGCCTGGTCGATCTCGGTCGCTCCTGGCTTCCAGCGCGCCTCGCGGCTCGCCGCCGACCGCTGCTGCCATGGCCCGCTCAGCCACAGCAAACCGTCGCAATTTGCCACCAGAGGAACCGATGGAGCCACCGAACCGCCGTCCTGCCACGGCCTCACCAGCCGACGCAATATCTCCCGATATTTAATCCCGGAATGCTCTAACCGGTTGAATATACGGTAATATTTAATTGTCCTTTCACCGCCGCATCGCGCGGTGACGGTTGGCGCGCTGGGTGGAAAGGGTGGAAAGGGTGGATATGCTCCGTACCCTCCTATATTTTTGTCATCTTCTCTCTGACATTTTCTTACGTAAGTAGAGAGGGTATCCACCCTTTCCACCCTTTCCACCCGCAGCGGCAGTGTCATCGACCGCTCCATTGCCGAGTGTCGGCGCCTTCGAGCTGCCACCGTGCGACGCCGTGCACGGTCTCGGCCGGCACAATCCGCCGCTTGTTCACCGTGCGGCCTTTCACCTTGCCGAGGTACTGTCCGAGCCGCCTGGTGCTGATCTCGCCGCGCTCGCCGGCGACTGACAGCAGCGCCTCGCGGAAATCGGCATGCGAACCGGCGGCGCCGACAATCTGGCTGACGCTCACGCGGTCACCATGGAGTGCGAGGTTCCACTGCTCGATGATCGCAGTCAGCGCCGCGAGCACCGGATCATCGCGCCGGGCCTCGCCCAGCCCGTCCACCGGATCGGCCCGGCCAAGCCAGATCAGCGGGTCGCGAACCCATTTCGACCATTCTGGGAATGAGCCAACCGGCGCGACCTCGCGCGGACAACCGGCGACGAGGAACGCACGCGCGATGGTCAAGGCGGCGATGACGAGCTGCGGGCGCTCGGCCAGGGCGACCACGCAGGGGTCGGGGGTCTCGAACTCGCGCAGCTCCGGCCGCTCACATAGCGGATCGAGACGGCACAACAGCGCCCGCCGCACCATGTCGCCAGCAAACTTGAGGTTGTTGCCGGTGGCGTACCAGCACGCAGTATTGCCGACCGTCAGCCGGCTCGATGTGCCGAGAATTCTGAACGCGATCAGCGGCTCGGTGATGGCCTGGCACAAAAACTCGCCGCCGATCGGCCGCTCGGCGTTGTCGAGCGCGATGATTGGGTCGCCGGCAAGCAGCACCGAGCCCAGCCGCTTTTCGGTTTCCTCGTCGCGCTGTCCCAGCGCGGTAACGGGCGCCTGATGACCGGTGACGAGGATGGCCGCGACGTTGACCAACTTGCTCTTGCCGGCGCCGGCGACGGGCGCCGTAAACCCGTGCATCGGCGCGGCGCTCATCGCGCGGCGGAAAAGCGGCGTGAGGATCGCCGAGAGAGCTACAGACCGGCTCGTGTCGTCGACGAAATCCAAGCTGCTGAGCAGCGTGTCGAACCGCTCAAGAGCAGCGCCTGCGTCGGCGCGCGTCGGCGCTTTCGGGATTGGCGGAAATTCGATGCCGCGCGGATCGAAGTAGGTCTCCGTCGCCGGGTCGTAGCCGGGTCGCGTCACGATCGATCCGTCGCGCCGCAACACTGGCGAGGTCGCGACCCCGGCAAGCGGGAGAAGTTTCCGCATGCCGGTGCGTTCAAGATAGGCCGCCGCGAAGTCGTGCGGGCAATCGATCGGTTTCCACGCAGCGGCGCGCTTGTCGTACTTCCGCAGTGTCACCGCCTGGCTGAAGCACTCTCGAAGGTGTTCGTTGCCAACGGGCACCGTGCGGAGCGCTTCCGCCTTACCACCGTCGATCGTCTCGATTTCCTGCGGTGCCACGCGCACGATGAGATCGCCGCGCTCGAAAAGATTGCCACGCTCGACCAGGTGGGGTTCGGCTTCGTCGATCGCCTCGCTGCGCTTGCCGTTCTCGATGTTGACGAACGGCCGATCGCCGATGGGGTTGTCGTCGCTCGTGTCGACGACGCTGAGGTGCGGTCGGCGGCCCGGCATCACGCGGCCTCCGCGACGCGCTCGGCCAGCTCTGCCACGTCCTTGACGTAAGCGGGCGGTCGAATAACACCGACCCGTCGCCCGGCCTCGCGGTGCACCCGCAACGCCCTTTCTAGCGTCAACGCCGCCGGTGAGCCGTGCGGATCGTTCTGGGCGATCCAGATCACCCGCGCGACCTGAGGCGGCAATATCAGCGACGCGAGGCTCGACACTGACAGCACCGCGCAGGCGCGCCATTCTGGCCGCGCGCAGACGATCGGCATCACGTCCTCGATGCCCTCGCCGGCAATGAGCGTTTCGCCCTCGGGCATGTCGCGCCACGGTTTGCGGCTCGCACCCTGCCAGAGCCGCACGCAGCCGCCGGCATAGCTGCCCGGCATCGACAGTTTCGGCCGCGCCAGCGGCGCTTTGGTGACGACCTGGTCATCCTGAAGCTGCAACCAAACCCGGTGCACGTTGACCTGGCGGCCATCAGGCGCGCAAATCGCGGCGACCAGCGCCGGCCAATACTGCCGGCTTTCGGCGTTCCACAACGATGGATGGAGACGCAGCGCCGCCGGAGGTTTCGGGAGCTGTTCTAGGTCGCTGCCGCGACTGGCGAGATATCGCCAACCGGCGTCGCCCGGTTGCAGCGCAGCGGCCGATAGCCAAAGCTTCTTGGCATCGCGCGCGTTACGTTCGGCTTCACGTCCCAGATCGCGGCGCCGCAGCTCGCGCGCCCGTTCGGCCTGGCTCTTCAGCCGTTGTGCTTCGCCCGCGTCGATCCGGCCCAGACCAAGCCATTCGGTCGCCCAGCGGCAAGCGGCGCCCTTGTGGCCACGGCACGCGACGGCCGCCACCAGGTCAAGTGCGTCGCCGCCCTCGCCCGCCGCATAGTCGCGCCACCGGCCGCGCTTGGAACCATCGAGCCTGACGCATAGCGATTGCCCCGGCTCGCCGGCGATCGAGCCGACCCGCCAGTATCGGCGTCCCTGGCCGTAGGTGCCGCGCGGTAGAAGCTGCTGCGCCAGCGCGTCAATGCGCTGGGCGAGCTGTTCGGCGAGATCGCGCGGCTCAAAGCGCGTAGCGCTATTCGTCCACATCCTTGATGTCCGGCCAATCTTCGAGCAGCGCCGATACCGGGATGCCAAGCATCGTCGCCATGCGCTCCACGGAAACCGGGGGCAGCTCGAAGCCGAGCTCGGCAGCGTTGACTGAGCCGATGCAGGCGTTGAAATGCATGAGCGTGTCGGCCGCGCGCTCGTCATCCCAACCGCCATCTGACGAGCGCCAGAGACGGATAAGCCAGCCTTCGGCACCCTCGAACAGCGAGGCGATTCCGTCGCGATCGTGATCCGCGGCGGCGAACACGCGCTTACGGCCGCGTGCGTCGCGATAAAGGCAATACACCTGCCCCCACCCGTCGTAGGCGTCGCCGTAAAGCCGGACGGGGACATGCTCCAGAAAGCGCGGGTGGAAATGTTGCAGCGCCGATGCGTAGCCGCGGGCGCGGATGCGTTCCCAGTTGCACTCGGCCCGCTGCTCGGGCGTCTCGCGAGGTCGCGGCGGCGGGTTGTCGATGGTGTAGACCGGCTCCGCGGCGCCGGCCCGTTCGGGAATATCGCTCATATTTGCCATGATCGCCGGCGAGGATCGCAGTGCACGGCGCAACGGGGCGAAACCGGTTTCGCCCGATCACCGCTTCGGCTCCAGCTCGCACCGACCGGCCGGCCAGATTGCACTGACGAAGCGGCGCACGGTGCTTTCGTCCGGTGGCTCGCTGTTCCGGCGCGCGAACCAATCGCATAGCTCCGCGACCAGCTCGGCCTTTGTTGCCGGCCAGCCCTGATCTCGCATGCGCAATAGCAGCTGGCGGGTTGCCGCCCGCCAGTCATGCTCGGTCGGCCGGCCGCCGCGATCTCGCGCTGGCTCCATTGGCTTCGGCGCGGATGCTGCACCCATAACCTCAGCGGCGTAGCCGAGCGCGGCGGCAATGGAGATTTCTATGATTGGGACGATGACCTGGAGCACGTGGCCGCCATCCGCCTCACTCGGCCCGAACCCCAGCGACATCCGGCCCGTGGACCAGATAAGCTTACCGTCCAATTCCTCGACCGACGCCCGCTTGCCACCGGTGTACCGCGCCGGAATTCGGCCAAGCTGAATTCCGTCCGTCACGATTTCGCGGGCCTGCTCGATGTCGAGCCGATGAAGGCTCGCGATCTGCTCTGCCGCCTCCGGCGGCTCGACAAACCCTGCCGGCGCGCGCGCTGTGTCGGCCATGATCGGAGGGCCTCGGCGTGCGTCTAAGACTGCGTTTCCATCGCCTTCTGCAGGATGCGATCAACGGCATCGCGTGGGACGAGCAGGCGCCGTCCGATCTTCACGGTCGGGATTTCACCCCGCTTCGCCGCCTCGTAGCCCGCGTTGCGCGAAATTCCGAGCTCTGCGGCCACTTCGGAGATGGTCTGGGTTTTCCGTGTCACCATAGCACGACGCCCCTAGATGCAGTGCGCGTTTGCACGAACCACCACCAGGACTAGCAGCAGGGACATAAGTTGACAACAATTTTTTGATCATGATATTACAATCATAAATTGGAAGGACACGATGGCAGCAGGCGGCACGACCGGCAGAAAGCCTAGGGGGCGCCCTCCGAAGCCGGCCGAGGAACGGAAGCGCGGGTACCTCTCATTCCGCGTCACGGATGCATTGCGCGAAGAGCTGCGCCAGCGGGCCGCGCGCGAGGGACGCTCGATAAGTGAAGAAGTAGAATTTCGTTTAATGCGCTCGATATATGAAGACGATTTATTTGGTGACAACATTTATCTTCGGCGAACTATTCAGAATATTGGCCGAGTTATTTATGACATTGAGCGCCTAACCGGTCGTCGCGCCTTTGGTCCTACCGGCGATCCATGGGCGCATCAACAAGCCTGGGAAGCGCTTAGTCGATGGTTCGCCGAGACGCGACCACCAGGCGACGTTGTTCCTCCGCAAACACTTGGTGACGCCGCCGCGTATCCGGCGCGCCCTCCCGAACAACTCATCCAGTCGATCGGCGATCTGTTGATGACCACTGAATTCCATGACCTCGAACGATGGGCGCGTCGACGCCCCTGGGAGGACATCAGCCGCGCATCAGAACCGGCGAGTGAATGGCAGCACCGATACGCTCGCCAGAAGAGGGGAGATGACAAATGAAAGGCCACATCCGTGCTCGCGGGCCTGGCGCCTGGGAGCTGAAATTCGATGTCCAGTCCGACACCGGCGAGCGCAAAACCCGCTACGTCACGGTGCGCGGTGGCAAGCGCGCCGCGCAGAAGAAGCTTACCGAGCTGCTCGACCAGGCCAACCGAGGAACGCTGGTCGAAGCGACGCGGATCACGGTCGGCGCCTACATCGAGCGCTGGGTCAGAGATTGGGTCGCGATCAACGTCAGCCGCAAGACCGGCGAGCGCTACCGCGAACTGCTGATGACGCACATCGCGCCGCGGCTCGGCAGCATCCAGCTCCAACAACTGCGCCCGGCGCACCTGGGCGAGCTGTATGCGACGCTGCTGCGCGAGGGGCGCGGTCCGGATCGCGGCTTGTCGCCGCGCACGACGGGCCATGTGCACCGTGTATTGCACAAGGCCCTCGCGGTGGCCGTCGATTGGGAGCTGATCGCCGGCAATCCCGCCGATCGCGTCAAGCCGCCGCGGGTCGTCGCGAACGAGGTCGAGATTTTGACCGAGGATCAGGTCGGGCGCGTGCTGGCCGCACTGCGCGGCCGCGCACTCTATGCAATCGTTGCGCTGGCGCTCGCTACCGGACTGCGGCGCGGCGAGTTGCTGGCGCTCGCCTGGGATCACGTCGACCTTGATACTGCGAAACTGCGGGTCGAGCGGAGCCTAGAGCAGACGAAAGCCGGCCTCGAGTTCAAGCCGCCGAAAACGCGTCACGGCCGCCGGTCGGTCGCGCTGTCGCCATGGATCGTCCGCGATCTCCGGTCGCTGCGGCGCCAGCAACAAGAGCAGCATTTAAAACTCGGCCTTGGTCAGCTCGCCGGCGAGGCATTGCTGTTTCCAAGCTGGGACAGCGGCAGTCCGCGCCCGCGCAGCCCCAACGCTCTCACCAAGGAATGGTCGCGGATCGCCGCGCAGCTCGGGATCACACGCATCAACCTGCATGCGCTGAGACATACGCATGCGAGCCAGTTGATCGCCAACGGCATGGATATTCTGACGATCAGCCGGCGCCTCGGTCACGGATCGCCGACGATCACCCTCGGGGTCTACGGCCACCTGTTCGCCAACACCGATGACCAAGCCGCGCAGATCATGGAGCGTGCCTTCGGGCGGATTTCTATGGAGTGATCGAGAAGGCGGGGCTGACAGGAGCATGTTTTTCCGCGCTCTCGTGCCGGCTAAAACGGCTCACGATGTCAATCGAGGCACCTATTGCCACGTAGAAGCTGGTCAAGCGCCAGCGTCGGTCTTTGCTTCCCCTGTCGGAAGCCCGGTGACCTGTGGTTCATACCCTGCGGGTTTTCCCGGTTCGGCTCATGCGAAACCGAAGTTTCATGGCGACCTCCTTTCCGCTGGAGCTGCGGCTTGCAAATGGCGATCGTAGGGCAGAACTTCAAATGCCTTCGGTGGCAAACCGGTGGCAAAGAGGTTACGGGGTTCCAATATTGTTCCGCCGTGACCACGAACAAGCGGTTGATTTTAATTGCGTTGGATGGGTGGCCGAGCGGTTTAAGGCACCGGTCTTGAAAACCGGCGGGGGTGCAAACTCCCCGTGGGTTCGAATCCCACCCCATCCGCCAATTACCGCTACTTTTCAATGACTTAGAAGACGAACGAACGAACAGTGTGTCGATAGGGGTGCCGGGGAAATAGCGATACGGCTGGCCGGGGAACGTCCTTAACGAGGCGGCAAACGTTCGCGACCCGGCTTGAACAATCTGATGTTCGCCTGTATATGGCGCCTCGTGGCCGGAGCCTTGACAAGCCCGGCTTGCATAACTCTTAGCGAAACGATAGCCCGGGGACCAACCAGGGCAGGCTACGTCGCGAGGCATGGCCTCTCAATGCCCGAGAGCAGGTCGGGCATCTCTCACCGGGTAGGGCAGTCCCGGGGTCAGCCGACAGGATCGGCACTTGTCATGACAACCGGCTTCGGCCGGCAACTGACAGGTGCGTTATGACCGAACCGCTCTTTATCCCCCTTGCCAAATTCGCTGAGTATGGGCTGCCTCGTTCAAAGGGAACCGCATACAAGTACGAGAAACTCGGCCGATTGAAGTTGCTTACCGATAGCTGCGGCCGCCGTGGTGTCACGCTAGCCGAAGCCCATCGGTTTCTCACGACCCCGCCGCCGTCGAGCGCCTCCAAGCGCGACACGAGCGCCGGTACGATCGCCTCTCTGCGCGCCCGCGGCTATCACGACGCTGCCGATCGGGTGGCCGCTGCGAATGCAGGGGAGTGACGGCGAGCGGAGGCCGTGGGGCTAGGGGAATGACGATGGCGGCTACCATCGCACCTGTCGGCGTTTCCCGCGCTGTACGGCTTCCGCTGGGGGCTTTATGCCAGAAATCGAAAACTGACATAAACCGAGGCCAGGGGGCTTTGTTACAATTTGCGACATCTGTCGCATTTTGTAACAGGCTCGCGAAGCAACGCGCTACTCAAGCTGCGAAAGATCGTCGTGTCAGAAATGAAAAACTGACACAGGCTGAGCGGGATCGTCAGTCCACAACTTGTCAATCAGCGCGGAAGGGTGACCCGGAATCAGCGGCCAATCGCGACCCACACCGGCGGTTGAGTAGCGGTCGTCCCCGGAGTCCATGGAGGGGACCCGCGCGCGTCGCGCAGTGCCCTCACGAGC
>Ga0335085_10004034_pt1 | contig 24753 bp, 24 predicted proteins | sample Lox_Sample_45_FD_206712 | JGI IMG/M metagenome (GOLD analysis project Ga0335085, IMG submission 206712) | Soil microbial communities from Loxahatchee National Wildlife Refuge, Florida, United States - Lox_Sample_4.5 | ecosystem: Environmental > Terrestrial > Soil > Wetlands | place: USA...
CTCACTGCTGCCAGTAACAGCGGCCGCCCGGCGCCCCGCCCGCTCGCCCGTGGCCGGCCCGCGCCCCACGGCCGGCCCGCGCCCCCACGGCCGGCCCGCGCCCCACGGCCGGCCCGCGCCCCCACGGCCGGCCCGCGCCCCCACGGCCTGTCCGCGCCCGGGGCCGGTCCGCGTGCCCGGGGCCTGTCCGCGCACCCGTGGCCTGTCCGGCCGCGCGTGGCCGGTCCGCGTGCCCGGGGCCGGTCCACTGCCTGGCACTGTCACCGGGCTCTGCCTGGAACCGTTCCCCCCGGCCCGCCCGTGCGCCCGTGGCCCGGTCCGCTGCCTGGCATCCTCACCTGGCTGCCTGTCGCGGTTCCCCGCGCTCTGGCCGCCCAGTCCGGTGATTAGCGCGGTGCGTTTTCACAGCGCGGTGACTTATGGGTGCTATGAGTGCCAAAACGCACCGCGCTGTTATAAAGCACCGCCCTGATGCGGCCCGCGCACCGCGCCCCGGCGCCCATGGGACGGAAGTGTCCCCCGGTCCGCCCCGTGGGTGCGGCTTTGCTGTAGTTCGGGACTGCACCAATGTTTCACCGACGCGGCACCCCCGGCATCCTCCGCTGATAACAGCAAGAGATTGGGGGGGCGGCGGCCAGGCGTCGGGGGGCGGGTTGCCGGCACTTCGCGCGGGATTGCAGCAGGTGGAGCTCGCCCGTGCGGGATGGGACGTGGCCGGCAATGGGCCGGCCACGGCGCGGGCGGTCGGCCCGCCGTCGCCCGGTCGGCCCGCCGTCGCCCGGTCGGCCCGCCGTCGCCCGGTCGGCCCGCCGTCGCCCGGTCGGCCCGCCGTCGCCCGGTCATCGCCCGGGGGCCGCCGGGCCGCCGGGGCTGGCCCGGCCATAGCCTGCGGCGGGCTTCACCTTTCCCGGCGTCACCGCTCCGGATGGGGGAGCTTCCGCGGGGTGGGGGCCGGGGCCGGCCGCCGGTTCCGGGCGGACTGTCGTACCGGCCACCGATAATCAGCGCAGTGGTGCTGCTTGCTACGAATCTTCTTCGTAGCAAGTGTTGCATTTCGTGGTGGCGGATGGCGCGTTAAGCGCAAATCGCTCCTAGCGATTTGGCGGCCCGGGTTTTGCCGCGATAATGTTTTCATTGTCACCAGATTAGCTATTTCCTTAACGCTTCATAATGGTTTTTGCTTTCAAAATTAATCGCGGTTTCCCTCGATATGAAAGGAACACGTCCTCATGGCTGCGGAGTCCACCGCCGGTCCCACCGTGCCCCGCCGGCAGCTCGGACGGCACCTGCGCGCGCTGCGCAACCAGGCCAAACTCACCACCAGGCTGGCCGCCCAGGCGCTCGAGTGGTCGGAGCCCAAGCTGTGGCGGATCGAAACCGGCCAGAACGTGCTGCGCAGCCTGGACGTGGAGGCCATGTGCCGGGTGTACGGCGCCAGCGCGGAGGTCACCCAGGGCCTGATGCTGCTGGCCCGGGAGAGCCGGACGGTCGGATGGTGGCATGTCCATGATGACGTCATCCCGGACTGGCTGGACCTCTATCTCGGGCTGGAGGAAGCCGCCTCGTGGCTGCAGCGGTACGATCCCGGGCTGGTTCCCGGCCTGCTCCAGACGGCGGCCTATGCCCGCGCGGTGATCAGCGCGGAACGCCCGGACCTCGGTGCGGACGCGGTGACCAGGCGGGTGCAAGCCCGGGTCAGCCGGCAGGCCCTGCTCGTCCGGGTGACCGCCCCGCTCACCGCCGAGGTCCTGCTGGGCGAGGCCGCGCTGCGCCGCCCCGTGGGCGGCCCGCAGGTCATGGCCGAGCAACTGGATCAGCTGGCCGACGCGGCCATGCTGCCCACCGTCAGCATCCGGGTCGTGCCGCTGCGCGCCGGGCTGCACCGTGGCGTGCTGTCCGGCCCGTTCGTGCTGCTGCGCTTCCCGGCCAACGGCGACGGGCAGGACAGCGAGCCACCCGTGGTCTACGTGCCCGGGTTCACCGGGGCGCTCTACCTGGAGCAGACCGATGAGATCCGCCGCTACCGTGAGGTCTACCTGGACATCGCGGCGGCCGCGCTGGACGAGGCCGTCTCGCGAACGCTGATCCGGCAGGCCGCGCAGGAGTACGCGGCCCGGCCCGCCGGGACTGACGCCGCGCCCTGAGTCGCTGTTCGCTGACCGGGCGTGCTGACAGGAGATCCACCGGATCTCCATCACGGTTCCATGACCCCCCGGCACGCTCGTGGAAGGGGAGAACCAAGGGGGTCATCATGCTTTCTGCCAGCGCAGTGTTCGATGAGGTGTTCCGCAACGACGAAGCGTTTCAGCTGTTCTGCTCGATCGCGGCCAGCGGCGAGGCCCAGGGCGGCTGGGAGAACGGCCGGATCGCGGCACTGGTCCCGCAGGCGTATCAGGATCTGGCGCCGAAGATCACCCGGCACGGCGCCGACGAGGACAAGCACGGGCGCATCTTCACCGCGCTGCTGCGCAAGCGCGGCCTCGAACCGGTGCCGGTGCCCGCGGACACCAATTACACGATGCTGCTCGAGAACACCGGGATCGGCCTGGCGCACACCAGGCTGGGCCAGGACCAGCGGCTGACCGAGCGCGACATCATCACCTACCTGGCGCACAGCCGGGTCACCGAGCAGCGCGCCGCGGAGCAGATGCGCCTGCTGCGCCGGTGCACCCGGAAGCATCCGGACCTGGCCCGCGCGGTCAGGATGATCTCTCACGACGAGGACAACCACCTGGCGTACTGCCACGAGGAGCTGCTCCAGCTGGCTGCCGCCGGTCACGCGGACAGCATCCGGCGGGTGCTGCGCCGCACCGCGCTGGCCGAGATCGCCGTCTACCGGGACGTCAGCATGGCCGTGATGGCCCGCCTCGGCCGCATCCTGGGCTGGCCCAGGCCGAAGTCGGCGGCGATCGCCGCGGGCATCGAGCTGGTGTATGCCGGCGAACGGCTCGCTGGCTGGCGGCGAATGGTGTCACTGAGCCCGCCGGCCCGCCGCAACGCCCTCGGCGGCCCGCTGCCAGCCGCCTACCGGGCCACCTGAGACCGCGCGCTCAAGACCGCGCGCTCAAGACCGCGTGCTCAGCGGCCCGAGCGGGCCGAAGCGGCCCGGAACGCGGCCAGCGCGCGATCGATGTCGCTCCGCTTGGTCTGCCAGTTGGACACCGACATCCGGATGGCCCGCCGCCCGGCAATAGCCGTTCCGCTGAGCCATGCCTCGCCGCTGTCGTTGACCTGGCCGAGGATCTCGTCGGTGACCTGGTCGGTGCCGAAGCGGAACAGCACCTGGTTGAGTACGACCTCGTTCAGCACTTGGCAGCCGGGGAGGCGGGCGATGCCCGCGGCGAACGCGCGGGCGTGCGCGCAGGTCCGGTCCACCAGGTCCGCGACGCCGCGCTGGCCCAGCGAGCGGAGCGCGGCGTAGACGGCGAACCCGCGGGCCCGCCGGCTGAACTCGGGGGTCCAGTCGGCGGCGTCCCGCGGCGCCCCGGGGCCACCCTGGATCAGGTAACCGGCCGTGGCGCTCATCGCGGCCCGGTGCGCGGCCGGATGGGCGCACATGGCCACCCCGCAGTCGTACGGGACGTTGAGCCACTTGTGGGTGTCGAACGCCCAGGAGTCGGCCCGTTCCGCTCCGGCGACCAGGTGACGCAGCGCCGGGCTGGCCGCGGCCCACAGCCCGAACGCGCCGTCGATGTGCAGCCACGCCCCGGCTGCGGCGGTGACGTCGGCGATCGCGGCCAGGTCGTCGATGGCCCCGGTGTTGACCTCACCGGCCTGGGCGCAGACGATCACCGGGCTGCCGCCCGCCGCGGCGAGTTCCGCGCGCAGGCGCCCGGTATCCATCCGGGCGCAGCCGCCGGCGGCGGGGATGACGGTCAGCGCGGCCCGGCCCAGGCCCAGGAACCGCAGCGCCCGGTCGATGCTGACGTGGCGGTGCTGGCCAGCCAGCACCCGGACCCGCGGGGCCCCGGCCAGGCCGTCGTCCTCGACATCCCAGCCCGCCGCGCCCAGCACGTGCTGGCGGGCCGCGGCCAGGCAGGTCAGGTGGGCCAGCTGGCAGCCGGTGGTCAGCGCGAACGATGCGTGGTCCGGCAGCCCGAGCAGCTCCCGCAGCCAGCCACCGGCCACCTCCTCGGCCACCGACGCGGCCGGCCCGCACGCGTAGAAACCTGGGCACTGGTCCCAGGCCGTGGCCAGCCAGTCGGCCGCGACCGCGGCCGGCAGGCCCCCGCCGATGACGAACCCGAAGTAACGGCCGGACGGGATCGCGACCAGCCCGGGTTCGGCTGCGCGGGCCAGGTCCTCCACCACCGCGAGCGGCTCGGCGGGGCCGGCCGGGAGCGGGCCGCCCAGCCGGGAGCGCAGCTCAGCCACCATGGCCCGGGCCTGGACCGGGCGGCCGTCCAGCGACTCCAGCCAGCCGGAAGCCAGTTCCGCGGTACGGTGCAGCAGGTCGGCGTCGGGCTGGCCCATGTGCATCTCCCCAGGACGGCTGGCGGTGCGGCGCGACGACGATAGGCCGGCCCAGCCCTGCGGGTCTTGGACGCGATTGCTGCGGGCTAGATTGGCGCTTGTGGCGGATGAGCGGGCCCGGATGTGGCGGGCGCCGGACCTGGGTGGCCTCGAACTGTTCCGGGCCACGCTGCGCGAGTTCTCGTTCCACCCGCACGCGCACGAGGAGTACTTCATCGCGCTGACCGAGGCCGGCCTGGTCACCCCGTGCTACCGGGGCGCCCGGCATGTGCTCGGCCCCGGCGACCTGCTGGTGCTCAACCCGGAAGAGGCACACGCCGGCGGGCCGCCGGCCGACAGGTCGTGGACCTACCGGGCGCTCTACCCCGGCCGGGCCCTGCTGTGCGAGATCACCGCGGAGTTCCCCGCGGGCACCACGACGGCGGAGTTCGGCTTGGCGGCCGTGCGGGACGCCGAGGTGGCCGGCCTGCTGCGCCGCTTCCACCGGCTCACCGAGTCACCCGGATCCAGCCTGCTGGAGCGGGAGACCTGCCTGGCCCGGGCCCTGATCCTGCTGACCGGCCGGCACGCGCTCGGCCCGGCCGAGCCCAGGCCGGCGGGCCGCGAGCCCGGCCCGGTCCGCCGGGCCTGTGAGTACCTGGCCGAGCACGCCGCGGACAACGTCCCGCTGCCCGAACTGGCCCGGCACGCCGGACTCAGCCCCTTCCACCTGTGCCGGGTGTTCCGGCAGTCGGTGGGCATGCCGCCGCATGCCTACCAGACCCAGCTCCGCGTCCGGCGGGCCAGATCCCTGCTCCGTGCTGGGCTCCCGATCGCCTCGGCCGCCGTCGCGGCCGGGTTCTACGATCAGGCCCACCTGACCCGGCACTTCAAGCGGGTCATGGGCGTGCCACCCGGCCACTACCTGGCGGGACGGCCAGCGGGCGGCCGGACTCAGCCGCGGGCGGACAGCGGGCCGAAACCAGGTACCGGCACGGCGACGTTGTACACCTCAGGCTGACCCCGCTCGATCGCGGCGATAGTTGCCGATATTGACCAAGCTCGGTGTCCGGTCCCGGGGTCGAGCTGGCCTGTCTCGGTCACGACTGCGCTGGCTGAGGCTCCCGCGGCCAAAGATGGGGAAGTTGCCCCATGCGCCGATGAGCCACCGAACGCCATTCTCAAGGCGGTGAGGCCAGGCGAGCCGCTGCTCGCCGGAGGCCCGGCCGTCTGGCCGGCTGACAGCAAGGAGTCTGGAATGGCGAAGTTCATGGACGTGCACGGCGGATTCACCGGCGTGACCGAGGAGCAGTTGCGCGCGGCGCACGAGCAGGACCTGGCCATCGAGGCGGCCGAGGGCGTGCACTTCGAGCGCGCCTGGTTCGACCCCGAGGCGGGCAAGGTGTTCTGCCTGTCGTCCGGCCCGTCCAAGGAGGCGGTCCTCCGGGTGCACGAGAAGGCCGGGCACCCCACCACGGAGATCTACGAAGTGCCGGTCGAGATCGCCTAGCCAGCGCCCGGCGCCGGCCCGGGGGCCGTCACGTCGCGTCGATGTCGATGGCGACGATGTAGCGGTGCTGCCCGTGGGCGCTGACCTTCTCGATTTCCACCGCGCGGACCGCGAAGCAGGGATGATGCTCCGGACTGGCCTCATCGCCGCCTTCGGGGAAGGCCGGAATGATAACCCTGCCGGTGCTCACCCTGCCAGCGGCGGAAATGATGGTGCCGTGCCCCTGGCTAACCTAACGTTCCGGCTGCTGGATGGGACGCAGGCGGCGGCGCATGAACCGGAACTGCGGGCCCTGCACGCCGAGGTGTTCGCGGAGCCGCCGTACCGGTGCACCGAGGACGCGGCGGAATTCGGCCGCCGGTTCCGGGTGCAGCGCCGCCAGCCTGGGTTCGCCCTGGCCGCGGCCAGGCACGGCGATTACCTGGTCGGCTACGCGGCCGGGACGCCGCTGCGGCCGGCCACGTCCTGGTGGCGGCATCTGACCACCCCGCTGGCCGACGACATCACCACCGAGCACCCGGGCCGCACGTTCGCGCTGACCGGCCTGCTCGTCCGGGCGGCCTGGCGGCAGCAGGGCATCGGGCGGGATCTGCACGACCTGATCCTGACGGGCCGGCCCGAAGAGCGGGCCACGCTCACCGTGCTGCCCGCGGCCGCGGCGGCGCAGCACGCGTTCCGGTCCTGGGGCTGGCAGCGAGTCGCCCGGACCCAGCCGCCCAGTCCCGGCGGCGCCGTGTCCGATGTGCTCGTCCACGCCCTCCCAATCGGGACTTATGCCTCGTGAAATCGTTCACAGGGTTGCCCGCCGGCTGGCGGGATATGGGTACAGCGGGGGAAGGAGCCCGATGAGCAGCACTGAGGAGCAGGTCAGCGCCCTGCTGCACGAAGTCAGTGAGACCCATCACCGGGTCTACCGGATCGTGGATGGCGCCGACGACGACTGGGCCAGCTGGTACGCGGACTGGCTGATCAACCTGTCCGAGCTGCCCACTGCGCTGGGCATCAAGCCAGTCCGCAGCGAGCTGGTCTACCTGCTGGTCAGCCTGGACAAGGACTACACGGCCGCGGGCCCGGACCAGCCCTGGGAGAGCTATTACGCGGGCCGCATCATCGCTCACTTCAGGCCGTGAGCGAGGCCGTGAGCGGCCGGGCGGCGGTTAGGCTCGGCACGTGATCACCGGGGTGCACGCGATCGTCTTCTCGCCCGCCGCGGAACAGGTACGGGCGTTCTTCACCGATGTGCTGGAGCTGCCCTCGGTGGACGCGGGCGGCGGGTGGCTCATCTTCGCGCTGCCCCCGGCCGAGCTGGCGGTCCACCCGGAGGGTGGGGCCGGCCATCACGAGCTGTACCTGATGTGCGACGACATCCAGGCCACGCTGGCCCAGCTACGGGCGAAGGGCGTCGAGGTGGCCCGGGACGTCTCCGATCAGGGCTGGGGCCTGCTGGCGGCGATCCGGCTGCCGGACGGCACGGAGTTCCCGATCTACCAGCCACGGCACCCGTCGCCGCTGGCCGGGTAACTCTTTCGCCTGCAGGCGCTGCGCGAGCTCGTCGCGGGAGTGAATACCGAGCCGCTGATAGACGTGCCGCAGGTGATACTCCACGGTCTTGGGCGACAGGAACAGCGCGGCCGCGGTCTCCCGGGTGGTCTTACCCCCGGTGAGCAGCAGCGCGATCTGCAGTTCCTGCGGGGTCAGCCCGTCGCTCGTGCTGGCGTCGCGCGGCAGCCGGGTCTCACCGGTGGCGGCCAGTTCGGCGCGGGCCCGGTCGGCCCACGGCCGGGCGCCGAGCGCCTCGAACGTGTCGGCCGCGGCGCGCAGTTGCTCGCGGGCCAGCACCCGGTTGCGGGACCGGCGCAGCCGCTCGCCGTAGGCCAGCCGGGTGCGCGCGGCCTCGAACAGGTCGGGGGTGCGCTCATGCAGCGCGACCGCGCGCTCGAACACGGCCGCGTAGCCGGTGTCCGTGGCCAGCATGCCCTGGCAGCGCAGCGCCCGGGCCAGCGGCCAGGGCTGGCCCTTGGCCTCGGCGGTCGCGGTGAACTGGTCCGCGACCCGCTGCGCGTCGGCGGTGCGGCCCAGCTTCAGGTAACCGTCGGCCAGTTCGGCGGCCGGGGACACGTCCGGGTCGGTGATGCCGAGGTCGTCGAGCAGTTGCTGCTGGTGCTCGAAGTGGGCCACCGCCGTGGCCGCGGCACCCAGGCCAAGCTCCAGTTCGCCCAGCGCGGCCGTGGCCCAGATCTCCGGCAGTGCCATGCCCAGCCCGCGGCACAGTTCGAGCGCCTCGGCGGCCCCGGCCCGGCAGTCCCGCTCCTGGCCCCGGCGGGCCTGCAGCCAGGCCTGCCCAGCCAGGCCGAACGCCAGTACGGTGTGCTGCCCGCTCTCCCTGGAGAGGGTGTTCGCCTCCTGGTAGGTCGCTCCCGCGACGGCCCAGCGGTCGGAGGTGGCCTGGTCCCTGGCGATCAGGTTGAGGGCGAGGGGCAGCACGCCCACCGCGGCGTGCGCGCGGGCCGCCTGGAGAGCGTGGCTGAGCAGCGAACGGCCCGCATGGCTCTCCCGCAGGAACAGCGGCGCCATGGCCAGCCAGGGCAGCAGCCGCAGGTCGTCGCGCACCTCGCCCGAGTTCTCGGCCAGCGTGACCGCTTCGTGCAGGGCGTCGGCGCCAGCCGCCGCGTCACCGCCGAAGATCCGGGCCGCGCCCAGGGCCATCGCCGCCAGGAACCGGGCGCGCACCGACGGGCTGGCCGGCAGCCGGTCCCGTGCGCGCCCGGCCACCGTCAGCATCTGGGCCGGCTTCCCGGCGAAGAAGCACGCGCTGGCCGCTTCGGCCAGCATCTCGACGGCCTGCTCCGGGTCGGCCCGCCCGGCCGCCTCGGTCAGGATCCCGTAGCCCCGCATCACCGGCCCGCGCCGGGCCGCGATGTGGCCGGCCAGCCGGTCGATCTCCACCTGGACCAGGGGATCCGCGTCAGCGGCCAGCCCGCGGGCCTCCGCCAGCAGGGTCACCGCGCGGCTGGTCAGGCCGGCCAGCCAGGCTGTCTCGGCCGCCTGCCAGAGCAGCCAGGCCCGCCGCTGGCCGTCGGCGGCCAGCCGCCCGGCCCGCTCGTAGGCGGCCGCGGCGGTCACGTACGCGCTGCGATCACGGCCCCGGGCGGCCGCCTGGGCCAGCGCCGCCGACGCGGCTTCGTCCGGGCCGGCCGCCGCGGCGGCCAGATGCCAGGCGCGGCGGTCCACGTCACGGTCGGGCAGTGCGGCGGCCAGCGCCCGGTGCGCCGCCCGGCGCTGCGGGGCCGGCGCGTTGGCGTAGACCGCGGACCGGGCCAGCGGATGCCGGAACTCCACCGTGCCCGCGCGCAGTGACACCAGCCCCGCGCTTTCCGCGGCGGCCAGCGCGGACAGGTCGGCGCCGAGCCCAGCCGCGGCCCGGTCCAGAGTGGCCAGATCCCCGGTATCGCTGGCCGCGGCCAGCACCAGGGCCTGGCGGGCGGCCTGGTCCAGCTGGCCGGCCCGGCGCAGGAACGCGTGGGCGATCCGGGCCGACACGAGCACCGGGGCGCCCTCGGGGGCCAGCGCCACGTCGGGGGCGTCGGCCGCGAGTTCCAGCAGCGCGAGCGGGTTGCCGGCCGCGGCCAGGTGCAGCCGCCGGGCCAGTTCCGCGGGCAGCCCGGGCATGAGCTTGGCCGCGTCATCGCTGGCCAGCCCGCTCAGCCGGAGCGCGGGCAGATCGGCCCCGTCCAGCAGGGACGGCTCGCCGTCGCGCACCGCGACCAGGACGGCGACCGGGTCGGCCATCAGCCGGCGGAACGCGAACAGCAGCGCCTGCGCGCTCGATCCGTCCAGCCACTGGGCGTCGTCCACCAGCACGGCCACCGGGTCCTGCTCGGCGTACGCGGCCAGCAGGCTGAGCGTCGCGGCCCCCACGGCGAACCGGTCCTGGGCCGACCCGGGCCGCAGGGCCAGCGCGCTTTCCAGCGCCTCGGCCTGCGGGGGCGGGATCTGGTCGAGCAGCACCAGGGCGGGGCGGATCAGTTCGAGCAGAGAGCCGAAGGGGATCTGCGCCTCGGACTCGACTCCGCGGGCCCGCAGCAGCCGCATCCCGTCGGCCTGGCTGGCCGCGTCGTCGAGCAGCGCGGTCTTGCCGATTCCTGGTTCCCCGACCAGGGCCAGCGCAGCGCTGGTCCCCGAGCGTGCTTGCGCCAGCACCTGGCCGATTTCCTGCCGCTCATGGTCCCGCCCCAGCAGCATGCCGTGATTGTAGGCACGACCTGGTGCGACGCGGCAGGGCCGGCCGCCAGGACTAGGTGCCCCACCGGAAGCGAGCCCAGGAAGCCCGAACCTACGCTCCCCGGAAACGGCCGATGGGGGAGGAGACACATCGTGACCACGATCGAGCAGGTGCCAGAGATCGACGAGAGCAAGCTCATGGAGTTTGTGTTCAACGCGGTGGGGGAGGTCGGCGCGACCCTCAACACCGCCCTGGTGGTGATGGGTGACAAGCTCGGCCTGTACCGGGCCATGGCCGGCGCCGGGCCGCTGGCGCCGGGGGAACTGGCCGAGCGCACCGGCACCGCCGAGCGGTACGTCCGTGAGTGGCTGAACGCGCAGGCGGCGGGCGGGTTCGTCAGCTACGACCCGGACACCGGCCGGTACACCCTGCCGCCCGAGCAGGCGGTCGCGCTCACCGACCCGGACAGCCCGGCCTACCTGCCCGGGTTCTTCCAGATCGCGCTGGGCTCGGTGCTCGACTCGCCGCTGATCACCGCGGCGGCCCGCACCGGCGCCGGCTTCGGCTGGGGCGAGCACGGCCCCGACGTCCTGGACGGCTGTGAGCGGTTCTTCCGGCCCGGCTACAACGCCAACCTGACCACGGCGTGGCTGCCTGCGCTGGACGGAGTGGTAGCCAAGCTGGAGCGGGGCGCCCGGGTGTCCGACGTCGGCTGCGGGCACGGCTCGTCCACCATCCTGATGGCCCAGGCGTACCCGAACTCGACGTTCATCGGCACCGACTACCACGACGGCTCGATCCAGACCGCGCGCAGCCGGGCCCGCGAGGCCGGGGTGGATGACCGGGTCCAGTTCGAGACCACCCCGGCGGCCGCGTACGCCGGTGACGGCTACGACCTGGTCACCATGTTCGACTGCCTGCACGACATGGGTGACCCGGTCGGGGCGGCGCGGCACGTCCACGGCACGCTCAAGCCCGACGGCGCCTGGATGATCGTCGAGCCGAATGCCGCCGACCGGGTCGAAGGTAACCTCAACCCTGTGGGGCGGGCCTACTACGCGTTCTCCACGCTGCTGTGCACGCCGGCCTCGCTGTCCCAGGACGTCGGGCTGGCGCTCGGCGCGCAGGCCGGCGAAGCCAGGATCAGGGACGTGGTCACGGCGGCCGGTTTCACGCGGTTCCGCCGCGCCGCCGAGACCCCGTTCAACCTGGTGTTCGAGGCCCGCCCGTGACGGCACCACGCGCCGCACCTGCGTGACCCGGTCCGCACCAACCTCATCATCCGGGACTTCGCCTGCCCGCCACCGCCGCCGGCCCGCTGGGCCCGCGGCGCCGCCCGGCCCAAGCGGGCCCTGTACATCTCCTCGCCGATCGGCCTGGGCCACGCCCAGCGGGACGTGGCCATCGCCGACGAGCTGCGCAAGCTCCATTGTGATGGCTGACCAGCCGCGGGTCAGCGCAGCTGGCCGGCCGTCTTGAGGTCGTCGAACAAGAGCTGGTCGACCGGCGGCACCCGGGGCCGGTCGGCGTAACCGAACCAGGCGAACTCGGCGATCTCGCTGCTCGGGGTCAGCGTCCCGGAGTAGTCGCCCGTGTAGCAGCTCATCCGCACCATCACCCGCTCCGGCTGGCCGTCCGCCTGGGCCGCCTCGTAGGTGCCGACATGCCGCACCGTCCCGGGCAGCAGGGTGACGGCGAGCTCTTCGGTGATCTCGCGCCGCAGCGCCTCCAGGTCGCTTTCGCCGCCCTCGCGCTTACCGCCCGGGATGTAGAACACGTCCTTGCCGCGGGGCCGGGCACACAGGATCCGGCCGTGCTCCACCCGCACCCAGGCCACCGTGTCGATCATCAGGGCTGACCCTAGCGGGATAAGGTGCGCCGATGAGGATGCTTCTGGCCGCCGCCGTGGCCACGGCCCTGACCGCGGGCTGCACGGCCGCCCCAGTGGCACCCACGCACCAGGCCAGCCCGGCACAGCCGCCCAGCCCTCCATCGGCGCAGCCCGGCACCCCATCGGGTGCGGCCCGGCTGACCAAGGTCCAGGCGTGCCGGCTGCTGCGGGCCGACGTGACCCGCTACGACGGCCGTGCCCGGGTCCCGGGCCTGCGCCAGATCGCCGATCACGTCACCGACCCCCGGATGGCCGGGGACACCCGGACGGCCGTACGGGACCTCGATCACACCGGCGGCGCGGCGGTCGCGTTCGCCCTGCTCCGCGACGATTGCGCGCATGCCGGGGTGCGGATCCCCGCGCCCTGACCCCGAGACGGGTCACCACGATCACCGGCATGAAGATCCCTCTACTTAACGCCAGCACCCGGCCGGTGCCGTTACCCCCGCCGCTGAGCTGCGGTATCGGGCCAGGATACTGGGCCGGCGGGTCCGTAGCCTGGTCCGGCGCCAGCGCATGCCAGGTGAACAGATCAGCGGCGCAGGGTTTCCGGTACAGCGATGTTGAGCAGCCAGTTCACGCCGTACCTGTCGCTGCACATGCCGAACAGGTCACCCCACGGCGCCGGGGCGAGCGGCATGGCAACGGCCCCGCCGGCTGACAGCCGGTCCCAGTAGCCGCGCAGCTCAGCCTGGTCCTCGCCGCTGAGCGAGATGGAAATGGCGCTGCCGGGTGTGTAGTCCATCCGGTCCGGCGTGTCGGACGCCATCAGCACCAGGCCGCGGTCGGTACTGAGCATCGAGTGCATGATCTTGTGCTGCTCGGCCGGGTCGTCGCTGGCCTGGAAGTCAGCGAACGTGCTGAGGGTCAGCTCCCCGCCGAACACGGACTGGTAGAACTCCATCGCCTCCCTGGCGTTGTCACGGAAACTCAGGTACGGGTTGAGCTGGGTACTCATATCGACCCCTTCGTCATTCGACTCGAAGTCGAGTTCAGCCCAGCCACATGCAGGCCAGGCAGAGGCCTTGTGCAGCCGGGATGGAGTCAGGATCTCCCGGGGAGGGCCGCGGGCGCGGGAGCTGCCCCCGGCGAGGCGGTGGCCTCGCCGCCCCGGATGAGCAGTGCTCGGGGCTTAGCGTGACCGCCGTGCCGTCGCAGACGGTGCAACGATCCCCTGGCCGGGACACGGCCCGCGGCCCCGGACGGTTCAGCTCCCCGGCCGGCTGGCAGCTATAACTGATGTGGTGAGCATGCTGGGCAGGCCGCGCCGCCGCTGGCCGCGGGGCGTGATCCGGATCATCACGGCTGCTGGCCGGCCAGCCGCTGGATGACCCGGATCAGCGCCGAGTGGTCCAGGCCGCCGTCGCCCTGGTCCCGGGCCGCGCCGGTGAGCTGGGCCAGCAGTGAGCCCAGCAGCGTGACCACCCCGGCCTCACGGGCGGCCGCGGTGAAGATGCCCAGGTCCTTGTCGTGCAGCTCGATGCGGAACCCCGGGGTGAAGTCGCCGGACAGCATCGGGCCGGCCTTCCGTGCCAGCACCGTGCTGCCCGCCAGCCCGCCCTGCAGCACCGCCACCGCGGCGTCCACGTCCACGCCCTGGGCCTGGAGGAACACCAGCGCCTCGGCCACCAGCGCGATGTTGCCCGCCACGATCAGCTGGTTGGCCGCCTTGACCGTCTGCCCGGCGCCGGCCGGGCCGACGTGCTGCACCACGGCGCCCAGCACGTCCAGCACCGGCCGGGCGGCCGCGACGTCATCGGCCGCCCCGCCGACCATGATGGACAGGGTCCCGTCGATCGCGCCCTTCTCACCACCGCTGACCGGTGCGTCCAGGCAGCGCAGCCCGCGGTCCGCGCCGGCCGCGGCCACCTGGCGGGCCACGCCGGGCCGGATCGAGCTCATGTCGATGTACAGCGCGCCGGGCCGGGCGCTGGCCACCACGCCGTCGGGTCCGAGCGCGACCGCCTCGACGTCGGGGGAGTCCGGCAGCATGGTGATCACCACGTCGGCGTCCGCCACCGCGGCGGCGACGCTGTCCGCCCACCGGCCCCCAGCCGCGACCAGCTCGTCCGCCGATGACCGGCGGCGCGAGTAGCCGGCCACGTCGAAGCCGCCCTTGACCAGGTTGACCGCCATCGGGCGGCCCATGATGCCCAGCCCGATGAACGCCACCGTGCGCATGCTCTCCACCGACACGTTGCTCCCTTCGCTCAGCTCTGCTGGGCCGACGATGACACAGCCCCGCCGCCGGGATCCAGACGGCCCAGCCCCAGCCGGGCCAGCCCGGCCGCGGTCCCGTCCAGCGGCGCGTACTCCAGGCCGATCGGCCCCTGGTAGCCGAGCCCGCGCAGCGCCGCGACCCAGCCGTCCAGGTCGGCCGTGCCGGTGCCCGGCTCGTGCCGCCCGGGCACGTCGGCCACCTGCACGTGGCCGATCCGCGCGTGCACCCGGTGCAGCATGGCCGGGATGTCCTCGCCGTTGACGGCCTGGTGGTACACGTCGGCCAGCAGCCGGGCCGCGTCGGCGCAGTCGGCGGGCAGCTGGTTCAGCACCCCCAGCACATCGGCCGACGTGCGCAGCGGGTACAACGGCAGCGCGCTGAGCGGCTCGACCAGGATGGCCGCGCCCGCCCGCCGCGCGGCCCGGGCGGCCACGGTCAGGTTCTCCAGCGCCAGCTCGTCCTGGGCCGCCGGGCCGCCCGCCGCCGAATCGGCCCGGAGCCCGTACAGCAGGTTGAACCGCCGGCAGCCGAGCCGGTCCCCGATGCCGAGCAGCACGTCCAGGTTGTCCAGGAACTCCTGCTGCCGGCCGGGCCAGGACAGGATGCCGCGCTCGCCCGCCGGCATGTCGCCCGCGAACCCGTTCAGCGCGATCAGCTGCACACCCGCGTCCCGCACCGCCCGCTCGAACGCGGCCACCTCGGCGTCCGTGGGCACCGCCGCGCCAAACGGCCACCAGGCCTCGATCGCGGTGAACCCGGCCGCCCGGGCCGCCGCGGGCCGCTCCAGCATCGGCAGCTCGGTGAACAGTATGGAGATGTTCGCGTCCAGCAGGCCCCAGTCGGTCAGTGGCATAACCGTCCCCTCCCAGGAATCGCGGCGCCCTGCCACCGTAGGGGGCGGCCGGGCCCTTGAACAATGCCGGATGAGTGCGCACGCTCTTCGCTAGAGCCGAACAATCCGGGGCCGACCATCGCCAGCCTCAACATCACCCTGCGCCAGCTGCGAGCGTTTCTCGCCGTTGCGGAAGAACTTAGCTTCTCCTGTGCCGCTGAGCGGCTTTTGGTGTCCACTCCGTGGATCAGCGAGACCATCAAGGAGCTGGAACGCCGGCTCAAGGTGACACTGTTCGTCCGTACCACCCGCTCGGAGACCCTGGACCGGGTGGACCGGGCGTTCAGCGCGTTCCGCTGATGCGGCGGGCCTCGCTCTCGACGGCGGCGCGGTCCGGGTGGCCGGGCAGCCATTGCTCCGGCTCGCCGATGGTCAGCTCGGCCCGGCCGCCGGGCAGCTCGGCGGCCCCGGCGGGCCGCCCGCCCAGCTGCGCCAGCTGGTCCGCGGACAGCAGCTGGTACCAGACCGGGCCGATCATCCGGTAATCCCGGGCGGCCGGGTTGGGACCGAACGCGAACCGGCCGCCCGGCTGGGCGGTCACCCCGGCCCAGGCCAGGCCTTCGCCGGCCGCGGCGGACCGGATGGTCTCGCGCTGGGCGCGCATCTGCCCGGCTACCTGCGCGGCCGTCCAGCCGGCCCCGGCGGCCAGCAGGCTCACCCCGGTGCCGAGGAACTCGCCGAACACCACGCTGGTGGCGACGCTGCTGAAGTCGGTCGCCACCACGGTCATCGCGTACGTGCCGGCCCGGCGCGCGCCTGCCAGCACGGCGTCCACCGCCTCCAGGCTCACCGGGACGTCCATGCCGGCCAGGATGGCGTGCAATTCGGTGCCCGGGGCCTGCCTGCCGCCCAGCCACCGGGCACCGGCATCGACCAGAGCCGGCCCGAGCACCGGGAAGATCCCGCTGCCCCGCTGGAGCCCGGGGCCCGCCAGCCAGGCCTGGGCGACGGGCGTGAACGCACCCGGCACGTCATAGCGCGGGCCGGCCGGGCTGGCCGTGCCGATCTCCGCCTCGGTGATCCCGTCCTGCTCCAGGTGCCGGGCCAGGATGCCCGGGATCTGGGCCCGTGCCTCCGGTGGGGTGACCGCCTCGAAGTCGGCCAGCAGCAAGCACCCATCGGGCAGGCGGAACGGTCCCATCAGGACGGCCGGGGTATCGGCGGGCGCGAGCCCGCCGATCTCCGGCAGCGCCGCCCGCACCGCTTCGGTCGCGCGGCCAGGGTCGGCTGCGGTGACGTGCAGCATCACCACCTGGCCGGCCGCGGAGCGCAGCCTTCCCGGCACGTCTGTGCGGATGGTCACCGCCATGGTCTCCTCGCCGCTGCCACGTTAGCCGTCTAGGGGAGGATCCCCGCCCCCGACTCGGACCGGGACCGGTGGGGCAGGGTCCTGCGGCGGCGCCGTCACGGTTCCGGCCAGCGCCGGGTTCTGTCCCTGGAACTCCGCGATAAGCAGCTGGGTCAGGTAATTGGAGAGCACCGGCTGCAGGAGTTCCGTGGATCTGTTCTTCACCCGCTCATTGGTGTCCTTGTCGGTGGCGAAGTAAATGTGCCCCGGCGGGTTGCCCAGGCCCCACACGAAGACCTGGGTGCCACCAGCGGTGAAGAAGAAGTAGTAGTCGAAGTTGACCGTGAACGTGTCCACGAACGTCAGCAGTTCCACGCCCGGGGCGAAATCGATGCCATAGACCGAGGCCGCGTACACCTGGTATCTGGCTAGCTGCCCGGTGACCTCGGCCTCCGCTCCTGGGTAGAACTGCTTGACCTCGAACAGCCACGATGGATTCTTGTCCGCCCCGGTGACGATGTCGGTGCGGATGCCAGGGATGCCCGGGGCTTGCGGGGGCCGCTGGTAGCGCTGGCCGAGTTCCCAGTCGACGTCCTGGCTGACGTTGGGATGCGACCTCGGCGGGGTCGGGGTTGATGGCCCACCCCAGTCCAGTATGCCGCGGATGAAGTTTTCCGCCTTGCCCCAGAAGCCGATCCGGTTGGTGTTCAGCTTCTTGATCGCGACGGCCTGCGCCGCCCGCTCCCGCTGGCCCTTGCTCCACAGGGTGTTCAGCGCCAGGTCGTCGCCGTCCAGGGCGCTCTCCACCCCGCCGTAGAACCCTCGGGTGCACAGGCAGACCTTGCCCTGCACGCAGCGGAGGTGCTCGTCCAGCGTGTTGGCCGGATGCCGGCAGTTCCCGGTGTCGCAGTCCTGGGCGAACCCGCCGCCGAGGGCGCCTAGCACGGCCAGCAGCCCGTCGAACCCGAAGGCCAGCGTGCCGAGCGGGTCGACCAGGTTCAGCGGGTCGTTGTTGCAGTACACGTAGGGGTTGCGGGCCTGGCTCGGGCCGGTGAGCACATAGGCCGGGTCGCGGGTGGTGAACCGGCCCAGGGCCGCGTCGTAGCACCGGCCGCGCAGGTAAATCGCCGGGCCGCGGGCGAGTTCGCCGCGGTAACCGAATCTCGGCAGCTCGGGCGGGCGCGGCCGGTCCTCCTCGCCGGGCTCCTCATCACGGGCCGCGCCGTCCGGCGCGCCGAACAGGGTGTAGTGGCCGGCCTGGACCCAGTCTTCCGTGTCGTCGGTGCGGATCGCCGACCCGAACGCGTCGGTGTGAAACGCGGCCGCGCCGTGTTCCCAGCTCCCGAACGTCCGGCCGTAGCCGTAGGCGAAGTCGGCGTTCAGCCGGCCGGGCCGGTCCCGCTCGGCGTCGTCCAGCGCGGGCTCGGCCCGCTGGGTGAGGATCTGCGGGAGCCGTCCCGGGCTCCACTGGTACCGCGCCGACGCCTGCCGGGTCCGCTCATCGCGCCGGTCCTCGTCCGTGATGACCACGGAGGACAGCAGGCCGGTCCCGTCGAACACGGCCTGGATCGTCTCCTGCCGTCCGTCGCGGTCCACGGTGACGCGCACCGGGTGGCCTAGGCCGTCATAGTCGATCCGGCGCCGGCTCTCACCTTCCCGCTCTTCGATGAGCCGCCCCGACTCGTCGTAGCGGAACTCGGTGCGCCGCCCGCCGCTCTCGGCCGCCAGCAACTGGTCGGCGGCGTCGTACCGGTAGCGCGTCTGCGCCTCGCCGGCCCGGATGCTCTCCCGGTTGCCCACCACGTCGTAGCGGATGCTCAGCTCGTCCCGCCGGCCCGGCTCCGGGCCGCGGTAGAGCGCGGATACGAGCTGCCCGGCCGGGTCGAAGCGGTAGTCGCGGAACGCATCCCCGGTCCGCTCGGCCTTGATGCGCCCATCTGGGTCGCGGGTGAACTCGGTCTCGCTGACCAGTTCGTCGTCGCGGATGACCGTGAACCGGTGCAGCAGGCCGTGCTCGTAGTGGTACCGGCGGGCCAGCCGGCCGGGCAGCTGCTCGGTGAGCAGCCGCCCGTCGGGATCGACGGCGTACACGGCATCCCCGGCGCGCGAGTCGTGCAGCCGGGTGAGCCGCCCGTTGCCGTTGTAGTCGTAGCTGAGCTGCAGGCCATCGGGGTAGCCCAGGGCTGTCCGCTGGCCCGCCCGGTCATACCGCAGGGTGAACACGCCGCCATCGGGTTCGGTGATGGCCGTCATCCGGCCGGCCGCGTCGTAGCCGTAGCGGGTGGTGCCGGTGCTGTCGGTCATGCTGGCCAGCCGGCCGGCCTTGGTGTACGCGAAGCTCGCCGTGGCGCCGTCGGCGCCGGTGCGGCGGGTCAGCCGCCGGCCGGCGTCGTAGTCCATCCGCAGCACCCGCCCGGCCGGGTCGGTGACCGCGATCAGGTTTCCGGCCTGGTCGTACTCCCGCTGCGTGGTGCGGTCCAGCGGGTCGGTGGACGATACCTGCCGGCCGGCCGCGTTGTAGGCCAGCCGGGTGACCGAGCCCTTGGCGTCGGTGATGGTGGTGAGATGGCCGGCGTTGTCATAGCCGTACCGGGTCGTGCTGCCGTTGGCGTCGATCACCTCGGTGAGCTGTCCCGCGGCATCGTACGTGCGGCGCCGGAGGGCGCCGCTGGGGGTGATCACCGCGGTCTCCTCGCCGCGCGCGTTGTACTGGAAGCGGGTGATCCAGCCGCGCGGGTCGACCAGTTCGGTCAGCCGCCCGGCGCTGTCGTACCGGAACGACTGGGTCAGGCCGGCCGGGGTGGTGACCGAACTGGGGCGGCCGTCCGGGTCGTAGACATACGTGGTCACGCCGCCCTGCGCGTCGGTGGCCTGGGTGACCCGCCCGGTGCCGTCATAGCTGTAGCTCACCCGCCGGCCCAGCGGATCGATCACCGCCGCCAGCCGGCCGGCCGGGGTGAACACGTAGCTGGACGTGCCGCCGGCCGGGTCGGTGGTCGCGGTCACGTTCCCCACCGGGTCGTAGCTGGTCCGCCAGACCCCGCCGTCGGCGTCGGTCTGCGCGGTCAGCCGGCTGGCGGTGTCGTAGCTGAGGGTCACCGTGGCCTCGGTGGGGTCGGTGACCGAGACCAGGTTCCCGCGCGTGTCGTAGGCGTAGTGCGTCGTGCCGGACGCGGTGGTCGTGGTGAGCCGCCGGCCGTCGGCGTCATAGGCGTAGCTCACCTGGGAGCCGTCCGGGCCGGTCACGCCGGTCAGCCGGTTCAGGACGTCGTAGGCCGCGCGGGATACCCCGCCGTCCGGGCCGGTGACGGTGGCCAGGTTGCCGTCGCTGTCGAACGTGCTGACCGTGGCGCGCCCCAGCGTGTCGGTGACGCTGGTCAGCCGTCCCGCCTCGTCGTAGGCGTTCACCGTGCTGGCGCCCGTGGCGTCGGTGATCTCCAGCAGCAGGCCACCCGGGGAGTACCGGTAGCTACTGGTCTGGCTGGCCGGGTTGGTCACCCCGGTCAGCCGCCCGGCGCTGTCGTAGCTGAAGCTCGTGGTCTGGTCCGATGGCGTGGTCTGCTGGATCAGGTTGCCCGCCGGGTCGTAGCCGAACCGGCTGACCTCGGCCAGCGGGTTGGTCACCGAGACCATGTTCCCGGCCGCGTCGTAGCCGAAGCTGAACGTGTTCCCGTCCGCGTTGGTCCGGGCCAGCAGCAGGCCGTCGCTCACCGTGAACCGCATGACCGCGCCGTTGGCGTCGGTGACCGCGGAGGGGATCCGGCTGGCCCCCGGGTAGGCGTAGCTGGTCACCGCGCCGTCCGGGCCGGTCGTGCTGGTGACCCGGTCCAGGTCGTCGTAGTCCCAGGTGGTCGTCGCGCCGCCGAACGTGATCGCGGTGACGTTGCCGCGCTGATCGCGGGCCTGGCTGACCTCGGTGCCACCGGGGGTCACCGCGTCAGTCAGGTACCCGTCGGCGTTATAGCTGAACGTGGCCGCGTTGCCGGCCGGGTCGGTCGCCTTGATCATCCGGCCCTGCGCGTCGGCCTGGAACGTGACCTGCCCGCCGGACGGGGTCGAGGTCACCGTGCTGACGCCGGCCGGGTCGTCGTACGCGAACTCCGCGCCACCGCCGCCCGGGAATGCCTGGCTGGTCACCCGCTGCCGCGGATCGTTGTAGACGTTCGTGACGCCGAGGTTGCCGTCCGCCGTGGTGATCTGGCTGATTTGCGCCGCCTGGCCGGTCCCTGACCACTGGAACGCGGTCACGCCACCGCCGGGATCGGTCACCGATTCCAGCAGCGCGCTGGTCACGTCCCCGGCCGAGTAGCCGAACGTCACCGTGCGCCCGTCGCTGGCCGCCACGCTCACCAGCCGGCGGTTCGCGTCGTAGCTGAAGCTCAATTGGCGCCCGGAGGGGGCGTGCTGCGCGCGCTGCAGCAGATCGTCGCTGCCGTACTCCAGGCTGACCGTCTGCCCTTCCATGGACCGTTCCGTCAGCCGCCCGGTCGCATCAAACGACCAGGTCAGCCCGGTGCTGTAGGTCAGCGTGAACGACCCGTCCTGGTTCCTGGCCAGGTCGGCCTGGAGGTCCTGGGGCCGGGTAAACCCGCCGCCAGCGGCCGGGGTGAAGGTCAGCACCCGGCCGTCCTCGTCGTTGAAGGTCACCGGTTCCCCGGTGCCTGCCCCCGGCACCAGGCGGGCCGACAGGGACACGGACCAGCCGGGGCCCAGCGCGCCGACCGCGCCGCTGCGCGAGTTGTAGGTCCGCTGCCAGTTCAGCAGCCCGAGCAGGCCACCGGGGAATAACAGGTCGGCAGAGGTCAGGGTGAAGTTCCCGATCGCGGTGTTCACGCCCAGCCCGGCGAATCCATAGCCGGCGTGCGTGCCGTATAACTCGACCGGTGGCCGGGTAATGGCGTTTGGCTGCGGAGAAGTCATGACATCCCCTGCTCTTCAGGAAGGAAACAGGCGCCCCGGCGGATCCCCTCGGTTCAGGACCGTAGCACTGTCTGGTCCGGGGCGGCGGCCAGCCGGGCGGTGCGGATGTCCATGCCCGGGTGGCCGACCGTGCGATCCCAGCGCTTGCTGGTGTCGGGCTTGATCGCGTTCAGCTCGGTCAGCCGGGTCAGCGCCGCGCTCACCACGGCCGGGCCGACCAGGCGCGCGGCCAGGTCGTCGGCGGCCAGTTCCTGCCGGATGGCCAGCGCGCCCGCCAGCCGCCGGTACGTCAGCACGAACAGCACGAACACCGCGAACACGGCGGCCTGGTAGCCGCCGGGCGCGTTCGCGTCCAGCCCGGCCAGGAACAGCAACGGCGGGACCAGGAAGCTGATCGTGAGCAGCTGCCGGGTGAGAGTGTCCCGGTGCAGGGCGTGGCCGAGTTCGTGGGCCAGCACCGCGTCGGTCTCCGCCTCGGCCAGCCCGTCCAGCAGGTAGTCGGTGATCACCACATAGCGCAGCCCGGGCAGCCAGCCCAGGCTCATCGCGTTGGCCACCTTGCGCGCCCGGGCCCGTATCACCCGGCCGTGCACCTGGACACCGGCGTCGGCGGCCAGCCGGGACAGCCGGGCCTGCACCGGCCCGTCCAGCGGATCCACGGCGGCCAGCCGGGCGGTCACCGGGGCCAGCAGGCCGATCAGCAGCGGGCCGGCCACCAGCTCCCCGGCGATGATCACCACGGCGCCCACCCAGAGCGGGGCGCTGATGGCCAGCGCGACCACCGGCGGCCACAGCAGCACGATCAGCCGGATGGCCACCGCGGCTGTGATGCGGTAGGACCGGAACGCGCCGGCCTGGACGCCGCGCACCCGGGCGTAGGCCGCGATGACCGGCCGCCGCGCCGCCATCACCGGGAACGCGGCGCAGCCCAGCGCGACCGCCCCGGTCAGGAGGCCGCCGGCCACGCTGCCGGCCGGCTCCTGGATGCTCCACGCGATGGCCAGCCCGGCCGCGCCGCCGCCGCACCCCGCGCTGATCGCGGCCATCCGCTTGAGCAGCACCCGCAGCGCGTGTGCCCGCTGTTCATCCGGCTGAGCCTCGATGGCCCGGGCCCGCCGCCCCGCGACGGCGAACAGCACCAGCCCGGCCACCAGGGCCAGGCCCGCGGACACCGCCAGGATGCGTAAGTTGGCCACGGTGGCTACCTTTCTCCGGCCAAAAGGCGAATTGCCGCCATTACCGTAGCGGATTGGCCGGCGGCATCAGGGTGAGCCGGATCGTGTGGCCGTGGGTGGCGAACCGGCCCGCGTTTTCCGGGATGCCGGTGACGATGTCGAACACGATCGTGCCGCCGTCGTCGCGCTCGCGCACGCTGGTGGCCAGCTCGGCCACCGTGGTGATCAGCGTCCAGGCGCGCCGCCGGATCTGGCCCCGGCCGTCGCCCGCGGTGTATTCCGCCGTGACGTGCAGAACGCCGTCCCCGTCCGGCTGGTAGCCGAGCACCCGGAGGCCGGGCACCCCGGCGTCCTGCAGGTGCGGGACCAGGTGGTTCTCTGGGTCTTCTGTGACCCAGCCGGGCCGCCGGGCCAGGGCCGCCAGCTCGTCGATGGCCGGGGCGAAGCCGCTGGCGTCGGCCACGCCGGTGAACCGGTCATCGGTGTCCCACCGTTTGCGGGAGTCCGCGGCATCTGCCATGGTCGAAACTCCCCCCTGCCGATTCTTGTGGAGGCCTGTCGTGACGACCCTGCCGTCGGCTGGGCCGCTGGCCGGGCGCTGGGTCCGGCTGGATCCGCTCGGCGAGCCGGACCTGGACGAGATGTACCCGATTCTCGCCGACCCGGCCGTCTACGCCCATGGCTACGTCATGCACCACCGGCCTGGTTCGGTGGAGGATGGCCGCGAACTGGCCCGGTCGGTGTTCCTGGCCCAGCAGGGCGAGGCCGACGGCCGGGGCGGCGGCCGCAGCGCCTACGCGATCCGGCTCACCCAGGACGGCGATCTGGGCCCGGCCGGGACGCTGGTCGGGACCACCTCGTTCTGGGAAGCCGACCTGCGCAACGAGAGCATCCACATCGGCTCGACCCTTTACGGCTCCCGGTGGTGGGGCACCCAGGTCAACCCGGAAGCCAAGCTGCTGCTGATGACGCACGCGTTCGAGGAGTATCACCGGCCACCCTAGCCCCACCGGGCTCACCAGGCGCGGCCAGCTAGCGCGCGCCGGCGCCCGGGATGATCACCTAGTTGTTGATGTTGACTTAGGTGTTGCTATAACGACACTTACTCCAACATCAACAAACAGGTCCTTCTTTGGCCTCTATCACCCGAAACACCGGTACCACCGGGCTCACCAGGCCACAGTCATCACCAGCCGTGTTCCGGCCGGCGCGGGCGCTAGCTGGCACCAGCTGCGGGCGGCTCAAGCCAATGGCTTTGGAGCAGGGGGGCTAGGTGGTCGAGGAGGAGCCAGGGGCTGATGGTGGGGTCGCGGGATAGGCGGCGCAGCCAGTCGCCGGTGGCGCGGCCGTCCTGGGCGGCGAGCTGGACGAACTGGCGGGCCAGGCGCTGGTGGCGGGTCAGCGTGATCCGGTCGCAGCGGGGCGGGAACGGCGCCGGCCCGGTGGGGGGCCGCGACGGTGCGGGGCCGTCCTCGCGGCCGTCGGCCAGGTAGAACGGGGACACCCGGAGCACGTCGGCCAGGGCCAGGATGTGATCGGCGCTGCGCAGCGAGCGCTGCCCGGTCTCGACCATGGACACGAACGCGGGAGACATGCGGGCCAGGCCGGCCAGCGCGGTCTGGGTCATGCCGCGCCGTAGCCGCGCCGTGCGCAGCCGCACCCCGGGGTCATCGCGCGCCGGGTCGAGGCATTTCGTCACTGGGCCGCCTCCAGCGCATCGCGCAGCTCGGTGAACTCGCTGGTGACGACGACGTAGGGCTGGGCGTTGCTGCCCGGCCGGCGCTGCGCCACGTACCGGATCTGAGGCGACCCGGGCAGGCGCTCGGCCCAGATGTCGTGCCCGGTGTGAGTGCTGGCCAGGTCGAGCAGTTCCGGCGGGCACTCCGTAATCCGGAGTGTTTTTACCTCGGGAGCGAGGGATTCTATTTCCCATCGTGAAAGGTCGTTTGTCATTCTTAGTAAATCCTCCGCCAGTCGCGGGTGTGTCGTGGAATAGCCTGCTCCGCCCGCCGTATGCTTCGCTGCAGATCGGCCGCTTCCGGGCGGCTGGCCTGGACAAGGCGAAGGAGAGCGAAGGGATGCCGGTGAAAAGAAAGGACGACGAAGGCCCGGTCACCGGCGTGCAGGCATTCGCGGCCGAATTACGCGCCCAGCGCGAAGCGGCCGGCCTGACCCAGGCGCA
>Ga0335085_10004035_pt1 | contig 24751 bp, 22 predicted proteins | sample Lox_Sample_45_FD_206712 | JGI IMG/M metagenome (GOLD analysis project Ga0335085, IMG submission 206712) | Soil microbial communities from Loxahatchee National Wildlife Refuge, Florida, United States - Lox_Sample_4.5 | ecosystem: Environmental > Terrestrial > Soil > Wetlands | place: USA...
TGGTGAATTGGGATGTGCCCGTATATTTTAGCAGCGTCTGCGGATTCATGTCATGCCGGAGCAGGCGGGCGCTACCGCTATAATATGGGCGTGAGTTCTGATTCCGTTCGTCAGGTGGCTTCGGCGGATTTCCCCACGCGCTGGGGAAAGTTCCGCATCCTTGGGTTCGAGGGCGAAATCGGCGAGGAGCGGCGCCTGGAAACCGCGGTCGCCTTGGTCATGGGCGATGTTCACTCCAAGCCTGCCCTGGTGCGCATTCACTCTCAGTGCCTGACGGGCGACGTGTTTGGATCTCTGCGCTGCGACTGCCGCCAGCAACTGGAATTGGCCCTGTCGCTGATTGCCCAGCATGGATCGGGCGTCTTGCTCTATGAGCAGCAAGAGGGCCGCGGCATCGGTCTGATGGCGAAGTTACAGGCCTATCAATTGCAAGACGCAGGCCTCGACACTGTGGAAGCCAATGAACGCCTGGGATTCAAGGCCGATCAACGAGAGTTCGCACTGCCTGCGGAAATTCTGAAGGTGCTCGGCATTCAGCGGGTGCGGCTGCTTTCGAACAATCCCGACAAGGTTGCGGCCCTGGAGCGCGCCGGCGTGGAAGTCACTGAGCGCGTGCCCTGCGAGGTCGTACCCAGCACCTACGCCGAAGATTACCTGCGCACCAAAAAAGAAAAGATGGGCCACCTGCTGTCAGAGAAATAGGCGGAATCCCACATTAGGCAGGCCAAATCTGCTGGGCGGTCTTGCTCAGAATCTGCTGCTTCAGTGATTCCTCCAGCGGCAGCGCACGAAAATCCTCTAAATTCTGGCGAATGTCAGGCACCCCCGGCCCCGGCCAATCGGTGCCGAAAAGCGTCTTATGCGCAATCTCGGTGAGACGCGGGAAGTACTTTAACAGCGTCTTTGGAGGAATGCCGCTAATGTCGAGATAAACGTTGGGATGGCGCCGGAGCAGGAAGAAAGCCGTATTCATCCACAGCGGCCGGCCGCCGTGGGCCAGCAGGATCTTGAGTTTGGGGAAATCCACAGCAACGTCGTCGAGGTAAATGGGATCGCCGTACTTGTTGCGCGCACCGGGAAAGATGGAAGTGCCTGTATGAAACATCACGGGAATTCCGTTGGCTTCGGCGGCGCGATAGATGATCTCGAGTTCCTTCACCCCCGTCAGGTATTCGTTCGGAAACAAAAGCTGGTGAGGAGGGTGAATCTTGATCATCCGAATGCCGAGTTTGAGCAACTGCTCGATATCGGCCAGGACGTTGGTGGTATGCCGCGGATGCAGGCTCCCGCACGAGAGCAGGCGCCTGGGGTCTTCCTTGGTGTAGTGGGCAATGAACTGGTTGACGCCGGAGGTGAATCCGATGACTTCGGGGGCGACGTAGTTGATGAGCACCGCGCGGTCCACGCCCGCTTCATCAAGATGCTTGAGGAAGGCCCTGGGCGAGCGGCAGAATTCGGCGATCTGCTCAAAGTTGGCACGCTTTTTCTTCATCAGTTCCAGCGCGTGCGGCTTGAACATTTCGATCGGCTGAATATGGATGTGGCAGTCAGTAATCACGTCGTTGGTCGTTGGTTATGAGGATGCTACCGCTAACACCGCGCGCTTGGTGAAAACACGGATCATTTCCCGCCGGTACTCGGGCGTCAAAGCGGAGGTGGTCAGCGGTTTGGCGCTGCGCGCTGCCAGATCGCCCACGGCCTCGGCCAGAGCTTCGTCTATCTGCTTGCCTTCCATCAAAGCGCCGGCTTTGCTTACCAGCACGGGCGCGGGATTCACCGCGGTAATGGCCACCTGCGCCCGGCTGATATGGCCGTTGACACGCTTCATGACCACTGCGACCCCGGCAAGGGGGTAATCGATGGAACCGCGAATGCGCAGCTTGCGGTAGATCCCATGCCAGTCAGCCGTGCTTGCAGGCAGGAAGATGCGTGTCAGCAATTCGTCGGAAGCCAGTTTGCGATAGTTGTCGCCAATCCCGGTATAGAAGTCGCGCAGCGGGATGTGGCGCGTTCCATTCGGCCCGGCAAGTTCAACTTCCGCATTCAGGCAAAGCAAAGCCGGCGGGGTATCGCCGGAAAACGCCGCCCAGCATTTCTTCCCGCCGGGAGCGACATGACAGAGATCTCCGTCTTTCTTAATGCAAAAACCACAGCCCTTCCGCCAGGTAAGCGATTGGTTGTACCAGAGGCAACGAGTATCGAGACAAATGTTGCCCCCGATCGTCCCCATATTTCGCAGGACGGGCGAAGCAACCGTCGCGGCGGCTTCGGCGAGAACCGGGTAATGCTGCCGCAGGAAAGAGGAGCGCTCGATCGTGGACAGCGGCGTGAGCGCTCCGATTTCTACGCCACCCTCTGCTAGCGGACGAATCCCGTTGAGCTCCGATAGGTGGCGGATGTCGAGCACAAACTCCGGTTCAAAGAGTTTCTGCCGCATGCTGGGAATAAGATCGGTGCCTCCGGCGAGCACCCGGAGATTCTTGCCATGCTTTGCCAGAAACTCGACGGCCTCGGCCGGCGCGCGCGGACGCAGCAGCTTGAACTGGGGCAGGCTCAATCGTTGCCTCCAGCCGCGGCGGGCATCTCACGGCGCGATGGATCGAGGGGATGCCGCTTCGGTCCCTTGCCTTTGAACCACAGCGATCCGCCATGTTCGCGGAAGCGCACGGGATCGGTGGGATCAATGCCTTCGGTCAGGTCAATCTTCTTGTGCCCCTTCTTCGCCTTCAGCGCGGCCAGCACCCGCTCCGGGGTGAACGGAGACTCATGAAGGCGTACCCCGACGGCATCAAAGATGGCGTTCGAAATTGCCGGAATCGTCGCCGCCAGCGAGCCCTCGCTGCACTCCTTGGCCCCGAATGGCCCCTCGGGATCAACGCTCTCCACGATGATGGGCTCAATGTCCGGCGATTCGACGGCCGATGGACTGCGGTATTCGAGCAGGCCCGGGTTCATCAGCATGCCGTCCTTCCAGACCATCTCTTCGGTTAACGCCTGTCCCATGCCCATCCAGACCGAGCCGATGATCTGCCCTTCGACCGACACCGGATTCAGCGCCCGGCCGCAATCGTGCGAAGCCCACACTTTATGAACCGTCACTTCTCCGGTCTCTTCGTCCACGCTGACTTCGGCGACCTGAGCCGAGTAAGAATAAGCGGGCGAAGGGCCCACGCCTGCCCCTTTATGCTTTCCACCGCGAGCTTCAGGTGGAGGAGCATACGAACCTGTACCGCTCAGAGCGCCGTGAAAATCAATGGCCGCGACGACGGCTTCTTCGAAGGTCATCCAGTCTTTCGGGCCCTCGTCTTTTCGTTTCTGCTGTAGAGAACCGCGCAAAATCTGGCCTTCGACTCGACCGGATACAGTAGCCCCCGCCTCGGTGACTTCTTCAGCTTCCTTGCTCACCTCGGGAACAACACTCCCCTGCTTCGAGACAAGGTCGTTGCGGAAGACTAGGTCTTCGACCGCGCAATTCATCTTGCGCGCTGCGGCGGACGAAATCTGTTTCTTCACATCCTGCGCGGCCCGCAGCGTGGCATTGCCATTCATGAATGTGACCCGGCTGGAATAGGAACCGATGTCGATCGGAGTCAGGTCAGTATCGGCCGCCACCACCTTCACCCGTGCCAGCGAGCAACCCAGGACTTCACTGGCGATCTGCGCCACCATGGTGTCGGAACCCTGCCCGATGTCGGACGCCCCGGTGTAAACCACCACCCCGCCATCACGATCAATCTTGATGTTGACCGTGGAGTGCGGCATGTCGGAACGAATGATGGAATTGGCCGCGCCGCTAACGTAGTGGCTGCATGCCATCCCCAGGCCCCGCCCCTTGGGCAGCTTGCCCTTGCGCTGCTTCCATTCCGAGCGATGGACGACTTGATCGATGCACTCGGGCAATCCGTAGCTCTGCACCCGCAAACCGTTCACCGTGATGCAGGGCGGCTTGAGCAGATTGCGACGGCGCACTTCCGCAGGATCCATATTGAGCTGGAGCGCCAGTTCGTCGAGTTGCGATTCGAAGGCGAAGCGGACGTTGACCGTGCCGTGTCCGCGCATAGCGCCGCACACCGGCTTGTTCGTCAAGACGCGGTATCCGTCATATTGAATGTTCGGGATGTCGTAGAGAGCGCCCAACAGAGCACCCGAGTACAGGATGGTGACTACGCCATAGGAGCAGTAGCCGCCGCCGTCCTGCACCACGCGCGCTTTCACGCCCAGGATATGCCCGTCTTTGTCGACCCCGGTCTTGAGATCGACGATGGTACGGGGGCGTCCGCGATGCGCCCAGAAAACTTCCTCCCGGGTATAAGTAATTTTCACCGGGGCCTTGGCCGCCCGCGCTGCGACCGCTGCAATGATCTCAAGCGGGATGACCTCGCTCTTGCCGCCAAAACCGCCGCCCACCAGCGGCTTGATCACGCGAATCTGCGACATCGGCATCTCCAGCACGAGTGACAGCTTGTGCTGCAGGTAATACGGAACCTGCGTCGAAGACCACACCGTCAGCCGTCCGGGCCTTCCGGTGTGCGGATCAATCTCAAATGACGCCAGGGTGGAATGGGGCTCCATCGCGGCGTGCGTCACCTCATTGGCGATGTAACGGCCTTCTGCGACATAGGCCGACGCCAGCAGAGCTTTCTCCGGATCACCAAAGACGTGGTGATAATCCTTTTCGATGTTGTGCGGCTTGTTCTCGTGGATGAAATGCGACTCGGCCTTCATCGAATCTTCAGGATCGAAGTAGGCCGGCAGCACTTCGTATTCAACCTCAATCAACTCCAGAGCCTTCTCCGCGGTAGCCTCGTCAATCGCAATCGCACACGCCACATTGTCGCCAACATAGCGCACCTTGTCCGTCGCCATGGCGTGCTCGTCATGCCCGACCGGCAAAATTCCATACGGATTCGGCGCATCCTTGCCGGTAACCACAGCCACGACGCCCGGCAATTTCTCCGCGCGAGAAGTGTCAATCTTCTTCAGGATGGCGTGCGGGTATGGTGAATGCAAAATTTTTCCAATCAACATGCCCGGAAGGGTCATGTCGTCGGCGTACTTGCCGGCTCCGGTGGTTTTGCCGGCGGCATCCACCATGGCGGTAGCTTTGCCAATCACGGAAAAACCGTTGCTCGTTGCTTTCTGGTCGTTGGCCATTTCCTGTCTCGAAACCCTCTAAGCCTTCGAAAGCGTCTCTTGCTCGGCTTCCACGGCCGCTTTGATGGCCTGATACATCTGGTTATAGCCGGTGCAGCGGCACAAATTTCCGCTCAGCGCCCCGCGAATGTCGTCATCGGTGGGATGAGCGTTTTCCGCCAGCAGATGTTTCACCGTCATCATGAAGCCCGGAGTGCAATATCCACATTGCGCACCGCCCCAATCGCCGTACGCCTTCTGGATCGCCGCCAGGCTGCCATGCTCGGTGACGCCTTCCACCGTCGTAATTTCCTGCCCTTCGCAACTGGCGGCCAGCAGCGTGCACGACATCATCGGGGTGCCGTCGACCAGCACGGTGCAGGCGCCGCAGGAAGAGTCGTCGCATCCCCGCTTGGAGCCGGTGAACTGCAGGTCTTCGCGGATGACATCCAGCAGCAGTTTGCTGGGCTCGATGGCCAGCTCGTGTGAGCGGCCGTTCACCCGAAGTTCGATAAGTTCTTTTTTCATGAAAAAGCTTTCAGCTCCCAGCTCTCAGCTTCTCATGCTTTTGCGGAAAGCTGATAGCTGACGGCTGATCGCTGCTCAATACAGCGGTATCTTGGGATCCACCGTCCGCGCCCAGCCGTCTATGCCGCCGCGCACCGACTGCACTTTCTCGAATCCCTGCTGGCGCAGCCAGTTGGTCACGCTCAATGACCGCACTCCATGATGACAGAGTACGACAATGTGATCCTCGGGATCGAGTTCCTGGTGGCCGCGCCCGGGGATCTCTCCCATCGGGATCAGCTTGCTGCCTTCAATGCTGGCCTTCTCGATCTCCCACGGCTCGCGCACATCCAGCAGGACGAACTTGTCGCCACGCTTCTGCATGGCCTTCACTTGCGACGCGGTGATTTCAAAGTCCATAGAACTTGCCGTCAGCTTTCAGTCTCGGGCGAAAGCTTTCTTCCCCTCGAAACTCCCGTCAGTACCCAAAATCCGCCTGCGCAGCGTAGGCGTGCTGCCGCACGCCCAGCCCGTCGACCCGGCATGCCCCCAACTGGTTCACGTACGCCCGCCGGTCGGTCAACCCATACACCCAGCGGTCGAGCCAGGCATCGCTGTCCGTCTTCGTCTTGGTCTGCTCATGGTATTGGCGGAAGAACGCATCGTCGCGCTTGTAGTACCCCTGCACCGGGGAAGGATGCGCGCCATAGGGACACTCGACGACAGCATTTACCAGGAAACCTGGGATCACCGTTCGATTCGGATCGCTGGCGATCACATCCGGTTCCACGATCTCCTCCGCGACCACGATGACTCGTTTCGCCGCACGTACCCCTTCAATCATCACTCCGAAGTTCCCCCAGCAGTGAGCGTTGCCCTCACGGTCGGCGCGCTGCACGTGCACGATCGTGACATCCGGAACAAGCGCTCGTACCGCCCACAAGGTCTCTTTCGGTTCAAACGGCGAAAAAATCTGGTAGAAGAAATGATTCCCCTTGGGAACGTCGCTGCCGAGCGCGGTTCGCGCGGGCAGAAACGGCACGCCCATCGCCCCCGCCTGCAGTGCGAGCGCGATGGTGAAGTTGGTCATGTTAAAGACCTTCAGACCATCCTGCTCCACGGCGCGGCGGAAATTATAAGCGGAGCCCATCATCACGTTCCCGACCCAGGCGGCGATGATCTGCTCGGCACAGTCGCCGCCAATCATCTGATCAAACAGAATGTCGGAAATCGGCCCAATGAGCCGGAGTCCCCGCTTTTTCTGTCGAATGATTTCCTGCCCCGCGGCGAACGGAATCATCTGCTCCATCTGCAGGCCCAGCGCGACACTGGCTCCGTCGGCCACGTAGCGCTCGATCGCCTCGTGCATGGAGAGCACCTTCGACATGCTATTCGCCCTTCCACTTGGGCTCGCGCTTTTCCAGAAACGCCTTGATTCCCTCTTGCGCATCCGCGGTCTTCATTAACTCTTCCAGATAAATCTTCTCCGCCTTGGCCAGGCCCTTGTCGAAGTGCACCGAATCCCAGGCGTAGATGGCTTTCTTCGTAACCGCCAGCGCCGCGGGACTGAGCTTGCCGAGGGTCGCAACCGTCTCATTGACCGCGGCATCGAGTGCAGCCTCCGGCAACGCCTGATTGACCAGGCCCACGGACGCCGCCTCGACTCCCGTGATACTGCGCCCGGTCAAAATCAGGTTCGCCGCCTGCTTCTGTCCGATCAGCGCAGCCAGCGCCGTACACGCCACCGGCGGGTAGCAACCCAGCTTGATTTCCGGAAACCCCCAGGTCGCCGTTTCCGAGGTGTAGACCATATCGCAGCACATAGCCAGTTCGGCGCCGCCCCCGAGGCAGTGTCCTCGAACCACGGCGACGGTCACCTTCTTCAGTGCGATCAGCTTCAGAATTGCCCCGTGGAACTTGCTCAGCATTTCGTCACTCAACTCCGGTGTGTGCGCAGCTACATCCACACCCGCGGAGAACGCCTTCTCAGAGCCGCTCAAAATCACCACCGAAATTTCGGGATGGGCCTCGAGGTCCACGAACGCCTTCGACAACTCATCCATCATGGCAAGGTCGATGACATTGAGTGGGGGATGCTGCAAGCTGACCCGGGCGACGGGAGCTTCGAATGCAAGCGCGATGCGCGCACTTCCCTGCGGAGCTTCCGCGCTCTCCTTCGCCTTCTCCGCGGCAGGAGCCATCGGACGAACGGTGCGAAAGCCTAGGTTGTCCAAAAGCCCTCCTTGTCATACTCCCGGATCGCCTTCAACTCTGCCTCATTCGGCTCGGGCGTCGTCGCCAGCTCATCGGAGACACGCAGCCGCCAGCCAGTGTTCGCCAGCACGTCCTCAGCCTCGATGCCAGGATGCACCGAGGAAAGAAAGGCTTCGCCATCCCCGCCAAATCGCAACACGGCCTTGGTCGTGATGACAGCCGATGGGCCACCGCGCGGCAAGCCCATGCGCTGACGCCAGCCTTGGCCATCGCCGTTGCCCGGACTGGTAAGAAACGACACTCGCTCCGGCAAGCGTTGCTTGCTGTGGTCAAGCAAGGCAACAAAGCGTTGCGCCAGCGACGCGATGTCGCAGGCCCCACCCGAACCCGGCAGCCGAACCAGGCCTTTCGGGCCCCGCACTTCGCTCGAATTCAGGTTTCCAAAGCGATCCACTTCCGCCGCCCCCAGGAACCCCAGGTGAACCTTGCCCGATTGCAGAAGACTCATCACCCCCAGCATATCGAGGCACTGCGTCGCACCCAGAAGATTCGGCGGATCCGCCATGGTGTAGATCAGTTCCGGCGCCGGCGTGGAACGAATCACCCCATTCTCAAACAGCCCGACCGCGTTGGGGGCGTGGGTCTTCTTCGCCACCACAAAGGCAATCAGCGGGAGGCGCATGCCGACAAAGACCACTTCCCCATCGCGAATCTCGCGCGCGGCGCTCGCGACCATCAATTCGCCAAGCGTATATCCGCGTTCGACAGCCACCGAAGTTGGAGTTGTAGTCATCAGAACAGCGCTTAACCGTCGCCCTTAGCCTGTGAGCAAAGCTGATCCCCGGCCAGCTCTAGAGATTGATCGCCGACTTGCGCGGCTCCCCGATCGTCGACAACGGATCGCGCGCGCCTTCCTTTTCCGCGATCCACTTCTTCTCGTTCTGAATGATATCCAGCAGCAGCTTCTTATCTGCCGCCGTGGGCATGAACTCTTGCAAATGCTGCTCATACGCCGTGTCGTCGAGCGGTTCGCCGCTTTGCGCATGAAACTTCTGCCCCGCCCAGCGGCCGATGTTGCGGTTGAACTTGATATTGGGCGCGTAGAGCTTGGGCGAGCCCGGCTTCAAAAAGCTGTTCAAGCGCTCGATCAATCCCGCCACCTCATCGCGATAAAGCTGACGATTGTAGTCGTTCAATTCATCGAGATCGGCGGTCTGCTGATTTTGCGGTTCATCATAGCGGCCCTTGATGCCCCACACGTACGACCAGTGCGCCGAAGAAGAGTGATCCGTTCCAAAAAGATCGTAGGAGCTCGAGATCCACTTATTGAGATATCGCTGCACCAGCCACGGCGGCACCACCCCTGCCTGCACGATGCGCCGCAGGCCATCATTGCCCGTGCCCATGTGAAATGCCTCTTCGCGCAGCATGTACGACATGGAGCGCCCCAGCGGAGCAAACGCCGAGAACTTCAGCATCTGCAGCTGAAATTTGCCGTCGCGGTCGACAAAGTCGGTGTAAGTGAAGAAGTCCATCCAGTTGTCGACGTCAACATTGAACGCCCCCAGCAGACGCTTGTTCTCGAAGGCACGGCGTTCCAGCATCTTCTGCGCCTCCACTTTGCCGGAATAGCCAAAGTGATCGACCAGCAGCGCGCACATCTGCCAGCCGTGGCGCATCTCCTCGATCATCACCCGCGTCAGCGCCTTGCGGTCCCAGTCCGTCGGAGCACTTTCAAACAAATTGCGCTGTTGCTCGACGCTGGCGAACTCGGTGTCCCCTTGATAGACAATCAGGTTGATCAGCGCGTCGCGCATCTGCTGCGTGGGCACCTGGCGCAGGTTCTCCCACTTCTTGCGGCCCTTGAACGATCCGAACTGGATTTCCTCGGTATCGATGGCGCCATAGAGAGTGTCGAATTTGAAATTTGCGATCTCGTCGGTGTTGACGCCGATCTCCTTGCGCCAGTCATCAAACATGCCGACCCAGTCACTGAACGTCCCGATTTTTGCTACTTTTCCAGGCATATTATTCCTCAGCTCTTAGTTTCCGCTCATTGGCTCTCTCCTGAGAGCTTGCGCGCCAATGGCTAAGAGCGGTTTTCCTTATCCCATGTTCAACCACACGGATTTCAGCTCCGTGTAGTGTTCAATCGCGTGCATTCCCAATTCGCGGCCGAAGCCGGAGTTCTTGAAGCCTCCGAAAGGAACCGCCGCATCCATCAAGCCGTAAGTGTTGATCCAAATCAGGCCGGCGCGCAGCTGGCGCGACACACGGTGCGCTTTGCTGACATCGCGCGTCCAAACCGCGGCGGCGAGTCCATACGGATTCGCATTGGCCTGTTCGACCGCCTGCTCGGCATCGTCGAAGCCGATCACCGCCAGCACCGGCCCAAAAATCTCCTCCTGCGCGATCCGCATGTCGTTGCTCACGCCGGAAAAAATCGTGGGTTCGACGAAGAAGCCTTTGTTCCCGCCCACCGGGACCCGGTTCCCTCCGGCAACCAGCTTCGCCTCTTTCTTTCCGAGGTCGATGTAGCTGAGCACCCGCTCCATCTGTTCCTGGCTGGTGATGGCGCCCAGGCGGCTTTTCGGGTCGAGAGGGTCGGCCGGCTGCAGCTTCTTCGCGCGCGCCGTCAGCTTTTCCACGAATTCATCCTGGATCTTGCGTTCGACGAACAACCGCGAGCCCGCGTTACAGCACTCGCCTTTCCCGTAAAAAATGCCGTTGATCGCACCTTTCACCGCACTGTCGAGATCGGCATCGGCAAAGACGATGTTAGGAGACTTCCCTCCCAACTCCAGCGTCACCCGCTTAAGCGTGTCGGCCGTGCCCCGCACGATCTCCTTTCCCACCGCGGTCGAACCCGTGAAGGCAATCTTGTCGATGCCCGGATGGCGGACAATCGCTTTGCCGACCTCCGGGCCGCCCGTCAGAATGTTGACAACCCCGGCGGGTATCCCCGCCTCGATCGCCAGTTCGCCGAAGCGCAGCGCCGTCAGCGGCGTCTGTTCGGCAGGTTTCATGACCACGGTATTACCGCAAGCCAGCGCCGGCCCCAGCTTCCAGGAGGCCAGCAGCAGCGGGAAGTTCCAGGGAATGATCATCCCCACCACCCCCACCGGCTCGCGCAACGTGTAGGTGAAGGCGTTCTCGAAGCTGTTGACCGTCTCGCCGTGGATTTTGGTGGCCCAGCCCGCGTAGTAACGCAAAACGTCCACCACCATGGGGATATCCACGTATTTCGATTCGAAGATGGGCTTGCCGTTGTCGAGAGTTTCGAGTTCGGCCAGTTCTTCGAGATTCTTCTCGATCAGGTCTGCGAGACGCCAGATGAGGCGGCCGCGTTCGCTGGCCGACATCTTGCGCCACGCCCCCCTGCGGTCGTCAAAGGCCTTGCGCGCAGCCGCGACGGCGCGGTCCACATCAGCGACCGACGCTTCCACCACGCTGGTCAGTACCTCTTCCGTTGCGGGATTGATGGTGTCGAACTTCTGTCCGCCATCCACCCACTGGCCGTCAATCAGCAGACGTCCCGGCTTGATCTCCACTTTGGTCGCTGTTGGCATATCCTCAAAATCCTCGACCACCAGGGATACGAAGGAAGCCTTCGCGCCCCTCGTGGCTTGTCATTCGTTAGATCTTTCGCGTTGCTCAGCATGAGCGCACGCAACGTTCGCCGCGCTCACGCCGCGCAATCGCGCTTATTTCGCGGTAAACGTTGCCGGCCGCTTCTCCACATAGGCCGCCAGGCCTTCTTTGGCATCGTCGCTCTGGAAGAGCAACTGCTGGTTCTCACGCTCGACCGCAAGCGCCGACTCCATGGGAATCTCCCAGCCGGTCTGCACCGCGCGCTTGATGCGTCCCACCGCCTTGGCAGCCTTGTTGGGCGGGCAGAACTGGCGGGCGTACTCCATGATGTTCTCCATGAAGTTATCGCGCTCGAAGATGTCATTGACGATGCCAAGCTCCTTGGCTTCTTCGAACGAGAAGGTATTGCCGGTCACCATCAATTCGATGGCTCGGCTCTTACCCACAAGGCGCGACAGGCGCTGGGTTCCGCCCGTGCCCGGCAGCACGCCGAGGTTCACTTCCGGCAGCCCGATCTTGCCCGCATCCTTGCGGGCAATACGGATGTCGGCGGCCATGGCGATTTCCAGCCCGCCGCCCACCGTGTGCCCGTTCAGCGCGGCGATCACCAGCTTCGGCGTGTGCTCCAGCCGCAGCAGGGTCTCGTTGGCGTGCAGGCAGAAGTAGTACTTGAAGGTCGGATCAACGCTCGCCAGCATGCGGATGTTGGCGCCCGCGGAGAAAAACTTGTCTCCCGAACCCGTCAGGACGATCACGTAGACGCCGTTGTCCATGCGCGCCTTCAGGATGGCCTCGTCGAGTTGGCGGTTCATCTCGTAGGTGTAGGTGTTGGCCGGAGGATCGAACATCTCGATGACCGCAACGCCGCCGTCGGTGCGGTAATTGATCAGAGTCTTGGTGGTTTCGCCGCTTGCCGGCTGCACTGTGGTTGCCATAGAGGTGAAGCTCCTTTTCGCAAGGTTAAAAGTTGGAGTTCAGTTCGACCGCTTGCCGTTTTTCGCTGCCTTGGCGGCGGTCACGCCTTTCAAAAAAATGTCGCCCATCTGGGTCGCCAGTTCCCCGGCATCGGCATCCACCCGCGGATTGTGCCAGGTGTAAATCCAGTTCATCATCCCGAACAGGCTGAGCACCGCCAACCGGCTGGAAAATTGTAGCCCCTTAGCGCGCTGCAGGTCGTCGAGCAGTTCCACGCAAATGCGGTAATACTCGCGCTTGAGGGCCGCGATCTCGCTGCCGTATTCGTTCTTGAGCACATCGTCTTCGTGCGACAGCACCTTCATGCCCTTTTGGTTGGCGAGAAAATATTCCAGATGATTCAGGATGAAAATGCGCACCCGCCGCTCGGGATCGGAAACCTGCTCAAGTCGTTCCCGCAAGCGCTCCACGATGGTGCTGAAGGTGTGCTTCTGAATCAGGTACAGCAGCTTCTCTTTCGACTCGAAATAATAGTAGAGGCCGGACAGCGAAACCCCGCTGGCGCGCGACAAGTCGCGCATGGAAGCCCCCTCGTAGCCTTTTTCATAAAAGACATCGGTGGCGTGGGCCAGGATCTTGGCCAGGCGCCGGTCGAAGCGGCTGCCCACGGAGGGCAATTCCGCGCGCCGGCGCGGGGCATGACTCGAAGCTGGGGAGGAGGCAGCCATTGTTCGAACGTTCGTTCAAATTATAGCACCGGGGTGACACGGATCACAAGAGGGTCTGATGCTTCGGCGGGTCGCGAAACAAGTCGCGCTTTTGATCAGCCCTCCCTTTAGCCAGCTCGCAACGTGCTTCCTTTGCCTGCCCTCGGGGAGACTACTCGCGCCTAGCTTATCCCCATCGGTTATGGAGTGGCCGCGTCCCGCTCGACCAGCAGGATCCGCTTCACTTGGTTGCGGTTCAAATGTTGCGCGGTGCCCCCGACCTTCAGGACCACTTCAGTGGCGGAAACAGACTCCAGATCACCCGTCAACACGCTCCCGTCACGAAGTTCGACGGTATCGTGGGCAGCACTTCCCAGTTCGTAGCTCACACTTCCCCCGGAGACGTCACTGCCTGTCACTTCCAGAGGAAAATGCCCCGTGTTGAATCCTTCTTTGCTGAATTCCAGCATGTGCTTCCCTACCCCGACCTGCACTGATTTCGGCGTGGTCCCGGTGTCGACACCATCCACCTTCAGGCTCGCACCCTGGGGCACGGAATTCACGGTGATGGAAATGGTATTGGGCACGTCGCGCGAGGCTACGATCGACGCGCTTACCGGAGACCCCGATGCATCGACGTTAATCGGGAATTTGACCGACTGTTTAGGGCCAACATTGCTGAGGGTAATCCAGCCTTGACCGATCCGAACCTTGTCCTTGTCGAAGAGGTAAAGGAAGAAGGAACCGTTGGAAATGGTCTTGCTACCGAGGTTCTCGGCAACGACATCGATAGCGTAAGTGCGTTGATGGCCGAATGAACCCTGCTCCTTGAATTTGCCGAGCGAGAAGCGAATGACCGGCGTTCCCGACTCAGGCCACACGAGCACCTGAGCGGGCTGATCCTTGGCCAACAATGAGATCGAAAAGGGTAAGACCAGGAGCAGCAATGCCAGGCGGCGCCAATTCATGGCTGCTCTATGTAACATAGAACCCGCCACCGTTCAACCACGCCATCAGTTGCGAATATCCGCCAACAGCGTCTCGATCTCTTTCTTCGCCTCCCCATTTAGCGGCAGCAGCGGCAAGCGCACCCCGCCGCCGAAGTAACCGTTGAAATCCATGGCGTACTTCACCCCCGGGATGCTGAGCCCGCCGACAATCCGTTCAGCAGCTTTGGCGATGCGCTCCTGCTTCAGTCGCGCCAGTTCGTGGTCGTCTTCTTTCCAGGCCGCGTAGATTTCATAGCAGGCAGTCGGCGCGGGATCGGCGAAAGCCAGAATCGCGCCCACGGCTCCGGCTTGCAGGGACGGCTCCAGTTTGTGCGCGGCGCCCACCAGGATCTGGAATCCCACTTCCTTCTGCCGCGTCCTAAGGCCGCCGACCACGCTCACCGCCGAAGACGACGGCTTCGCTCCCCCAATGCTCACCAGTTCCCCGCCCTCGCCGTTTCCGTTGGAGCCTTTCAGCATGCGCGCCGTAACCGCATCGAACGTCTCGGTCACGGTCGCCCCGCGCTTCACCTGGCGCGTGCCTTCCACCATCTTGCGGACCTTCTCCACGTCGCCGCTCGATTCCTTGATTCCAATCAAATTGGGATGGCCGGCAAGTTCCATGACAATTTCCGCGGGAATGTCGTATCCCGTGGCCTGCGGAAAGTTGTAAATAATCACCGGCAGCGGCGAGCGGTCGCACACAAAGCGATAAAACGCCAGCATATTGGCCGGCTTCATCTGCCCTTTGTAGTAATGCGGGGTGCGCACCATGGCGATGTCATAGCCGATCGACGCCGCGTACTCGGTCAGCCGCAGCGTCTCGCTGGCCGACTCAACGCCCGTGCCCGCCACCATCACCTTATGCGGGGCAGCCGCCGCAATCGCCGCCTTCAGCACCTCACGCCGCTCTTCGTCCGAGAGAAGAATCGCTTCCCCGGTCGAGCCCAGCACCACGATGCCCGCCACCGGCGTCCGCGAGTAGCGCTCCACGTTCGATTCGATCTTCTTGTAGTAGACGTTGCCCTCGGGATAGAACGGGGTCGAAATGGGTGGGAAAATGCCTTGCAGCAGCATGGTAGAGGCCTCGGGTTTCCATGCCCAGAATATCAGCCCCAACCAGCCGAGGAGAAGAAAAAGGGCGACGTCCCGGTCCATCGCCCTCGAGAACCTGCTTTTCCGGAGACTAGTTCTTCCCTCCCAGTGAGCAATCCCGGTTCACGTTCTGCATGTAAATCGCGTTGTTGCCGATGCGGCTGTCGGCCCAGGCCAGCGCCGACAATCCTGAGGGCGCAATGCTGGCCACCAGCCCGTAAGGCTGCACCGGATCGGTCGAGACCGCGAACTGCGGGCAAATCGTTTTCCCGGTCCCGTTCAGCTTGATCGCCTGAATCGTCGACGACGTATAGCTCGCCTGGTCCACCCAGTACACCAATGCCCCGGTGCCAATCTGTACATTCTCGACAAAGATCTGCGAATCCGCACCCAGCGGCACAATCGTCAGTCCCGCCGATCCCCATAACAGGTTTCCCGAGCTATCCAGCTTCTGCCCAGAGACGCCGTTGGTGAACTGGTTGGAATCTTCTTCCGTCCAGAAAACGAACGTCTCGCCGGTGCTGGCGCGGTATGACGCCGAAGGCGAGACGCGCACATTCACCAGGTTGTTGGAAACCGCGACGCCGTTGTGGGGAAAGGCCTCGCTGCCATCAGCCAGAATATGTTGCGCATAGCACTGCAGGCTGGGGCTGCTCGTATACCAGTCGAAAATCGCCCCGCCATTGCCGTCGTAGACAAAATACGGGTAGTTGCCGAACTGCAGCGAGCCGACATCAAAGATGTCAACGTTCCCCGATCCCCACAGCACATTACCGGCGCTATCCAGCTTGTTGGCGCGCAGCTGATGATTGCTGGTGAAGCCGGAATCCCTCTCCCACGACACGATCACTGACCCGTTGTCGGCAGCGTGCAGGTCGGCCAGCGTGTAGTTAAAGCCGGACTCGGTGAATACAATTCCAGCGCCCCACAGCGGATTGCCGCTCGCATCCAGCTTCTGCAGCACCAGGTTGCTGTTGCTGGTCCAGGCCACCACCACGTCTCCGTCGCTCGTCCCGGCGATTTTCGGAACCGCGTGGAAATTGGAGTCGCTGGTCAGCTGAATGCCCTTCGGTCCCCAGATCGCTTTGCCACCCGGACCGATTTTCGCCGCCGTCACCTGCTGGTTCGAACCCTCACGCGTGTCAAGAAACGCAAGCAGCGCGTTGCCCGAGGTATCGATGTCGAGGCCGTAGTCTTCCGTGGAGCTGTTGCTCAGGTCGGCCACCAGTTTGCCGAGATGCGGCCACCGTTCCACTCCCGCGGCGCTCAGGTGCTGTAAACGGACGTCATAGCCAACCGGCGGCGGGCTGGTCGGATCGGAATCAAACCAGCTCACGTACCAGCCATTGCTCGGGAGAGGCTTGATCTTCGGCTGCACCTGATCGTTGCCGCTGCCCTTGTCGGCGATGGGAAGATTCACGGACGGATCGGACGACCACTGAGCCCAAGCCACCGATGTGAGAGTCAGACAAAAAAGGAAAGCAACAGCGAGGGTGAGTCTGTTTTTCATGCACCTTCTCCTGAGATGCTGCGAGTGGAAAGCCGCGCGGGAAGCCGCGACTGGGCACTTTACACCCATCCCGGGACAGGGTCAATTTCGATGTGACTGGGGGTCTCGTTCAGCGCCGGCTTTTTGCCGCCCGCTCGGCATGCAGATGCTGCAAGGCCTGCACCCGAATCTCGCCGCGCTGCAGGGCAGCGATGCCTTCGGCAGCGGCGCGCGCAGCCGACAGCGTAGTGATCGTCGGGATCCGGGCATTCACCGCGGCCCGCCGGATCGCCTTCTCGTCGAACCAGGGCTCTAGCCCAGTCGGCGTATTGATGATGAGCTGGATGCGCTCGCCCTTGATCAGGTCGACCACGTTCGGCCGGCCCTCTTTTACTTTATAGACGCGCTCCACCGTCATGCCCTTGTTTTCCAGGATGTCGGCGGTTCCGGCCGTGGCCACGATCTTGAAGCCCATCTCGGCGAAGCGGCGGGCCACATCCACCACCAGCAGCTTGTCATGATCGGTGACACTGATGAACACCGTCCCCTGCGTCGGCAGTTTCTGCCCGGCCGCAATCTGCGCCTTCGCAAAGGCCTCGCCAAAGGTGTCGCCCACGCCCATCACTTCTCCGGTCGACTTCATTTCCGGCCCCAGAACCGTATCTACGCCGGGAAATTTGTTCCAGGGGAAGACCGGGGACTTCACGTAGTACCCGCGCCCGGTATCGAGATCCGCCTTGCGGTCGATATTTTCCGGCAGGAACTCCCGCAGCTTCCGCCCCGTCATCAACCGTGACGCAATCTTCGCCATCGGCACACCCGTGGCTTTCGAGACGTAAGGCACGGTCCGTGACGCCCGGGGATTCACTTCCAGCACATAAATCTTCCCGCCTTCAGAACCGTTGCCCCGCCCGCCGTTGCTGCGCGGGATGGCGAACTGAATATTCATCAGGCCCACCACCTTGAGCGCCCGTGCCAGTTTGAAGGTGTACTCCCGCATGCGGTCCATCAGGTGCGGAGGAATATCCACCGCCGGCAGCACGCACGATGAATCGCCGGAGTGGATGCCCGCCTCTTCAATGTGCTGCATGATGCCGCCGATCACCACGTCTTCGCCGTCAGACAACGCGTCCACATCCACTTCGATCGCGTCTTCCAGGAAGTGATCAATCAGCACCGGCCGGTCTTGCGAATATTCGACCGCTTCCTTCATGTAGCGCACGACGGTTTCTTCGTCGTAGGCGATCACCATGGCGCGCCCGCCGAGCACATAAGAGGGCCGCACCAGCACCGGATATTCGACTTTCTTCGCGCCTTCGATCGCCTCTTCCACCGAAGCGACCATCACGCCTGGCGCTTGCGGGATATCCAGATCTTCCAGCAGCTTGTTGAAGCGCTTGCGGTCTTCGGCCAGGTCGATCGACTCAGGCGACGTTCCGATAATCTTCGCGCCCGAAGCTTTCAGGGGCAGCGACAGGTTCAGCGGCGTCTGTCCGCCGAACTGCACGATCACCCCTACATCCGCGCCTGCCGAGGTCTCGTGCTCGTAGACCGCTGTAACATCTTCCAGCGTCAGCGGTTCGAAGTAGAGGCGGTCGCTGGTATCGTAATCGGTCGAGACCGTCTCCGGATTGCAGTTGATCATGATGGTCTCGTAACCATCGTCGCGCAGCGCGAAGGCCGCATGGCAGCAGCAGTAATCGAACTCAATTCCCTGCCCGATGCGGTTCGGGCCGCTGCCGAGAATCACGACTTTCTTTTTCCCCGTCGGCGTGGCTTCGTCTTCCACTTCGTAAGTCGAATAAAGATACGGCGTGTGGCTGACGAATTCCGCGGCGCACGTGTCCACGCGCTTGTAGACCGGGACAATGCCGTGTTTCTTGCGCAGATGGCGGACTTTGTCGAGCGCGCCTTTACCTTCGAGGCGCCAGACTCCCGCCAGCCTTCCGTCAGAGAAGCCGTAGCGCTTGGCCTCGCGCAGCACCTCGGTTGGAATGGACTCCATCGGGTGCTTCTCCAGCTCCAACTGCATGTCGTTCACTTCCTTGAGCTGGTAAAGGAACCATGGGTCCATCGAGGTCATCGTCGCGATCTGCTTGACCGTGTGTCCCTGGCGCAGGGCGTAGCGAACGTACGACAGACGCTCCGGGTGCGGCGTGACCAGGCGCTGGGTGAGAATCTTGGGTTCGATTTTCTCCGATCCAACTTTCTTCCCGGTATCCAGCGCACGCACGCCTTTCAGCAGCGCCTCTTTGAATGTGCGCCCAATCGCCATGACCTCGCCCACCGACTTCATCTGCGGGCCCAGATTTTCATCCGCGCCGGGGAATTTCTCAAACTGCCACTTGGGAATCTTGACCACCACATAATCGAGCGTCGGCTCAAAGCAGGCCGGGGTCTTGCGGGTGATGTCGTTGGGAATTTCATCGAGCGTGTAGCCGACCGCCAGCTTGGCGGCGATTTTGGCGATCGGGAACCCGGTGGCCTTCGAAGCCAGCGCCGACGAGCGCGACACGCGCGGGTTCATCTCGATCACCACCATGCGGCCGTTCTGCGGATGAATTCCGAATTGGATGTTCGACCCGCCGGTTTCGACGCCGATTTCGCGAATCACATTGATCGCGGCATCGCGCATGTTCTGGTATTCCCGGTCGGTCAGCGTCTGCGCCGGAGCGACCGTTATCGAGTCGCCGGTGTGCACGCCCATGGGATCGAAGTTTTCGATCGAGCAGATGATGATGACGTTGTCTTTGAGGTCGCGCATCACCTCGAGTTCGAACTCTTTCCAGCCAAGGACGGATTCTTCGATCAGGGCTTCGTGCACCGGAGAGAAATCCAGGCCGCGCGCGAGCACGTCCATCAACTCTTCGCGGTTGTAAGCGATGCCCCCGCCCGACCCGCCCAGCGTGAACGACGGACGAATGATGACCGGAAATCCAATCTTCCCGGCGAACTCCAACCCGTCTTTTAGATTGTTGACCAGCGCAGATTTCGGAACATCAAGGCCTATCTTCTGCATCGCGTCTTTGAAGTAAAGACGGTCTTCGGCCTTTTTGATGGCAGCGACGTTCGCGCCGATGAGCTGCGCGTTGTACTTCTCGAGAATGCCTCCGTCAGAAAGCTCAATAGCGAGGTTGAGCGCGGTTTGCCCGCCGACTGTGGGTAACACCGCGAATCCGGCGCTAGGCGAAAGCTCACGCTCGACGCGCAGGATTTCTTCCAGATAGTCGCGCGTCAGCGGCTCAATATAGGTGCGGTCGGCCAAATCCGGATCGGTCATGATGGTGGCTGGATTCGAGTTCGCCAGCACCACCTCGAAGCCTTCGGCCTTCAGCGCCTTGCAAGCCTGCGTTCCGGAGTAATCAAACTCCGCCGACTGGCCGATGATGATGGGGCCAGAGCCGATGATCAGAATCTTCTGGATGTCAGTGCGTTTTGGCATGTTTTATGACACTGTCATTCTAAATCGCGCTTTGAAGGGGTGCGGCTTTAGCCGCGCCGAATCCTGTCCTTCAAGCTTTGAAGGGGTGCGCCTTCAAGGCGCGCCGACTGCCGCCCTTAAATCATGGGGCTTTAGCCCCTGAGGGATTGCTCCCCCGTCCAAAATTCAGCCCCCACATAGTTGCGGCTTGCGCCGCTTTTCTCTGTATTGTTTTGCATAACGGCGCGCCTGAAGGCGCGCTCTTTCAAAACTCTTTACTGGGTACTACCCCTTCCACTCCTCCATCATCTTCACAAAATCCGTGAACAGATAGTGCGAGTCATGCGGACCTGGAGCCGCCTCCGGGTGATATTGCACGCTGAACAGCGGCAGGTTCCTATGCCGCAACCCTTCCAGCGTTTGGTCGTTGAGGTTGATGTGCGTCAGTTCGACTTCACTCTGCGGCAGCGAATCCGGATCGACGGCAAAATTGTGGTTGTGCGAGGTGATCTCGATCTTCCCCGTCTGCATCTGCTTCACGGGGTGATTCCCGCCGTGGTGTCCGAACTTCAGCTTGTAAGTCTTCCCGCCCAGCGCAATCCCCGTCAGTTGATGTCCCAGGCAGATGCCGAAGATCGGCTGCCTGCCCATCAGCCGCCGAATGTTATCGACCGCGTAAGTGCAAGGCTCGGGGTCACCCGGGCCATTCGAGAGAAACACTCCATCCGGCTTGAGCGCCAGCACATCTTCCGCTCTAGTTTCAGCCGGGACCACTGTGACCTTGCACCCTTCGCCGCGCAGCTTGCGCAAAATGTTGTGCTTGATGCCATAGTCGTAGGCCACCACGTGGAAGCGCGGCGGCAGGTCTTTCACGCCCACAACTTCGTCCGGCAGGTGCGAGCGCTCGCCCGTCTCCCAGACATAGGTGCTCTTGGTGCTTACGACCTTGGCAAGATCCGTGCCATCCATTTTGGGAAATGAACAGGCTTTCTCGACCAGCTTCTGGGCATCGGTTTCGAGCGTCGAGATCACGCCGCGCATCACGCCGTGATCTCTCAGGTGACGGACCAGCGCGCGCGAGTCGATATCACCCAGCACCGGAATCTTGAACTGTTCCAGATACTCTTCGGCCACCTGCTGCGAGCGCCAGTTCGAGCTCACGCGCGAGAATTCCCGCACGATCAGTCCTTCTATATAAGGACGAGTCGATTCCTGGTCTTCGACGTTGGTGCCGTAGTTCCCGATTTCCGGGTTGGTAAGAACGACAATTTGCCCGGTGTAGGAAGGGTCGGTGAAAATTTCCTGGTAACCGGTGATGGAAGTATTAAAAACTACTTCCCCGCGACATTCGCCTTTTGCTCCGTAGCCTTTGCCTCGGAAGACCGTGCCATCTTCCAGCGCAAGAATGGCTTGCATTCTCTCTCCGGGGGAGTGGATTTTACGAATTTTAACAGGCCAGCAGGGATCGGCCAAGAGTGGATCGCTGAGGAAAACAAGAAAAAACGCAGGCGAGCGCAAGTTTTTGCGTCTTTAGCGCAAACGCCCCAACTTCTCCATCGGCCAATACCCGAAAACCGCCTTGCCGTAGATGTAGCTCGCATCCACCGGGCCAAAATCCCGGCTGTCATTCGACATCGTCCGGTGATCCCCCAGAACAAAAAAGCTGTTGGGCGGGACCACCAGCTCCGGGTAAGAACGCTGATCGGCATAAATGCGCGGGACGTAGTCCTCGTCAAGCAGTTTGCCGTTCACGAATACCCGGCCATCGTCGATCTGAATGCGGTCCCCGGCCAGTCCGATGACACGCTTGATGAAGCTCTTCGACGGGTCCCGCGGATAGCGGAACACTACAATGTCGCCGCGCTCAATCGGCTCCAGCCGATACACAAACTTATTAACGAAGATCCGCTCCTGGTCCTCCAGCGAGGGCATCATGCTCGTGCCTTCCACCTTCACCGGCTGGTAAAGAAATACAATAATGAAGGCGGAAATCGCCAGCGATATGGCCAAGTCACGAAGCCATACCGACAAAACCGGTAGAACTTTCGGAGGAACGCAACTCTGGGCCGACGGAGGCTGGTTCGGCAGTTCGGGAATCTCGGGCTCCGGCATGTAGCCTGATTATACCGACCATCGCCCCTCCAACAAACTCACTTTCCCAAGAGCCCGCCCGGAATCACCGGGGCTACTGCCAACTCGTGGATTCGCGGTACAATAGACAGACTTTATCGCTCCAGCCGAAGGAAACCGAACCTATGGCGAAACGCGGGTTGATTCTGGCATGTCTGTTCATGCTCGTTTTTGCGGTGTCCGCTCCCTGGGCCAATTCTCAGGAAGAGGAAGGCAGCGGCATCCCCGCTTACAACGCGGGGCCGCCCGCCAAGGGCACCAAGCTTCCGCCCATCCTCGGCAAAGACCAGCTCTGGGGACAGGCCGCCCAGTATCCGTTCCAGACCCACGCCTATGAACTCGCCGCCAAAATCCCCGTGGTTCTTCACCAGCAGCCCTGTTTTTGTTACTGCGATCGGATGGGGCACAACAGCCTGCACAGCTGCTTTGAAGGGACCCACGGAGCTCTCTGCGCCACCTGCCTGAAAGAGCTCTATTACTCTTACCAGATGAATAAGAAGGGCAAGACCGCGGCCGAGATTCGCAAAGGCATCATCGCCGGAGACTGGAAGCAGATTGATCTGGAAAAGATGGCGTCGCTCAACTAGAGCCGCCCGCTCGGGTTACCCTGGTACATGAGTTTTTATCTTCTATGTCCAACAAACAAGCGGTACTTACCAAGACTACAGGAAGAATCCTACGAATGGCCCAGAAAGCAACTCCAAAGAAAGCGGTCGCCGAAGATCCGCACTACGCCCAGGCGATTCAGAGCTACGAGTCCGGACTGCGCGCCATGCAGGAGCGCAAGTTCGACAAGGCGAAGGGGCACTTCCAGAAGGTGATCTCGGGTCCGGCCCGCGACCTGGCCGACCGCGCCTCGGTTCACCTCAACGCCTGCAACCAGCACCTGGAAAAGCCCGCCACGCAGTTCAAGACGCCCGAGGAGCACTACGACTTTGCAGTCTCGCTCATCAACGTGGGCGACTACGTCAGCGCGCGCGAGCATCTCGACAAGCTGTCGAAACAGGTGCCGAAGGCCGACTACGTCTCCTACGGCATGGCCGCGCTCGATTGCCTCACGGGACACGTCGAAGACGCGCTGCGCAATCTGGACGAAGCCATCCGCATCAATCCCGCGCTGCGCTTCCAGGCGCGCAACGATTCCGACTTCCAGCATCTGGCGGAGGATCCGCGCTTCACCGAACTGCTCTATCCCGATCCCGGCGCCGATCTGGGTTCCGGCTCCGACGACTCCGAGGAGAATCTGTAACCTCGCCATGCCGGCGCCATCGGAGCATCCCGAAGGTCCGCGCGAACCCGGCCTGCGGGTGGTGGCGATCGGCGGCGGCACCGGCCTCTCTACCCTGCTCAAGGGACTGAAGCCCTACGTCCATCCTCCGCGCGCCGGTTCGTCCATCAATGTCGCCGAACTCTGCGCGGTTGTCACGGTCAGTGACGACGGAGGCTCCAGCGGACGCCTGCGCAAAGAACTCAACATGCTTCCCCCGGGCGACATCCGCAACTGCATCGTCGCCTTGTCGGAAGACGAGGCCCTGCTCTCGAAACTCTTCCAGCATCGCTTCGTGAAAGGATCCGGCCTCGAAGGCCACAGCTTCGGCAACCTGTTTCTCGCCGCGCTCACTTCCATCACCAGCGACTTCAGCGAGGCCGTGCGGCTCTCGTCCGAGATTCTGGTTACCCGCGGACACATCTTTCCCGCCACCACTTCGAACGTCGAACTCGAAGCCCTGATGGAAGACGGTACCCGGGTGCTGGGCGAGACAAAAATCACCGCGAGCAAGGGACGCATCAAGGAACTCTTCCTGGTTCCCGCCGACGTCGAGCCGCTGCCGCAAACCCTGGCCGCCATCGCCAACGCCGACCTCATCACCATCGGTCCCGGATCGCTCTTCACCAGCCTGATTCCGAACCTGCTGGTGCGCGGCATCGCCAAGGCGATTGTCGAATCAAGCGCCGCGAAAGTTTACGTCTGCAACCTGATGACGCAGGCCAACGAAAGCCTGGGACTCACCGCCTCCGATCATATTCGCGCGCTGAATCGCCACGCCCAGGTGAAGCGCATTTTCGATTACGCGCTGATCAATCAGACGCCGGCGCCGGACGAACTGAAGGCCAAGTACGCGCTCGAAGGCGCATCGCAAATCGTGGCCGACCTGGAAGCCATCGAGGAACTGGGCGTCTGTCCGGTGCTCGGAGACTATCTGGAGTCAGGCCTGGTCGCCCGCCACGCGACGGATCGCGTCGCCAAAGACCTGATGCAGATCGCGACGCAGGCGGAGAGCATTCCGAAGAGGTCGGTGTCGGCAGGGTCGCGCTAGCGAACCGCTCTAACTGTAGGGAACGTCCCGACGCCGCATTCCCGGCCTTTAGCCCTCGGAGGCTGATGCTGCCAATTCTATCGGAGCACCGTCGGGCTCACTCGAATCTAGGGCATTGTTTACCAATGGTGGCGGGAGCTGCTTACCAGGGGAAATGCCCATTTCCTTAAGCTGCTCAGCGCGCAAGATGAGATTCCCTTTCCCCTTGCTCAGCTTATTCAGGGACCCGTCGTATGCGTCTT